>Ga0065711_1004431_pt1 | contig 23599 bp, 32 predicted proteins | sample Hoacrofraction12_FD_59098 | JGI IMG/M metagenome (GOLD analysis project Ga0065711, IMG submission 59098) | Hoatzin crop microbial communities from Cojedes, Venezuela - Epithelial fraction 12 v2 (version 2) | ecosystem: Host-associated > Birds > Digestive system > Esophagus > Crop | place...
TCATGGTCAACCTGTCGTCCACTAGGACACCCAGGTCCCTCTCCGCAGAGCTGCTCTCCAGCAGGTCCGCCCCAAGCCTGTACTGATGCATGGGGTTGTTCCTCCCCAGGTGCAGGACCCTGCATTTGCCCTTGTTGAGCCTCATCAGGTTCCTCTCTGCCCAACTTCCCAGCCTATCCAGGTCACGCTGAATGGCAGCATAGCCATAATCTAATATGTATCTAAGAATTCTCATAGCCTATAATAGACATAATTCTGACAGTTGAGTAGCTCACAGATAATATCTACAAATACTCTCAGTAGACTAACCACTGAGATCCAAACTAGTTGTATCTTGGAGGTTTTATCTCTGCAGCTCTCTAAAACCTGAGAACACAGCAGAAGTTCAGGCTTTCAGAATTGGGTCTGTCAGTAATGTCAGCCCCATTACACCCAAGACCCGCCAGGACTACCAGGATTAAGTCGCTGATGTGTGAAGTAAAGTTCATTGAGCCTATCACTCATGACTCTCTCTATTTTTCTATTGTCCAAACTATTCTAATCTCTCTTTATCTATTTTATTGAGCAAGAGGTCTGAAGTGTTCATATATCAAGTGCCTGATAGTATTTTCCCAATTTATTCAGATATGTTATTGAAAAGAAAGAAAAACTAGCCACTCGCTGGGTAAAAGCTGGCAAGACAGCTGGTCCAGATTGCAATTTCAGAGTGACCGATGTCATTGAAGGGACAGATGTACAGTTCCAGGTTCGTGCAGAAAATGAAGCTGGCTGTGGTCACCCCAGTGAACCAACTGACCTCATTCATATTGAAGATCCAACAAGTAAGTAGTAGTATAAATATACAGTGTATGGATTATGGAAGCAGTGTACTGTGTAGAACCGATATTCCGGGAAAAAAAGTGACACAATTCTTTTCCATTTCTGTAGGCCCTCCTTCACCTCCTCAGGATTTACATGTCACAGATGCAGGTCGAAAGCACATTTGCATTGCATGGAAACCACCTGAGAAGAATGGTGGAAGCCCTATTATTGGGTATAATGTTGAGATGTGTGAAGCAGGAACAGAAAAATGGATGCGAATCAATTCTCGTCCAATAAAAGATCTAAAATGTAAAGTGGAGGAAGGTGTTGTTCCAGACAAGGAATATGTTCTGAGAGTCAGAGCTGTCAATGCTGTTGGAGCTAGTGAGCCATCAGATGTCTCAGAAAAAGTTGTTGCCAAGGACCCAGACTGTAAGAATAGATTCCTTTTTTTCAGATCTACATAACTAAAAAAAGAATGGTGTTCAGCATCTATCTAGTAATATTATACTTTATTTTACAGGTAATCCAACCATTGATCTAAGAACTCGTGACATTGTTGTTATTAAAGGGCAGAAATTAAGTATCCCTGTACCCTTCAGAGCTGTTCCATCCCCAACTATAACATGGCACAAAGATGGCAAAGAGTTGAAAGCTGGTGACAGGACAACAATGAAGAGTGACTACACCTCTGCATTGCTCGAAGTCATAGACAGTGTTCATGCAGATGCTGGGGTTTATACTATCACATTGGAGAACAAGCTGGCATCAACAACTGGCTCGGTCAACGTCAAAGTCATAGGTAACTGTTCTTCTCCCATTCTGAGAAAGATACTTACCCTCACTTGACCCCTGCAGCTCACAGAAGAAAGGACTAGAAAAATCCCTTTTCTGCCACGTGGAGGAATCACTTCAACTCAGACATGTGTAGATTGTCCTAACAGCATTAATGTTACAAAATCCCACCAAAAAAAACCACCTTTACCCCAAGCTGGTCTATCTAGTCAGTAGCTGCTCAAAGCACAAGTATTATGAATAGTCATCACAGAAATATAAAAAAGCCAATAAGAATTCTGAATATTTTTCACCTTTAGGAACATAAATTCATAGATACGCTGAGTAGCCAACATTTGTGGGTTTGGTCTGCTTTCTGCAAAGGAAAGAAATGCAATATAATTTCCTATTTGCAGGAATACAGTTTCCCTTCTATTTAGTTAACTAATTTTATTATTGTTATTTAAAACAGGTCCACCTGGACAGTGTAAAGACATTAAGGCAAGCGAAGTAACTAAGAATTCTTGCAAAGTATCCTGGGAACCTCCAGACTTTGATGGTGGTACTCCTATTCTGCATTATGTTCTGGAACGCAGAGAAGCTGGTCGTAGAACGTATATCCCAGTCATGTCTGGTGAAAATAAGCTTTCATGGCAAGTCAAAGATCTTATCCCAAACAGTGAATATTACTTCCGTGTTAAAGCTGTCAATAAGATCGGAGGAGGTGAATATCTTGAACTAAGAAACCCAATCATTGCAGAAGACCCAAAACGTAAGTTTTTTCACTACTAAATAATCTAGCAAATAGAATTTTTACTAAAATCTTCATACTTTATTTTCTCATATGATCTTTTGTTACTCTTCCACAGAGCCCCCAGACCCTCCTGTTGACCTTGAGGTCCATAATCCAACATCAAAATCTGTAACACTTACATGGAAACCACCCCTTTTTGATGGTGGAAGCAAGATTATGGGCTATATAATAGAAAAGCTTGCTAAGGGCAAGGAGAGATGGGAGAGATGCAATGACTATCTGGTACCTCTATTAACTTATCCAGTGAAAGGTCTTGAGGAAGGAAAGGAATACCAGTTTCGTGTTCGTGCTGAGAATGCTGCTGGCATCAGTGAGCCTTCGCGGATTACTCCTTTTGTGAAAGCTGTGGATCCTATTGGTATGAATTGCTTGTTTGACTGCTTGTAGTAATTGCCATACATCCTCAAACAAGTTGGAAAGTTTTTACCCTCCATTTATCATTCTGTGTTATTACAGAGGCTCCAAAAGTCTTCCTTGCTGCAAATCTACAGTCTGGCCTTCAGGTGAAGAGAGGTGATGAGATCACGCTTGAGGCACACATTTCAGGGTCACCTTATCCATCAATCACTTGGCTGAGGAATGATGAAATTGTCAGACCAGAGGAAATAAAAAAGAGAGTGACAACGTATACAAGGAAGAAGAAGGGTGAAGCTGAAGAAGAGGCACCTTTCCAGCTTTCACTGCCAGAACGTACGAGTATTGACAACCATAAAGAAGGAGAGTCTATACTATCAGTTCGTGACTCCATCAGAGCTGACCATGGCACATTTACAATTAAAGTGAAAAATGATCATGGTGTTGCAAAAGCCTCATGTGAAGTCAATGTGCTAGGTATGTAATGAATGTCCTCAAAAACACCTAGTTGTTCAGAGTATTGGGTAAGAAGTGCACAAGATGAACACTCATCATTTTTCTTGCTTTACAAACAGATACACCTGGGCCTCCAGTCAACTTTGTATTTGAAGATGTGAGGAAAAATTCTGTCATTTGCAAGTGGGAGCCTCCCCTTGATGATGGTGGAAGTGAAATCCTAAACTATGTACTGGAAAAGAAAGACAATACAAAAGCTGAAATGGGCTGGGTGACTGTCAGTTCAACACTCAGGCATTGCAAATTCCATGTAACAAAACTGATTGAAGGAAAGGAATATCTCTTCCGTGTATTTGCTGAAAATAGAGTTGGATCAGGGCCACCATGTGTTTCAAAACCGATGACAGCAAAAGATCCTTTCTGTAAGTCTCAGTTTTAAATTACAACCTTTTCAGAAAATCAGTGTAAAACTACACAGAATCTTAGAACACTCAGCTTCTTCTATGTGAATGTTTCCAAGAGGAAACTTGAGAAATGTAATTATTATTTACTGCACGTTTCAAACCATTGAAATAAAGGGAAATATTGAAAACATTCTAATTTCAATAGTAAAGAAGTAAGAATGACAATCACTGTCATAAAGCTTTATACTTAAAACACTTAACATCCGAATAGTGATATTCTCCGTCTTCAATAGACGAATATTCTTACCAAAAGAGAGAACCACTGCAAGTTTGATTACTGATTGTAGTCAGAAATCAAAGTTTCTAAGAAAGAGAATAGAAAAACTATGAATGACTTAAAATTAGTAATTTCTCATATCTTAGTTCTCTCTTAGCTTCGAGTAAACTCTGAAGAAGACAGCAATGACAACAAAACTACAATTCTTTTTTTCAGCTCCACCAGATCCACCTAATAAGCCGGATGTGCAAGATGTTACCAGCAACAGTATGTTGGTTAAATGGAATGAACCAAAAGACAATGGCAGCCCAATCATAGGATATTGGATTGAAAAACGTGAAATTAATAGTACTCATTGGGCTCGGGTCAACAGGAACCTTGTGAATGCTCTGGAGATAAAAGTTGAAGGACTGTTGGAAGGATTAACCTACATCTTTAGAGTATGTGCTGAAAATGCAGCCGGCCCTGGTAAATTTAGCCCACCATCAGATCCAAAAACTGCACAGGACCCAATAAGTAAGTAGCTTAGCAGAAGCTAATAGCAGACGGGTGGCAGAATAGGATTCATAGCCTTTAACTTTGATTTACACTTATTTATTTATAGTGCCACCTGGTCCACCGATTCCAAAGGTCGCTGATACAAGCTCGACTTCTATTGAGATGGAATGGGAGCCTCCTGCATATAATGGTGGTGGAGATATCACTGGTTACCATGTATACAAACAACTGGTAGGAATAAAAGAGTGGTCACGTTGCACAGAGAAACCTGTTAAGGTTCGGCAGTATACTGTTAGAGAAGTCAGAGAAGGTGCAGACTATAAACTCCGTGTTACAGCACTTAATGCAGCTGGTGAAGGACCACCTGGTGAAACTGAACCTGTAACAGTTGCAGAACCTAAAGGTATTGCAACTGTATTATTTTCAATAAATGTCCAGCTGCCTAAAAGGTTTTTTTGAATCTCTCCCTTGAACTAATGAACTGTTTCTCTCTCTTCTGCAGAGCCTCCCACTGTTGAGCTGGATGTTTCTGTCAAAGCAGGCATTCAGATCATGGCTGGGCAAACTATTAAAATTCCTGCTACTGTGACAGGGCGTCCTACTCCCACCATTGCATGGGCTGTGGAGGAGGGTGAATTAGACAAAGATCGAGTTGTTATTGAAAATGTTGGCACAAAATCTGAGTTAACCATTAAGAATGCATTGAGAAAAGACCATGGAAGATATGTAATTACTGCTACCAATAGCAGTGGTTCCAAATCTGCAGGAACTAGAGTAGAAGTATTTGGTAAGAAAAATATTTTCTGAAATCAACTGAGCATTTCTTTTGGTGTCATAATCTCTTGTCTTTATCCTAATTGTTTGATTTTGTTTTTCAGATGTTCCTGGGCCAGTTCTTGACCTAAAGCCAGTGGTCACAAACAGAAAGATGTGTTTGCTGAACTGGTCTGATCCTGAAGATGATGGTGGCAGTGATATCATAGGCTTCATTGTTGAACGCAAGGATGCCAAAATGCATACATGGAGACTAGCTATAGACACAGAGAGATCTAAATGTGATATTACAGGTCTAGTTGAAGGGCAGGAATATAAATTCCGTGTTAGCGCCAAGAACAAGTTTGGTACTGGTCCACCTGTTGAAATAGGACCCATTCTTGCAGTTGATCCGTTAGGTAAGATGACTAATTTTATGGGGTTTTATAAAAAATTTTGAATTATAGATTAATAAACCGGTATTGTTGCATGCATTGCTTTCTACTCAGGAAATGTATTTACTTTTCTACTACCTGTGTAAGGCATCTGCCTTAGACTAATTTCATCAGTCATATCTCTGAATCAGTTCTGTAAAACTACTGTGGTTCTTAACATCTTAACATCTTACTGATGTCCGCCGAGACACTGTTACCTTTTTACCCACACACATGAGAATCTTTATGCTATCCATAACCATACTCAGATATTTTGCATACAAAAGCTAGAGCTTTAGTAAGCCAGAGCTACTCTATTCATATGATTAAAAAATCTTTAATTTTTAGATTTTTTTCATTATTATTTATCTATGTTAATAGGTCCTCCGACAGCACCTGAGAGGTTCATGTACACAGAGAGGACAAAGTCAACCATTACGCTTGATTGGAAGCCTCCACGTAGTGATGGTGGCAGTCCTGTCTTAGGATATATTGTTGAGAAGAGGAGACATGATTCGAAAGACTATGAAAGAGTTAATGCAAGGCTCTGTCCAACAACATCTCTTCTCGTTGAAAAGCTTGATGAACTTCATATGTATGAATTCCGTGTCAAAGCTGTCAATGCTATTGGAGAGAGTGAACCGTCATTGCCCCTCAATGTAGTTATACAAGATGATGAAGGTATACTGCTTTGAAGAAATCCATACAAATACCTCCAGAATACTGCAAGGCAGTTTCTTTGTTTCATCTCCATCTTCACTCTGACATTTTCCTTCTTGTTTTCAGTACCTCCAACTGTTACATTACGCTTGGCTGTGAGAGGAGATACTATCAAAGTGAAGGCAGGAGAACCAGTTAATATTCCTGCTGATGTGACAGGTCTGCCAATGCCAAAGATTGAATGGGACAAGAATGAAGTTTTAATTGACCAAACATCCAGTGCACTTAAGATAAACAAGGAAGAAGTATCTAGAAGTGAGGCAAAAACTGAGCTTATCCTGCCTGCAGCAATGAGGGATGATAAAGGCACTTATACTGTGAGAGCTTCCAATCGTCTCGGCACTGCTTTTCGCAATGTGCATGTTGAAGTGTATGGTAAGGATGTGACATTTTAATAAAATGACAGCTAATAAAATGCTTTCACCTTTGTCTTAATTTAATTCTGTGCACTATTGCTTTCATACAGATCGTCCTTCTCCACCAAGAAATCTTGCTGTTTCCGATATTAAAGCAGAATCATGCTATTTAACATGGGATGCACCTCTTGATAATGGTGGTAGTGAAATTACGCATTACATTATCGAGAAACGTGATGCTAGTAGGAAGAAATCTGAGTGGGAAGAAGTCTCCAAAAGTGCTGTTGAGAGAAGATTTGGGGTAATTTATAAAATATCTTTATTACATACTTTAGTATGCATAAAAAATAACAACAGTACACATCTAATGCAAACTGCTACTTGCACAGATACCTGTGCTTGCTCTCCATTTAGACTGCAGAATTACTGGATGAATGCTGCCCGTCTATGTATGTGTGTTTTCCTCATGTAAGAAAACAAAAGAAATTGTTCTCTTTTGCTACTTGATCTCAGCTGAGTTTAGAAGACATCTTCTTTTCCATTTCCCAGCATTATTTATAGTTTTACCAACTGCAAAAATAGTCACGATGCCATTTTTATTTATGTTTAGTCCTATGCATGTGAAATAAGACTGTCCCTAGGGCATTACATACAGCTGTGTAGTACATAAACATAGGTATGTCAATGAGATTCCAAGATAGAATTTAAAGTGAAAACCACTGCATAACTTCAAATAAGTTTATTCTGAAAGCAGACAAGTATTAATTTAAATCTTATTTTTCAGGTATGGAATCTTGCAACAAATGAAAAATACCAATTTAGAGTCCGGGCTGTAAACAAATATGGAATAAGTGATGAATGTCTCTCAGAAAAAGTTGTTATTAAGGATCCCTATGGCCTTCCTGGACCTCCTGGAAAGCCAAAAATTTTAGATCGCACCAGATCATCAATGCTGGTGACCTGGGAGCCTCCTTTGAACAATGGTGGCAGCCCAATAACCGGTTATTGGTTGGAGAAGAGAGAGGTGGGAGGTGTCTACTGGTCACGTGTTAACAGGGCTCCAGTAACAAAACCATCCGTAAAAGGTCTACAGTACAATGTGCTTCGTTTGGCTGAAGGTGTTGAATACCAGTTTAGAGTTATGGCTGAAAATCTTGCTGGAATTGGCCCCCCCAGTGAACCATCAGATCCTGCCTTAGCAGCAGATCCCATATGTAAGTATATCATTTGTATGACTATTTTTAAAGATTATGTCACACCAGAACCAAAAGGTGCTATTATTATTTAGTTTAGTGCAATTAATCCAATGCTTTGTTTTCATTAAACCAAAAAGAATATATTGACACAAAGGAGTTTCCTAATTTGATGGTTTTCACAGTTTTAAAAATAAATAGCTTTAATTTAGTTTTTTTAACTCTTTTATGAGCCTTAAACTGTGATTATGCCAATGCAAACATTGCCAAAGAAACTTGAGTTCAGAATCAGATTTTTATTTTATTGTTTTTCTTTATTGTTAAACAGTTCAATATTTATGCCTTGTGCTTTAAGTATCCCTTAATATCATATGTAATTAGTATGCATGTTCTAGGATTACTCACTCTACGTATGACATAAGAAAATGAAAATACTTGCATTCTTCTAGAAACTATTCAGAAAAATATAGGCAGACACTAACTCCAATGTAATTTTTACTTGCTCTTGTTTTACAAGTTGTGCCTGGTCCACCATCTTGCCCAGAGGTCAAAGACAAAACAAAATCATCTGTAGCTCTTGCGTGGAAGCCTCCACAAAAGGATGGTGGGAGTCCTATAAAAGGATATATTGTTGAAATGCAAGATGAAGGTAGTACTGACTGGAAGAAGGTGAATGAAGGAGACAAACTCTTTCCTACTTGTGAATGTGTTATTCCCAACTTGAAAGAGCTCAGAAAATACCGATTTAGGGTGAAAGCTGTAAATGCTGCTGGAGAATCAGAACCAAGTCCTGCAACATCAGAAATACCTGTGCAAGATATTCTAGGTAAGTGTTCTGGGAATTAATTTAGGTAGTTATATCCAAATGCCATCTACTGCTGTGAATGTTTAAGCTGGATGGCAAGCAAGCCAAAGTTAAAACAGAACAAACAATTATGCAAAAATGTAACAAAAGATTGACACACAACAAAGTGTCATGATGACCATTGTCAGGGCAGAATCCATTAGAAAACTGATGAGCACTTTCAGTCATACTAAAGAAATAATGTGTATTTTATGAAGAAATGACTACAACAAATTTTTCTACTTGTATACTTCCACGCTTCCTTTTTGAACACCAAAACTTTCTTACACAAACATGCATTCTGCATTTGTGTGGGGCTTTAGCTCAGTGCTGACGGAAATATACTTCCAGTAACTCTTAAAATTTATGTATTAAAATATTTTTGCAGAGGAACCAGAAATCTTCCTTGATATTGGAGCACAGGATTTCCTTTCTTGTCGTGCTGGCACAACAATTAAAATCCCAGCTGTTATCAAGGGTCGTCCAGTTCCAAAAACGTTTTGGGAGTTTGAAGGAAAAGCAAAGACAACAGCAAAGGTTAGTAAAAGAAAAAACTTTTTTCTACATGTGTTTCTAGACATTTAAGCCTATCCTCTTTTATATGCACATTATTTCCCTTTGTTTATAGGAGGGAGGCCATACTGTACCTGAAGAAGCTCAGGTAAAGCAAACAGTTTTTGTAACTTTACTGTTGTTGGAGTTTTCAAACATAAATATTTAAAATTGATCTACAACTTCTCTTTCTTTCTATAATACACAGGTGGAAGCAACTGATACAAGTTCGGTGATTATCATCCCTGAGTGCAACAGAAGCCATTCTGGGCGATACAGTATTACAGCAAAGAACAAAGCAGGACAAAAAACTGTGCATATCAGAGTCAACGTGCTTGGTATGGCTTACACATACTGAAGTATTCAAATACTAGGTTTTAGTCTTACTTTTCTACATACTTATGTAAAATTGTTTCTGTTGTGCTTTTACTTTAACAGATGTCCCAGGTCCACCAAAAGACCTAAAAGTAAGTGATATCACAAGAGGAAGTTGTAAACTTTCATGGAAGATGCCAGACGATGATGGTGGAGATAGAATCAGAGGGTATGTTATAGAGAAAAGAACTATTGATGGGAAGGCCTGGACTAAAGTCAATGCAAATTGTGGAAGTACTTCCTTTGTTGTATCTGATCTCATATCTGGCCAAGAGTATTTCTTCCGGGTACGTGCAGAAAACCGTTTTGGTGTTGGCCCTCCTGCAGAAACCATCCAGCGGACCACAGCCAGGGATCCAATCCGTAAGTGAAATCAAAGTCAAATGAATTCTTTAAAACTAGATAGTACTGTACAGTGGATTTATTCACATTTCTGTTTTGTTTGTGAAGATCCTCCTGATCCACCTATTAAACTAAAGATTGGCCTTGTAACCAAAAACACGGTGAACTTGACATGGAAACCACCAAAGAATGATGGTGGAGCCCCTGTTACACATTATAATGTTGAATGTCTCCGCTGGGATCGTACTGGAGAAGTGAAAGAAACCTGGAAGCAATGCAACAGACGTGATGTGGAGGAAACAAAGTTTACTGTTGAGGATCTTGTAGAAGGTGGAGAATACGAATTCAGAGTGAAAGCCGTAAATATAGCAGGTCCTAGCAGGCCTTCAGCCACTGTTGGCCCACTTGTTGTCAAAGACCAGACATGTAAGTTCTAACTGATATCAGTAAATACAAATTCCATTTTAAAATTATGAAGTATTTTTGTATGTTAATTTTTTCAACGTTACTTTGTAGGCCCACCATCTATTGAACTCAAAGAATTTATGGAAGTTGAAGAAGGAACAGATGTTAGCATTGTGGCCAAGATAAAGGGTGTACCCTTCCCTACACTGACATGGCTAAAAGCTTCTCCAAAGAAACCAGATGACAAAACGCCAGTGCTGTATGATCAACATGTCAACAAGATTGTTGGTGAAGATACTTGCACTTTATTGATTCAACAGTCTCGCAGAAGTGATACAGGCTTATATACTATAACAGCTGTAAATAATCTAGGAACTGCTTCAAAGGAGATGAGACTAAACGTTCTGGGTAGATATCAAGAACCCTTATGCATTGCACAAGCTGATAGCATTCATGTGATACTTTATTTTAATAACATTTGAATTAATTCTTTATAAAAATGTATCTTCTAGGTCGTCCTGGACCTCCAGTGGGACCTATTAAATTTGAATCCATTTTGGCTGATAAAATGACAATATCATGGCTTCCTCCATTAGATGATGGTGGTTCTAAGATTACAAACTATGTAATAGAGAAAAAAGAAGCAAATAGGAGGACATGGGTACCTGTTACTAATGAGCCTAAGGAATGTTTATTCACTGTTCCCAAGTTGATGGAAGGCCATGAATACGTGTTCCGCATTAGGGCACAAAACAAATATGGTGTTGGAGAACCTTTGGACAGTGAACCAGAAACAGCACGAAACCTTTTCAGTAAGTAGCAATTTGCTTTCAAATGATGTCAGTTGTTTTCATAGGCTGGTATGTGTACAGCATCTGTTAAATACCACTAGTACTTTTCTCTCTTCACACAAGTAAATTTTCTAGAATAGCTTGAAGAGTTTTAGCACTAGTAGTTAGTTCTTAAAAGCATTTGTAATACTTTAAAACAATTTTCTCACTCTTTGTTATATATTAAAATACAATCTCAATTTTTTTTAAGACTTAAATATACGAATAAGGGTTTATCTGATAAGATTCACGTCATTCTGTTGTATTTGAGGCATCACTGACCTTATAGATCAGGAAGAATCGATTTCCTACCTTCAGTATTGAAACAGAAATTAGAGTAGCTGTGATGTAGAAGGAATGTTAGATTGGAAAGAGAAAATCATTCTTAAAACATCCAAGGCTAGGGTGGGCACTGAAATGAGGTACTGATCCAGGAAGGTGAGAAAAACTCATTTTTGACATTTGCTATTTGAAGGAAAGATACTGTATTTTTCCCAGAAGTATATGTACTTGAATAGGGATGGGAAGGTGGATGAGGGAAGGAGTCTTGTGCAGATAGGTAACTAACTAATGCAACAGTGACCGTGGGAGTGCATAGCTCTGTTTCATCTTCCATTAACATTTTTGTTTTTACAAGCAAAGTGTGAATTTTTTCCCCCAGCTGTTCCTGGACCATGTGACAAGCCAACAGTTAGCAGTATAACACGTGACTCAATGACTGTAAACTGGGAAGAACCAGAACATGATGGTGGCTCTCCTATTACTGGTTACTGGTTGGAGCGCAAAGAGACTACTGGAAAGAGATGGACCAGGGTTAACCGTGATCCTATCAAACCTATGACACTGGGGGTGTCATACAAAGTTACAGGTCTTATTGAAGGCTCTGAATACCAGTTCCGTGTTTCAGCTATCAATGCAGCTGGTGTTGGTCCACCAAGCATGCCATCTGATCCAGCAATTGCTAGAGATCCTATTGGTAAGTATTTTAGATTCCTATTTTTGAATTTGAAAATATTCAGATAAGAACATAGAATATATTGTTATGCTGTAATGGTACGATGATATTTTTCAGCCCCACCTGGCCCTCCTATTCCAAAAGTTACTGATTGGACAAAGTCTTCTGTAGACTTGGAGTGGACTCCACCACTAAAGGATGGTGGTTCTAGGGTCACTGGCTACATTGTTGAGTATAAAGAGGAAGGAAAGGAAGAATGGGAACGGGTAGGTGGAAAACTATAACAGAATCTGCGTTTCTTCTCTCTATGCGTCTACCGAAAGATATCCCTCCAGAAAATATAAATTTACAGATTTTTACTATGCAAGTTATTTTATAAAAGTTCATATTTTTGCACCACATTTACCTTCATATGTTTAAAATGTCAGACCAAATGTAGAAGTCAGCAATTGCCCCTCCGCAACATCAGTTACCTTTGCAGTTGCCTAAACTTAGGATTTTTTAATTTCTGTTTAAAGATGTGAGAAAATATGTAGGTACTTTGTGATAAAAGAAGAGAAGACAAGACCAAGTTAGAACTGGCACAAAAGTAAGTCTCACTGGTATCAGACTGTGCCAAATAATTTGCCACTACTATGTTCCTACATTTTCCTACTTTTTTTCAGTAATGCATTACTTAAAATGTAACTGGTGCATACCTTGGCTATTTTTTGTATCTTCATAAACATTTGGGTGCAGTTTAAGTAATACCTAAATTTCCTGCACCGTTTCCAGGTAAACAGGTTCAAATTGAGGTTTATAAAGAACAAAGAATTCCATTTTTTGCCACTCTCACTTATATGAGCTTATTTGTCCAATAACACATGTAAATCTTCTGAGACCACAGACTGCTGTAATTGCTGTGACATGTTTGTCTGTTAGAATTATCAAAAAACATGACTCTTCAGAATAGCTTGTATGTCCATGTTCTGTATTTCTTCACACAGATTCTAAAGAATTTTGTATAGCTAGATCCATGTATGCTTAAGATTGTCTTGTGCTTGCAAATCTGAAACAACATCTGATTAAAGACTTGTTTCAAACATCACAAAGAAATTGATGATATCTTGATGTTGGCTGATTTTATAATGCTTTTTTCCAGGTAAAAGATAAAGAAATTAGAGGAACCAAGTTTGTTGTAGCAGGATTAAAAGAAGGATGTTTTTACAAATTTAGAGTTAGAGCAGTGAATGCTGCTGGCATCGGAGAGCCTGGAGAAGTTACAGACATTATTGAAATGAAGGACAGAATTGGTATTTATCATTTACATTTACGTATTTAGTACATTTAAGTCAAAATGAAAAAAAAAAAATTCATTGAATTTTTCTCTTCACGTCCCACAGTGGCTCCTGATATTAATTTGGATGCAAGCGTCAGGGACAGAATTGTTGTTCATGCTGGAGGAGTAATTCGGATCATAGCATATGTCTCAGGAAAACCAGCTCCAACAGTGACTTGGAGCAGGGATGACCAAGCTTTACCAGAAGAGGCCAGAATTGAAGAAACAGCTATTAGTTCTTCTCTGGTTATCAAGAATTGCAAAAGGAGCCATCAGGGTATATACACTCTTCTTGCTAAAAATGCTGGTGGTGAGCGGAAGAAGACTATTATTGTTGATGTGCTAGGTAAATAGGAACTTCAATCCTTGTGAACAAGTAAAATTTCATAACATTCAGCATGTATACTTAAATACTCCATTTCTTCTTTGCTCTCAGATGTGCCAGGCCCAGTTGGAATGCCATTCCTTACTGAGAACCTAACCAATGACTCCTGTAAATTGACGTGGTTTACTCCAGAAGATGATGGTGGTTCTCCTATTACCAATTATATAATTGAAAAACGTGAATCTGACCATAGAGCGTGGACTCCAGTAAGCTACACAGTTACAAGACAGAATGCTACTGTTCAGGGACTCACTGAAGGGAAAGCTTACTTTTTCCGAATTGCAGCTGAGAATATAATTGGCATGGGTCCATTCACAGAGACAACAAAAGAAATTGTCATTAGAGATCCAATAAGTAAGTGTGTTTTCGGGTTTGGATTACTGTCATGTGAGATGGATGTGCAGAAAAATGCATTTACCATATTTTTTTTGTTTATTCGCAGCTGTTCCTGACCGTCCAGAAGACCTGGAAGTAAAAGCAGTTACCAAGAACTCTGTTACATTAACTTGGAACCCTCCAAAATATAATGGAGGCTCTGATATCACCATGTATGTTCTAGAGAGCCGTCTCATTGGAAAAGAGAAGTTCCACAGAGTTACAAAGGAGAAAATGCTTGACAGGAAGTACACTGTAGAAGGCTTGAAAGAGGGCGACACCTATGAGTATCGCGTGAGTGCTTGCAATATTGTGGGGCAAGGCAAGCCATCATTTTGCACAAAACCAATCACATGCAGGGATGAAATAGGTATGTATGTTTTTCATATTTCTTCTGAAAACTGTGATTACGTTTACTGATTCCTTACTTTTTGTTACTAATATTGCTGACATTTATGAGCATTGTGCTTTTTAATAATGTCTTTCAGCTCCTCCGTCACTTGACCTTGACTTTAGAGACAAGCTTATTGTTCGGGTTGGTGAAGCTTTCAGCCTGACTGGACGTTACTCAGGCAAGCCTGCACCAAAGGTTACTTGGCTAAAGGATGACATTGTTGTGAAGGAAGATGACCGCACAAAGATCAAGACAAGTCCTACAACTCTTTGCTTGGGGATATTAAAATCTGTCCGTGAAGACTCAGGCAAATACTGTGTTAGTGTAGAGAACAGCACAGGATCAAGAAAAGGATTCTGTCAAGTTAATGTTGTTGGTAGGTATTACTGAACAACAGTATTTTAATGTATCTACATGCGTTTAGAGAATGTCAACACCGTAGAAAGCGTCAATCACCAAATACCTAGTAAGCATTAAGGAATTAAGTCCAGTGAGTCAAACACCTATTAATGAGGTGTCTTGAGGTCTTGATTCCTTATTAAAACTGTGATGCCAAGTTTCTAATTTCATAATACATTTACTGTATTGACACTGTTTAATTTATGTCATTATGTGAAGTTCATATAAAAGCATGAGTATGCTTTATTTTTTCTTAAACAGATCGCCCATCACCTCCAGTAGGCCCAGTTATATTTGATGAAGTTCATAAAGATCACATGGTAGTTTCCTGGAAGCCTCCGTTAGATGATGGAGGCAGTGAAATTACAAATTACATTATTGAGAAGAAGGATGCACACAGAGACCTGTGGATGCCAGTTACATCTGCCACAGTTAAGACAACATGCAAAATTCCCAAGCTGCTTGAAGGAAAAGAATATCAAATTCGAATTTATGCTGAAAATCTTTACGGCATAAGTGATCCTCTCATCTCTGATGAGATGAAAGCCAAGGACCGTTTCCGTATGTTATTAATTTGTGATCTTACTCTGATACTTTAATCTTTACTCTCTTTGTAGTGCTAATAAACTCTTCTTTTTTTCCCCCAGGTGTTCCTGATGCACCTGAGCAGCCAATCATTAAGGATGTTACCAAAGACTCTGCAGTAGTGGTTTGGAACAAACCGTATGACGGAGGCAAGCCAATAACAAACTATATTGTAGAAAAGAAGGAAACAATGGCTACAAGATGGGTCAGAGTTACCAAAGACCCGATTTTCCCCAGTACTCAGTTCAAAGTACCTGATCTCCTTGAAGGCTGTCAATATGAATTCCGTGTTTCAGCAGAAAATGAAATTGGTGTTGGTGATCCTAGTCCACCATCAAAGCCAATTTTTGCTAGAGATCCAATCGGTAAAGTATTAAATTTCATTTCTCATTAAAATTTTAATGCACTCTTCATTTCAGTTAGAAAATATAGTTTCCTTTTTTTCACATTTCTTGTTTTCTTTTTTGACAGCAAAACCAAGTCCACCTGTTAATCCAGAAGCAGTAGATAAAACTAAAAACTCAGTTGATTTATCTTGGCTACCACCACGCCATGATGGTAATGGCAAGATAATTGGCTACCTTGTTGAGTATCAGAAAGTCGGAGATGAAGAATGGAAAAAGGCCAATCTTACAGCAGATTCTTGTCCTGAAACAAAATACAAAGTCACTGGCCTTAGTGAGGGTTTGACCTATAAGTTCAGGGTCAAGGCAGTCAATGCAGCAGGTGAATCTGAACCAGCCTATGTTCCTGATCCAGTAGAAGTAAAGGACAGACTTGGTGAGTTTAATACGATCAGATGAGTTTACCTAAGAAGAAATTTTTTGGCCTTGTTTTCTAAAGTCATATGATTTTGATTCCAGAACCTCCTGAGCTGATACTTGATGCTAATATGGCCCGAGAACAGCATGTAAAAGCTGGAGATACCCTGAGACTTAGTGCTATTATTAAAGGTGTTCCATTCCCAAAAGTTTCTTGGAAGAAAGAAGATCATGAGGTCTCACCCAAAGCTGATATTGAGGTTACAGGAGTTGGCAGTAAGCTTGAAATTCGTAACACTGTCCATGAAGATGGTGGAATTTACTCTCTAACAGTTCAAAATCCAGCTGGTTCAAAGACTGTTTCAGTAAAAGTTGTTGTCTTAGGTAATACTTTTGATGTTCCTTTTATAGTACATGTTTTTATTCTATAATTAGAGATTAAGAAATAAAGGAATGTCTGGAATATGTCAATAAACCCAATTATAAGAAATACACAGTAGGGAAAGGACCAAAAATTATATGAAATACATTAATTTCTCTTTAAATTTTTAACATTTTGTAAAAAATGCTTTGGTTATCAAATAAATAACAGATTCAATTTTTTTCAATATTAGATAAGCCTGGTCCACCCAGAAATCTGCAAGTCAGTGAAGTTAGAAGTGATTCTTGCTATCTCACTTGGATGGAACCAGAAGATGATGGTGGCTCTGTCATTACCAACTATGTGGTGGAAAGGAAAGATGTAGCTGCTGCGCAGTGGGTAGCCATCTCATCATCCTCCAAGAAACGCAGTCATATGGCTAAATATCTGATCGAAGGCACTCAGTATCTCTTCCGAGTTGCAGCTGAGAATCAATATGGTAGAGGTCCATATGTGGAAACAATCAAGCCTATTAAAGCTATAGACCCACTGCGTAAGTGCTTTTCAGTTATATAATTTGGTTTGTTCACATTGTTCTTGGTAATTTTTGAGACTGTCTTGTTGGTACCAATGTGAACATGACACAATGCTACCGTAGATTGGCCATCCTACCAACCATTTTGGTTTTGTATTTTAAAAGATCCTCCGGGGCCACCAAAGAATCTGCATCATGTAGATGTTGACAAGACTGAAGTTTCCCTTGCTTGGAATCGACCAGATCGTGATGGCGGTGCTGACATAACTGGGTATTTGGTGGAGTATCAAGAAGATGGTGCAGATGAGTGGACAAAGTTTCAGACGGTCCCTATGCTAGACTGTGTTGTTACGGGCCTACAAAAAGGAAAAATATACAAATTCCGTGTGAAAGCTCAGAATATCGTTGGTCTTAGTCTTCCAGATACAACTATACCAATAGAGTGTCAAGAAAAACTAGGTAATTTTTAGTTTTTCATGTTGATTCCTCCTCTCTTTCTTTAAGCATTTCCCCTGAAAAGGTAATTTATATTTTTCTCTAATTTCAGTACCTCCATCTGTGGAACTAGATGTGAAGTTAATTGAAGGTCTTGTTGTTAAAGCTGGCACCACAGTGAGACTTCCTGCAATTATGAGAGGTGTGCCAGTTCCCACTGCAAAATGGGTTACTGATGGCATTGAAATTAAAACAGACGGCAGACACAAGATTGAGACTGACGATTATTCAACTGTACTTACCATCAAAGACTGTATAAGAAAAGATACAGGAGAATACCTACTCACAGTATCTAACGCAGCTGGCAGCAAGACTGTTGCTCTACATCTTACAGTTTTGGATGTTCCTGGCCCACCAACTGGTCCTATTAATATTCTTGAAGTAACACCAGAACATATGGTTATTTCTTGGCGCCCTCCTAAAGATGATGGTGGGAGTCCTATAATAAATTACATTGTTGAAAAGCGTCAATCAAAGAAAGAAACTTGGGGAGTGGTTAGCTCTGGAACAAGTCACACAAAAATTAAGATTCCACGACTGCAGAAAGGCTGTGAATACATTTTCCGTGTTCGGGCAGAAAATAAGATAGGCATTGGTGCACCCCTTGATTCAGAACCAACAGTTGCTAAACATATGTTTGATCCACCATCCCCACCTGGTAAACCAACTGTTTATGACATTACAGAAAATGCTGCAACAGTGTCTTGGACCCTACCAAAATCTGATGGTGGAACTCCAATAACTGGTTATATACTTGAACGTCGAGAAGCATCTGGTAAATGGGTGCGTGTCAATAAGACACCAATACTTGATATGAAATACAGAGTCTCTGGTCTTTTTGAAGGCAACACATATGAATTCAGAGTTTTTGCAGAAAACATGGTGGGCTTAAGCAAACCATCTCCAAGCTCTGATCCAATAAAAGCATCACGTCCTATCACTCCTCCTGGACCACCTATAAATCCAAAATTAAAAGATAAAACCAAAGAAACAGCTGATCTTGTCTGGACAAAGCCCCTCAAAGATGGTGGCAGCCCAATTCTGGGATACATTGTGGAATGTCAGAAAACTGGAACTACGCAGTGGAATAGGATTAATAAGGATGAACTCATTAGACAGTGTGCTTTCAGAGTACCTGGCTTAATAGAAGGAAATGAATATAAATTCCGAATAAAAGCTGTCAACATTGTGGGAGAGGGAGAACCAAGAGAACTGGCAGAAACTGTACTTGCAAAGGATATTCTTTCTCCTCCAGAAGTAAACCTAGATGTGACCTGTCGAGACTTAATTACTGTCCGAGTAGGCCAAACAATCCGTATTACTGGTAAAGTAAAAGGCAGGCCAGATCCTGACATAACATGGTCTAAAGATGGCAAATTACTAGTCCAAGAAAAGTGTGTTGAAATCATCCATGATCTACCTTATGTCGAACTGCAAGTGAAAGAAGCCAAAAGATCTGATCATGGCAAATATATAATAGCAGCTAAGAACAGCTGTGGACATGCTCAAGCTTTTGCTGTTGTTAATGTACTTGACAGACCTGGACCATGTCAGAATCTGAAAATAAGCTATGTCACAAAAGATTCTTGTATGATTGCTTGGGAGAGTCCAGTGGATAATGGTGGCTCCGAAATTACAAATTACATAGTAGAGTACCGTCAACCAAACCAGAGGGGATGGTCAATTGTGTCCTCTGATATCACTAAACGATTAGTAAAAGCAAATCTTATAGAGAACCGTGAATACTTCTTCAGAGTTTGTGCAGAAAACAAAATAGGTCCAGGTCCTTGCATTGAGACCAAGACTCCTATCCTTGCCATCAATCCTATTGACAAGCCTGGAGAGCCAGAAAATCTTCACATTGCAGAGAAAGGAAAGACATTTGTATATCTAAAATGGAGAAGGCCAGATTATGATGGTGGAAGTCCCAATTTAAGTTATCACGTTGAGAGAAAACTGAAAGATTCAGATGAATGGGAAAGGGTTCACAAAGGCAGCATTAAGGAAACACACTACATGGTAGATAAATGTGTTGAAAACAAGATTTACCAATTCCGAGTCCAAACCAAGAATGAGGCAGGTGAGAGTGACTGGGTAAGAACAGCTGAAGTTGTTGTGAAGGAAGACCTCCAGAAACCAGTGCTAGACTTGAAGTTAAGTGGGGTGCTAACTGTGAAAGCAGGTGACACAATTAGAATTGAGGCTGGAGTCAGAGGAAAACCACAGCCTGAAGTTGTATGGACAAAAGACAAAGACGCCACAGATCTAACCAGATCTCCAAGAGTCAGTATTGAAACAACTTCTGACACATCTAAGTTTGTTCTCACAAAATCAAGGCGCAGTGATGGTGGGAAATACGTGATTACTGCAACTAACACAGCTGGTAGTTTCGTAGCATACGCTACTGTTATTGTCTTGGATAAACCAGGTCCTGTAAGAAACTTGAAAGTCACTGACATTTCAAGTGATAGGTGTACTGTTACTTGGGACCCTCCAGAAGATGATGGTGGTTGTGAAATACAGAACTACATCCTGGAAAAATGTGAAAGCAAGCGTATGGTTTGGTCTACATACTCTTCCTCTGTCCTAACAAACTATGCAAATGTGTCACGCCTCATTGAAGGTAACGAATACATATTCAGAGTTCGTGCAGAGAATAAAATGGGCACTGGTCCGCCAACAGAAACACACCCAATTATTGCAAAAACAAAATATGATAGACCTGGACGCCCTGACCCTCCAGATGTCACAAGAGTTAGCAAAGAAGAGATGACTGTAGTTTGGAATCCACCAGAATATGATGGTGGCAAATCAATTACCGGATACATTTTAGAGAAGAAAGAGAAACGATCACTAAGATGGGTTCCTGTTACTAAGACTGCAATCCCAGAGAGGCGCAAGAAGGTTACTAATCTCATCCCTGGTCATGAATATCAGTTCCGTGTCAGTGCCGAAAATGAAGTCGGACTTGGAGAACCCAGCTTGCCATCAAGACCTGTAGTAGCAAAAGACCCAATAGGTATCATACCACTGTATTCTACTGTATTTTGTTTTAATGTTAACAAAACAGATTGCTAAATTGTATAGGTGTCTTCTTATCTGTAATTTTTATTGTCTTTCAGAACCACCTGGTCCTCCCACAAACTTGAGAGTGGTCGATAGCACAAAGAGTTCCATAACCCTTGGCTGGGGGAAACCAGTGTATGATGGTGGTGCTCCAATTATTGGATATGTTGTGGAAATTAGACCAAAAGTTGAAGGTGCTGATCCTGAAGCAGGATGGAAACGATGCAATGTTGCTGCCCAAGTTATTCATACAGAATTTACAGCCACCAGCCTGGATGAGAACCAGTTATATGAGTTCAGAGTTTCTGCCCAAAACCAGGTTGGCCTTGGCCGACCAGCTGAACTGAAAGAAGCTGTGTCTCCCAAAGAAATACTTGGTGAGTTTTCCCATCCTCTTTATTACATACAGGCCTTATTTGCTCTGGTTTTATTTTATTTCTTGTGCTAAACTTTGTATTTTATTTCTTTAATTTTGTCTTTCAGAACCACCTGAGATTGAATTGGATGCAAGCATGAGAAAGTTAGTCACAGTCAGGGCAGGATGCCCTATTAGACTTTTTGCCATTGTTAGGGGTCGCCCAGCACCAAAAGTCACCTGGAGGAGAATGGGTGTTGATAATGTTATCAGAAAAGGACAAGTTGATCTGGTTGACACTATGGCCTTCTGTGTCATCCCCAATTCAACACGTGATGACTCAGGCAAATATTCACTGACACTTGTTAATGCAGCTGGAGAAAAGGCTGTATTTGTGAATGTCAGAGTCCTGGGTAAGTAATGAGAGAAATACCTCTACACAATTTTTTAACTATGTTGAATGTTCGTTGCAGGAATTTTTATGACCCCCAGATGCTACAGTTTTTGAGCACAGCTGTATAAGCTAACATTAACTCCCCTTGTGTAGGAAGCTGTGAGCCCCCTTTAATTTTAACTGATTAAAGAAGAAAAGACTAGTGTAAATTGAAATTTCTTTATAGATACTCCTGGACCTGTGTCGGACTTCAAGGTTTCTGATGTCACCAAGATGTCATGCCATCTTTCATGGGCACCTCCAGAGAATGATGGTGGTAGCCCAGTGACTCATTACATCCTGCAGAAACGTGAGGCTGACAGGAAGACCTGGGGAACAGTCACTGCAGAACTGAAGAAAACTAGCTTCCAAATAGCTAACCTTGTGCCTGGAACTGAATATTTCTTTAGAGTAACAGCAGTGAATGAATATGGGTCAGGTGTTCCAAGTGACATACCAAAACCAGTTCTAGCAACAGATCCCCTAAGTAAGTATGCCTTTATGCACATTTTATGTTTTTGTCTAATTTTAATAAGATTTTACATTTTTGGAAAGTTTATGTTTCTAAACTGAACAATGCTACTAACTACTCAATGATAGAAATAAATATTTCTGTGTCAGTTTCTTTCAAATAATACTATCTATGAATATAGTACCTTTGTAATTATTAAGAATTTTGCTCTTTTCCATATTGTCCTTGTTGAATTAGCATGAATAGCATCTAATAATTCAGCAAGTACTCAGTAGTCAGAAAATCTTGGAAATTCAACGTTTAATATATTTCTTTTTTTTTTTCCCTGAAAGGTGAACCTGATCCACCAAGAAAACTTGAAGTTACTGAAATTACAAAGAATAGTGCTACTTTAGGCTGGCTGCCACCACTGCGTGATGGAGGCTCTAAAGTTGATGGGTACATTGTTAGCTACAAAGAAGATGAACAACCAGCAGATCGCTGGACAGAATATTCAGTTGTTAAAGACCTCTCCATTGTTGTAGCTGGTCTGAAAGAGGGAAAGAAGTACAGGTTTAGAGTGGCAGCTAGAAATGCTGTAGGAGTAAGCTTGCCAAGAGAAACTGAAGGAATATTTGAAATTAAAGAACAACTCAGTAAGTAACAGTTCAAATACTATCTATGTTGCAATATTCTGCTTTAATAATGAAATGAGCAACAATTCTGGTTCTTTGAGTGAGTCCCAGAAAGACATACGCTTTATGAAGTCATCTGGAGAGTTATGGCTAACTGTAATGAATATTTTGACAGGTCAGAAAGGATGAGAGTTGATCACTAATTCAGAATTAGTAAAGAATTTTGCAGACATGGTTTCAGTTGGAACCAGAAGCTAGGAACTAAGGAGAAATAATAAAATGAACTTCAATGAACTCAAAATGAGAGAAAAAGAGTCAGAGTGGTAATTTGAGAGATAAATGGGGCCAAAATTGGGAGCTGTTTTAAGAGAAAAGAAGTTGTTTCTATTGTAGAGTTGGTTGAGAATATATAAAGTAAAAGGCAGGGAGGACAGGTTGGTCTAATTAAGGTGGTAGGGTCCCTGAGGCACAGGAAGACATAGGGGTAAGGGGCAGATGAGAAGAACCTTCTTCATTTGTGACATGGAAAGAGGAAGAGAAAGGTACTAGGAGCAAAAGAGAATGAAAACTAGCCTAATGGCAGAAAGCGAAGTACACCAAACATAGTGCCAGGTTTCTTTTGGAAGAAACTGGAAAGATTTTGTGTGAAAGAAGAGGGCTGACTTTGCCCTCTTCAAGGAGCTACTGGGAGGAATCCCGTGGGACAGGGCTCTCGAAAGCAGGGGGGTCCATGAGTGCTGGTCGCTCTTTAAATGACACTTCCTCCATGCTCAGGAGCAATGCATCCCCCGAGAAAGAAATCGAGCAAAGGAGGCAGGAGACCTGCATGGTTAAACAAGGAGCTTCTAGCAGAGATCAGGTGGAAGAGAAAGGTTCATGGAATGTGGAAAGAGGGGCAGGCCACTTGGGAAGAG
>Ga0065711_1034530_pt1 | contig 23598 bp, 23 predicted proteins | sample Hoacrofraction12_FD_59098 | JGI IMG/M metagenome (GOLD analysis project Ga0065711, IMG submission 59098) | Hoatzin crop microbial communities from Cojedes, Venezuela - Epithelial fraction 12 v2 (version 2) | ecosystem: Host-associated > Birds > Digestive system > Esophagus > Crop | place...
TTTTCAGTGGTGCCCAGCGACAGGACAAGGGGCAATGGGCACAAACTGAGGCACAGGAAGTTCCGTCTGAACATGAGGAAGAACTTCTTCCCTCTGAGGGTGACGGAGCCCTGGAACCGGCTGCCCAGGGAGGTTGTGGAGTCTCCTTCTCTGGAGATACTGAAGACCTGCCTGGACAAGGTCCTGTGCAGCAGCCTGCTGTAGGTGACCCTGCTTCGGCAGGGGGGTTGGACTAGATGACCCACAGAGGTCCCTTCCAAACCCAAACATTCTGTGATTCTGTGACCGTTCTCTCAAGCCCATGATGCAAAGATGTCAACAGCACGTCCTGCACATCCATGGGAAACCTCGCTCACAGCGGGATGGCACTTTGAGGGAATACCTCACCCGTGACAAGGGAAACTCGGCTTTGAATTAAGGCCTGCAGCGGGCTTGCCTTTGGGCTCTGCTCCCTCGCTCGCCTCTGGGCACCTTGCTTGGAAGCGCCGTGGCAGGGGCTGCCGCGCGCTGCCGCTTTAAGGCACTGCCAGGCAGTGGGTCTTGCCAGGCTGGAGCACCAGGCGCAGGCAGCAAGCCTCCACTCCGCAGGGCTCCCCGCCGCTCGCTGCTCTGCTCGCTGCTCTGCTCACTGCTTAATGACATTTGGCTGCTTACGAGACGTCTGACCGGCGAGCGAAAGGCTTCCTTCCAGCGCAGCAGAGTTTCACCTGGCGCGGGCGGCAGCAGCCACCATGGCAGCAGCAACGGGCTCTGCTGCGGCAAAAACCGCCAAGTCCTGCAAAAAGTATCGAACGGTGAAGCGGCACGCCGGCATCTACACCTACCGGGAGCCACCCCCCAGGTAAGAGACCCCCGCTCTCCCGACGTGCAAACCTGCCGTCTCTAGCACAGGAGCGGGATCTTCTGTTTCCACTTTCATTTAGACAGAGTGTGGTAACGTGGAAAGGAGCATGAGAAAAATCACTCTTCTCTACTTAGATGCATTTCAAACCTCTTCGCTTTTTTTATTTTCACCAAAGTCACATTTCGTACTGCAGCATAAACGCAGTGTGAGTCCAGCCAGTTCAGGCTCCAGCAGGGTAAGAAACGTCTCCGTACTTTTCCTGTGTAATCATACATTTCCCTTGAATGTCCCCTGCAACCAAGGTGACAGGACTGCGCACCGATCGACCGGTGGTCTGATGAAGAATGTCCTTTGAATGTTCTTACAAGGCGTGGTTGAGGTTATGATCTATTTCTAAGTGATTAAAAGGTGTTGCTTTTTCAGCAGAGTTGCAGGGACCTTTCCCAACAAGTACACAGCAATACAATCAGAAAACTTCCTAGCTGGCAGCTGCTGCGGTGCTTCGGATCTCATCAGTTCACTCAGGGGAAACAGTCACCACAAGTTTTTAGACCTAAGGCTCTGCAAGAATGAACAGTTCTGCTGTTTCATATACAATACCCTGTTTTGAACAGGCAATTGCAAGAGCTGTAGCTTAGCAAATGTGGTGACAGCATCAGAAAAGACACTTTAATAATCATCCACAGAAATCTGCATCGAAGTGCATGAATCTTTTTACAGAGACAAGTAATTCTTGGTGTGTGGGGTCCCATGGTCCTGTCCCCCTCAGCAGGGAACAGGAACAAAGGGCCACCGTGATCCAAGCATCTGTTCCCCCCATTCTAACAAGAAAATATTTTATCATTATTACAATCAAAATAAAAGACCAACAGCACATGGTGAATAAATGAATGTTAAGTGCTCTTGCTGGAAATGTTTAGACAGCACTTTGTTCCAGAAAAATAACCCGGGTGTCTTGCTAGCATGATGTACAAGCTCTGTGGCTGGAAACGCTCAGAGAGGAAAGATGGGGATTCGTGGTGGGGAGCGGGGATAATTTATGACTGAGCAGAAAGCGGTTGGGAGGAAAAGAGGCACATCCTGGAGATGGGGACATCATCCAATTTATTCATCCACTTTAAAACAGTAAGGTCAAGCTGTTATATTGCTGTAAAAGGTTGGATCCTGTGCAAATCAACAGTTTACTGGGGGTCTGAATGGGAATAATTTGTCTTGGTTTTACTCTCGCGGGGTGTGCGCGGGGCCACCAGCGACTCGGACGACGATATCAGTGAAGAAAAGGCTGAGGGCCATGACCCGGAGCAGATCTTTCAGAACATCCAGTACCAGAAGGAGATCATGTCCAACATCCGCTGCCGGCCGTGGCCGATGAGGCAGAAGCTGAGGGCACTCAGGTAACGGTGTTTGCACAGGAGCTTTCAGGCTCACTGGCTGTGACAGTGCGCCCAGCCTCAGAAGTTGTTCAGTGTAAACTGGAAGGGATTGTGCACAGAAGTTAGTAAGAGCTGCTAGGAAAGCGTGCCGTGAGGATGCTCTGACAAGATCCGAGAGCTGGCTGAAGGCAGCAGCCCCGGGGTGGGAAGTCTGCAGGTGGAGCTGTCTCCTGTGCATGCCTGTGGCTCCCTTTAGACGGTCACTGTACAGAAGAGAGAGCAAGAAATCATGCCGTGGCTATTTACCTATTAAAACAGCGTGTCAGCTATTCAGCGGTCTAAGGCACGGCTGTTGGTAATGCTCAGTAATACGTTTTTAACCTAAATTATTTCACTCTGTCCCAAAAAAGGAAAACACTTTGCTGTTTTCAAGCTAATTACATGTGACGATTGCATGGTATGAGAACAGAAGCTGGTCGTAATCTTCAGGTAGTATATTGTAAACAGCAGTAAATACTGGGCACTTGCAGGTTTAAAAGGTATGTTCACGGTAGTAATAACATGTTTCACAGCTTAAGATTGCAATTATTACATTAATAATTCCAAACATACAATGAAAGAGTGCGTGCCCAACTCTTTGGGCCACCTGTCTAAACTGCGCCAGGTCTTTCACAGCATGAATCTGTCTGGGGCTCGCTTTATTTTTCCTTTTTATCTGGCATCTTTCTCTAAAACCCCTGTATGATGCTAGGATGGCATTTTAGTCACGAGGAACCCCTACCAGCAGCAGAGCCCTTGTGTAATCTTGGAAACAAAGAGAGATTTTTCTCTCGGGCAGAGTCTGTGACTTGCTGCCTCCCTGCTTCTGTTGATGAGATTTTGGTGGTCTCCATCCGCCTTCTGCTGAGGTCAAAGACGGAGTATGACCAGATGAATATGCACCTCTGCATCTTACAGGAGTGCTACACCATATTTGCAGAAGAAGTGTTAGTATCCATATGAGATTAACCAGGCTGTACTGGGGATATTTTTATTTTACTCATCTGGATCGCACAATTTTCAAAGAAAGACCTTGAATCAAAAGGACAGAGAAAAAAATTAGAGGAACAGAAAAACCCTCCCTGCCGTCAAACTTTTGAATGCTGAGTTTTCTCAAACAAAATTCTCAGCGATTTTAAAGTGTCAATAAAAAACACAACAGGAAAAGAAAAAGCTTTGCCTGGACAAGGATTTTATGGTGAGACAGTCCACGGTTGTATTTCAGAGCATTTGACGACTTTGCTAGTCGCTGCTTGTGCAGAATAAGGGGTGTGAGTAACGGGACCAACGTAGAATGAATTTCCACCTTCTCGTGCAGACAGGCAAAGGAGATCGTGCTGAAGTATGAAGGGAGACTCACGAGAACAAGAGGTTACCAAGCCGCTGGTGCAGAGGTATGGCTGCTTTTTCTTAAGTTACAGCTCTTTTCTATACCAAGAGTCGTCTGCAGTTTTCATTCACAGACGCTTATGTTTGCTAGGTAGTCTTGATCTCTAACTCTGGAACTCTGCAGAGGGAGGAAAAAGCAGTTAAAAGCTTTTTTTTTTTTTTCTATTGTGAATTTAATAATTACATTTTTGCAGACTAATTTGATGTGTTGAGGGATGGATGTCCTTCTATTAATGCAGTATAAGCTTACTTCTCAAATAATCTACAAATATTGATGCCTGCTAGAGGGGGCGATGGCAATGGGATACCAACAACATGCTGCCAGTATTCTCTGAAGAGCTATTTCATTAGGCTCCGGGGCCACAGTTCGATAGCTTAGTATGAAAAGTGCATCTAGCTTTTAGTTTGGAAGACAATTCTACAATAGCTTATGGTAAATACGTTGTTAAAGAAGGTTTTTACTTGCATAATAGTCACAGAGTTTGAATCTAATCTTAGCAAATCTATTTACACCACTGAAAATAGACCCTGGCCCTAATTTCTGGAAATTAATAACGTGTAGGAAATTGTTCCTAATATGCAACCAACAAAGAAGAGATCTTTAGTCATCTCAGCAGTCAAGAATATTTTTGTCATCATAATGAGTACAGTTTTAATGAGTAAGTTATTTTAATTCAGAAAAGCAGGGTTCTAACAGTAAAATAGAACACCATGCATTGTGTTCACATGAGCAAGTGAGAGGCTGCATCTGTATCTGTTGTTCTGTTATGCTGGCCCACAGCAAAGGTTAAAAGTACATTTTTCCAAGGTAGGAAAGAGTAATTTTTCCTTGTTCTGCCTTTGCATGTTTGGAAAATGCAGTGGAAGTAACAAATGCTCTTTAAATACGTACTGGTTTTTGCCTTCAACTTGAGTGGAAGTAGGATGTTACCTAGAAAGAAGTGCTAAGGGTCTGCAATACATGTCAGTAAATCACAGATCGGACTTATTACTTGTTCATATTCCCCTTCCCATAAAAATACAGTGGCTTTCATCTTAGACTTTACAATGAATAAAAGTTTGTAACTAATTTAATTGCCTCTATTGTGTGTATTTTCTTTGAGATATTCAGCACAGGCATATAATTCAGTAGTTAATTAGCACCACTCCTTATGTGTAGGGGAACTGTATTCTTTTTTCCTACCACAAATTAGGGAATATAGCTTTTACATCAGGGGTAAATTTAGCAAATGCAACAGAATGAGCTGCATTTTTTTTTTTTTAGTTGAAAGGGGTTCATTTTCACGTATTTTCTCAGAAAATAGCACGGTGACCACAGAGTGAAAAATTGTAGCAGAGCAAAAGAAGTACATCATCAAAATTAAGAACTCAGTGGTTGAACGTGTGCTAAGAACAAAATGCAGCTGTAACTGTATATGTTTTTAAAACTGGCAAAATACACACTGTTCCTTAATTGGACAATTTATGCTATTATTTATGAAAATTGAAGTGAAAATACCTTTCACTGTTTTAACACTGAAAGCATTTTTCCTTTTCAGTTCAATCATTTTATGTTTGCATTGGGGTTTTTTACATTTTGCAATTAATGCCAGATGCTCAAACTGTGGATTCTAAGACTATAAATGACCTGTTCAGGTATGCAGTAGGCAGGAAAAGAAGTGATAGCTACCTAATTATAATTTTAACAATACAACTCCCACATGGACAGCTTTGTATACTTTATAAATCTTCACTACAACTGGCACACGCTGCTTGATTCCTTTCTCAGCCTTGTGAACTGTTTTCAAGTGAATGTAGCAATCCATGCAATTCCCATGCAACTCCCGGCATCTACAATACCTTTGTTTAATTAAAATACTTCCCATTCATGCAATGAAATACCCATAGCACCATAAAAATTAATTAACTTCAGCCAAAGAGATTGATGATATATTCAGTAATTAAAATGTTATTTACTCCTCTTTGGTTTTAGGAGATTAGGTTGCATGATATAATATTGACACTGCTGCTGCCTAAAATATAGCGGGTTTTTTACTATCTAGCTGTACTAAAAGTACTTTATAATGCACTACATACAAATATTATTTTTCTGTTGATACTGTAAGGTTATAGCTCTAATTCAACAAACCAAAAACTGCCCTCAGTTGTGCACATGCAGGGTTTGTTTCTTCTCCCACATGTGTGTGCACAGCCCACAGTGTGCAGGAAGATGCCTTCCTCTGACCATGCAAAAAATGGAGGGTGAATAAAGACTCTACAAAACACAACCACAGGTTTTCTGCAGGTGGCGGCTGTAACACACAGAGCTGAGAATATAGCAGCTGAATTTGCTGCTGTTGAATACAAAAGCTTATCCTTCCCCTCTCAGAAAAACTGGCATTATGCTTCTCTTAAATTTGAAGTTAGCTGCCTGTTCATTTGTTTGTTGTAGAAATCAGATTTATTATGCGTAGTGCAGCGGGATTCCCTCATAAATTACATGGAGGCCAGGCGTCCCAGCAGTACCCAGCTTGGCTGACTTCTGCTGCCCAGAGCCACTGCCTGGCCCCGCTCTGCAGTTCCTCCCCTCTGCAGCCCCCAGTCATGGAGGTGGAGATGGGGAGCAGCACCCCTCGCCTGCCTTCCGCGGGCTCCTCACCGTCTCTCTGTGAGAAAAAGGCAGGGTGGTGGGTCCCAACAGTACCTTCAGAGGTGTGTGAAGGGCGCTCCATCTCATCTTTGCCGCCATTTGGCTGGTAAGCGGAGTGAAGGACTCCTGGGCCCCCCACGTTTTGTCTGTTTCTAAACCCCACCACGGTTTGCTTTCCCCACCTAGCTCACAGACATGCTTTAAGATCTTAGTGATTAATGTTTATAATATTTGTTGTCATACAAGATAAAAGAGAAAGGAGTAAAATACTCTTCATTTCTGTTTTTATTTTTTTACATGCAGCAGTGTCCTATTTCTCATTTCTCTGCTTTTTTTCCCAGCTTTGGAGGAAGTTTATTCGACTTGCATATAATTTTGTTGTAATGTTTATTCCATGGGAAATGAGAATAAAGAAAATTGAGAGTAAGTATAAAGATTCAATGGTATTGAACAGTAAAGCGCTTGCTAAATTGCTAAGTCTGCAGGGTTTTTTTTTAATGTACTGAATTAAATAAATAATATTTGGGAGAGATTAAACACAAACTTTAGGCAGTGATGGTTTCAGTTAAAACTTTGCTTTTTCTTCTTTTCCTGCTGCCTTAGACACTGCACAGTTCTCATTTATGGTCTTCATGGGGGGGAAACTTTTAAAAAGTCAAATTTGTCCCACTGCGGTTCTGAAAATACAGTGAGATTTGGTTATAGTTTATCACAGTCCATGGGGCAGCGTCTTCAGGCCAGTGTCCCCAGATCTACCCTGGGTTAAGCGTGGTTGTAACCTGCGTCACCAGCTCCTGAGTCTCGGATTGGAATGAAAGCAGCCCTTAACATTACACCAGCAGTCAGGTCACACCTCTGTGCTTCAGCGGTGAAGGAAAACGGATGCATGACGTCACCCAGCATAGCAGCTTCTTGCGTAAATATTGCTGGTAATGATGAGAATTCCCCAACAGAGTTTGTGTTGGAATTGTATTTTCCTCAATGACATGTCAACATTTTGTCTACTTCACTGTATGCCCTGCATGAATAAGAAAGGTTTTTCTTTTGTTTTATTATTCAGATAATACTTCATGAATAAATGATATGCACTTTTATAGACTGCATAACTCAGATAACTGTTTTCTGTGGTTTAAGGTCATTTTGGGTCTGGAGTTGCCTCTTACTTCATCTTCTTGAGATGGCTATTTGGAGTCAATATTGTACTTACAATAATGACAGGAGCATTTGTAGTCTTACCAGAGGTAAGAACATGTTGTTGATATTTACAGAAAAATGCTGTTGCACTTTCCTGTCTGAATTAAACAAATGCCACTCTTAAAGGCATACATCAGTTTGAAATGTACAATTAAAAATGAATTATTTAAAATAAATTCCACTATTAAGACCTTTTTTCTGCCAAAGGATAAGAGAATTTTGCTATTAGCTTTAGAGAAGATATTTTATCGACATAGTACTAATGCTTTTGCAGAATATGTTTGTTTCTGATTACTAAAACGGAGAACCAAATCCTAAAAGCTGTAGTTGGTGCTGAGTACACTCTAGACCTGTTAGTGCCATTTGCAGGCAGAACATCTCTCTCCAGACTATGGATTATTGTCCATTAGAAATCATTTTCTAGAAGTTCTGAACAGCCACAACTGTGTTTAGTTCTTCCATGCAGGTAAGGCTATGTGTTAATGTTGTTAAATTATTCATAAACATTTTCTTGCCTCACCTAACCTGTGCTTTAATAACATTATCAGAAAACATGGGAATATCTGATTTTTCGTCTCAGTGGCTATACTAAAAAAAATTAAGTACTCCCAAAACAAAAAAAGTAAACTGAAATAAAAAAGGTATTCACTTCTATTTTTTGCTTTTTTAAGGAAAAGTAGATCTAATCTTGAAGTACCATTTTGAGATCATACACTGCCATAATTAATTATAAAATGCTTAAATTAAACATAACTTTTAAAGCTATTTTGTTAATGGTTTCAGCTGATCTCTCTTTTCATTTCTCAGCCATTTCAAAGATGTCTACAGATCACTACACTTCCTCATAGGTAGACCACAAATGGTGAAAAATTGATCTGATTTAGTGGCAAATGAATGCAGGATTTCGGACGGAGTTTCTAGTTTAGGACAAGGGATGACCCAGTACTCGCTATCCTGACAGCATCATCCGCGCGGGCAGCTCGTGAGGGGTTCTGCTGTGCAGCCCCGGGTCAGAGGGGCTCACACAGCTTCTGAGACCTTCTCTCTCTTTCCCAGATACTGGCCGGAGCGCCGTTCGGCAGCACAGTCAGCAAGACCATTCCCAAGGAGCGTATCGCATCGGCTCAGGACCTGGACACCATCTGGTCACTAGGGGCAAGACTAAATCCACTCTTTATTGTTTCGCTATCGCTGTTCTGTTGTAACCGTTCGCTATTGCTCTTGCTTACAGGCTCTGGTCTTTTCAGGGCTACCTCCAGTACTCTGTTTTGTTTTATGGCTACTATGGTCATGAGAGGAAGATTGGGAAATCTGGGTACCGGCTGCCTCTTGCCTACTTCCTTGTTGGAATGGCAGTGTTTGCTTACAGCTTCATCATTCTCTTGAAAAAGTAAGACTTCCCCTTTATTGTTCTTCATAAGCTTGTGTGTTCAGGCAGTCATTAAAGGTGTATTTATCCCATTTCCTCTTTATTTATTCTGCCTAGTTCTGTTAACCTGTTCATGTCTGCTAATATCAGGGAGGCAGACTGAGCTTAATTCTAGCTTGCTCTTTATCTTGCCACCGCTTGTCTTTGCTCTCTCTTTGGTGTCCATAAAAGGGGGGCAACACAGAAGATGATCTGTGTTCTTTGTGTTTGTGTAGTGTGAGCTCCGACCCTCATGGAAGTCCTTTCAGTTTTCCTCTCTTCTGGTATAAATATTACTATGACAGAAATCTATGTTTTAAGTGTAATGCTTTCAGCATTATTATTCCCATCTATTGAAGTATAAATATAAAAATGCCATCATAGATGTACTTTTCTTTGGTTTCAGCCAGTATGCAGCATCCCATTTGAATGTAAGTGTAAGTCCTTTGCTGTTGAAGGGAGAGGAGTAGGAGTTACTTAGCAGAGAGAGCAAGGCTGCTGGCACTGACTGTAAATCTGGGGATGCGCAATGCTTGGAGGGGGCAAGGTCACTCTGTCGTCTCCTGATTTGCTTTCCCTTCTCTTCTTGATACCTATTTATCTGGCACAGTGCAGTGCAGAGACATTTTTAGTGCTGCCTGTAATAACTCTGTTTTGAAGCCAAACCTTCCCTTTTCGTTTATTTTTATTCCACCCACTGGTTTGTGCCAAGGGTCACTGATAGGTTTGACACTGATCTACACATCTGCAGTTTCTGGGTATGATTAGCTCTTCTCCTTCTGACTTGGCTCACCGATTCTTTGCTTAGCTGCTTACAGCTCCCCTTTAACCTTGTCCTTTTGGATGCCCTTTGTTCAATAAGCTATTAATCTTCATTTCATTTCTTACACTTTGCAATGTTCTGACATCTTGCCTACCTGGTGTGAGTAGGTGGGGTTTTCTTTCTTTTTCCCAAGGTCTGCAAAACGGCACTGGGTTTCTATTTGACAATAACGAATATTTTGAGGGTGAAAACAATACAGAAAACAAACAGATCTTGTGCATGGTCACTTGTATTGCCAGACTAGCTTATAATCACAGTAATAGTGATCTTAGTGATAGTATCTTCCAGATGGATCCAGCCTGGAGATTGTAGAACTGAAATACATGTAAGTCCACCAGCTCTAGTGAGATCTGTTTGCTTTATTTGTCAGATATAAAGAATGTAAATACCAAAATGCCCTTCCACAGTGAATCGCTTCTGCACTACAACAAAAGTGAAGTTCATGCTCTGAACCTCACCCTGGTTTATTTTCTTCAGAAAGCTGCCAACAATGACACTAATTGCTGCAAACTTTTGGTATTTCTAAAGGTGTAGGCATCTGAAAACTAGGAACCAAACCAGTGATTTCCATCGTATTCATCTTCACACATTAACAACAGTTGAATATTTGTTATTTTTTTACAGAATGGCAAAGAACTCACGAATGAGTTTAGCAAGTGCCTCTGATGAAAATTACACTTTCTGTTGGAGACTCTTCTGTGCTTGGGACTATTTAATAGGAAACCCCGAGGCTGCAGAGAGCAAAGCTGCTGCCATAGTTAATAGCATTCGGGTGAGCAACTGACCTTCCAATTGTTTAGAGTTGATTTGTTTGTTCATCTGTAAGTTATATATGTCTTTCCTCTCATTCCCTTCCATTTCCTATTGGGTTTTGGTATTCATTTACACATCTGTTTGCCCAGGGGAGGGCTGGTATCGCTTCTCTGTGTGGTGTCGCAGTCATGTCACACTTGCTGACACTGTCATTCTGTCCCAGCAAGACCATTGTGTTCTTCTTCGGAAGAGTTCTATTTAATGCCACTGTATGCGTGACAAGAAGACAGATCACTAGAAATAAATCTGCTTGTGATGCAGTTTCATTGAGTAATAGAATCATATTCATGTTAACAATGTGAAAACACTCATTTATTTCATTTCTCCATAACAAATGGTCCAGGGACGTCTTACAGCTCTCTCAGTATTATACAGTTGCTTTAAATACAGATGTTTTCCATTTAGAATTGAAGAAGTATGGGGTTTTCATCAAAACTAATTTTTATCTCAAATTTGGTGTATTTTCATTAAGTTATTGAACAAAATTACTTCAAATTGTTTCAAGGGTAAGTTAATAAGCTATGCTATTTAGTTATTTCAATGAATAAGGATAACTTTTGACAGTTCTGTTATTATATTACTGACACATGCATTCTATAGGGATGTCCTGCAAAAAGATCTGGTAGTGTAAACCTCTGGTTGTACCCCACTGAACCTGCATGACTGGAAGTGCACAAGTAATTGATTTCCTGAGAAACAAATACACAGTAATCTCCTTCACTTTTTAAGCTCACTTATCACTCTTAAAAAAGCTACGCAGGACAGAGAGGTATTTATCTACTTGCCCTTCCAGGATGTGATGGTTTATTATCAGTATACTTGATAGGTTCTGTGAAAGAGACGTTCCTTATTTTTGCTGAACGCTATGATAATAATGCTGTTTTTCTTTCAAGGAAGCTATATTGGAAGAGCAGGAAAAGAAGAAAAGCAAAAACTTGTATGTATATAAGATGAGAGATGCTTTTCAAAGCACTGTTTCATTGCAGATAGCAGTGTAAATCTGCTTGTCTTGTACTTCTAAGAACTGCTAAAAAAGACCCCTGGTGTTGTTAGACAACCTACTGTATCGGCTGTGTCTTTTTTTCTTTTGTTTTTTTTCCTCCAAGGGCAGTGACCATAACCTTAAGAATTATTGCAAACATCCTTGTGCTTCTCTCGCTTGCTGGAAGTATTTACATCATATACTTTGTTGTGGATCGATCCCAAAGGTTAGAGCAGAACAAAAAGGAATTGACTCTTTGGGAAAAAAATGAGGTACACTGTCTTTACACTACCTCTGTGTTAGAAGCAGGATTATTGTCTCAGGGCTCTCGTAGCGATAGTATGCAGAGGTGTAAATCACAAGAGATTAGCCAGGTGCAATGAGGAAGGAGAGGGCAGAGGGGTGGTTACCTGGATCTGTATTCACACCCCTGCTCCCCCTGCTCGGTGTTAGCGGAGCTGAAGCGGGCAGGGGGATGCTGCAGGTCCTCATTTCACAGAGGCTGCAGTTCTCGCTGGCCCCTATTTGGTGAGGACAAAGCATAAACCCTACTGTCACAAATCTACTTTTGCACCCACGATTGAGCTGAGCGAACACTGGGCCAATGGACTAGAAAGGACCCAGCGTGGACAAAAGCGATTGATTTCAGCTGGGGGATACTAAATGTTCTGTGAATATTTCCGTTCAGAGGAATGAGTGGATACTGACAGTAGGAAGTGAACAGGTATGGAGGAGCTACTCGCCCATTTCAGAGGAAGATGATATATTATCATGTTTCATATGTCCTACAAGTTAAGTTTTTATTTTAATTAATAAAGTAGTAACTTTAAAGCTACAACGTCTGGAGTAAAGATTCCTGAGTGGTATTCCAGATCTATAATTTTCTGTCATAACTACTGTTATTACTAATGTCAATAATGACTTTATAAAGCACTCCCTCTAAGAAAAGCAACCACCAAAGCATGTGCATAAGCACTATTTCAGTCAGCACTGAAGGTGTCGGAAGATTTACATGAAAAGCTACAAAAATGCTGCGCCTTTCTGTTCTACAGGTAAGCGTAGTTGTGTCCCTGATTACAATGATTGCACCCTCTGCTTTTGAGCTTGTGGCAGCTCTGGAGATGTACCATCCAAGGACGACTCTTCGCTTCCAGCTAGCCAGGTATGGGCATTATGCAGTGTAGAAAATGTGTGGGGAGAAAGAAAGGAGGAGGAGAGGTGTGTTCTGCTCGCATGTTTTAGTCCAACCAAACCAGAGAATGCATGAGAAGTCAACAGGATAACAACGCCACTAACACATATCTTCTTGTTTTCAGGGTCCTTGTTCTATACCTGGGAAACCTCTACAGTTTAATCATTGCTCTCCTGGATAAAGTGAACAGTATGAGTGTCATTGTAAGTTTAACTTGATGTTTTCTGATGTGTAAAGCTAGTAGACTTTATAGATAGTGTTCCATTTATTGTGATACATATGAAGTCAGGTGAAAATTTGTTTGAAATTACAAAATAATCTTTACAATCCTATCAAACTGTAATATGCTTTAGTCAATGTTCATTTACAACTACTTGTAGTTTTTTTAGGATAACTGGATCCACAGTTGACATGATAAATAGATGTGCATTGCTTAACTATTTAAAAAAAAAAAAAAGAAAAGCCATCACTTTAGGCCAAATATTTCCAGCTACCTAAAATCAGCTTTCAGTACTGTCCTTACAGTTCCATCAGACTTCATACACTGACAGCTACTTAAGTCACCTAACTGCTGCTTGAAAATACGTGAAGAAATGCCTCTATGTGTGTACATTGTAGAAGGTACAGATATCTGCATGTATGTACAGTTGAAAAAGTAGCTTTTGGGACATTTATGATTTCAGAACTCCGTCATTAGCAAAAATGCAAGTAATTCTACCATCTTCTTGGAAACCCAAACACTTTCTAAAGAAGATAATTTATCTACAACTATTCCTGATGTACAAACTAAGAGAAACGGCATCGTCACATCAGCAGAGAGTCACACTCACAGTGTGACAGTTTCTGACTCACTGGTTAACAGAACAGTTTCCTCTAACACCCAAAGCCCCCAGGATCAGTGTTGGGAGACATATGTTGGTCAAGTACGTAATTGTTTTATTATGTCATCAACTTTTTCCTAACCTGCGTTTGACAAAAAATTGAAATCATGTTGTGCTGAGTTCAATTTTAGAGATACTCTTGGTATAAATTCCAGAATTTAGCTAAGGATTGTGTAGAAAGAGTAAAGTACACAAAGTAATATGGCCACAGATACAAGCTTTGGGTTTTGTTCAGTATCTACAATGTGTTTAATGTTGTCCAAGTGTTCTTTTGCGAGGCTTCGGTCTCCGTCTTCAGCTCTGCACACACAGATCTCTACAGATGTGTGATACAGATCCTATTTTAACAGGCTACATCCTGTTAAACTCATATGGAGAAATGTAACTATAAAAACATCTAAGCAGTGACACGCACCCTGTGCAGATTCTGATTGCTGCCTGCGTAACGGGCATGCAGACCTGAGCCGAGCATGAGACTGTGGTCTTGGTCATTTGTACAGTATCTCTGCAGTCTCTATTCATTCTGCCTCAGTAAATCACTACACAATCAAGCGTTCTTCACTTCTTCAGAGAGAAACAGGACAACAACAAAAGATTTCAAAATACTGTCGGTTCATAAGCATGGAGCCAGCTGGGTGGCAGTGCCATGTATGTGTCTTCCCATGGTTAGGTTGCAGAAAAGCTGCAGACTTAATATGACACTTTATGCTTCCCTATGTGTGGAGCAAACATGGCTTGTGGCCTTTACTTTGAGTGACAAGCAGTGGCACCGGCACATACAGAGAGAAATTTTAACTGTGCAAAATTGAAAAGATGTCATTTGATCCCAATGTACTTTTGTCTCTGTCAGCATTGCACTTGCGTCTAGGCCACTAGATCAAGAATGATGTTCGCGCGCTTCTGACTTGCTGAGCTCCTTGTTCCAGAGAGAGCAATATTAAAGGTCTTGTTTGATCATCTGGAGAAAAAGACCCCTCCTACGTTTATTGCAATGACTTCTATTCTTGTATGCTCCTCTCCCTACTGCACAGCCATCGGGAAATTTTTACAGTTGGTGTTCATGGGGGTTTTTGAGTGTTTGTTTATTCCCCAGAATGGGCTAGAGATGTTTGGAATTGACTCTTATCTAGTTAATTGTAGGTTTTTAAAGCTCAATCAAATATAGGATAACCCCATCCATTTCTAAGCATTAAACAGGTCTCTCTTATGGCTTGGTGATCCTACTGCCATTGGGTTTTGGTTTTGTATGAATAATAAGCATTTCTCATTGTGAAGCACTTAGCAAGTATGTATTGCAACAGTCAGTATAATAAAGGATTGGGTACAAAAGCAAACCAACCCGTTTCAGTTTATCTAGACAAATTTTCAGAACAGTCATTAAAAAGAATGCTTGAAGCCATTGTGACCAGTGTTTTATTGCTGCAAGCAATAGAAGGCATACTCCAAGCTTCATTATGTTTGTTCTCTTTGGTAGAACAAAGACAAGTAAGGGAGAAGTCATATAGGAAAAGCTTAAAAGGAAATAATTTATATATTCAAATTGTATTTATCAGGATACTAAGCTTGAGCCAAAATGTAAGTACAAATGCAAAAGAGCTGTATGCAGTCTATCTGCTTCCAGAATGACTCAGTATGTGTGAACAATCTGTATTTCAGGAGATGCTAAAGCTTTCAATTATCGACATGATATTCACAGTCGCAAGCATCCTACTAATTGATTTCTTCCGTGGACTGTGTGTCCGATATTTAAGTGATTGCTGGTGCTGGGATCTAGAAAGCAAGTTTGTAAGTACAGTCTTTATTTTATCAAACTAAGATGTTGAAGAGGGGTAGGCTCTTTCCCTTAGTACTCAACGTACTTAAAGCCTTTCAACAGATAAATAATTTCTTGGTAGCACACATCTACAAAGGCATAGCTCACGCTGAGTTTAAATTAGAGGGGACAGGGTAAATGCTGAGATTAGATATTTTTCTGAAGCCTACTCCCATGGCTGTGGTGCAGAAATCTTTCTTTCCCAAAATGAGATCATTGAGCAGTCCCAGAGTCAAAGATAAGACAGAGGGCATGGAATTGCTCCCCACATCCTCTCTTGTGTAGCTGTAACATCTATCCATAACGTAGATAGTGGCCCAAGAAACAATAAACATAATCATATAGCCCTTTAAGAAAATTACGATGGGTAATATTTGGTTAGCAAGAAGCTGTTGGCATGAAAGGCTGAGGACTGTTCTTTGTCCTTAACTAAATAAATGAAGTAAATGAGAGAGAAATTTGTTTATTTAATCCTCTGCCGCAGAGTAGGTTTTACTGTGTTCCCACCGCTTGCCAAAAGTTGGTATTTGATCTGGACTTTTCAGGCTATGTGCTGCCTGCCAACTGATTCAGTCAAATACTTCTAATAAATGGTCTGAAAAAAAGATTAAGACAAGGTATTCATCCTACACTGTGTTTCTTGTAGCCAGAATATGGAGAATTCAAAATTGCAGAGAATGTATTGCATTTGGTCTACAACCAAGGAATGATCTGGTACGTAGTCCCTAAACGATTTTTCTTGTCCTTTGCTGGCTGATTGCTAAGTCAATCTGATGATTTCCAAGGAAACCTATTCAAGTAGGATATTGGTAATGCAGTCTTTTATACTTTATCATAATAAGTGATTGTCTGTAGATAGTGAGCTGTTGCTTACTTGCTTTTTTCCTATGTTCTTTTGCTATTAAAATTGCTTCTGGCAACACTGAGCACTGAAATAATTTTTTTTCCAGGATGGGAGCTTTCTTTTCACCTTGCTTACCGGCATTCAATGTTCTCAAGTTGATTGGACTCATGTACCTGAGGAGCTGGGCTGTGTTAACGTGTAATGTACCTCATCAGCAGGTTTTCAGAGCATCTCGGTTAGTCAAAATAAGAACAAAAGATAAAGAATCAATCAAAAGCAGACAATGGAAATGTCTTATGTGCATAGGAACAAAACGACAGGCAATTTTAGCTCTGAAACTTTAAAATCAAATTTGACAGTAATACTGGTAGCAATACTGACAGCAAAGGTCTGTGAAAAAAACATAGCTACTGAGAAACTGGAGGGTTTGTGAAGCAGGGTAGTTAAAGATCTGCAAGAACTGAAAAATATGTCAGGGAATATTCCTAGACCAGTATATGTGGCCTAACACAAATGCTTCATTTCCATACAAATCCGATGGAGCACAATAACCTACATGTGTTAACTGTCACAAGTCCTATTTCTTGATGTTTCTTTGTCTGAAAGCTTTGAAGTATCTGCTTGTGTCTGCATCGCACAACAGATCTCCCCATTTTTCCTCTATCATGATGAATACCGCAATCATTTACTCAAAATGGAAATAATGTAGGGTATCTTTAACGCTTAAGAATCAGTTATTTCTAACATGTTTTGAAGATGAATCAACTTCTGCCACTGTTCTTTTTCTCCCCTGACACAACCAGGCAGCAAGGTCAGTTTTTACAGATGGGTGCTAGAAACCGTTCTCTGACTGCAGCAGTGGTATCTGGAAAGCAGCGCAAACAGGATTTTGGTCATTAAGAGGCTCTGTTCAGACTTTCTAATCATAGCAGAATGATTTTGATCTTTCAGAAATGTAGATCTTGAACTTGTTTGGTAGATACAGGCTTGCACCTTTCATGTTGCCTCTGTTTTTCTCTCTGATTAGTATAATCTGAAATGTGTTACGTCTTCTTGCAGATCCAATAATTTCTACTTGGCCATGTTGCTGTTCATGCTGTTCTTATGCATGTTACCAACAATTTTTGCTATTGCCCGATACAAGCCATCTTTAAGCTGTGGTCCTTTCAGGTAAGTTATATGAAAATTGCTAAGATTTTATTTCACCTTCTCACAATAAACCCATCATGTTCAGTAATACCCAGATTACAAACTAAAAAAAAAAAAGTTTATAGACAGGACAATGTTTTTCTGCTGCCAGTGTTTTCCAGTTCAAGATTTAATTAGGTGAATACGTCAACATTCTGAGTGAGGCCCAACATTTTGCTTTATATATGCATGGTTCAGTAATTTTATGTTTATATAATGTAATGTGTTACCAAGCAATCTGGCACACATCACCGTCTTGTGTCTCTATTCAAGCACCCTCCAGGACTGGCCAATGCTTTTGTACTTTTGAAAAATTTGTTAAAAGGCAAATAATGAACAAGTTGCTTTTATCCTTTTTTAATCTTTTTTTTTTTTTTTCCTTTCACTATATCATTCCAAAGTAGTTTAGGATGAAACTCCATGTTTATTCAGTGCCAATGCTGCTTAACAAACGGATATACCTAGGATTCCTGACAATTTAATTTTACCTTCTTTTGCTTTTTTCCCCTCTCATAGTGGACAAGAAAAAATATATGACATTGTTTCTGAAACAATTAAAAATGATTTTCCCACATGGTTCAACACAGTGATTACTTACATCAGCAGTCCCGTGGTTGTCCTCCCTGCACTACTACTTTTATTGTAAGTACTTTGTTTTTCACAGGCAGGTTAAATTGACTGTATTAATACTGGTCTTATCTCTGGAGAGTCAAATGTTGATACGGAGGAACAAACACAGCATTATTGTAATTTTATTAAGCATATCTGAAAAAAAAAAATCCAACTCATTGAATACATGGTATAGGGATCAGATGAGAATGAGAGTATGTTAAAAAGACTGTCATCACATTTTCAAGAGGAATTTCTTGTTCTGGGATTACCGTGTAAAAGCAAGTTCACTATATTGTGTCAAGGCTTGCAGTGCTGCTGGTTCCAGGAAGTCTTAAGGTCTTTCTTCCTTCTCAGGAGCGCCTCAGAAATTGATTTTCCATTTCCTCATGGTCATTAGTTCAGTTTATGACTGTGAACAGGGCTCGGTCTATCACTTAAAGAAGCTACCCAGTCATCTTGATTTCTGACAAGATAAATCAATTACGAAAGTCTGCTCTTAAGTGTTAATGTAATATAACTTGCTGCAGACTTTCCAGTGGAAGTCCTTTCTTACTCTCGTTTCTAAATAATTGTTCACAGCTGGGCATTAATATATGCTTTGAGCTGTTTGACAATCACTTTGCTCTATGAAGCATCATTGGTCTTGCATGTAGCTTTGTATCATTTTTTTCCCTGTGAACTACAGATGAACGCAGAGTTTGTCCCACCAGTGGGCTTTTCAGACAAACCAGAGTGACCGAAGAAATACTGCCTATTTGTAACTTTTTCCTCTAAGGTCCCAGCCATGTAAATATGAACATATTTACAAGTTTAAGTAGTTCTAGTGACTGCTTCAAACGGATGGCTAAGGACACATGTAAATGTTTGTGGTATCAAGTCTAGCTGTAAGTCCTGACAGCATCTGAAAGCCAGTGTAATCCATTATGTCAGGCCAGGCCTGATCTCGGCTGTGCCAGTGTAAACAAGGTGTTAGTCCAGTCAACAAAATTGCGTTGGTATCAGTGTGCAAACTCCGCTGTAATTTTGGTGTCTCTGTTCCATAACCTTGGATTGGGAAAAGAAGACAAGAAAATATTTATCAAAATATTAATGTTGAGCACGTCCAGAATTTAAACAAAAAAAAGCTAGAAATGTGCACAGGGTTGCATGCACAACGAAGAGACCTGCGAAAAACACAGGCACAATTAGAACTGCTGTTAAATCTGTTTTCAGTGTCACTTCTTTCTTTCACATATATTCGCTTAAAAGAAGGCTGTGTTCTACTACCACGGTATAAAGGAAGTGCTACAAAGCAGCAACTGAACCTGTACATCATTTTAATGACCTATAAACCCTCAAAGAGAAAGCTGTCAAGAATGTTTGATGTGACTCATAATCACCTCTTTCACTTCTAGCATGCTGATCTATTACCTACAAAGTATTGCAAGATCATTAAAATACACCAACAATCAACTGAGAATGAAGATCCAAACAGTAAGTACAGTTCAAAGCACTTTTACAGGCAATTTGGTGGGTCTTCAGGAAGTACGAGCCTAATTAAATCTCTGAAGTCACTTTCAGCATTTCATAAAGTAAAACCAATCCTGTATTTATCATGCTGACACTGCAGTGAGTTACTCTCTGATCTCTACTCACCTACTGCTTCTCACTCCTCTGAATGTATTTTAGGAAAGAACTGAAGATAAGAAAAAGGTGGTTCAGATGGCAGTAGGTAAGTCAGTGAGCTTTCAAAATGCCACTATCAGTAAGCATTTAGATGCATAATCATTTTGATTTCTCGTACCTATAGGAAAGTTCACCTAAATTTTAAAATTAAAAAAAAAATCATATTTCCTGTAGAGTCCTCCTTTTAGATAGTTTTTGAGCTCGATTTGATTTAATCATGGCAGCACTGAAAGACAAGGTGTGTAGTTTATACGTAAACTCTGATGGGATCTTTGCACTGAGTATTTTCCTGCTTTTACTACCAACAGGGCAGGACCTGGGAGGCATCTCTGATGATTCAAATCGTGTCAGATCTTGTGCAAAATTCAGAGGGTAGTAGGCAGAGGAGGGGGAAGGGAATGCCCCCCATTCTTTTACCTGAGCAGGTTGAACATTTCACAGGTGATGAAAAAATTTCAGACTTGTCTACTGTACCTCAGGAAACTTGAATCTGCACCTTCCGCTTCTCGGATTTTAGCAGTGAGAAACCACAGAAAGGGTGCCATCCTTCTAATACCTCCCAGTGAAAGAAAAAGTGAAAATTTGCTAAGCCAAAGAGAAGACATGATTCTGTAGCCTTATGGCCAGATCTTTATCCTCCTGTGACTGCCGTACGGCTCGCCAGCAGACACATAAATGGTGAAATACCTGATATATAGCAATATAGCAATCAGGAGTGACTATTGAGGGCAATGAAGTATGTGTCCTAGTTCATTTCCCTTTGTTACAGAAATCAGATTCAGCTTTTGGCTGTGATCAGCACAGTCACTGGAGCCAGTCTGGTGAATTCGGCCGCCTTTGTATTGGTAGTGGTGTACGTTGTGAACTAAAATGGGGCTCTTGAAAAGAGACATTTGCCCATTTTGGAATCCTACAGTGCAATGTCCAGTGTTTTTTCTATGTTTCCCAATACGACGTCTGCCATGTACCGTATTATGCCCATCCACTCCTTTATCCATCCACTCCTTTATCACCATGTCTCCCAGTACGACACCAGTTTCTCTTTTCTGAACACAGTGGGGTTCTGTTAGCATTGGATCCCCTGACTGAAAGGTGAATTTGAGCCACTACATTTACACAGCAGCTTCTAAATTTAGAGGCCTGGACAGTTCCTGTCATAATTTCTGTTTTCTAGCCAGAATCCAAAATCTTGATGGGAATGACAAGAGACCAGAGCAAGAAAGTGATATTATCAGCCAGGAGTCTTCTGTTTGGTCCTCAACTCCCCGAAAGAATGGCAGCGTCTTGAACTTTGAATCTCCTGTGAGCAAAGGCACCAGAATACAAACCATTTCCCAGTCTGTGCCCCAGACTGTGCCCTCAACCGGTGCTGCAAGACCTGTCAACGCAACTCCCACAACTTCAATCTCTTTAACGCCAGCTGCCTCAGTACCAAGTGCACAGAAACCAAGGAACGATCATATCGCAAACAGGCAAGATGGCTTTGGTTTTGAAATGGCATTTATTCCAGCAGCTCCATGACATACCTCTTGTTTATTTACAAAATAGCTGTGTATTCAGGCTTTCTGGAGCAGTGAAACAGCTGAAGAATTTTTTAAAAGCAGATTCATTCATGAGCACTACTCAGAGTGATTATAAAACTTTTGAAATGATGTAGTTGGAGTTTACACACACCTTAAGAAAAGGTAAATACTAAGCTTCCCCTCAGGCACATAACTAAAATAGTTTGTGTGGGATACTGTTTCCATCAACAAGACAAATACAGGAGGAGTGAAGGAACTCTGTGTGGAATGCCTGTGCAGGTCTAGTTGCAGGACAACCAGTTTTGGACATCAGCAGACTGACACTTTAAGCTACCTGTTGGTTTTTTTCCCAAGTTATCAGATAAAGAGCTTTTTTGAAACAGTTCTCAGAATAACAAGAAAATAGAATGAGAACGTAACTTGAGAGCTCAATTGCCTGCTGCCTTTTCCCAGGGAAGAACAAATATATCTCCCGATTTGTAGGGTGTTTCTCAAATTGCTCCTAAAAATTTGGAACAATGGTGATCCTGTAATATCCACTCTCACAATCTAGTGTTTGACTTCCAGAACAATGAATTTTTTAGACATTTTAATCACATTAATTGATAAGTGTGTATCTCAATATTTCCTTTTTTCTCCTTCCTAAAGGTACCCAAGCGTTGTGCACGGGAGCGCAAGCGAGCTTTGTAAAACAAAGCCCTACACACCAGTCACTTTCAAAAAGCACGCTGAAGATGCTCATTCTGAGCCTCTCTTTAGAAAAGGCATTCGGCAGGTAAATCCAGATGCTCTCGGGGCAGAGGCTCCTGTTTTTGCGGGACGTAGACCATATGCTACCAGGTATTTTGTTGTTAATGAAAATGAGTCCCGCAAAAAATCGCTCCGTTCTAGCTCCCGACTGCAAAGGCACTTCAGAAAGGATGAACCGGGAGATGTTATTGAGTTGTATCCACGCAACGTCAGAAGATACGTGGTTCGAACACCACAACAGATGTATTCCCCTCACCCCAGTGAAGATGAGGCGGATGAAGAGCAGCTAGGGAGAGACTTCATGAACAGATCCCACCGCCCCCGCTCACTGTCTGATCTTCGCCCAGCACCACGATTTTACATTGGGGAACGTGCTGATGGCCACATTCTCATGAGCAAGGACCTAGCAAGAGTGCATTACAAATCCTGGGATGACGGGTTTGAGCTAGACGCAGACAGGCCTCCATACGCCTACAAGAAAGTGCACCTGAACTACCCTGAGCCACGCGTCAAACCAAAACAAAAGCAAAAGCTGGAGCAATCTCCAACAGAATCTGATTCCATTTCCATCGAATCCAGCAGCGATCCGCAGAACAGCGGCAATGACCAGTATATCCAAGTCATTCATAGCAAGGAAAAGTATCCGAAACCTGGGACAAAACTCACCAAAAAGAAATCAAAAAATGGTGTTGATCTAAATATGTCTGAGCCTAATGAACTGGTCTGCTCAAACGTCTGAGAAAGTGCCCCGGCCTTTTTGTGTTTTGAACAGGCTACCTGCGTTTGTTGTACTTGCTGGTTGAGGTCTGTCGGAATAACGACGACACAGACTTTGTAACAACAGTGTACATAGTCATTCGAGGTGGGAAAAGCATAGTTAGCCTTGTGGTTACTGTTAACGGTACCTTGCTTTACTATCATAACTGATACATTGCAAAATTTGGAAAATTATTCCAATTTCCTGCTTATTGTTGTGCTGTTAAAAAAAAAAGAACAAAACAAAAAAAAAAAACCACCAAAAAAAACAAATCCCCACCTACTGGAAAATCAAAAGCTATGTATTTGGGGAACTTTAATTAAACCAGTACAAAAATCTGTCAGATGAGGCTTTGTCTCTTTGATGCAGTCACAGCTAAAGATGCTTGCACTTAACAAATTGAGCAGGTAATCAGCTTCCTACAAAGAGCTGCTATTTACAGTGATTTATGACATCTTGATGTGCCTAGTTTGAGTATGGTGTAGCTCAAAGAAATCAGCAATAGGTTAATTCCAGAGAATAGTGAGTTTCTTGAGAGTGTACTGCCTGGGCAGTGGAGTTATTCGATCACAGCAGTGCATGCCAGCTTTCTGGATGAAATCCCAGATCTTCTATTAATTTTCTGGTCAGACTCCTCAGCCCAGCCCGAAGCTTCACTGGGGAAAACTTTCTATCCACAGCCTTTAAAAACCTTGCTTCATTACTCCTGATGTAATTCCCTCCAGTTTTTCACACGCCGTTGCAATTTTACACCTTCTGTAGATGCTGAAGATTGCTCTTTTTTCCCTTCACGTCACTCGGATGACACCGGGACAGAAGAATCCGCGGCCTCCGGCCCTGTGCCGCCTCGCCAAGGCCCGGCGGGCGGGCGGCCCGCCA
>Ga0065711_1034531_pt1 | contig 23597 bp, 15 predicted proteins | sample Hoacrofraction12_FD_59098 | JGI IMG/M metagenome (GOLD analysis project Ga0065711, IMG submission 59098) | Hoatzin crop microbial communities from Cojedes, Venezuela - Epithelial fraction 12 v2 (version 2) | ecosystem: Host-associated > Birds > Digestive system > Esophagus > Crop | place...
CGGCCGCCGCCCCCTTGGGCCGCGCCATCCAGGTAACCGGGCCGCCGTCAGACCCCCTTCCCCTCCCTTCCCCTCCCTCCCGCCGGGGTGCGTGAGCCCCCCGGGCGCTCGGGGGTCGGCCCGGCGCGGTGCTGCTGGGAACGGGGACGGCGACGGGCGGCACCGGTCCCCTCCGCGCTGGGGAGCGGGCACCTTCCCGGGGGGCGACGGGCACCTTCCCGGGGGGCGACGGGCACCTTCCCGGGGGGCGGCGGGGGGAGAGGTCCGGTTTGGAGTCGGGAGGCTCTGCGGTGTTTTGCGGTGGTGGGGCTCGTCGCCTGCGCCTTGCATTGCGCGTGGGGAGAAGCTGGATGTTCCTTAGGATCGGAGAATCATAGGTTGGAGAAGACCTCGAAGATCATCGAGTCCAACCATCCGCCCAACACCACCATTCCTACCAAACCATACCTCGGAGTGCCACATCGACACGTTTTCCAGACACCTCTGGGGATGGGGACTCCACCACCTCCCTGGGCAGCCTGTTCCAGTGCCTGACTGCTCTTCCAGTTCTTTTGCTCCCTTTGGGGCTCTGACGGGGAGTATGAGCGTGCGGGGCGGTGAGGACGGTGGCGATCTCCGCCAGCATAGCGTAAGGTCACGATGCACGTTTTATGCCAGTTGTGAGAAAGACAGCAATAAACCCTTGGCAAGGGGTTAATGGAAATGTATTTTTCCTGTGGTAGAAACTTGCGTGAACATGTCTGTTAGAGGGTAAGGAAGGAGCAGCGAACGCGCCAGGCTCTGTGATGTGCTGCAATGGATGTTCAGTATCGGTTTGATCAGAGCTGTGTTAAAGGGGGGACTTTCCTGAAGCCTCAGACCTTCCAAAGCTATGTTATTTGTTTTTTCTCTTGGTGGGAGGAGAAGAGAGCCAGAATTAAACTGCAATTTGAAAAGGATTTTGAAAGCTTTAAGGTCCGCTTTCTGACTCCAGGCGATACAGAAAGAATACAAGTAAATTTTTAGCATCTTGGAAGAAGGGTTAGTGTTTCGCAGGCTTGTGAGGTGTTTGTGTGTTTTACTAGTGAAGTAACCCTTAATATCCGGTATCAGAAGAGGTTGCAATGGATAAGAGTCCTCCTTCTCATCTTTTAATGGGGACAGATGCTCAAGAGAGGGGGAGTGGACTAAGAGGGTGCAGCGCATGTACTCCTCGTCATGTGCCAGAAGGGAGCATGCACCATCACGCAGGCTGCCCTCGCCGTTCATTAGGCAGCCACAGCCAGCCACATGCTTTGTCCTGAACTTCTCTCTGCCGTCCCTCCCTGCCTCACCATCAAATCTCAGTTTGCCTTACGTCTGTGTAGTGCCCTCCATCATAAAAAGCTCAACGTGCTTTGGAGATGCTCACAGGCGGAGTAATACATGGTTTTACTGATAGGGAAACTGTGTCACAGGTATTACATGCTTAAGCTAAGGTTACACAAAAAGGTTGTAATGATCAGGGAGCTCCGTGGTCCTCTGTTTCTAACGTGCCTCTGAAGTTGAGGCATTCATCCCTCCATACAGAATGCAACACCCATGTTTAGAGTTGCCTGAAACAACCGTGTCAGCAGGTGAACAGCAAGCAGGATAATCTCTCAGCAACATGCTGTAAGCCCACTGCTGCGGTGAAATCTCACACTAACATGCCTTGGAATATCAGAAATCACAGTATAACAAAAATGAGCCAAAGCAAACATCAGATAAACACGCCAGGCAAGCGTTACGAAGCCTGTTGTGTGATGCACATTGCCATTGATGGTTTTTGTAACTGTTCCCTTTATATACTCACACCCTACTGGAAAGGAGGGTTTACTTTATATAGGAAGAGGCTAGAAAGGGGGGAGTTCATCTTGTTAAATATTTGCCTTAGCGGTCCTAGGTTAGAGGGCAGTTATGGTTCATGTCTGATTCAAGTTCCCATAAGGACTACTGATGGCTCGGCCATGGCACAAGGAAGCATGTTGTGCCTCTTACAGCGTTTGTGTAAACGTGAATACAGCAGCGTCTCTCTCCAGTTTTAACAAATCCTCATTGAGATACATAGCATGAATACTTCTGTGGTTTACCAGTAGTTGTTGTGGTTCAAGAAGGGTTGGAAAGTCTTTCAAAAGGCCAGGGAAATCCAGCCGTGGAAAATGCAATAACAGCACAATGTATGTATGATCAAGCTACTCCACCTCTCAAGTTGAAAGAAACTGTAAATAAGAGAATCTTTTCTTTTGTGGAAAAGTGGAGAGAAATGCATTAAACTCTGAGAGGAGCTGAGCTTACCTAGAAGGATTTTAAATAAGTGTAAGTGTTCATGTGTTGTTTCTGAAGAGTCTGAGGGGAAGGTCGTGCGGCTTTTACATGCAGTGGTAGGTATCATAGCCACTGTGTCAGGCCAGATCGGAGTTAAAGCAATGCCATGCACTTGACTCACTCACTTTTGTGCTCTCTGCAGGGCTGGGCTGCTGCTGTTGCTCCATGAATAGGGAAATTGGAAAGAAGGTGCGGAGGGTGATCCTCCTTCTGAGGAAGGGAGCAGGCAGCTCTGTTGCCAGTGCTGTACCAAGCACTGAAGAGAAGGCAAAGAGAAGAGTAACCCCAGCTTCATTTCCTCTGTGTTTCCGTTGGCCTCTCTTGTTCAGCTTGTCTGGCAATGTGTCTTTTAATGAAGCCTGTAGTACCCAGCAAATCCAAAAAGAGCATTTGGAGGTCATTTAAAGCCCTTCTGAGAGCTGATCGGTGGGGTGGATGGTCTCTTCCCGGGCAGCTCAACCGAGGCTTGTAAGGCAGTGCTGGACATGCGCTGTGGAAAGCTGTGCATTTCCCTTATTTAGCACATTGGCAAGCGGGACAATGACTTCATAAGAACACTGTTGAGTCAAGCACTGCGGTGTGAAATATTTCAGCAGCTGATAGATAAATGGCATGCCTGTTTTTGTCTGCCAATCTATTTGCAGTGGTGTGCAGGTGTGAATTAAAGTTTAACTGCATACCTGTCCTGCCCTGCCAGTGGGTGCAGAACTGCTAGGTATGAAACTATCAACAAACCCTTCATTGTTATCCCTTCCTGTAACTTACAGGCGAGACATTTTCATCCCTGGGTGTCTCTGGTCCACACTGGCACATTTCAGCGAACTCCTTTGTGCAGTTGCAGTTTTTCCTTCACTCAGGAGAATCAGGGGAAAGGAGTGTAACAAGGTCACGGGCAAATGCACACCTGCCTGCGTGATGAGCTGCAGCCAAAATCAAGTCTCGAGGCCCAGTCTCCTGGAATGGAGACGTGTCCTGTAGCAGGCAGGCTGAGCGCGGCATGCCTGAGATGCTGCCAGTGGGAAGCAAGGAAGGCTGCTCTGGCCAATAATTTTTTTTTCTTTCATTTTTTGTTTTGCTGCCTTGTTGGCAGGATTGCTGGAATGTACTTCAAATAACTGAAACTCCAGCTGTTAATGAAATTCTTTGAATTATCTGCCCCAAAAGAAAAAGGTGGTATCTTGAGTTCAGATCAAGTGCTCTGGTATACTGAAATCACATAGGTGCATGTGAATGTAACGCTTGCATTTAATACTCCCCATTGTTTTCTGCTCATCTAGCCTTTCTTTGAGGTGCTTTCCAGATCAGAGCTGAAATGGCTGTGGCAGCAACTGTCTCCTGTGTATTTCCAGCCTGATCGTTGTGAACGAGAATTTAGATTTAAAGACCATGTTTCATGTACATTATGAAGCTGTTTAGGGGAGCTTGTGCTGTTGTAACGTGTAAGTATCAGAACTGCAAGTATGTGTTTGTCAGGAAAGATGCTCTGGTGTGGTGGTAACTGCAGTTGTTGGTGCATAGATTGATTTCTCGGTGTACTGATTTTGCAGCCGGTGACAAGATGTTCTTTATCATCACTGCAGAAACTGGAAAAGTTGCCGGTAGCTAGCATGGGCTGGTGTGATGTCTGCTGCAGCAGGCTGTGCCTGAATCCAGCAGTGTCCTGGCATATTGTAGTTTGTACGAAAAATCAGCCAAACCATCTGCTCCAACGGAGCTGGAGGAGAATCGTGTTATAACATGACCCCAGACAACATAGTTAACCAACCTAGGTACATGAGGGTTTAGTAAGTCTCTAAACAGCTCTTTGAATTCTCAAGAGTTAACCCTCAGCCAGGCGTCATGACACCTGCAGTGCCAAATCAGAACAGCTAATGGTAGCCATGTCTTCTGGAAACAGCAACATGTTCTGGGCTTTCCAGAAAAGCAGGATGAGGATGGAACCATTGCTGGATGCAGATGCTGAAATTATTACTACTGATGCAGAAATATTCAGTGAATGTCTATGTTTTGTATTTGAAGGACACAAGATGGTGCATTTGTATCACATGAGAATGATGTAGTTTCCAATCCATTAGTAACTATGGCAGATGTTAAACAAATTCTGCTAGAGATAAACATCTTAAATTCACCAAGCTTGCATGACTGTACCCAGCAAGAACGTGAGAGCCCTAATGTTATTCCTCTGTTAAAAGTGCTCCCAGTACTTTACACTGGTTAGTCTGACAGCAGCTACAAACAAAATAATGGCAGTTATATGGGATTCTGTTAAAAGGTAGGAATATACTTCATGCCAGGACACATGAGTTGTGGAAACAACAAAGGATTAAGTCACACCTTTTTGATGAAAATATGCTTAGCTAATAAAGAAAATGGTGCAGATGTTACTGTATTTCAAAGATGGGTCCAACACAGTGTCAGGACCTCGCAAGGCTGAATGGATTAAACAAGTGTTTGACTGAAGTAACCATTAAGAGGGTACTGCCATTCAGTGAAAAAGTCATTTTTCTACTGGGGTTCTACAAAGATCTGTGCCTGGCACAGCTTAGCATTTTCATTGATTTTCTCCACCCAGTGACTGGAGTAGGAAATGAATGGGACACTAAAAATATCTGTTAATGACTAAGTACAACGCTTCAGCACTAATCTTAGTAGACTGTAAAATGTGGTTTCTTGAAGGTAAAAATACTGCTTGTGGAGCAAGCCAAGATGCCAAATTAAAAGACAATTAAGTTTCCTGATGGTTATTCATCATTATTGTACAGAAGAGTACAAAGAGCTGTAGAGACTATCAGAGAGAGATTATCAGGGCATCTCTGGAGTGTGGCTTTACTTGTGGCTGGAAATTGGACGATAACTTCTGCAAATGAAGATACAATGGGATGCTTTAAAGGGGAACTTAAAGGGAACACTCTATAGAATCAATTACATTTTCCACAAGTGCAGATTGTTCAGAAGTCGCTGATACAGAATGTAATGACATGAAAAAAATGAAATCAGTATTATAAAACTATAACACCAAACTTATAGGCAAGTAACAGGTAGAGTATTTTTTTATGGTTTTGTTAATACCAGGCTATGTACACATGTGGATATTTCATGGTCTTTTAGGACAATTGAGGATAATTTTTGTGTTGGTCTTAATCCAGGTTTAAGAATTTTTGTTTTATTAATTTCCTGCAGACATCCCTGCAGGCAGAATATAGGTAGCTTCACCAAAGTAAATTCATTAATGAAGAAAGACTTATTGTAGTTTCTTTAAAGAGACTTCTGAAATTTTAGTGTGTGACATAAAATTTAGTGTGTTTCAGGGTATAAGTGTGTAACTTAATTGCCGGGGAAATAATTTATGCATTAAAAATTACACTATACAAAGAGACAAACAAAATTTTACCCCATTTTTAGTCAACACTCTAGTTCAGAATCTCAATTAACAACAGCATGTACCTGCAGCATATAAGATTTCAAATGAGACCATCTTTTTAATTTATTGTGTTTCAGGGACAGTTTTGTGATTATTGCAACGCTGCTGATCCCAGTAAAGCTCACCCGGTAACCAACGCAGTTGATGGCACAGAGCGCTGGTGGCAAAGTCCTGCTCTTTCTATGGGCTTGAAGTACAATGAAGTCAATGTCACTTTAGATCTGGGACAGGTGAGTGCATGAGCTACTGGGTGAGGTTTGATTGTTTCTTGCATTTCTATACAAGCTTTGCAATTGAGAGAGATGTTTGAACTGCTGATTTTGACTTCTAACAGTACAGCCTTTTTGTCTGGTGTATGTTCTGTATTTTTTACTGAGTTAACTTTATTAAAGTGATTATTTCCCTTCAAGTATTTTGATCATGTGAACTCCTGCCATGGGCATCACACAGATTTAATGACTGTGTTCTTTCTTGCACAGACACTGTGACTCGTTAACCTGAGATTACTGGGGATATTGGTCAGTTGAAACTGCGACTCTACCTTCCACTTTCACGTTCTCCTTTTCCATGGGCACAGAAGGTGAAAGAGAAAGAGAGATTTTATGATCTTTCACCATGCACACATTTTGAGAATAAGGTTTGGAGTCTGCTTTTGCCTCAGGGGTCCTTCTGGTTTCTCTGTCATCCACTAAGATCTTTAAGATAGACAGAAAAACACTGATAACATGGTCTAAAAGGGAAGGGACAACAAAACCAGTGTAATATGAATTAGTGGTATGACAGTAACATGAACACCCGTATTTCCCCTACAGGCAATAGGCAACTAGTGAACAGTAAAGCCTCCGTATCTGTATTTTAAGTCATAGGGACAGATTCTCAGCTGCCATAATTGGGCGCTGATCCAATGAAATTAGTTATGCTCTGCAAGTTCACACCAGCTGAAAATATATGACTATAAATATATGTTGGGGGCTGCAAAGTATATGTATACATATGCATATATATTTTTGACAGTGGTAACTGTTTATTGACATTATATAGGACAGGATTTTTTGAACAGGCATTCAATTTAGTTGATAGCAAGGGGAGGAATGACCAAGGAAGATGTTTCTCTGTGAGAATTAGCTGCCATTTTGTTGAGGATTCAGGTGCAAATTATTTTATGTCTTCTGTTATGTGGGGTTTTAATGCTCCTGTCTCTCACATGACTGGGATGGTTCTCATTTCGAGGATATCTTCATTCAGTGTGTTTGGGTCCAGTATAGCAGCAGTGCAGAAAGGCCAGACAAGATAGAGAAGAACAGTAGTTGAACTAAACTGCTGTGATTTTTGAATTTGCATTTCTATTAATTAAATTAATAACATACCTGTTTTCGTGGTTGCTTTTCTCGACTGTACTGTGAAAGAAGGGACAGCTAGGTAGAAGCTGATGAAGTTGTAGGCCACAGTGTCCACATTAGCCTAGCACACAGTGGTTGAGCCTATTTGAGTTGTGTTGTTCTTTCCGTTGCGCTGTACAGTAGAGGAGTGTTGCATCTGCTGATGCTTTGTGCTCCTGTGAAGTGAGTTGCTCGGTCATTCTTTCCCAACAGGCTGTAGTGGAGTGTGTCTTTCAGGGCTGAGTGTATGGAGAAGGGACATTGTATGCAGAGCAGGGTGCAATGACTAGGCATGGGAAGGCAATTGCCTCCCAGTAAAGCAGACCTTACCTTCTGAGCTGCTTGCATCCATCGTGGTCTCTGCAAGACGCAGGATTAGGTTGCAGGCTGTAATTTGTCTTGCGGTGTAGTCCAGCATGTTTGTGACCAACAGTTGTGCATCATCATCATCATCATCCATTTGTGTAGCACATTGCTCTGTCCAAAACTGCTATTCCCACTGTGTACTTGTTAGCTTCTTTGAAGGACCTACTGACAGACACCTTATCTTTTATGTGTTGAGTAAACTTCCGAGAAACCTCCTTCCTTCAGATGAAGAGTGTGAACTCAGTGCCCTCTTCTCATGGGACTCCTTGGAGACCAACTGCTATGTGCTAAAATTCTTTTACTTGTTAAAGGGTACCAACTGGAAAGGTGACTCTGAACTCCCTTACTTGGAAATGAGGGAAACCCAAGTCAAAAGTCAAAATTACTTCAGATCTTATGATCAGGAAGGGATCATTTAATTGGTGGATGGATGAGGATTTAGTAGGATTCGTGTGATTTCCCCTCCCCCCCCCCCTTCACTTCACGGACATTATCTCATATCTGCATTCAGTCAGTTAAACTGTAATGTCAGGATTTGTTTGAACTTGAGATTGACTTTTGACATTCTGCCTAGTGTTCTCACACTCCAGATTCAAACAGTGGTGCACAATACTAATAATGAAGAAGAAAATTAAATACCATGACAGAGTAAGTCTACTCAAACCAATAGGTAAACACTGAGACCCCAATTCACCTTACCGTATTTCAGGGTCCTAAAAATTAAGAGCTTAGTGTGTGTTAGTCATGCAGACTTTCTCAGTAGTTGACAGAGATAGAAATTTTCAGAGTGCAATTCCCCCTCAGGTGAGTTGAAATGAAGGTTTTGATTTTTAAGGAAAAATAAATGTTCTTAAAGTTGGATGTGTGCCTGAATACCTTGCAGAACCACAGGCTGTAATATTGGAAATACAGCAGGGATGTAGCTTTCCTCACTGAGTAGTTGTCCTGGTCTTTCTTTTGACACAAGGCACCTTTTTCTGCAAATAAAATATGGAAATGTTTTTGCATGTGCAAAACATGACGAAAAGTACAGGTGCATGCAGGGAAGCAATGACCGAGTTGTAAGTTGGTCATCAAATATTCACAATTAGAGGAAGCACAACTTAGTGCAATGTCAAAAGCTTTTCATTTACTGCATTCCTGCCATTGTATCTTCAAGACTGAGAGCTGAGTCCCAGTGGAGCCTTTTGCCATGGCCTGATGACGATATTTAATTGAATAGTTGCACTATGATGCAAGTCTCAGTGCTCAGTACCATGGATTTGGAACAGAACACCCACCTGCTGCTGCTTCTGTTTCACAAGGGCTTAGGGATGATTTTGAAAGTCAAAATCCCTTCAGGATGTTGAATCTTTCTGCTAGAAAAACACTCGTTTTGCTTTACTTTGTAATACAAGAAAAAGCAAAAACCTTAAAGCAAAAGCCCTGCTTTACTTCCCTTTCTGCCTCTCTATACTATAGTTACATTTCTAATCAATCACAGTCCTTCTGAATGATAATTATAATGTTGATCCCTGAGGCAGTGTCTCCGTCCTGTTAGCACACCTGCTTATATGGTGGCTATTCCCGACTTGTTTAAAATATTTGGATCAAATGAAGTCTCATTTATTCCTTTATTTGGTCCTGATTTTCCCAACATAGTTTTCAACATATTCTGAACTTCTGAATCCAGAATGTCTGACTGAAGTTCATTGCCCTTCCCCTGACTCTTTGGATTGCCTGATTTTAGCAGGTGTGCCCTTGTCTTTGGCTCGCTTAATGCTCAGCAGACATTACAGTAATACTCCCCCAGGTATTTTTCTGAACTCTGTCTTCAGAAGATGGTGAAGGTTCAGGACAGCATGATAGTGTATGATGAAAAAGAAATGTCTAAATGTTACACTTCAAAAAGCATAGTCCACAAATTTTATTGTTGCTTTTATTATGTGTCATTTTTTTACTGTGCTTTTGTGGCAATAATATAGTGCTGAAAGACTCAGGCTCAGTGAAATCTTGCAAACTAAGAAGTTGAATAGTTTTTGTGTAGCAATATTGTTAGTTACTGTTGTAAATTAAAGGCACATAGTGGAATGTAATGTCCAAATTAGTGCTTTTATTGGGGAGGGAGGCAAACTCAACCATAAATTTAAGATAAGTGGTGTGGCCTGTGGAGGACTTTATGCTTTTATGTTGTCTGCCAATTGAAGCATTTTGTAAGAAGGCCTCACACTTTGTCAAATCTGCTGAGTTGCTTTTATATGGTAAGGATTTCTTAAGGGCTTAATTTTTATATTTGATAGCAATCATTTATGTCCATAGCTTTACAAACAATATTTGCTGTTGGGTATATTAATCAGCTTTGGCTAATTGTTGTTATTAAAAACAGTTGTTCTTAACTTATGAAAGATTGACATAATTTCTTAAAATGTGTCTGAAATTACAGTTAATTTAACTGTCATTCTGTAAAATGTAAAGTGTCCTGTAGGGAGAAACTGTCAAGGTAGTGGGAGATTTATCACAAGCTGCATTGAAGTGGGCTTCCAAAAATAGTCATTGCTTTCATTGTGCTTGACTATTGAAGACTTTGTATTAGCACTGACCCTGAAATTAGACCCAGCTCTGGTGTGGAATTGCATAACCTCTGCAATAACACCAAGAAGTCCTACACATTAGGGCACGAGAACCACTGCATAAAGCTGCTGCTGTCCTACAGAACTGCCCAAGCAGTGAGACAGAGCCTTTCCTCTGGAACCCCTGCACAGCTCTGCCTCTGCAGCAGCACTGACCTCTGCTCTGCTCTTGTAGTTCACATGAGGGAGAAAAGGGGCTTTTAGGTCAGGGGAAGGTCCCTGCAGTACCCAAAAATGGGCATGCTAACAGCACAGAGAATCTTGCATTGCTTCATGGTGGAGAACTCTGGTTCTGAGTAGTTCAGTTTGTGCAGGAAGCTGAGTTGGGATCACAAAACAGCACGCTTTGAAGCTGGCTGGTTGTGGCTCATACCACAGTAAGGTGAATCTACTTGTGAAGTCTAGATTAACACAGCTTCAGCTGATGAAATAGCAGCTATCTGATAAAAGTTTCTGAAAGTTGTATCAGGTAATGCAAGCTCCATTTATTTCTCAGTCGCACCACAAGCAGCATATTCTGAGCTGATCTGCCAGTCTTCATCAGGGAAATACCCTAAATACATCCTTTCTTGCTCGTATGTTATCCTTTAAGGGGTAGTCACTGTGCTGTGTTTTCTGAAAGCTTTAATTAACAACCTTTTGAATGGGTCAGCTTTTTTTTTTTTTCCCTTACATTTGCATTAGTAGATCTGTGTCATTGGCTTTAAAATGTGGTTTTGGTATTAAGAGATTTTATTCTCAAAATGTACAGAAAAACATTTGAAGACTTGCTCTCCTTAGCTTCCCTGACACTCTTCCTCTGGTTCTTCCTCAGCATCCCTTTAGGAAGGTCTTTGTTCCCACTCTAATTTCACTTCCCTGGATGTCTGTACTTCTGCTTCTCCCACCTCCCTTCCTATGCCCATTCCTACATGTTGCTTTCATTTTGTGATATATTGTCCTTAATACCTTGCTGTCAACTCAACATAGTAAAAGCAGAACCTCTGCTGATAGCCTCCAGCCCTCCGCACTTCCCTGTGCTTCCTTCCAGCACGGACAGTACGACTGCGCTCTTTTTACTTTGGGCTACAGCCCTCGTAGGGGGGTGTTTGTCTCCTGGACAACTGAGGTCTGAATCGTACAAATTCTTTCCCATATGAATAGCTTCAATGTTCTGCGAAGAAATAGGCCATATGTAAGAAATAATTATGAACATTAAGTTGGTCTTTGTCCAAATCCCGATGGAAAAATGGCTGCATGAGAAATTTCAGGATAATAACTGGCAGTTATTGGTGTATTTGCCTGCAGCATTGGCAAAAAAGACCAAGGACAGATTGAACCTGGACAATGGACTACCCCTTCATTTCGGGAAATATTCCTTCATTCCAGAATACTGCCTGGGAAGCATGGAGAGCTTCTCCCTTCTGGTCCTGGTCATTGGCTGTGATAGAGAAAATACTTAACATCTCCAGATGTGCCAGTGAGGCATATTCATGGACTTTGACTCATGTAACTAAATAAAAATGTAGCTTTTCAGCATCAGTGACCAGTTAAATGAGAAAGTGATACAAATACAGCACGTACAGTGCTAACTGAACAGTGTTGGAAGTCCTGCACCCCAGACTGAAGCCAGTCCTGGGCTTCTGCACCCCAGACTGAAGCTGATGTGCAAGGAATGATTTCGGCGTGCTGTGTGGTGGGAGCCTCTCCAGTCACTGTTTACGCACTGTTAGCAATCCTGTATATACGTGGACATGGTTAAACTGTGGAATACATTCAGTGGGTCTAATGCCTCTCAGATACCCCACACACGGGCTTTTCTCTACACCTATGCCATAGCTGCTTTTCCGCATACCTAGAAGAGTAGCTGACAACTGCCAAAAAGGGTGGTTCAGCTCTCTCTAGTTGGCATTTTTTTATATTACAGTTTCATCTGCAAAACACATTGTTGGGGATTACCAAATACTGACTGTCAAGAGTGTATTATTAAGCCTCTGGATCTGCAAGGGTACCTCAAGTCCTGTCGAGAGGCTACTGAGGAAAGGGGGTGCTGACCTCTTTGCAACCACAAGAAATCAAAACCTTTCATTTTAAACAGAGTACAGGGGATTTTTATTTCGTTTACAGAGTTCGTGATTTTTATATCTTGGTCTTTGAGGAAAAATCAAGGTTCAAGACCTGAAGGCTTCATTACATTAAGAAACTAATGGACACGCACACACCAACCCTGTGAAATCAGTGGCACTATGGTGTGTGTTCCGGAGCAAGTGCTAAGCACGGAATTCATGCTTTCTTGAATCTCACTCCTGCATTGGTCTGTGTCTGAGATGTTTAATTTAGCTACTGAGCGATCATCAGATTTCTGCCTCTTTCTCACTTTCTGTACTAACTTGTCCAGCAAGTAGAGGAAGGTTGGGTGTCTGCTAATGCAGGGCATTTCGCAGAGGTCCTTCAGTGCAGGGACCTCACTGTCTTCTGCGTAATGTGCAATGTCAGCCACAGCGACATTATTCGGTATGGTGTCAGAAGCCTAGAAGAACGGTCATATTACGTTGAGGGAAGTTTTGGTGGTACAGATATGTCTGCTAATACAGTTTGAGGAAATGCTACTGTGCTGGAAACAGCTGTTCTCCGTACTTCTACAATTCAGATTACACGAAGAGAGATTGTTGTTGATTCTCTTTGAGCACATCTTGAGATATATAGAATGCCTCAGATCGGTGATCTACCTGGCTTTAGTTGTGTTCTTGTTATTACTGCACTCCAGGAATTTTTATTCTGCGTGAGCTGAAAAGGGAGAACAATCCTTTGCTACATGTGCAGCACACATCTTTCTTCCATTTGCATATGTATTTCAGGATTCAAACATATCTTGGAAATTCTTCTATTTAAAGAGTTGATTGAACTTTTAAGGAGAAAATGGAGAAAAGATTTTGAACTGCTATTGTTGTAATTTTTAGAATTCTCATGAGAATGCAATGGGTCATAGGCAGTTTTCTTTCTAAATAAGTTAAAATAAGTAGTATGCATGCTGTTAGAGATTACTAATATTGTATCATCAACAATAATGGTACAGTGTGATTCTCATTCAATTTAAATGAGCTTTTTTTAAGACAGTCTTAAATTCACCTATAAGGACTTGTGTAGAAATGTTTCTGTCTTTATAATGTAATATTGGTAATTCCTAACACTGAATTCTGATTTCCATTCTCAGATGAGCAAGACATTTTGCTCATTCTACTGGATGATTTTTAAAAAATTTATCTAGGTTTTTATAAATCTTCAAGGTCACTGCCTGCAAGAGCATTTCAAATCTAATCAAACTTGAGTGAACAGCAAGAGGTCACGTCAATATGAAACTTGTTAAATTCCAGCTCTTGACAATCCATTGGTTTGATCCATGCTGCTAGAGTGCAGCAGGATATGGTGTTGGGACATTTATAGGAACACTTCCTCTTTCAAGCATGCATTTCCAGAGTGGGTTGTTTCCATTTCTGGAAACAAAATGCTGTTTCTACTTTTAAACTTAATTCTTTATTCATGTAGGGAAATTGTCAGAATTTTGATTAAGCGATATTTCAGATTTTTTTTGGTGATTTTTTTAACTATTATATAATTACACCAAAAGAGAGGTTATTTTTAATGCTTACTTACATTTTTAACACTTTAATTTTTTTTTAATGAAAAAAATTTGACTTAAAAGCAACCAAATAAACATGTTATCGAAAATGAAGAAACTCACTTTTTTTCCCAAAACTGAATGACAGAAGAAAAACATTGCTTTTAGTTTATTATACCTTTTTTTCAGGGTGCGCCTTATTTCTGTCAATGCAGTGGGATCAAGATTTAAATTAGTGAAATGCCAGCTTAGAATATGTGCTTAAAATTGGTTTTGATGGTTGCTTTTCTAGGTCTTATGTCAGCAAGGTTACTCTTCTGTCTTTAGTTAGGATTTATTTGCTAATCCGAGGGTTTTTTTCTTCCATTGCTGCCTCATCAGATCTGGAGAGAGACCATTCATCAACTTGGTCAATATTCAATCATAGTCGAAATTTGAATTTTCAAGTGCTATTCTGCATCCTTGATCCAGGTCAGAAGCAAATTGTTGGCAGCCATGTGAAGTCAGAAGCAGGACAGATAATAGGGTTGGTGACTTAAGTTTTGGTGATAAATTGTTGTCAACTAACACTAATTTAATTTTCATCAAGACCTATCCCTGTCCCCTTTCCAAATGTGACTGTACAAACCCAAGCAGTATTTCAGAAGTATGAAATGTAAGGAGTGCTGTATGTGAGTGAAAGGTTTTCATATGGAACAGCAGTTTGAAGTTACGATACATTTTTTCTTCCATTTTGTGGTTTGCATGGATGTATGCAAAGTGTGGTGCTGGGAGATAGTTCTTTAAGCATTGGCAGACTTGCAGAGTTCCTGATATAATACACATATTGGACAGTACTTCGACTTCACGCGCACTGAGTAGTCATGAGCTTAAGCAACTTCAATAGCTGCATAACAGATGTGGCATACAGGTATTTGATGGGTGCCACATGCTGATTCAGCTGTGTTACTGTTGGGTGCCTTCCTTTTGGCCACCTTCTGTTTTAGATGCATATGAAAAGTTGTAGTACAGCAGACACTGATGTGTAAGTGAGCTTGACTCGTGTGTCTTCACCAGTGTGGAAGCACTGTGGAAATGGAATTTACTGCTAATATTTTGCTTACACTTATGAGGAGGTATCACCTGTTAGGAGAGACGAGACTGGCTGTGTCAGCACTTTGAGTAGCATCTGAGTAAAAGAATATAATACTACATGACAAGCTGAAACAGATGTCATCTGGTTTTTTGGAGAGTAGGTAGAAGGTCACTGGTGTAATGATTCCACAAAGTGGCTACAAGCAATGGGGCCCTGAAGAAGGCAGGACCTTTTCTATAGGCTTCCTTTGTTTCTTCTTGAGCTTTCTAAGCCATTTATCTTGATTAAATCTGTATCAATAAACACACAGAGTGTTATCCACTCGTATTAACATGCATGTAAAGATGGGACTCCCAAAGACCTTAAAACATAGGGGAAGCAAGCCTATGAATGGATAGGCAGTTGCCTGCCCAGTGCAAACCAGGTTTGAACAGGGCAGTGCCCCTTGGGAGGTTCAGCTGGCCAAAAGCAAGAACATGAAGCACCTTTTTTCAGTATTTCAGAACTATTATGCTTTCCTAGAAGGATACCAGTCTTCGCACCGAATGGCCATACTGGATGAGATGTAGTGTTCATCTGGCCAGTATCCCTACTATGAAACTTGCCAGTCAAGTAGCGGAAGTTACTTAGGCACTTTCTGTACTTGATGCTGTTGTCTAGTAAGTAATTTTCTGTATGTGGATACTGTCTGGCTATTTAGGTACCTAATTGAGTATCACAGGAGGTGAAGTTGGTGCCTGTCAGGCTGTGTTAAGTAGGCAGGGTAAATTCCAACACTAACATGAAAGGTTTTTTTCCCCGAGTTATCTCTCCGCTGACCTAGGTAAGCAATGTTCAGCAAATCAGCTGTTTCTGAAATAGGTTTCAAGGTACGACATCTGCTGCAGTGATGCCTTGGTGTGTATAGAACAGGTGGTTACCCTGGATAGTTGTACATACTCCATGAAACGAATGCATAACGAAAAAGCTTCAGTTTTTTCTTATGGGATGTGAGTTATTATCATGAGAGCATGCTCCACCAAGTCCCTGAATTCCTCCCATTCCTCCATGAGAAGGTTTTACTTCTGTGAATACTTTTGATATTCAGAAGCTGATGTCTGAAATAGATGTGTGAAGATCGAGTCTGCATGTAGCCGTATGACTGCAGTGTGCATGTCGCCATGGGATCGGCATGCACAGTACTGGTTAGGGACAAATATTTCCAGGTATCGGCTCCACTGCGTTGTTCACCATTTGCATCTGGCTCTTGGTGGCCCCAGCTGACATGGCAGCTATTGAATTGGTCCTAGCTGGCAGCTGAATGGGCCAGGCATGGCAACAGATGTTGTTCCCAGTTTGTGGTTGGGAGCTTGTGCGCACTTGTGGCTTGGAGTCTAATAAATAACCTGTTCAAAATGTTACCTTCGGGGTTATGACATTTGTGATGTTTGAGCAAAGATAAACTGCATGGGTGCATTTGATGTGAGGGCCCTGGCCGCAGTTACTTGACAGACTGTAACACCCTGCCTCCCCCACCACAGTAAGAATCTCTTGCAAGCAGATGATTCTGGACTGAGGTTGTTGAGTAGGAAATTCCGGTGCAGCTGCGCTTGAATATTGGCTGTACCTCAGTATCAGATGATTTTTATTGACAGCTCATATGCATGTTGTGGTTGTTTAAATTCTGAATCAATCTGCGTTCAGCCTTTTGTGTAGAGGCAATGTTACTGATGTTCTGGCTTTTATGACTATGGACTCTGTCAAGAGGCTTACAGTAAGATTTCCTTTCTTGTGAAATCCATTTTTGCTCTACTCTTTGGGAGCTTCCTGTCTCAGTGGTCTCTCGCTGTGATACACAATGAACACCTAAAGAAGCTGGACGGGACTCTTGGCCTTGGGAACCTTGAGCTGATGAAGCTCTTTGAGCTGTTTCAGACAATGAATGAGATACCAGTCATAAGAATCTCTCCTGTGTTATGTGAGACCCACAAAACTCTGGGGTGGCTTGCTTCTGTTACTTGGGAAGCCTGTCAAATGGCAAAATTATCTAGAAATACTCTTCAAGTGAGGGAACAGGTGGCTTAGATTACCCAGTGGAGGAGACCCAGTGTAAAGGGTGTGTGCATTTTCTCTTACATCATTATGATTTTCCTTAACTACAAGCACGATTACAGGATTGAAATGCAACACAGATGTACCAGGGTGTTGCAAAAGTGTCTTAGTTCAATGATGTGTTGATGCTAACTTTTAAAGGTTAAGTACTATGCCCTTAACACACCCAAGCAATCAGTCATGTGCAAAATAGAGCTGTTCTGAAATGTAAGAGATGGTGTTTAACACAGTCCTGTTGCAGCTTCAGTAACGTATTGGAGCATGTTGCCAGGTGAGGTAGCCAGCTGACAGTCTGGCCTGTTATTTTAATAGGAATGAAACTGCAGAGGATAATCTTCTCATTGTACACTAAGGAAAAGGTGTTTATTGCCATTGGTTTTAGTATTGCAGTACTTTTATAAAGTTCAAAAAGCTCCTGATAAGACCTATGTATATTCTGTTACCAGCTCTTCCATGTTGCCTATATCCTTATCAAGTTTGCAAATTCTCCTCGTCCAGATCTCTGGATCTTAGAAAGATCAGTGGACTTTGGAAGAACTTACACTCCCTGGCAATATTTTGCTCGTGAGTATCCATCCTTGTGTCACTGCTCTTTTGTAGACAGGTTTCTTTAATCATTCACCCAGTAGCAGGAGAATGAGACCATGGGTCTTGCTGGCGATTTCAACTGCAGTGAAGACAGTGAACGTCAAATACATTTCTCTTGTCTTAGTTATCCATAATAAATTAGTGAAAAGAATGTAACTAAAAAGGAGTATGATATTTTTAAAATGTAACTCAACCCATTAATATTTTTCAGTCTGTTGGGATTTTTTGTTGTGTTTTGTTTGTCTTGGTTTTTGGGTATGTCAGAAATGCAGCGTCCTTCATCCCATGGGACCCTGGACCTCCTTGCAAAACTCAAAGTGAAATGCAAATGCAAAATCTTGGAGTACATCTCTAGCTTTTTTGTGACGATATGAGAAATACTGTGCCATGTCTTGTCAGGCACCACTGAATTGCTTAGGAAGAGAAATGATTTGTTTTCGTGAATTTCCATTTTTCTTTGAGTGACACAATCACTGTTGTTATTCAGTTACGGGGGAGAATGGAGCTGAAAGCACAGGGGATACTCCTTTGTTAATTTGAATTAGAACAATAGTGTTTATTTTCACATATAAAAATAATTTTGTTCTCACTTGACTAGACTCCAAAGCAGATTGCTTGGAGCACTTTGGAAAGGAAGCCAATCTTCCGGTGAGGAGCGACAGTGATGTCCTTTGCACCACAGAGTACTCACGCATTCTGCCTCTTGAAAACGGAGAGGTAAGTGCTTTTAGAAAAGTAACGTGTAACACTGGAAGCAAACAGCATTGGTTTCAGAAGTTTGCTGTGTCAATGAAAGCCTAGAACTGGTAGTAATTTTTCAGCTATGACTGCTTGAATCTGCATGAATAGTCCATAACTAATCATTTAAGTAGCTGGTGAGATTTTTGCAGGGTGAGCTGGCTCCTCCTAACTTCCACCCTTCCCTGTGGGGCTAGGGGCTGCTCAGAGCCACCTATGTTGATTTTTATCATGGTTTAAGTACCTTGCTGTAGCCATATGCATTTGGAGGTGTTGACCGCATTTTCTGAATGCTTCCAATGTACATAGCAGAGCTTACTGCATCAGAATTGCTCATGGGAGTAAAGGCTGTAGAAACAGATATTTACCATTCAAGAATAAGTAGCTATTTAAGAAAAAAAATCTACAAAATGCTACCTGTTTATAATATAATACATGTGTTTGGAAAACACTGCTCTGATTTTAGCCGTTGTTCCTTGCTGGGCAGAACGGTGGCTTGTGTCATTGGAATGAATGTTAAACTCCTGGCTGTGCTGATGGCTCCTGCTGCCGTTCTCCTTTTACACCTGGTGTGGTCAGAATCTGGATCTGAACTCCTCCAGAGTTATCCAGAGTTTTGAGCATATGGATCTGGGGTTGTCGTTTTGTATTAAAGTAGAATTTGTTTATTAACATATCTGTAATATTTTCCTCATAAAATATTGTAAAGAATAATTGCCATAGAAGAACACTACTAGAGCCGTCCTCTATTGCATGCTGTATGACTTTTCCTAAAGGAATCGTGCTGCAATCACAGCCATCACCGTTCCCTTGTTATGCTTCAGAGTATAGGAGCCATCTGAAAATAGAAATCTGGTATCTGATTGGTCATAAGTAAATGAAAGTCTCTTACTTAGTCCTCTACATGCACACCGGATTGTTAATTTAATAGAGATTCATGATTGCTGGGCTGCTGGCATCTGTCTCTTTAAAAAATAAAAAAGTACCAGAGCCCTTGTTTTGAAAGTCAGATAAACCTGCTTTCATGTGAGGGAATTTTCTAAAGCAACACTGTGTACTTTCTTCCAAAGGACCATTAATATGCTCCCAGGCACTGGACCTGGTAACAATAATATTTTCCCGGAATGTTTGTGCCTTAACCCAAAAATAAATGTGCTTTGGGAAAGAGCCAAAATCTGATGTTTTTATTCAGGCAAAACTCCCTTTGACACTATCAACTGTTGATATAACTATTTGCAACTATTCCTATTGGGGTTTTTTCCTGTTAAAACATGTACTTTTTGTGTTTTATACCTACTGTTTTCAAAACAGACAGAGGCACACTTTTTCCTGATGTGCCATGTGCGTAATGAGAATTCAGGAGGGTCCAAAACTAACAACACTAGTTTTCCCAGTGTCCTGGCTTCAGTATGAAATGTGTGGTTGTTACTCCAGGTATGCTCAGAAACAATAGTAAGTTTTTGGATTCTTTTATTGATTTTGCTTTGTGTTACTACTGACAATTGCAGCTGATACATCTTAACAAAAATGTGCTTACTTCTTTGTTAGATTGTAGTATCTTTGGTAAATGGCCGCCCAGGAGCAAAAAACTTCACTTATTCCCCTAATCTTCGAGAATTCACAAAAGCAACAAACATCCGCCTTCATTTTCTCAGAACTAATACGCTGCTCGGACACTTGATATCGAAAGCTCAACGAGACCCCACTGTAACCCGCAGAGTAAGTACCGTTTTCACCGAGATATACTCAACAACTGTATTCAGTGTGTTAGAGACCTAAAAATAATAAAATATTTTAACAACCAAATTTTACAGTGACCCACCTTTAAATCTCCATGTTTTCTCCAGGTTGATTTGAGACAAGAAGGTGACTGGGTCAGCACGGATTTATAGAGGGGAAATAATGGTTAATGATTTTTTAACAGACCATCTTCTTTCCCAGTTTTTTAATATGGAAGGAAATTGGGTGCATCACGGGAGCTATAAGGAGCCAAAGCGGAAGTCTTCTAAACTATCTTACGCAGGGCTGAGGAACTAAATCTCTTCGGCTTTATTTGACACTACTTTCCCTTATTTACGCAAAGAAGGATTTTCAGGAAACAGTACCTGAGTTTCTGAAGGAGCAGGATTCCAAGGGCGTACTTGAAAGTGACTGTCTTCCCACAAATCGTTTGAGATGCCAAGGCGTCTTCAGTGGATTTTGGGTTATCCAACAGCTTGAAAGTCAAAGTCCCACTCCCATTCAGTGGGGAAGTGTAAGGAAATTCAGCTCCCTCAAGGGAGTACCACATAGAAATTCATATACTTAGAGAGATGGCAGATTCATATTGTATTGTTATTTTTAACCTTTTCATTTAAAATGAAGATTTGGTAACAATTGGAGGAAACCCTGGGGTGAGGCAGTGCACAAAAGTGTGTGAGAGTTTCTGCAGCAAAAAAACATAAAACTATTCCAGTTACTTGATAACAATCCCATAAAGTGCCTTTATTGTCTTAAGTAAATTTTAAGATGTTGCTCACAGGCAGATGTAAACACAGTATTTAGTTTACTTGGCAAGCAGCACAGCTTCAGTGTAAGAAACTTCTGATGCTATCATAGCCGTGGTGAGTAAGATAGGTGAATGAAACGTCGAGTGTTTTATGAAATTGTTAAAAGAGAACACAAGTTTTCATTGTAGAGACCTGCCAAGTCTAGGAAACAGTTAATATTCTTAAGGAAAATCTTTGTGTTAAACTTACTGTAGAAACAGATGAAAACCAGACCAGTTTTGTTCTCTTATCCAAGTAACTGCCTGCCTTCCCCTGTTAATGGTTTGAGTTCACGACACACTGAATTATATAGAGTATGTTCTGTGTCTACACTGTGGCAGGTCGGCCTATTAATCATTTTGGCCTGTTACTAATTTGTCTTATTCCTGACCAGTGACAGTACAATTACTGTTAGTAGTGAAGCGTATCTCTGCAAGGCTGTAGGAAACTATAGACTGGGTTGTGAAGACTCTTACGCAAAAAACCAGTCAAATACTTTTTCAGCTGTGCTGAAAATGTTGAAAGCATAGGTTTTACTTACAGTATGAAAATGGTATGCACACTTAAAAGTTAATGTGTATATTTGAATAGGGATAGTTCAGAAGGCAAAAAAGATTTCCTAGTCTGTATATCCCATCTACTGTTCTTCACTTGCCTAGAGCAGAGAGGTAGTTGGAAAAGCTCCCTGCCTTGGGGAAGCATCTCGTCTGTGCCCAGCCAACTCCACCTACATAAAAGTAGAAAAAGTATATGCAACTAAAATAAATCACAGAATGGTTGAAGTTGGAAGGGACCTCTGGAGGTCATCTGGTCCAACCTCCCTGTTCAAGCAGGGTCACCTAGAGTCAGTTGGCCAGAACCATGTCCAGAAAACTCTTGAGTATCTCCAAGGGGGGGATAATGCACAACCTCTCTGGGCAACCTGTGCCAGTCACCCTCACAGTGAAAAAGTGTTTCTTGATGTTCAGAGGGAACCTCCTGCATTTCAGTTTGTGCTTATTGCCTCTGGTCCTGTCAGTTGGAACCACTGACAGGAGCCTAGCTCCATCTTCTTTGCACCCTCCCTTCAGGCATTAGTACACATTTATAAGTTTCACCTGGAGCCTTCTCTTCTCCAGGCTGAGCAGTTGCATCTCTCTTGGGCTTTCATCATAAGAGAAATGCTCCAGTCCCTTCATCATCTTTGTGGCCCTTCATTGGGCTCTCTCCAGTATATCCATGTCTCCCTTGTACTGGGGAGCACAGAACTGGACGTGGCAGTCCAGGTGTGGCCTCACCAGTGCTGAGTAAAGGGCAGGGATCACCACTGAGAGAGTCTGTATATACCACTTAGAGGGGATGTATTCTGAATAGAGTGAGCACAGGACATGTACCTGCATAATGTTTTGACCCTTTTTCTCCATTCTTCAATGGCATTAAATCTGCCTCTTTAATTTTTCTGGGGGTACATAGAGATCAAGATTTACGACCAGCACTCCGTTCTGCCTGGTGCTTTAAGGAGACAAGGAAATAACTTCTGAGCCACAGAAATGTATGCAGAAGTTACTATTGATATGTATACAGTAATGATATTTTCACTGAGTTGAATCAATTACATTCTTATCTGCCGTTGCCTGGATGCCTGCAAGGCGTGAGGATGAGATACAAAGTGTTTCAATTTCAGGTCACAATTTCAAATCCAGCTTGAGTCACAAGTGATTTTGACCAAGTTGGTGATTGTGGTCTCTTTCTAGTGCTTAGTGATCATGTCTGACTGAATGGGGAAACTGCACTGCCCATACCACCATGTCCTGTTGGTTGGCCAGACCACACCCCGTCTCACAAATTGATGCTTTGATGGTACTTTACATCTCCATCCTCAGGCTGGCTTTGAACAAGCTTTGGGCTTGGGTATTGGTGGCTGTGTAGCTGCTGGGGAGTGGAGAGCTACAGCAATACGCCTTTGGTGTGAGCTGCAAAAGCCTATTGCTATCAGGCGCTCCATGGGTAGTGGTGTAGTTTAACCTGGCAGTCAGCAACTAAGCACTAGACAGCCCGCTCGCTCCCCGCTCCACTTCCCCCCCCAGCGGGATGGGGAGGAGAAATGGACAAAAGGGGAAACTCGTGGGTTGAGGTAAAGACAGTTTAATAAGACAACAAAGAAAATAGTAATACTACTACTAATGATAATAATAATGATAATAATGAATATGCAAAAGAAACTATGTGCAATACAATTTTTCTCATGACCTGATGACTGATTTGCAGCCAGTCCCTGAGCAGTGATTGCAACTCAATTGTAAATTTTGCAAAATTCCCCCAAAAACCCAAACTTCCAGAAGAGTTATAATTCCTCACCAAGAGAGGATTCGAACTCATGGAAATGAGACAGAAAAATTCCTGCCCGGTGGCCAACCCCCATTCATAAATGAGCGTGACGTCTATGGTATGGAATATTTCCATTGGCCAGCTTGGGGTTGGCTGTTTGTCGCGTTAAAAGGGAGTAAGGGAGTCTGATAAGTGGCAAAAGGAGAGCCCTCCCGTTGAGTCACGAGGTTCAGAGCAGACCCCGTTGCATTCTAATCTCTCTCTCAAAGGAAAGTCCAGGTGCAGCTGGATCTACTCCTAGTCCCAGACTTCGTCAGTGGTTTATGTCTAAAGGGTTAAGTGTGTAGCAACTTATCAGGTTCAGCTTGCCTGTCAGAGCCCCTCCAAGGACTTTTACTGAAACAGTTTTGCGAAGTTAAAACAACAGGTAATTTATTCAAGCAACAGGTATCACAGAATTGCCGTTGATAAATGCACTGTCTACAAAAGTTGAGCTCAAAGGTAATGGTTTAGTGCTTTAGTTAACAATGTGTTCCTGGGAATATGTCTGACAAAGTCAGAGGTGTGACTCT
>Ga0065711_1008922_pt1 | contig 23595 bp, 18 predicted proteins | sample Hoacrofraction12_FD_59098 | JGI IMG/M metagenome (GOLD analysis project Ga0065711, IMG submission 59098) | Hoatzin crop microbial communities from Cojedes, Venezuela - Epithelial fraction 12 v2 (version 2) | ecosystem: Host-associated > Birds > Digestive system > Esophagus > Crop | place...
TTTTTTTTTTTTCTGTTTTTTTTTTAGCAGTTTACTAGGGTTGGATTTTGGGTCAACCTGTCAAACCGTTACATTGCCAGGTTGTTTCAATGCACACTTGTAAAACCAGTCTCTACCTTTTGGTGTAAGATTTGTTGACTTGGGATTATTGAGGAGTTTGTTTGCAGACACCCCTTCAAAGTTTCCTGGTTCAAAGGTGCTTCTGTGTCTGGTGCTGATATATAAGGTGAAATGTGAAACAGCTGAGTGTATGACCAAGACTTGAGTCACTGACAGATTTCATCTTCAGTATCTCATCTTGCAGCTTGGTCCCTCCCTCACTGAACTGAGTGGTGAAACAGACTTCAGCGAGAACCGAGAATGTCTAAACCTGTTCAGAGTCACAAATGTTTTTCCCCTTAAACTTGCAAGACCTGCCTGGTGACTCTTTGGTATTGAAATCCCACCCTGGCACTGGAACGCTGGTGAAACTGGTGTGTTGATTTTGGCACTTGCATAAATAACCTCCTTGGAATGTTTTCCAGTTCATGTGCTTTTGTTAATGAGTCTCTACAACCTGCAGAGATCTGGTGGTGTGTCCTTCCTGTCTCTGAGGGATATTGTGAGGATTATTACTGCAAAATTTTTTTTTTTTTTAAAACAAGTTGGAGCCACTTTGTTTCTGCTTTTAACTTCCATTGTCCCATTCCCTCCTTCGTTTGTGTAGAAGTATGTCTTTGTGTGTCTCAAAGAGAAAAAAGGCACCAAGGAAAAATGCAGGAAAACTTGTCTTGAGTCAGAGGGCAGAGAAGCTCTCTTGCTGTGCTCCTCCCGTACTACTCACCAGTGGTGCAGGGGGTGTTGAAGTGAGTTTGCCAAAGATTTTCCTACCCAATTTAAAGTTAGTAATAGCTGAATAATAGCTAGTAATGGTGGACTGGACAGTTTCTTCCACCTCTAAATGTATTCTGTGCTTGCAATTAAAGAATTAATCTATTTTGTCTGGGGCCAAGGAAAATTCTGACTTTATTTACTTGGAATCCAATCAAAATTTTGGTTATGACACCCTGGAAAAGATTTTTACAACACAACAGGAATTGTGTTTAAATTCCCAATATATTTATCAGAGTTGTGTAAACCTACTGAGAGTTCTTGATGCTGACAGCTGTACTGAGAGTTGAATAAAAGAGGTGTGTCACTAGACTTTTGTGACATGCTTCTTTTTTTTTTTCTTCTTTTTTTCTTTTTTCTTTTTTTTTCTTTTTTTCTTTTTTTTTTTTTTGCATTGCTTATACTTGTGTGAAAGATGTTAACTGGTAAAGGACAGAAGAATTGATTCATAGCTTTTGAACAGTTAACAGATGCTGGGATCAAAAGATGTAATTCAACTAATGTAACTTGAAGGTCTTCTATGTTTTCCACCTTTCCACCTTTGATTTCTGTTCTGGCTTTAGAGCACCAGCAGTGTGAGGATGTGTGAAATTTGGTCTGTGGTGACGAATGACTGTAACTGATGGCTGGGGTGAGGAGAGGGAGCAAATGGGATTTTTTGGGAGGGATCTGAGTGCGAAGAGAGGGATGAATCTGCACATTCTTCTTGGGTTTACCTCCAGAAAGCTGCAAAGGTGTCGTCAGCAAGAAAAATGGAATGGCAACTGTCACGTTATTGTAACAAGAAAAATCGAATGGCAACTGCCAGGTTATTGTAACAGAGAAGTGCAGTAAAAGTCAGGTGATCAAAAATCTGCAGCTGATGCAGGTGTCAAAACAACTGTCTGCATTGCAGTAGAGCAGAGGAGTTATCAGAAACATCAGCAGAGGAATGATGTTAGAAGTCTTGCAGGTATGGAGGGCTGTTTAGGATGGGCTGGCAGTGGGGATGCGGATGTCAAAAAAGCAGGAGACTGAAGTGGTGAACGCTGGTCAGGATGAGAACGTGGAGGGGAGTTTTAGCAGCAAAGCTGACATCCTCTCTGTTTATGCCCAAGTCTTGCTACATTTCCAGAGCAAGCAGGCTGTTAGACAGATGAGTCTCAGACTGAGAGAGAAGAGAGCAAACCTAAGAGGAAGAGTTTTGTGTGGAACCCAGAGGGGTCCTGCTGGCGCTTATCCTGTGAAGCAAGTTCCACCTGAATGCAAATAAGCAGTTTTGTTCAGCCTTTACAGTACTGTGAAATCAGTGATCTCAAAATTAGCTCTTCATAGTAAGGATCATTTTCCACCTGACTGATGTGTGGGTTGTGTTTTTGTGGTTTTGTTTTTTATCTAGGCTGAATATTCTTTGGAGATGGTGTGATAAAGCAAGTGAATAACCCTTAAATTAAAGTTGCTAGAATGAAATAAATCTCAGGAGTATGGCTCAGACATGCTCAACTCATTTGAGACGTCTTCCTGATGTCTAGCTTGATACAGAAGAATGTGAGGACTTCTTCAAACCTCCAGTCTTTGGAACAGTTACTCGTGTGCCTAGAACTAAGCATATGCTTGTCCCCGTTAATTGAAGTCTGTGCTCGAAAACTGTGTGCTTGACTGTTAAATGGGCTTGTGGTCTCAACTGCTGTGTACTTGGTGCCTGGGCGGTGGTTTGGCAAAGTCTGTTGTAAGCATGTTATCAAACCCTCGGAAAGCATGGCTCTTTGTCAGTTAATGACTCTCAGCCAAACCAGCGGTGTTCTGATACCGTATTACTTCATGGTGGTCACAATGACGTTTTCCTTTCAGCATGCCATTTAGTGTGTGCAGTTGGCCTCAGTGGTACCACTTTCTATTTAGGTCTTCAGACGTTGGACCTGATGTCTTTCTGTACTGCTGGATGGGTGCTATCTTTTTTTTGAAATGACAAAGATTTTAGTTTTTCTTTAACTGTCAGCTTGTCTTTTTTCTCTGTGATATCTCACCCGATGCTGCTTGTTAGATGCTGCCTGCATTTTCTAAAACGAGTTTCATAAAAAAGATTCAGTATCTGTCTGTTATCTCCCCTCACTAACCTGTTAAAAGGAAAAGGTCTTCGCTGCCTCTGAATGAAACAAAACCTTTGAACAATTGCCTATCGACTGATAGAGCAAAGTTAAAATAGCTCAAGTTAAAATAACTTAGGAGTTCTAACCCTCTTTGGCAGTAGAAGAATGTATGTTCTGTCTCCAATTGTTGGCATGCTCTTGTCCAGTATGGATAAAGAAAAATAAATTGAACATCTCTTGTATTTTCTTAATTGTTAGCCGCTTGGAAAATTATGGGTCAGGTAAATTGATAACCCTGTAAGTATTATTCAGTCCACAATTCTGCTGTTACCTTTCATTAAACTGCTTTAAATGCATGATGACTTGGGCCGGCCAGTTCCACTGCTCCATTTTTCCATTGTCAAAGGTGTAGAAGTTTTGGTCTCATCAGGGCTGCATGGCTTTACTTTGTTTGGTTGGCTAAACTGTTTGGATCTCCATGCTCCAAGACTGAGTAACGCAAACGTCATTCACGGAAAAGTGAACACTTTGTGTACAGTTAGGGCATCACTTGCCAGCTCATCAGCATTCACTGATTCTGTCTCTTGCTTTTCACAGCTCCTCATGTTAGATACACCAATTAGACACTCGGTGTGTGTGTGTGTATATATATGTATTTTTTTTTTCTCTGTGGCACTGTATTCTGTGAAAGTGTCAAGGCACATTGTTTAAGAATCTATACATGCTTTAAAGAGAATAGGGGAATTATTGCACTAAGAAATATTTGCTCATGATTTGAGTGCTGGTTTCTTAGGGCTTTGATTCACAAGCTAAAATGGCTAACAAGGTTGCTGCTCCTAGCACACACACAGCGCCAGCAAAGCCGATACACTTATGAAACAGCTGCATCGTAGAGGGCAGTGATTTAAGGAAAACCATCTCAGATTTTGTTTCGTCAAGAGAATGTTGTGCTGTAACTTTGCACTGTAAATAGCTTGTGACTCAGAAGCCTTGAGCAGCTGATCGCTGCTTTCTTCCATTAAAATGTATTCATGATAAAAAGAAAGGTGAGTGGGGTATAAATGCTCCGTATGTTTGATTTTCTAAGTCAGTTTCATCCTTTAAAACATGGCTTTTTCCTTGGTAAATAGTGTAGGTTAAATCAATGTAAATTTTTGACTAGTGGAAAATCTTTTGTGGTGTTTGTAATCTCAAGCTTGGGTTTGGACTGAATTGTGGATTCTGCAAAGACAGAACTGACAGAACTTAGAACGCATAAATATTTTAACTCAGATATAGGGACTCCTGACCAAGGTGTAGTGACGTGTTGGCTGGATTGTGACAGAAGAACCTTGTTATGTGTGTGTGACAATAGATGTCCTCCAGTTTTTTGAACGAAGGTCTTTCAGTAGGTTTGCTGTCTATAGTTAGGTTCTAAGTCTGCTCAACTTGAAAGCTTCAAAAGGCATTGGGATATTTTGCCTCGAATACTTGGAGTAAGGGAAGAAACTTCCCCCCCCTCCCCCCCTCATGATGAGTTTTGGAGCTGGCAAACAGCCAGCAGTGCTTTTTGAAGCTCCGTATGATAAGTGAGCAAAGGTAAGTTTCCTTTGTGGATAGGAACAAAGAGTTACTTGAAGAAGCTTTCAGGTTGCTAAAACTAATAATTTTGGTGTTTATAGGAGTAGTAATTGCTATCTGGAACAAAAAGGTGGAATGTGTGGAGTGTTTTTTTAATCAAATGTAGAAGCTTTATTTTTTTGAAAACATGTATCTTTGATGCAAAATACAGATATTTTATGGGTAAAACTGAAAAACCCTATTTTTTGCGCCCCAAAATGAGCTTAGTATGCAGATGCTTACATTTGAATGAATTGGTAGAGACAGAAGATATTAGATTAAATTGGCCAGTGCATATGGGAATCATCTTGAAATTAGATGCTTCTAATAAAACAGGGCATCAAAGATGATACTCATAAGGTCTGTCACGTTTTGTGAACTCTTCACTACTCTTTGCGGACTCAGTAAACGTTGGGAGTGGATTGGTGTATTTAGCATTTTGCCTTGCCTAAAGCCCTGTTGGACTTCTTGTATCTAAAGTTACCATGAGGAAAGAAAGAAAGAATGAATATGTGAAACATAGAGCTAGAAAAAGTTCAAAGTTAAATCTAGTATTTTTTGTGAGGGTTGTCTGCAAAGTGACATCCATGTGGTTACTGATCTCTTCCTGGCTTGGAAGGCTCTAAGGGGTAGGTAGAACCTGACCTGTCTGTGAAGTTATACATTAGTCACAGGTAAAGCTGTTCAAGAAACTCCTGCAACAGACTCGCTCAGGTCAGGCTTCTCTTAAGCTAACACTTCTTTGCAGTCTGTACCTCTGGGTGAAGTATCTGGCAGGCATCGTAGCCTGAATGTGCTGTGACAGATTACGTGACCCGTACTGCATGCCTTTGTTCATACTGTCATGCTGCAACAAAACCAGGACTTTTTTTTTTCCCCTTCTCTTCTCTAATATAGATTGGGGGGTGCTGTGGTCTTAACGTCTTTTCTGTACGTGACAACAGATTATCTCGAATTCCTTCTGAAATTTCACAAGCCACTGAACTTCATGTCTTGGATGTTGCTGGAAACAGGTAAGAGATTTCTGTATTGTCACGTTCTTTTGCTAGATTTACTTAATTCTTTCTAACAACAAAAAATATTACGTCTAAGAATGAAGTAACGTATAACAATTATGACTTTTGTGTTAGCATTACTATTGAAATTGTAAAAGTAGTCTTCACCCTTGGCCCAAAGTAGCATAACTTCTGTGTTGTCAGGAGTATGTTTTCTGGATTGCTTTGACCCTTAGGAAAAGATAGGATTTAGAAAAAAAGTCTGGATTTGTATATTTCTGAATTAAAACTGAGAATCTAGGCAATTCAATAGAGCTTCAGCTGAAACTACCAGCCTCAAGTAACACTGTATCGAGTGTCTTATCTTAGAGATATACAGTGCAAGTAACAAATAATGCCACTTTGACCTTGTGGCTTCTCATGAATCTTAGTTGATATGCTTCAGACATCAAAATGCAAAAAGGAGTGGATTGAAGCATAAACTAGCAAATTAGTTCAGTTGCTTAGGAGGAAGTTAAATGGGAAAAAAAAGGGGTGGAGGGGAGTAAATGGCATCTCATCTATGTGGTATAATTGTCTCATAGGCACTTATGTATTTGTTCTGTCAGTTGTGTACACGTAAGGCTCCGGAGCAGGAGCAGCTGTCTACCTTCCAGGACATTTTACTGCAGTAGAAAAAGTTCAGGATAGTTCTACCTGTTATTCACAGCTACAGATAATTATGGTATAAAGTTAAGTTGGAGATTCTTTTTAAGAGAATGGAGTAGTTGGAGTTGATGGCTACTGCAGTGGCTTTTATTAGAGGCGTTAATCTCAATCCTGTTTATTCCGACTCAGGGATATATACTTAAGAGTTGACTTATGACATGTCCAGTTGACATGACCATGTATTAAATCTCCTAGAGATTGCCCTGACTTCTCTACTTTTCTTTTTCGAACTAGGCTGACGTATCTTCCCCTCTCGCTGACTACCTTAAAGCTGAAGGCTCTGTGGTTGTCTGATAACCAATCCCAACCTTTGCTGACGTTTCAGACTGACACAGACCCTGAAACAGGAGAAAAGATTTTAACATGTGTATTACTTCCTCAAATGCCTTCTGAGCCTGGTTGCCAAGGTGAGTGCCTAGAGTCAGTTTTTCATTACGTATAGAAATACTTCTTTGTTTACTGTGTTGTCTCTTCCATAAAGGTTTGTAAAACATATATAAGCTCTAATGAGCAAAATAGCAAAGTTCTGGTTGAATTTTCACTTTTAAACTTTTTTTTTTTCCGTAATCGTACTAGTTTTCAGAAGACTTGAAAAACATGGCTGTGAGTGTTACTGAAAATACATTGACGCCAACTACGATAAATAAAATACAGACCTGAAAGAAGAAGACGGAATATATCACTATTCTGAGGCTTGCCAGTGGGCCAAGTAGTGGTGTCCATATTTGTGTACACTGGTTATACATCTTAAAAACATATATAAGCAGTGAAAATTGGTGGCTTTCCAACTACTGTCTCTTTACCAGAAAAATAATTGCATAGCTAGTAATAATCAGTAGACATTTTACTTTCTAGCAAGCTAATTTTCTTTCAGGCAAAGATGCTGTACAGTAACTTTATTATAGTCTTCAACAAGTGTATAATTGCAGTATAGGTTGCTTTTGCCTTTTGTGCTGAAGCTTGCCTCTGGGTCAGGTGGAATCTTAAACTCTTTTTCACTGTTGGCTGGGTTGCTGCTCCAGTCACTTCTGGATGTTTTTTTTCCTCAAGCTTTTATAGCGATGTCTGAATATTCAAAGGGAGTCATCTGAGCTAATATTTAAACTTTTGCTGTAATCACTGGAGAGTGGCTCTGGAAGAAGAGGAGGCTCCAGGGAGACCTTATTGCAGCCTTCCAGTACCTGAAGGGGCCTGCAAGAAAGCTGGAGAGGGACTTTCTACAAGGGCATGTAGGGATAGGACAACGGGTAATGGCTTTTAACTAAAAGAGGGTAGATTTAGATTAGATATAAGGAAGAAATTCTTTACTATGAGGGTGGTGAGGCACTGGGACAGGTTGTCCCAGAGAAGTTGTGGCTGCCCCCTCCCTGGCAGTGTTCAAGGCCAGGTTGGATGGAGCTCTGAGCAACCTGCTCTAGTGGAAGGTGTCTCTGCTCGTGGCGGGGGGTTGTGGAACAAGGTGATCTTTAAGGTCGGTTCCAAACCAAAGTGTTGTGTCATTGCATGAGAGTAAATTATTCCATCCAAGAATAGACTTTTGAAGAAATCGTGTGTATTCTTCTCCACTAAGTACAAAGGGAGCCTGAGGGGAAAAGCTCCGCTGTAGATATCGATATTGTAGGTACTCAAACTTACCTAGATTAATTCCACTCTTTCAATACTATGCAGCTGGAACAAATAGAAACCCCTAAAGCAGTAGAAGTGTAGAAATGGCTCTGTTTTGTGTCAGCTTCTGGATTTTAAGAATACAAATTGTGTTAAGAATTAAAATAAGTGGATTAACCCTTTTAGATTTAGAGAAGATTAAGCTAGCTCAAGAAGAATAACTGAGGTAGACTGACTTTCTCTGAAGGCCTCACTACTAGAAATCAGATTTCCTCCTCTCCAAGTGAATCTCAGGGCTTCAGAGGTAGAAGGCTTGGAATCGGATGTGTGTGCCTAGCAATACTGAAAGGATGAGGTCAGTGAAAGCAGTGATCCTGTGTTACGGAATGCCATTTAGGGAACTGGCTAATGTCTGATGGCAGCTATGATCCAGAAGAAAAGCATGTAAAGTGGCAAGAATATTAAATTCTATAATCAGTACTCTAAAACTGCCACAAACCTGAAAGAGTTGAAGTACAGAAATTTCTCATTTATACAGAAACTATTTGTTGTCGGTACTTGAAAACAGAAAATTAAGACACGTTGTGTTTTCTATCAAAAAAATAGAAATAACCAGTTGTTAATCTCGGATGAGTGATTGGTTGGGTATGGCAGTTATTGACAATATAGCTTGTTGATGTTTTAGACTTGCTGTGAATCTTTAGTTACGTTTTGCTGGTCTAACAGATAACCTACCACGATGTGGCGCACTGGAGAGCTTGGTAAATGAAATGTCGGATGAAACATGGAATGAGCGGGCAGTGAATAGAGTCAGTGCAATTCGCTTCTTAGAAGATGAAAAAGATGAAGAGGATAACGAAATGGTATGTTTTCCAAGCCTTTGGATACCTGCAGACACTGTGACGTAAATGCAAAAGTGTAAAAAGTATCTGAGCTCCCTTGCTGTCATTATTTCAGCTGTGACTGCACACTTTTTCTGTAAGTCTGTAGCAGAAACTTCATGTTGACTGCTGAATCTTTTTGTATTGACTTAAAATGCCTTTTTATTTTTTTTTTTTCTGCTTTGAATATAATTTTTATGTTCTGATGCAGGACAGTCTTTGTTTTGCTTTGTTTTCCTTTCTCTGTTCAGGATGATTTCTTTCCAGAAGCAAGATATTATCTTTGTATCTGTGAAGCTTTACTGCTTGAAAGTATACAGAGCCTAATTTATGATTCCAGTGCTCTGGCATGTGTCTCCGTTAAGTTTGCCGTTGTTTGTCTGATTTCTGTTTCCAATCTCTTGCTTTCTCTCTCTCTATTTCTTTTTTTTTTCCCCTCCACCATTTGCATTGAAACAACCACAGTGTCCATAAACAGCAAGAATGTTGCTCATTAGTTTCCCAGTTAAACAAAGGATGTGGGAACATCTGTCACTGTACTTATAAGACCTCTCCGTTAAGTTGGGCTGTGCATGTCCTGAAGATCAAAATGCAGTGTGATCTTTGGCTTTACTGACTTTCATTAACAATTAAAACTCTTTGTAAAGATTAAGACTGCTTCAGTCAGATTTTTAGTGTGCTTCTCTGATGCTCTAAAAACTTGCTGGTGGTCCTCATTAGAGCTCCGCTTGAGATACTTCAGGGCACTGTCTGGATTGTAGCTCACTAGAAACGTGGTCTTACTTTAAAAAGTGACCATAAAAATTCTTAGTAGGGAAATAAAGTTTTCAAGTAAGGTGATTGCTTAATCCAAAGCAGCAGAAACTAGATGTCTCTGACAAGCATGGTTCATAGACTGACCGATAAGGGAGTTCAGAATGATGCTTCTTAACGACTGTGCCAGCTGGAGAATGTCCATACAATAACGAGGGCTCAGGTGTTAATGATCACTGCTTTGAGTCGTGTTATTATAGCCTGACTTGAGGCAAGAACCTTTTTAGGGAAAGAAGAAGTTTATAATCCTACTGAGGAGGTGGAAGGGCAGATTTCCAAAGCAATCTTGACGAATGCACCCATTTATGGGTCATTAGTTCTGCTGTAATCTGCATGGTTTACATGTATACCACTGAAAAGTAGTTGCATGTGTATATGTATTATGCTGATACATACTTGTGACAAGTTATTCTAGGTGTTCTGTTGGTCTCTAATCTGGATGCTAACTGGCGTTTTCGTAAATTTTGTTTGCCTTGTAAAGGTTTCAGCACAGTGATGTTAGACCTTCTTGTGTCTAAGATGGGAGAGAAATGCTCCCTCTTCTTCCTTTCAAGATACTTGTTCTCAGTTGACAAGAGAACCAAACTGTGTGGTGGGGCTGGAAGGCAGACAGAGCTCCACAGAAATGTGGATTTGACACTGTAAAGAGATCTCGTGGGATTCTTTCAAAACCAGCTGAATGTTTTTTTGTTTGAAATGTGATCTGAAATCACTTGGATGGTTTTTTGGGGAAAAAAAAATAATCCCCAACTGTATTTATGAAAGAATTTTCACTTCATAACTTGTAATTGTACTTCGCTTGAGTGGCTTTCAGATTAGTAGGTCAAGAGAGGAAAAAATCTGCTCCTAGACAGTTCTTAAAACCTCTTTCACTGTCTTCATAAATATGCAGCTCTGAAAATAATGTTCAGTGTAGAGCATCGTAGTTTGAAAAAGGTGGAAAAAAAAGAAAAAATCGATACCTAATATTTGGTGTGTGAATGCTAAAGCCGTGAAAGCATGTGTTGTTTTTCAAAGAGACGAAGGCAAAACCACTTATTGCGCTGTTTATTTTTAGAGAACACTTCTAAGGCGAGCCACTCCACACCCTGGAGAATTAAAGAACATGAAAAAGACAGTGGAGAATTTACGGAATGATATGAATGCTGCTAAAGGACTGGATTCAAACAAAAACGAGGTCAATAATGCCATTGACAGAGTGACCACTTCTGTGTAGAGTTTCATCTCCGGGTTTTACCTCCTGTGTCTTCCCCTGCTGTTGAAATGTTCCTGTCATCTTCTGGGACCTCACTGAGCCCCTTTTTGTTTTTAACCAGAACCTGGTTCATCGTCTCCGTATATGTGAAAAGTGCTGCCCACTGGAAGAAAGTGCCTTATTTCATCCAGGCAGTGAACCAATAATTTCCAAATCAATAGTGTAATTTTAATAGTGCTAGGCTTTTTAAAGTATAATACACTACTGTATGCAGAATACAATATTTTTGTCTTAAACGCAGGGGAAATAATGCTTTTCTTTTCCAGAGTATTGGGATATCGGTTTCCCAGTGGCTGGACGTGCTGGTGAGAAATATAGTTTTGTGGAAAATTGATACACTTTTTTATTTTTTTTGGCAGCTCAGATGGTGTAAATTTTAAATTTTTGTATAGGACTTTCATAACAAAATGATGTATTTCATTTTTAAGAGAAAATTTATCTTGAGCGGTACATATTTTAGTATTTGTGGAAGAGAAGAAGTTTCATGGACAACTGTATTCATTGGTTTGTACCACCCTTTGTGCCTTATTGTGTCTTGTATGTCATACTAGTCTTAAATACAGCAATTATTGAGGAAAGTGAGTAGGTTTAAATTTGGTCTCCTCTTTTAGATACGTTTTTCTTCTTTCCAGACAGTAATTTGTTGGGATTTTTACAGCAGAGAACTGATGTTTATATCATGGGATTTTAGCTCGTGAAGCACAAATGTTAGTTTTGTTGTAAACAGAATTAAGATTAAAATGACCAAACTGCTATTGTTTATTACATAATGCACTCACACTTTAACTTAGTTGTAATGAAACATCTTGTTTTGGATGCTGTGTTGCATTGCAGTCACTAGAAATTCGTGCTTCCATTGTTGGGGTTTTTTTTTNTTTTTTTTTTTTTTTTTCAAATGTGCCATCTGTAAAATAACTTGAAAAANAGCACGGTAGAATTTCAGAAGCACAGTATGAAACAAGTTTTATGTATTACACAAGAAAGCATGATTCTTTAAAGTGCATTCGTGGTTTTATATACTCATATAAAACCATAATAAAAAATCTTTAAAAGCTTCAGTAGATTTATTGTATCATTAAAATACCAATTAAAGTATGTATGAGTTAATACCAGAATTTACTATCATTGTTACTGTGTTGCACTTCCAATGGTCCAATGCTGATTTCAAGGTCTAATTAAATCAATGGGTTCTGGTTTGTTTACAAAGGTAAGTATTAACCGAGTTGAAGTCCGTAAAGAACAATTTTGCTAAAGGCTGATAAAGATTGCTTTTGGTGTCTCTGGTTTCTGTATGTGCCGTGAGCTAGCAAAGACCGCTGACCTGCTCAGTGCAGGAAATTGAGCAGTCTGAGTTCAGAGCAATGGTTTGACATATTTAGTGTGAGCTAATGCAATGAACCCAAATTTCAAGAAAATGAAAGACCCTACACTGCCTGTATGGCTAACCACATCCCTCCTTCTGCTGAACATTTCTTCCACCAAGTGTTGGTTGTATGAGGGTTTCTGGGAGAAGATGGGAAAGGAGAATCCGGGAATTCGTAATAACTTCTGTGTTAAAATTAATAACTGCAATATTTGATAATTTTTGTAATGTAACTGTATAAATTTTGATTTGAAGCTTTTAGAAAAGGCACTGCTTTCTTTTTGACACTGAACAAGTAGGTATTGCAAGCCATCTGCAAATATTCAAATCTAACTTGGCAAAATACATCAATTTTTATGATTCCTTCCCATCCCAAAGATTCCTCATTTAAGCTTCAAGGCATGGTCTCTTTGCAGGAGGTGCTGCAGGCTGATAGGTGTTAGATCAGTTCAGGGGTAGTCCAATTTCATTCTTCCCAAGGCAGAGTTCTCCCAGCTGTTCTTGGTAAGCTACTGTTGAAATAAAACCAGAAAGAAAATGAGGTTGTGATACAGCTGACTCCAACCTTGGGTAGAATTTTCTTTTTAAAGTATTTACTGGGATTGGCACAATGAAAGTTTAAAAATGTAGGAAACTCTGTACCCAGCGTCCAAGTAAACCTCAGCAGACCCATTTGAGATGAAAATGAGTTCCTAAAAAAGACAGACCGAAGCCAAAGGCAGCAGGGCTCTGTGCTCTGTGGTGACAGTTTCTCCTTTGGAGGCCGTGGTTTGTTCTGTTTTGTGTCTGCTCCAGATACAGATGGGAGAGCTCCGTCAGCAAGATGAAGGGGATGTGTAAAGCCTGGATTCGGGCCTTGCCTAACAAATGAAAATAGTTAACTGCCCATGTGCACCTCCTCCCTCCCGCTGAAGTCAGAAGAAGACATAAATCTTTGTATAGCTCTGCAATAGGTGCTTTCTGCAGTGGCTTTGACGTGGAGTAACTGGTCAGCAGTCAATTCTTAAGTTTTTTGTTGGGTTTTTTTTTTTCAGTAGTGGAAGGAATATTTGTTTTCGTTTCTCTGGCTACAGAGAAATGGGTGATCGAGGCTTGTTGCCTTCACTGGGGACAGTTTCAAGTTCCTGCACCCTAAGGTGTGTGGTATCGTCTCATTGTGGTCATCTCAGCCAAAGACAGGTAGTATGAATTGCTTATTGAAGGTGTTTGCCTCCATTCATTCATAAAAGAAAATAAATTGAGCTTGGAATAGAATCCAAGAGTTGCTTGAGGAGCGGTTAGAGGAGCTGAAGTCCATCATCAGACCATGCTGCTGCTGTCCCCAAAGGAGTGGTGGTGTTCCTTGCTTTTCACTGCAATCTGTCTTCACTTTGTGAATCTGTGTAGGGCAAGTCTGGATTTTCGGGGTGTTCTTTCAGTGAATATCTGGGGAGATCTGGAAGCGGAGGTGTGTTTTTTCAGTCTTCTACACTAACGTCGTGTAGCGCTGCATCTCATGAATATCTTTTGTTTATGCTCTTTGGGTGAGGCAATTTGAGCTTCTGCTCTGCCGTGGGTGGCTCAGCAGTATACACAGTTGGGTGTAGGTGTTTGAATCTGTAAGTGCATTTTGCCAGGCTGGTAAAAACTTGAAGTAGGATAACAGCTGCTGGTGGTGTGGAAGAACAGCAGTTTAGGTGTTCTTTGTTTTCAGGGCTGAAAAGGTGCTTGGATACTTCTTATGCAAATGGTGACGAGTGGCTGCCCTCTCTCCCGCCCAGATCCTAAATGTCTGGTTCACAGCAGCTTTATCATGGAAGAGTGACTTGTGTGTCATTCCACCCCGTCAAACTTCCAGTAGCCTAGACCCCCGGTAGCCCCTCCGGTTTCTTGACGGTCGGCGAGCGTGCCGTTTCATAAAGTGGTTTAGGTACACGTGTCCTCCCAACAGTCTCGATAAAAGTCCCAGGCAGTTTTAACTGGATTGTTTAGCCAGAGAAAGCTGCTGATGCTTGTTATGCTGGAGCAGTGTGCGTCCTTTAAAGCATGAGCCCTCCCGTCCAAGTCCCCGGCTCTTTTCTCTTGCTGATGCTTTGAGGAGCCTGAGCAGTGAATATAACTTTGTGGACATAACTTATGGCTTTTTTCCCCTCCTTAATCTTTTTCTACTTTTTCGGTTGCTTTGTAAGTCTTTTGAGGGGTGAGCCTAATGCAAGGAAAGAAACACGACAAAATTTGCACGCTGGCTTGTTAGCTAAACAGGTAACCAGGCAAAAGCAATTGACCGTAGTGGTGGAGTGGATTTAATATTAACCTGTCAGTTACTGCATGCGAGCTCTCTTTAGTGAAAGTCAAAATTCCATCGTCTTACAAGAGTAGGAAAAAAAGCACTCTCCTGCTACCACTGTTAGTGTAGTTACTGTAGCAACAGATTTTTCCATCCCCTGTGTGTTGCTCCAGGCTTTTTCCACAGCTTCCATATAATTTAAGTGTTGAGATTATTTTTCTGGTTTACATTCCATAATTTTGATAACCAGCATATTGTGTGAAAGTGAATGCTGGAAACTTGCACACCACTGTGCTTTCCAGCAAATGACTTGTTTGTGTCCAGGACAAGTTGATCAGCCTGCTTCTATTAATCAAAGCACTAATATTAGTGCTTTACTAGTGCTGGGTGAGCTGTTTTTAGCTGATTAGCTACTGAACAGGTTTTGCTACTTGCTACTTGCGAATTCAGCTTTTGAGAGGAGAGTAGTGACACCAGGAATTTAGTTTTTTTAAAAAAATATACTTTTAGTATATCAGCTGATCCTGTCCTGGTTCACTGTAAATGTCTACCTCCCACTGAGACTGAAGCATACTGTTTATCAGAAATGTCTAGACCTGTTGTTAATGGAGAATTGACTGCCTGTCTTTGCCTTGACTCTGGAAAATAAAATTATTTTTTCGATTGACTGGTACGAGTGTTTCCCATCTTCAATTTCCATCAAACAGACAAATCTGCTGCCATGCTCAGATTGCTATCGGGGGAGATGACAAAATCAGACTGGTCTTGGCTATCAGTAAATGTTTTTGCTGTTCCCTTCCTCCTGAACCAACTGTGAAATTTTCAGAGGGACAGCACCTTCCTCGTCCATTCTGAAGTCAGGAATATAATCAGTGTTCAGTCAGCTTTATGAAAAAGGTGAGATTTTTTCCTAGTGGAAAAGCAGATACCTGGTTTGAAGACAGCTTTGTGAGCTGCTTTGCAGGAGCCACCTAATCTCCTCTTCTGGTGGATGTTGGAGAGACTATGCATTTTATCGCCTTTTGTACGGTTCTTGGGGCAACAGGATGGCCAGTTGTGGGTTCTGCCAGAGCAGAGGGCTTGGAGGAGCTCGGTGCGTGTGGCTGGACTGTACCTGGTACCAACTTCAGGGGCAAGGGTGCATGGCAGTCTGGTTTTGAATCTGTAAGTTGTTCGGGGTGTGCCTCTTCACACTGGTGCTGTTAGTCTATTAACACTGACATCTTGAGTAGCTTATCCTTATACAGGAAAAGTCCTCTCCTGAAAAGTACAGCATCACTATTGTCCATGGGAAGAACTCTGTGGCTCCTCAGCGGTGTTTCGGAGAAGGGATTTAGCAAATTTCCCTTGGCGTTAATACCGGGAAGTGGACATCCGATGTCCAGTAGCCTTTGACACTTCTCCTGCGCATCTGTTGCTGGAGAATGTTGTCTTGGCCGAAATCTCTGGATGTGCAGCTGGAGCCATGGTGACAGCTGTACCCAAAGCATCAGCAGCGCTTACCGCAGTAGACAAGTACTGGCTGTGGTAACTCCTCGAAATCCATGGGTGCACGCACAGCTTGTGAGTACCACCGAAGCGTCAGCAGCTTCAATTGCAGTTGAAGCATCCCCAGAATAATGCGGAGACAGGACTTCACTCTTCAAAGTCAGCTTTGTGTCAGACTAAAACTACCATCTTTTGGTGCCGAGGCAAACTCGATCAAATTATGGGACTGTGCGAGGGATGTAAGCAGTTTGATTCCCTGATCTCTCGCAGTAACTTCCCAGTTTTACCCAAACCAGAAATCAATGTGCTTTGTTAAACCGTTTTGAAGTAGCTCATAGGCTATGTGATCATCTTGTATTTCTGGAAGATTAAACAGGGCACTACGTGATTATAAACATGAGTGAATTTCTCTATAGTTTGTTGACGACATCGTGGACGTCCACTAAGCAACTTAAAACTGACACAAAATCTAAACTAACTAACAAAAAGAGTGATTGTTTGAATATTGCTGATGATTTTTTTTCCCCTGCAGAAAGGGACAAAGCTGCAAGTCTGAAGAGCATTTGCATAGTGAATGTTTTTAGAGTAAACTACAGCAATTTTTTTTTTTTTTTTAAATGGTGTCTTCAGGAAATTCAAAAATCTCATCTGGCTAGTTAGTACCTGGACTTCTAGGTTGAAAATTGCCATGCATTTACTGCTAGCAATTTTTTCCTGTGGAAGGCTTGCTTCAGTAATCTGTTCAGGCAGCTTTTATGTTGGCTCTGCTGCAGTGAAAGCAGGTTCAAGGATGCCTTTGTTTCGGCAGCTTTTTGTTTAGCTTTCGTTCTTATTTCATGCGAATCACACAAAGCTCTTTCAGAGACAGCCTTTTGTACTTTAAAAAGGGAGCGAGTCTGAAATAGTTTTCAATTAGTAGAAGATGTTATGTTTAGTTGTTCCTAAAAGGAAAAGGGTGTTGATGTTCTAGGAAATGCATCTTTGAAGACATTTTCTTTCCCATATTTACTAATTAAGCTGTTTAAGCACATCTTTTTTAAAAGAGTAGGTGAAAGTGTGTGTTTGGGGTTTTGAGTGGAATTATAGCAGCAGGTGTATTGCCATCGAAATACTCGAGGTAACTGAAAGCCCTGGCTCCTACGTGCTGATGGTGACCAAGTTGTCGCTGTAAGCAGGGTGTTCCGTTGTCACTGGAAGGTTTCAATACGGTATTTCAGAAATGTGGGTGGTTTTCATGTCTTGGTTTTTGTTGTTAGGGTGTTTTGGATTCTTTTTCATTTGCCAGAATGATTTAGGGTGATATGCAGCGTTTGAACACCTTTGTTGCCTGCGGGAAATTCATTCTCTAGAGGATTTATTAGTGAGATCTTATCGGGATAGACACCTTGTGCTGTATGAGAACAATTTGTCCTCTTAACATACAGGGGTGTGATGCAGAGGAGTATTTATGTTCTGAAGAGGCTGCCTTTGCGAACATGCAAAACATGTTGAAAGGAGGTAAAAAGGGAAAATGCCTGGTTGCTGGTGAAATATTGAAGGAAAATGATCTGTTACCAATCTGTTAGGATCATTACTAGTGAATGGAGATGAAAAATGTATTTCCATGGAACATAACAACTGCTGAGGCAGATAAATAGTTTTTCCCTCCACGCACTTCTGCATTTACAAAACGTCAGTGTTACGCAGTCCAAATACCCATGAAACTTAAACACTGAATTTGCCTTCTTCCTTTGTTTTATTCCAAATACTTTTAAGAGAATGTAAATCTATGTGCCTCATGGTGTGTTTGCTACTGATGACTTCAAAAATTGACCTTTTAAATCTTCTTGGGTCTCAGCTTCCTCATGTATAAAACACAAGAAGAAACATCCTACCTTAACTGGGTAGTAAGAAGGCCGATTATCATCTGCAAAATTCTGTAAGGAGAACTGATTTTTCTCTCGTAATACTAGGATATTTGCCAGTAGCCTCTTTTGTCTCAAAACATGGTCCTATAGTATTTAATATAATGAGAATGAGCTAATAAATTACTGGAGGTTATTTAAGATAGCTTTATTTTTGGAGTACAGATCTACTGGTAGCTGAACTGTAATGATTTCCACCTTGAGGGGTGATGGAAGCTTATTGCCCATCTAATGCAGTTTCATTAATACATCAGAGTAAGGAGTTGGTTTTGTTTTTTGTGAGGGAAAACAAAATCCAGTAAAAACATCAGACTGAGTGGTTGCTTTGCATCAAAGCATAGCAAACAGAGCTGTACCTTCCATCTTTTCCTTGTAGCAAACTCTGCGTGTGACTGGCCTCGCTAAGAACTCGCAGCATTGAGTAGCACCTTGGCTACTCTCGGCTTTGTCCAAAAGGATGCGAAGAGCTGGGCAGGGTAACAGCCTGGCAGTCAGTGGGCCCACCAACAGCATCCCTGGCATTCTCTGTTCCTCACCTTATATTGCTACTGTATTCTGAATTAAAAGTCCACTACCGTCTCATTTTCACTGCCTCCCTCTTCTCTTTCACCAAAGAGGATCGAAGTGTAAAAAATTATGGAGGATTAAGATTTGTTTTCAAAGTAACATTAGCCTACGCTCACAGCAGCAGCATTCATTGGCTTTGTTTCTCCATTTTATTTCATGAAAACACAATCCATGGAGTGTTTTGCTTCCAATAGGTACGTGCAAATGTAGGCCAAAAGCACTTCTGGTTGTTCCATTCAATCTTTTGCCGCTGATATAACCAAACTGTGAAACTGCTCTCATAAAGATAATGCCATCCACAGTATTGTACAGACCTAGAGAAATGTGAACAGCTCTTACACAGAATTGTCATTTGGTTTCTGTTTTACTCTGAAGTACTGTAGAGCAAGAATATTGAAGACTAAAATCTCTTGGGTTACAGAAGGTGTGCATTGTGGAACAGGCACTGATTTTCCTTTGTAGCTGTATGTCAGCACGAGGAAGAGCGTCCTGCCGCGGGAGAAGACGGGCAGGGAGCAGGAATGCCCTGTGGCTCTGCCTCCCCAGCTTGGCTGCGAGGGGCACAGGGATGTAGAATCTGCCGAAGGACATCAGCTTGCTCCTTGTGCTTACGGGAGGCTATCAGAACAGCTGAATGTGTGCCTGAGATGGTGAAGTGACTGTCAGCGTGAGCTTAATTTGAAGTCTGTATCTGTTACCTTGAGAGAATAGGCTTTTACTGGTCTTACAGAATTTGGCAGGCTGGGTTTGAGAAGCTGTTGTTTAGGATTAGGGATCAGGGTCAAACAAGGATGAGACATTCCCTCGGAAGAAGTTAAATGCTTCACTGTACCTGTGTGTATTTTTGGAATGAAATTGCTGTATGACTTCCTAATGAGCTTAAAAGTTGACGAGGATTTAAACTGTCTGTGGAAGTACCCTGAACGTATTGAGGAGTCACATTAGCTATTCTGAAATAAAACAGACCAGAACAATAGCAAACAACTTCAGCTAGCACACCGTTTTCCAAGCTGATTAGAATGTCTGTCCACCTCGTTAATATTCATAGGAAACAGAGCTTCTATTTAAGGGTACCCTATGTTTTCTTGTTCAAGGCAAGCATAAAGAAATGTCAGGGAATATCCTGCATTGTATTTTGAATTGTCAGGAGGAATGGGAGCCATTACTGTGTCGTGATTGTTTGTGCTGCTGTTGCGTTCAATTTACTGATGAACTAGATCGAACATCAGCTTGAGTGTCCTGAGTGATGCAGTTCAGAATAACCAGAAATCCTGGCTATTTGTCAATGAACAGTGGTATCACTGAGTGTCAGTGCTGTTCAAAATGTGATTTAACAGCATATTTCTTACAGAGGCCAATCTATCCAATCTATATGTACAATGCAAATAATCCTTTGTTTGGGCTATGGGCTTTTCAAGACTCACAGAAAGGTCTGTAATCTTTTCCAGTGAGACTCTGAGATATTGTCCATTTCCTAGTCTTTTCAGCCATCCTAAAACCAAAAGCGAATGAAGAATCCCAGGGGGAGCTCCTTCGGCAGCTGAAGATGAGTCAGTATGTCCGGCATGGACAACCGTGTCCTGTCTGCTTTTCTTTCTGAGCATTAGATCTAATAGAGGTCGTGACATGTGGGGTGCTGCTAACAGCAAGAAATCTGTGTGTGAACATCGCCATTTTTGCATTAAAAAGGGAAAAACAGAAGCTTAAAGAATTGTTAAATCTGAATCAAGTATCTGTTCAAATAATGTGAAAATCACTGTGTGCTGCTGATTGCCCCACTGGAATCTTGGTGGTATTTTTTTTTCGTTAGTTTGTGTTCTCCATCTCTTTGCCTTGTTGGAGCGTGTGTGTTAACGATCTATTGATACGGTGTCAGGCTGCTTTCTGCCATTCGATTTATATCACTTTAATGAAATTTAAAGGCAAGTTTAAGATAAAGCTTGAAAGGAAGATAAAGATTACTGTGAAAAATAACTTCACTGAAATTAAGGTGTATAGGCAACCTTGACACAACTTGTATGTGAAGGAGAGGTGCAGTTTTTGGATGTAAAAAAAGTAATGGGCTTTTTTGGAAAACTGGAATGTAATTAGTTCGAAATTCATCAAACCTGAAAATATCAATGTAGTGTTGTACCTTCTATTGCCACTATTCAATAAACAGAACATTTTATTTAATAAATAGTGAAAAAGAGGGAGGTGATGTGATAGGTTTTGTAGCTCAGGACATGAAATGAAACAGTCACGAAAGGACTAAGTGCTCTTGTTTGTTTTCTTAATAGTACAGAATGTAACATTATTGAAGACTGTTCTTGATCATTTAATTCTTCTTTACAATGCTGAAGGTGGGCTTGTTTCCATGCTCATGTAATTCCCTGAAGGCTTCCACAATTTGCAGCAACCTTTGCTTGCTCTTTGTATCACCAGTATTGCCCATTAACTGGCAAAGTGTCTCTGGGACTAAAGGTACCTCTCAAGGTAAAAGGGAAAACCCAGTATTTACGAGATACTAAAATGCCTTGCAGAACTTGCCAAGCAATTTCTGCATGTACATACTTCTATCACTTTCTTAAAATCGATTCATTGTCCTATTTGTTTTTTTCTATTTTCTTCCTCTCAGGACTCTATTAAGTGGCTTCCCAAGTCTCCTAAATGGTACAGTGGCCATAACTGGAGCTCCCAGGGCTCTCGCTGGGCCTCGCTGAAGGGAAAGGAAGGTTTTCACGGTGGTAGCCTGTACAAATTCAGCTCTTCTAATGGAAAATGGAGGGAAGGAAGGATCAGTCCTGAGCAAGAAGCGGAGGAACTGGAGGATCCTGATGAGGATGTAGGTAGTTTCCTTGGAGTCAGGGAGGGACAATGTTGTGTGTCTGGCAAGAAGCTACAACCTGCTCGCAGTGCTGTGCTGCTGAGCACTTTGGGTGAGCNGGAGGCTGCACTGCCTGTGCTTTCGCATCCTTCCTTCTGCAGAGGGTTCAGAATCACATTCAGTGTTTTATTCCTTTACTTTGCTTGTAATTAAGCAATCTGTCCAACCCCTAACTTGCAGGTTAAGATGAGTAACCTGAACAATGATGAGGTACATACGGTTTTGATTTTGCTCCCACTGATACCCCTTGTTACCAACACCCCTCCATCTCTTTCAGGTAAGTGGTTTGTTGGCAGCGCTTGAAGCTCAATGTCTCCCCAGGACTGGATGGTAGAAAATGAGGTTGCAGTGCTACTCCTCTGCGTGTTCAATTTTTGGTAGTGCTCTTCCAGGGTGCTGACATCTGGGAAGCCCTGGAAGCTGCGGTTTCTGTAGCCTTCGCCCACCTGGCATCTGTCTCCTGGGCGGCAGCTTGGCTGGCTTCTCGGTCAAAGCCTGGGAAGAGGATCTGGTGGTTGCACTCTCGCAGCCTTTCCTGCTCAGAGCACTGTTCACCAGCCTTTTCTCCAGATGGTTGCTGGGAGTTGCCAGAGGAATTTGGGCTCCTGCTCCTCTGCCAGGACCTCCGCTCCCTTCCTAGCCCCCGACTGCTGCCGGTTTGCTCCCTCCGCTGGCCCCCGCTCCCAGCCCTTGCTCCTGGCCTTTCTCCCCGGCACCCATCGCTCTGCAGCACTGCTGGTGGGTCTGGGCTAGTCGGTGCGGCGCCGTTAAACAGGAATCTCCCACAGCAGAGAAAAAGATAATGAAAGTTTTATGTGAGTTAAAGCTAAACAATTTCCCTTTTAATTTTAAGTGAAAATAGGGAACAATCATGCCTTGCTTGCTCTCCCCGGGGTTGGCAATGCTTCTTTATCTCCTGACTGAAAAGAGATTGTGGGAAAGCTCTGATATAGACTGAAAAATAAAGTATCCAGTGGGGTTTCTGCACAGCTGTTTATGGTTCATGGCCTTTTATTTCTGGTATTAAACTTCCAAGATTAGGAAGACATTTGTGGGGTTTATTTTCAAAGGTGTTGACCTTTGTTTGCTGCATCATTTTACTGCCAACAGAAGATACAAGGATTATGGTAATATGAAGATCTGATTCAACCTTACCCATCAAATTAAGGAGGAAAAAGCAGCTAAATATAAATAAAGCGTCCATAAAATGTGAACAGAATTCGGAGATCTTGGCTGAATTTGTTTTAACCACCTTGCTGAGCAAAATTGATAATTGGAGAATTTAGTTGTGTTTTGCAGTCAAACTTGTCTGAAGCTTTAGTTGTTTGGTGGATGTATTTTGATTGTGTATTTCTCTTTTCAAGCCCTTGTGGTTTGGCTAAGGACAGGGTGACATTGTCAGTTCCTTGCTACATCTCGGGATGGCTACAGCCTAGAGCCAGACGTCAAGGCATGCTTTGGGGTGCCTCACTTCTGAGACTCCACTTCCAGTGGACCCCTAAATCACTGAATTGTTACTAAGTTTGCAAATCCCCACTCACTGCTGTTTGCAGCTAAATAATGTCAATCCAATTACTTTTTTCACTAAGACATTTAAACAAAATCTTCTCTTTGAGCTGCAGATGCAAGGCAGGGGCTTGCCTGCCCTCTCACACCTGTGCTCCCAAATATAGAAGGTGAGCAGGAGGCCCCCCAAAATAGTCTCGTTCCCATGCTCCGTCCTTTCCATAGAGCATCGCAGGATTTAGTTGGGTATATGTGGATTATATGTGCTTGTGTGGGCCGAGGGATGTAGGGAAAGGCTGTATGAAACCCCGTCCTCTCCCTGTTGCTGTAATTCCCACCCCCTTACTGAAGGAACACCAATGCAGAGAGATAATGGTAAAAGAAGGATAACTTCTGTACATTTGCTTTAAAGTTGCAGTTTTGTCTTCAGTGAAACAGATTCTAACGTACAGCGGTGTGATAGAGAGAAACAAACCCAATTTACCATGGATAGTGTCTGGGTATCAGATAGGTGTTCTCCTTGCCGTCACCGTGTTTACCTTTTTTATCTTTAACCCCCAGGAACCTATTTCCAAGTTTTCCGGCAGCCTTTTTGATACCAGCAGCAGCATAAGAGATCAAAGAAGTACCAGAACAGCTCTTCAAGAAAAGCACAAGTCGGCAGTGAAAGGGAAGACTCTTCCAGGGACGAGCACTAAGGTGCAGCCACCGGTCTCGGCAGCGGGCAGCTTCCCTGGCGAGAGCGTCCAGTTCCTGGAGGAATCGAGAGCGGCGGAGGCACCGCAGCCCCCGCTGAAGGTAGTGAACAGCTGTGTGGGCTGGACTCACTGGGGGGGGGGG
>Ga0065711_1034533_pt1 | contig 23595 bp, 19 predicted proteins | sample Hoacrofraction12_FD_59098 | JGI IMG/M metagenome (GOLD analysis project Ga0065711, IMG submission 59098) | Hoatzin crop microbial communities from Cojedes, Venezuela - Epithelial fraction 12 v2 (version 2) | ecosystem: Host-associated > Birds > Digestive system > Esophagus > Crop | place...
GAAAGAATTAAACAGCTCTGATTTGGCTGATTTCAAAGGAAGTTGCTAATACAAAGCCTCTCAAAGTTATTAAATAGTCAATCTGAGAGAAATCTGTTAGAACTGTATATTTCCAGGTGTTTCACACTCTGCAAATACTGCTACTTTACCCTGGTATCGTAAAGCAAAACAAATGGGAACTAAGATTGTTGTGGGAGTGATGGGAAGAATTAGGGGACAATGAAAACTTGCTTATAAATTTATGTTTTGAGAAGAAACCACTATTAAAATAAAACATGAATGCAATTAGAACATTATAGCCTTTCCTCAAGCTAACTGTAAGCTGATCTTATTTGCTTAGTATATAAAAGTTTCCTTTGGAGTTTATGACAAGCTGGGATCAGCTGCCAAGTCTGTCTCACCAGTACCTTCTCCCATTGAAGTCAGTGCCTGTCTGCAGTAGCCTAAAGCATAGCCTCCAGAATAAGCATGATTATAGCATGTGCCACCCATCTGCTGGTGAATTCCCAATGGGGCAATACCTCAGGGCTCCCCATGTCTTAACGAGTCAGTCTAGAAAGAAGGCATGCTTTTATTCCTCATTAATGCTAGGCAAAGGAAGACAAAGGTAGAACACCAGTTTTTATGATTTGAGGAGTCATCTTCGATGTCGAAAACATCCACTGTGCAGGGGTATTCTTAAAGAAAGACTTAGTACAATGATTTTTTTCTTCGTTTTCTTCTCTGGACAAAAGTAGAAAGCCTCTAGTGGATGTTAAAATGAAATGTCAGTTGTGATGAGGTTGTTCCTCATTTTCAGTTTGCATTTTTAATTATGATTTATTATTTTTTAAATTATAATGAAAAGCAAGGAGGAAGACATTTATAAAAGATTCCAAAACTCTGAGGTATGTTTTCTAGTTTCCAGTTTTTGATTCTGGGCATAGATGTTATTGTCTTGCTCCATTTCACTTGATCACCAAACACAGCATGTGTGTGTACATCACCAACTGGTGTGTCACAGGGCTGGGAGGAAAGAGCTTCAATTTGCTGTGATAAGTTATGGTATCTGCATTGCAGACATATCTTTGCCAGCAGTGAAGTTCTTTCCAGTCTTCAGAGAAAGGAAACTGTTTACAGGGGATTGCATTCCCATTGCAAATGGGAAGCCCTTGATAGTACCTCCATGCTTGGAAAAGCACCATCCTGAATTGCTATGAAATGCTTTTTTGTTATAGTAGACCGATTGAGTATACTATGGAAATGTTACAAAAGTCTCCAGAAAGGCATACAAGGATACATTAATCATGATCAAACGTAGATACTCTAGAATTGGTCTTTTTAGTCTGTCGCTTAGCTATAGCTGATTCTTGTCTACATCATCCACGCTGTTTGCATAGCTACAGTTACTGTATGAGCAATGTAGCTTTTGACTGACACAGTTGAGGAGTTGTGAAAAAGTTTTGCAGAATGGTTTGAAAGACAAAACATTGTTCCAGGGAAAACTTGGAGCAGAACAAGTGGTGACGTAGTTTCCTCTGAAGAAAACAAATATTCTTTGATAAGCCATCATACCCAGCAGGGCTAGCATAGGTTGCTAGGGAACATGATGCTGTACTGAAATTAAGTAGGCTATTCAAACCAATTAGGCTAGGGAGAATGTGTGTATTTTAAAATTTGTAAGATGGCAGTTGCAAATAAAAAGATGACAGTCAATTACATTTAAAAACATCATCATTGTTCAGAGAGGTGGGTTAGACTATCTCCAAATAAATAGGGGCGTGAAGGCGATTCAAACTGAAAATGAGCTGAATTCCTCTGGAAGAAAATTCAAAAAGTAAATGTGTCTCACCTAGCTTTAGCAACTAAGTTAGACACCAAGCATAAGTTAGCTGTCTGGGTTCCTCGCATACTCTGTGGAGACAGACTGGTATCTTCAGAGGATGATTCATTCCGTTCTATCTTAATCATTTATTTAAGGATGCCAGCGTCCCTTTCTAAAGTTAGGTGATGGGAATACTACTTTTTCTGAATTGCAGTGGCAGTAAGGTGTTCTTGCTTTATCAGCTGCTACCCGTGGGTACCGAATAGATGGACAGTAAACTTTGCTCCTTTGGGCTATCTTCAGTCTTCCTATCTGCTCAAACACATTTATTCTGCTAGACTGAATTGCCTTCATGTAGGCAAGCCGTGTTCAAGAAGCCGTCACCATGAAGTGCGCAGCAAAATTGATGAGGCTTGTCTAGATGCATGCTAATAATAAATATCAATTTCTTCAGAAGACACTCAGAATAGCATATGTGGGATGCAGACGTTGAGTAGATGCCTCCAACAAATTATGGATCCTCAATGGAAATTTTTCACGCCTCTTGTGAAGAAGAATTTAATTGAATTCTCATGCCAACAATAAAATATTTAAGGTATTAATAGGATTCTTATTGTGCATAAATTAAATGGCAAATACAGAAGAAATTAAGCCAAAGACAGGAAATAACAGTCCCATATGTGATTGTGCTGTCACTTAATGTTTGCTTCTCTTTGTTTTGGGATAAAATTAATAATATATTTCAGGTAAACTGTGTGTTTTGGTGAGATAAAATAATACTGACACTATAAAGAGAAATGCAAGCAATGAAAAAAATGGAAGAGGATATGTAAATAAGCATGGGGTAGAGATTTAATTTTTAAAAAGGACTGACATCTTTACTAAATGCTTCATCACATATTCCATTAACATTTGCACTCTTTCATTTTGCACAGTCTGCTGTATAGGGTAAAACACTGATAATTCTTGGTTTTCACCCAGAGCTCAGATATATTTTCTTCCATTTGTGCTGCTGCCATCTGTCCTTACCATGGCAGGCTGTGCCTTAGCGCCCTTTTTTCTTCCTGCTCTGTCTCTGACAGCAGGTGCAGTAAGGAGTTAAATCTGGCAGCTGCCCATTCCAGAGGCTAAATTCTTGTCTATATATCCCACCAGTAGTCTTGTTTTTGAAACTGGCCTTATGTGCAGGTCATCTTCTCTGCAAAGTAGCTGTGGGGGTCAGATTGGTACCTATGAAACTGTCAAATTTTACCTTTTGAGTAGTCACACTTGAAAATGGGTATGCTATGACCACTATCCAGTACCTGTGAATTACTTTACATCATAGAAGACCTGAAAGTAAATATAGTTGTTTGTCAAGAAAAATGTGAGAGTTCACACCCTGATAAAGAATTCACTTCCAGATAAAATTGAAACGTTTCAAGGAAAGTTTCAGACACAGTCAGTAACAATTTTTAGAGTCCTCCCTTTGAAATTAGTGAGAACAAACATGATAATATAACATTAATCAATGCATGCAATAAAGAAACTGAACTCGGTGTACCATTTTGTCCTTTCTCAGAGTGTAAGCAGCAGGAAAAAACACTTACAAAACCGATCACAAGAAGGCGCAGAAGTAAGGATATAACTCTTACTGCTGAGTACCACTGAGGATAGCAGCGTAACAGAGTGGTTAGTGCCTTTACACTGGTAATGACTACATGGACAATTAAAATAGAAAGGCCCATATTACAAAGGAATCAAAACCTTTGTACTTTGGAGACTTAATCAAATATATTGATTAAAAGGAAACTTGCCTATGGGCAGGTTATTCTGTAAGTACTCACTATGACCTTTCTCTCACCTCTTTCTTGCGTTGTGATTTGTTTCCTGTCTGGATATTAGATCACTCAGTTGAATCAGTCTACAAATTCTTACGTGACCTCCGGCTGAATTTTACAGTTGCTCTCCGACGTTAGCACTACGAATGATGTTTTCCCTTTTGTGGAAGGAAAAGTATCTCATATCCATTCCTTTATATATCTCATATATGTGAAAATCTTCAGAATAGTCTGTTACTAGATAGGAATTGTTGCATTTTGCTTTGATAAATACATTTTTCTTTACCTCCAACCACATAGTTTCTCTTAAGTTTCTTCATGGACTACGAGTGAAACCAACTTTTCACCATAAACTACAGATTTCTTTGTATGAAAATAAGGATGTATAACAGTTAGAAAAATTGATAGAAAAATAATATGCTAAATGACAGGTACAAATCCTGTCTGACAATCCCGCTCGGAGATTTCGACCAGATAGAACTGGGGTATCTGCTGGGGTATAGGGCCATTGTGCGTGAATCATGACCAGTTGTTTTTGGTTGTCGTTTATTAACACCAGTATTTTCTATATGTCTGTTCCCATACTGTGGATGCATCTAGACACATTCAACTACATCACGAACATATATCTTAGACCATAGAGAAGAATCATGACAGAAAACAGCCTACACTTTTATATGTTATACTTCCACAAAACTTTATTTGTAAAGATAACAGTTTAGGAATTTTGACAGATTATAAAGAAAGTCAAAGACAAACAATATAAATACTGGTGTAGATAAAGGTAGGCAATAACATATATATATAACATATATATATATAATATATATATAAAGGTAGGCAATAACATATAGCTGAACATAACCCTGAAAAAGGATAGGCTGAGGGAGTTGGGCTTGTTCAGCCTGAAGAAGAGAAGGCTGCAAGGGGACCTAATATATGCTTATAAATGTCTCAAGGGTGGGTGTCAGGAGGATGGGGCCAGACTCTTTTCAGTGGTGCCCAGTGACAGGACAAGGGGCAATGGGCACAAAATGAAGCACAGGAAGTTCTGTCTGAACATGAGGAAGAACTTCTTCCCTCTGAGGGTGATGGAGCACTGGCACAGGCTGCCCAGGGAGGTTGTGGAGTGTTCTTCTCTGGAGATGTTCAAGACCCACCTGGACAAGGTCCTGTGCAGCCTGCTGTAGGTGACCCTGCTTGGGCAGGAGGGTTGGACTAGATGACCCATAGAGGTTCCTTCCAACCCCTACCATTCTGTGATCTGTAGTGGCAAGTAGATCAAATATTTTTTTAGACATATTTCACTTCTTTTGAAGTGAGAGAGTGAGAAGTGTAACAGGTAGAAATTCAGTATGGTGGTAGGAACAGGTAAAAATTCAATAAGACAGTAGCAAAAGCAAAAAACATTTAAATAACTGATTATGATGAAATGTGACCCAATAATTATAATAATGAACCTTAAATCATGAGTTGTGTCAGGCGATTTCTGCTTTCAGTTGCAAATGATGAACTAAGAACCTTTGACCCATATCTGAAATAATTTGAAATTAAAATCAAAGCCGGGGGGAGGGGGTGTCAAAACAGCCTTGGAACCTAACTTATTTAGGGGAAAAGCCAAAGAGTACCAGCAGGTGAAACAGCAGAGTTGGGGGATTCTTCTCACTAAGGAGTTGAGGACAAGTACAAAGACTGATTATGGAATTTGTGGAAACACATACAGAGGAAGCTGCCCTATAAATAAAACCATTTCATCACAGTTTCACAGTTTACATAAATCTGTTTGCTTGCTTGGGTGGTTGGCTGGATGATTTGTTATATTGAGGCAGAGAGAAATGTCCTAGAAAAGTTATTCTTCTCTTCCCTGCTTGGATTATGATTCACCTCCTTCTCTTTGAGGACTCACTGCTGCTTCTGTACCCCTACAATAAACAGTACCAGAGACTGCTCTTTCATCCTGGGATGAAATAACAAATATCATCGAGCCTATGCCATTAAACTCTTATTGTCTCCAAAAGAAGGTAGCTTCATCCAAGGTGTCAGACGTCCTTTGGCCGTGTCAGCTGCTGAGCTGTGTCAGGAACCACTCAGGGCAGCACTTGTCAGGCTCTGCCAACGGCATGAGAGACAAGGCTGAAATGTTCCTTGGCCCTGTTTAATTCACTGTAGACTCACCTGTGACAGTGCACATCACACTACAGTCACAGAATCACAGAATCACAGAATGGTAGGGGTTGGAAGGGACCTCTGTGGGTCATCTAGTTCAACCCTCCCGCCGAAGCAGGGTCACCTACAGTAGGCTGCACAGGACATTGTCCAGGTGGGTCTTGAATATCTCCAGAGAAGGACACTCCACAACCTCCCTGGGCAGCCTGTGCCAGTGCTCCGTCACCCTCAGAGGGAAGAAGTTCTTCCTCATGTTCAGACGGAACTTCCTGTGCCTCAGTTTGTGCCGATTGCCCCTTGTCCTGTCACTGGGCACCACTGAAAAGAGGTTGGTCCCATCCTCCTGACACCCACCCTTGAGATATTTGTAAGTATTTATTAGGTCCCCTTGCAGCCTTCTCTTCTTCAGGCTGAACAAGCGCAGCTCCCTCAGCCTTTCCTCATAGGGGAGATGTTCCAGTCCCCTCACCATACTTGTAGCCCTCCGCTGGACTCTCTCCAGTAGCTCTTCATCTTTCTTGACCTGGGGAGCCCAGAACTGGACAGAGTACCAGATGAGGCCACCAGCGAGTGCGTTATCAGGGAGGACTTGCCTGAAAAACTACAGCTGCAGTCTTGCATAACAAAAAGCTCAGCAAGTTGTTGTGTGCCTCACAGGAACTACATCCTAAGGGGGGAAAACCACTTTCACTGGACTTTTTTACAGTTAACGAGGGATTACTGGAAGTGCTACTTTTTCTTGAATAGGGCTGCTTCGCATTTTTATTGAAGCAAACTTTAAGACACCCAGGTATAGGTTTCTAACTGTTTTTAAAGAAAGTGCATACCTATAAAGTGTGTCCTCCCTTGATGGCTGAGATGCCAGTCAGGAAGGATGAACAAGTTGTGGTAAGAAATGTCAGAGGGGAAGAACTAAACTGATTATGAAGGCAGTTTGCTTGAAATATTTTCTGTAAGAAGCTTAATCCTGTCTTCAATTTTAGAACAAAGGAAAACACAGAAACTTTTTTGATTGAAGTTGAATTTTCTTTATGAAACCAAAATGAGGGAAAAATCTCATAAAGCCTTGATGTTGCAACTCAGCTATTACACTTCATTTATTTCTTTATTTATTTTATTGGGAGTGGGGTGCTACATGCTTCAGGGAACTAAAAATTTAGGGATCCTGAAGAAGGAAGAGGATAAGATAAAAAGAATGCAGGGGAAGATCTCTCAGCTCTGTGAGAGCTGGATGAGTGACAGGATGGGTAGAGGTATGAATTACAAAAATCTGTGTGTTCACTGGTGTTTCCACCAAGGTTTAGAAATCCTTGTTACTGAAGCTGAAAACAACATGAGCACTTCAAAAGAAAATGATCTCTACCTTGTCATTGTCCTGAAGCTATAAAGGACATTTTTTTTTGGCAAAGAAGAGAGTGACTTCGCATTCAGTTAAACAGAATGCAAAGAGTGCAGCCAGGAAGGTGAGTCTTTCTCTCTGTTTGGCAGTGCTGAGACTAGATCTCGAGTGCTGCTTTTAGGTTTGGGCTCTCCAGTATGAGACAGATATTGGTATTCTGCAGCGAGTCCATTGGAGGCCACCACACTGACCAGGGAGGTGGACAGAGAGTGCTGTGTACGGGAAGAGGCTGAAAGAGCTGGGTCAGTTCATCCTGGAGAAGAGAATGCTCAAGGGAGACCCTAGTGCTCTCTGTAACTACCTGCTGGGAGGACACAAAGACAGAGACAGGTTCTCTTCTGGCTAGACAGAAAGAAAAATTTTAAGGGAACCACCCTGGGAGGTGTTCAAGACTCAGTGAGACACAGCCCTGAGAAAAATGCTCTGCTTACCTCTGCTTTGAGCAGCAGGTTGGACAAGGTGACCTCTGGAGGTCCCTCTCAAGCTAAATTATTCAAAGGCTGTATTCTAACTAAAATCAGAGTGCTCTTCCTAGCAACTTAAGGTCTCCCAAGACAGACAAACAGTACTCAAAGTGAGGGCAATAAATCAAGAAATATGAGAAAACTGGGAACTCCTGCCTTGCAAAGAGAAGAGTTGCCTGGTGCAAAACAGTCGCTTCCTCCCATTTACAGAACTGAGTGAAATTTGGGTCCTTTTGCCTCATACTGGAGGAAATGGAGACAATATGCCCTAGGGAGGGGAAAACCCCATCTTTTGCTGCAGGGCAGACTGCCTGTCTCAGCAGCAAGCACCTTACTGCATGCGAGCAGCAGCTGCTGAGCCAGCCTGCTCTGCAGCATGCACTGGAAGTAGGAGCTGCCTCTCTCCGGGAAACCCACGGCTCTTTGACAAAGCAGCAGCTTCTGCTGAGGAGTGCACCCACAGGTCACCAAACTGTATCACTCAGATAACAGAAAAAAGCATGTATGTTATAAAGTGCAAGCTGACTTTGGGTACCCTGTCTCAGACTGATGTGAAGTGGCAATCATGTAATCTTAGAAAACCGTAAGGTACTCGTCTACAGCTTAGTTAACCACTTGGATACCTTGTCTATTCAATGAAAGGAAGCAGGGGTGGGTTTTTTTTTGTTTTGTTTTGTGGGGTTTTTTTCTGTTGTATGGTTTTCCTCACTGATTTTATTATCTACTTTACAGTAGAATGAATTTCCCATTCTGGTGCATATTTCTCTTCATTGATATGGTGATTTAGTTGGCTGAGACCTCTGTACCATAGTTCTCCAGATATGATCAGACAAATCTCATCTGAAATGCTATGATGTCCCCACAGTTCTACTGGAATGGCTGGGAGTTACTGGTGTCTAACATCCCCCCAAAATCGTAGTTCAAATTGTCACAAGAGGGCATCAATATGGAATGGACAACTTGCACCACAGCAAATAACAAACATGTATTACAGCAAGAATGGGTACATTTGTGTGCATAAATACACAGGGCATATCTGGACTCTGTGTACCATGTTTGCCATCTCTGTGCTCCTGCCTTGTATGGGAAAAGTGCTAGAAAAATTTGTACTTAAAAAGTACACAGTGGGAATTAGAGGGTTTTTTTCTTCTGTTTGATTTCAAACTACATATTTTTATCCTATAACAGTATGGCACAGGAAATCATGTTGCAGAGAATTGAATGAGGTCTGCATCCCACTGCTATTGCTGCTGGCTTCATAGCACTAAAACTTTCCCTGTGACTCTGCTAGCTCTCCAGATTGATGCAGTGTTCTCTACAGCCAGGATGTAAAACACTGCCGCAAAAAGAAGCCTCTCCAATAAGAAAGAGTTTCTTTTAATAGATGAACCAAAGGTATTCACACTAACTGTACTCCTCCTTTATTATTTTTGGTACGAGCTGAACATGCATCTGAGAGGCTATTTCAGGTTCTGGGTTTCAAAAAGCTTTAAAGCACTCTTGAAAAGTCCTTGTAAAGTCCTCAGCCTTGTCTATCTAATGGAAGACTTATAACTCTTATGAAAACAGTTAGTGGTGTAGCGCATCTGCAAATAAACATCTAGGCTGGTCCTCAGCCAACAGTCTGCACTAGCAAGGTGCTGAGTGTCCTTTGATCAGATTTAGTTTCTGTAGGAACTGAAGGTACTTAGCACATTGCAAGAAGTACCTGGCACCCTTCGAGGTAAGAGTGTATAATTCTTAGTTGTAAATTCTTACTTCTTCACAGCTGGTGCAAGAAGTTGCCAGAAATCGTTCCTTTCCTTCCGCTCAGACATGGAATCTCATGCAAGAGCTGGGCTGAAAAATAAAGAAGCTGCATGTTATTTTAGGATCACTTTTTCTTATATTCCATCATGATTCCAAATCAAAGAGAAATCGTTGCAACTAACTGTAGTCTTGAGCCATGGGCTGGGCACTTTCACTGAAGATGGCAACAAGTCCTCTGATACATTTCAGCAAGACTGGATAATATTTGTAAAAAATAACAACCAAGCCAACAAAAAAAAACAATCTACTGTTACAAAGTTGTCTTGACTACCACAATATTAAATGCCAATGCAACACGCTGTGGAAAATGTTGGACAGCAAAACCAGCACCCTCTTAGGAAAGGACAAACCAGTTTAGAGTAGTATAAAAACACTGACCCTATTGTCTTCCCATACTGCAAAGAAACTTCAACATCCAAAGAATTTTTCTGAAAATTAAGCATATTTAGTGTCTGAATGGGAATGTCAAAACATTTATTAACACCTTGTGGCAGTCCCCAAAATAGGATGATGTGCAATTCTTGTATTCCAAAATGGCAGTCATTTCTTGTCTGAACTTTGAGAAACTAAGATTTGCTTCTTTGCATTATAGAGATTTTGGACTGTCTCTTTGCCTTCCAAAACAGAAAGTGACTCTGTTCACAGACTCTCTCATAAACCCTATTTTGATAAATCTTGTTGTAACATCATTTTTGGGCAGAAAATTTGACCCCCAAAAATCAAATCTCTTCCTGAAAAAGTTACTAAACTGTATGAGAAATCTCCAGGAACAGATGGTCTTTAGTTTAATCTTTACCTTAAGATATTTTCTGTGAATGTTAATGTCTAGTTTTCACTCAGCACTTGTGTTGATTTTAGTTTGATTATTCCTCTGTGAGCTCTTTCCAGAATTTTGTATCTAAAACTTGGTGCTTCATGAGGAACCCACTAGAAATAGAAGCGCAGACAGGAGCTATTAGTCAGGGGTGGAAATTCAATTCCTCTGAGTGTGATCCTTTGGCTTAAATCGGATAATCACAGACATTGTGAAACAGCAGAAAAGGCAATTTCCAGATATGCCCCTTTCTGCAGGGTGAGCTGCCAAATAATTTCAAGAGGGAATTACAGTAGCTGCAAGAATTGACTGCAGAGTCATGCAGGCTGCTAAGCAGGGTGCAGCAGGCTGAGATGGAAGCGGACTCTTACATAATTTGAATGCAGCAAAGGAGTGAGAAATAGCAGACGATGAAGCTTTTCCCACATTATCAACACACTGTGGGTGTTTTCTCCTTATCAGAGCTGCCAAAGAAACACAATTCAAGAACTCAAATCTATTTTTCTATTAAAAGGATTCTGCTTAACGTATCTGTCTCTTGGAAGCTAAACTATTCATACGAAAGGGGGGGGGGGGGGGGGGGGGAAACAGAGAGCCCAGCCAAACAGCCTACAACGGATATGAAAACATCTACAGTCATTCTTAGTAATAAAAAAGCAATGAAAAAGTTAAATGAAGGCATTTTGAGAATGTTCAGTACATTCTGGGAGAAAGAATAGTGTTAAGGGGCTCATGCCAGGTTCTCCGGTGCATAAACCTTGTGACCAGTTCAGGAATGTTGGACCAAAGGAAGCCAGAGCAACCCTTCCCAGCTAGTCAAAGCAGAAGGGCTGACCTTTGTGCCATTGTTCTGGTTTGGCCTGGAAAAATGCCAGGTGCCCACCAAAACCGCTCTATCACTCCCTCTCCTCAACTGGACAGGGGAAAAGAAATATGGTGAAAGGCTCGAGGGTCAAGATAAGGACAGGGAGGGATCACTCACCAGTTACCATAATGGACAAAACAGATTGAACTTGGGGAGAAAAGGAATCACCAATCATATCAGAGTAGGATGGTGAGAAATAAAACCAGATCTTAAAACACCTTCCCCCCACGCCTCCCTTCTTCCCAGGCTCTACTTCACTCCCGTTTCTCTCCCTTCTCCCTGCAAGTGCTGCAGGGGCATGGGGATTGGGGGCTGCGGTCAGTTCATCACACGTTGTCTGTGCCGCTCCTTCCTCTGCAGGGGGAGGACTCCTCACACTCTTCTCCTGCTCCAGCACGAGGTCCCTCTCACAGGAGACAGTTCTCCACAAATTCCTCCAACGTGGGTCCTTCCCAGGGGCTGCAGCTCTTCATGAACTGCCCCAGTGTGGGTCCTTCCCACGGGGTGCAGTTCTTCAGGAACAGGGTGCTCCAGCGTGAGTCCCCCACGGGGTCACAAGCCCTGCCAGCAAACCTGCTCTGGCGTGGGCTCCTCTCTCCACGGGTCCACAGGTCCTGCCAGGAGCCTGCTCCAGCTTGGGGCTGCCCACGGGGTCACAGCCTCCTTCAGGCATCCACCTGCTCTGGTGTGCAGGGGCACAATTTGCCTCACCGTGGTTCTTATCACGGGCTGCAAGGGAAAATTCTCTGCTCTGGGGTCTCGAGCACCTCCTTCCCTTCCTGCTTCACTGACCTTGGTGTCTGCAGAGTTGTTTCTCTCACACAGTCTCACTCCTCTCTCTAACTGCCATCTCACCACAGTTGTTTTCTTCCCCTTCTTAAATATGTTATCACAGAGGTGCTACCACCATCACTGATGGGCTTGGCCTTGGCCAGTGGTGCGTCCGTCCTAGCCCAGCTGGCACTGGCTTTATCAGACATGGGAGAAGCTTCTCGCAGCTTCTCACAGAAGCCACTCCTATAGCCCCCCTGCTACAAAAACCTTTCCACACAAACCCATAACAGCCATGACACACACCCCACCAATGTCTTGGAAGAGGGAAAGAGAAAAGACAAAGGCAAACATGAGTGTTCCATACTGTTTTCCATCCTTGTTCATGGAAAGAAAATAACAGGAATGTATCCAAATCAAATACCTCAGCCACCCTGAAGGTATTTGCAGTTAGTATGATCTGTGGATGCCGTCCCTTTATGTGTGACAGATTGTCTTCACCGTGTGGAAGTTGCTGCACTTTTGATTGCATTCCTGGGTGTCACAACCTTGTCATATTCCTGGAAAATGGATATGACAAGCACATGAAAAAAGAGTTGGAGGCTCTCATCTGAATAGAAGGTCTGCAAGTTTTCCTCAGGGACAGCTGTACATAATTAGACAACAAGACCCATCTTCAGATGCCCTGCAACCCAAAAAAGTGTCAAATTATTTCAGCTAAATGCATACTTAAAAGAGGTGCAGCCACAGTCCTACATAGCTCCACTAATAACTCTTCCATTTGTTGTAGGCTGGATGTCAGATCACTTGTTTTGAAAAATATTTGTCCTTTTGTGAGTTCTGGGTCTATATTTAAAAAAAAGAGAGAGAATGGTAATATTCAAAGTATATGGATTAAGTTCTGTTTCCTCACATTGTAATGCTTCTCCCTGTGATTTCATATGTAAATTATACGAGATGATGTTAAAGAGCTCATATACAGCGGTCTCTGGGGAGTGCAAACAACAGTTCAGCATGTTATATGTAAAACCATGAACCTGATATGAGGGCAAAAAGAATAAAAATCTTACAAGAGTCTTTTTCTGGAGCCAGTTTTTTCCTGTTTATGAAACACTTGCACAAAATCTAGCTAGCAACATTTGCCGCAAAGCTGCTGACGTAAAATTTCTGCCCTCTCAATACTGTGTTTAAGAGATTCACGTCACCTTCTTTTAGGTGAAGTTTAGCGTCATCATGTCACTAAGGTTAGTGTCGTCATGCTCCTTATCTTCTAAGGATACACAGAGCAAATATCATCAATATGACCTTCTCCTTAAGGATATCACTCAGTAACTAACAATTGCAATAATAACATTCACTTTCTGTAGAAAGAGGAAGTTGCAGCAGTGCAGGACAATGACCCACCAGCAACCTCATCTACTCAAGAGCGGATGAAGGTCACACCACCACTTTTATCACCAAGTCTCAGTTTCCAGCTTCCTAATACCACTGCCGGCACAGGAAAATGAATGTTGCTGCTGCCTGTGCTTCTCCTACTACTTCCTCAGCAATATGCTGCATGATATTTTTAGGATGGATGTGAATGAACTGTATCCATCCCCCTCTGAATATCAGCATATGCTCAAGCTGCCTTTCACTAGGCACAGGCTGACTTTTGTGTGATACTGCAGTCTCTCTGCTTCGTGCCTTTCTTCATTTTGAGAAAAGCCATTTTCACACTTAGTATATTAGATAATTCCCTATGCAGCAGCATGATTTTTTGGAGGAAGCCCTCAGTGTCAGTGAAGGGTTATGTCTTATAGCTCTGTCTGTAAGTAATCCCCTCTCTGCTCATAGCGGCATTTTAGGAGTGAAAGGAGGTCAAGTGACAGTGAATCCACACAATACATGCTGTTTCTGAATCCTGTAGATTCCAAAGCACAAACCCAAATCATTTAATGCTGGTAGAAATCTCATCTGTGGGCTTTAGGTGTCATTCAATAGAAGAAAAGAAGAGAGATTGTATTCCTGTATACAGCAGCATATCCCTGCCTCGTAAGAGATAATTGCTGATCTTTGGATGATCTTGAGCAATAGAGTGGGGCATAATCTGGTCTATGTTACAGTCTGGTCATTTTCCTGTCAGTCAGGCAGTGGACCCATATTTTAGCATGTTATGGATATTTTTCACTAATATTTTCTTCTTTTTCTTTTTCCCCCCATTGAATCTTCCTTGAGGATCTTGAAGGTCCCCCTGTTGTTAATTAGGTGTATTCTTTTATCTCTGTCACCACGACCAGCCTACATGGATATTACAATGACAGAAATGACTGTGCTAATGTATTTCAAAAATGGTTTTGGAAATTATCCAGCTCCTAGTTAACAGGAATTCATATAAGGATAATCAAGCCCATTAACGAGTGTGGTGTTCGTCAGTCTTAGCATGTAAAGCAAGGACAAGAGACATGAACACCTTGTGAAGGCTGTAAAAGGTTTACAGATAGAGGGTAGATGGACTCTGGAGAACCAGCGTGGAAGGAAGCTGCAGTGTTGGTCATGGCTGTGACAGGAGACAGATGACAGGAACAAGCTAAAACTATTTTTAAAATGTAGTTTGATTCATATTTGTGCTATTACCAAAATTTCCGTGTCATCAAATTATGTCACAAAGAACTCTGTTGAAGACAAAAAGGTTGATGTGTATGTTAATTACGGATTGGGCTAGTAATCCATTAAGAAACCTATTTCAGTTTTTTTTGTTAGTATTCATTAACTGCACATATTCCCAGGTGATGGAAAAGGCATTTAGAAGATTTTATCAGAAGCATTCTGGAGGTTTTGATAACTTATTAAGGAGGATTTTAATCTATTTCACTTCACATTATAGGCATGTTTTTCATCCTCCACGTGGGGAGGAGGGAAAATCCTCATTTTTATTTAATTTCCTAAAGGTCAGAAGAAAAGGTTGTGCTTCAGAAGATGAATCTTTCAGATGGGATAAATATGAAAGAGAAGCAGAAGAGGATGTGACATACGGTGGCTTTAGAAATTATTTTATAATTTATTTATTCTGTTTTCCTATGAGAGAATGTTGTTCTTTTAAAATACTAGCAGCCTTAGATATCAGCATCAGTTAACAACAAAAAATAGGCTGTGGCAGAGCAAGCCTTTCCAGTATATGGTGATACATATCCCACATGACCCCTCGGACGACTGGTGTGTTTATTAATTTCTTGCCATGTCTGCTGAATAAATACAGGCAGAAAGACAGAAAATAATTCTGTGAAAATAGGAGGTGGCCAAAGCTCAAATTTTCTGATACATTTTATGTTTTATTTTTGTAACACACAAGTGAACACCAGTTCCGTCAGTTTGTTTTCCCAAAGGTGATACAAGACCATCTTGGCTTCATCCAAGAAACTGTAGGGTGAGCAATTGATTTGTAAAATCTTTAATTTAATCTCTCATAAATATTAATAAAGTTGGTAGCTACAATGGTAATTTTGGTGGTACTTTGATCACAGAATTGTAGGAGTTGGAAGGGACCTCTGTGGGTCATCTAGTCTAACCCTCCTGCCCAAGCAGGGTCACCTACAGCAGGCTGCAGAGGGACTTGTCCAGGCGGGTCTTGAATATCTCCAGAGAAGGACACTCCACAACCTCCCTGGGCAGCCTGTTCCAGTGCTCCGTCACCCTCAGAGGGAAGAAGTTCTTCCTCATATTCAGACGGAACTTCCTGTGCTTCGGTTTGTGCCCATTGCCCCTTGTCCTGTCACTGGGCACCACTGAAAAGAGTTTGGCCCCATCCTCTTGACATCCACCCTTGAGACATTTGTAAGCATATATTAGGTCCCCTTGCAGCCTTCTCTTCTTCAGGCTGAACAAGCCCAGCTCCCTCAGCCTTTCCTCGTTGGAGAGATGCTCCAGTCCCCTCACCATCCTCGTAGCCCTCCGCTGAACAGTCTCCAGCAGCTACTTGTCTTTCTTGAACTGGGGAGCCCAGAACTGGACAGAGTACTCCAGATGGGGCCTCACCAGGGCAGTGTAGAGGGGAAGGAGAACGTCCCTCAGCCTGCTGGCCACACTCCTCCTAATGCATCCCAGGATCCCGTTAGCTTTCTTGGCAGCCAGGGCACACTGCTGGCTCATTGATGATTTTCCTGATGAAAAGGTTGTTTAAATTTGCTAATGTTTATTAATACGATTTCTGTCACCACAACCATTTTGTTCGTTAAGAGGTGTTTTCAAGTACAGTAATCCTACAGCATTTTGAAATAAAGTGGAGCAAATCTTTAGTCTCTCGAACATTATGAAAGGCAAGGAAACTTGTCAATATTTTTCAGAACTGAGTAGCTCTTTCAGGCCAATATTAATATTATTTTTTATTATAGAAAAGATACCACTTCTTACTATTTCATATTGTGGTTGGTAGTATTATTGCCGACCAATAAATTGTTGTAACTAAAATTTGCCTGGCCTTCATGTACTATACTAGTCCACAACACATATGGCTGTAATTCTTTGGGTGCCTTAAAGAGATGTGCTCCATGCAATGTATTCTGTATGTATTTAAAGCAGTGGATAAGTCACTGGTTAGGTGTGCCCTGCTCTCCCATTTGATTCTAGATGGAGACAATGTTGGCATAACGTTTCAAGTTTTTTTCACCTAGATATCCCTCTTTTCTAGGTACTGATCACAGAATCAATCACAGAATCATAGAAACACAGATTAGAAAACACCTCTAAGATCATCAAGTCCAACCATCCACCCAACACCACCATTACTACTAAACCATATCCTGAAGTGCCACATCTACACATTTTTTAAACACTTCCAGGGATGGGGACTCCACCACCTCCCTGGGCAGCCTGGTCCAATGCCTGACCACTCTTTCAGTAAAGAAATTTTTCCTAATATCCAATCTAAACCTCCCCTGACACAACTTGAGGCCATTGCCTCTCGTCCTATCGCAAGATACCTGGGAGAAGAGACCAACACCCACCTCACTACAACCTCCTTTCAGGTAGTTGCAGAGAGCAGTAAGGTCCCCCCTCAGCCTCCTCTTCTCCAGACTAAACAGCCCCAGCTCCTTCAGCTGCTTCTCATAAGACTTGTTCTCTAGACCCCTCACCAGCCTCATTGTCCTTCTCTGGACATGCTCCAGCACCTCAATGTCCTTCTTATACTGAGGAGCCCAAAACTGAACACAGTACTCAAGATGAGGCCTCATCAGTGCCAAGTACAGGGGCATGATCTCCTCTTTGTGCCTGCTGACCACACTGTTCCTGATACAAGCCAGGATGCCACTGGGCTTCTTGGCCACCTGGGCACACTGCTGGCTCATGTTCAGATGGCTATAAATCAACACCCCAAGGTCCTTTTCCACCACACTGATTTCCAGCCACTCCTCCCCAAGCCTGTAGTGTTGTATGGGGTTTTTGTGACCCAAGTGCAGGACCTGGCATTTGGCCTTGTTGAACCTCATACAGTTGGCCTCGGCCCGTCAATCCAGTGTGTCCAGATCCCTCTGCAGAGCCTTCCTACCCTCAAGCAGATTGACACTCCTGCCCAACTTGCTGTCATCTGCAAACTTACTGAGGGAGCACTCAATCCCCTCATCCAGATCATTGATAAAGATGTTAAACAAGACCGGACCAAAAACTGAGCCCTGGGGAACACCACTCGTTACTGGCCACCAGCTGGATTTAACTCCATTCACTACCACTCTTTGCGTTCGGCCATTCAGCCAGTTCTTTATCCAGCAAAGTATACACCCATCCAAAACATGGGCAGCTTGTTTCTCTAGATGGATTCTGTGGGGAACAGTGTCAAAGGCCTTACTAAAGTCCAGGTAGATGACATCCACAGCCTTTCCCTCATCCACTAGTCTGGTCACGTGGTCATAGAAAGAGATCAGGCTGGTCAAGCAGGACCTGCCTTTCATGAACCCATGCTGGCTGGGCCTGATCCCCTGCTTGTCCTTCACATGCCCGGTGAGTGCACTCAAGACGAACTGCTACATAACATTACCCAGCTCTGAGGTTGGGCTGACAGGGCTGTAGTTCCCGAGATCCTCCTTCCAGCCCTTCTTGTAGATGGGTGTTACATTGGCTATTCTCCACTCATATGGGACCTCCCCTGTTAGCCAGGACTGCTGAAAAATGACGGAGAGTGTCTTGGCCATCTCCTCCGCCAGTTCCCTCAGCACTCTTGGGTGGATCGCATCCAGCCTCACAGACTTGTGAGTGTCCAGGTGGCATAGCAGGTCATTAACTGCTTCCTCCTGGATTATGGGAGGTTTGTTCCGCACTCCTACCCTATCTTTCAGCACTGGGGGCTGACTATCCTGGGAATAACTGGTCTGACTACTAAAGACTAAGGCAAAGAAGGCATTAAATACCTCAGCTTTTTCCTCATCCTTGTTGACAGTATTCCCCCCTCACATCCAATAAGGGATGGAGACTCTTATTTGCCCTCATTTTGTTGTTGATGTATTTGCAAAAACATTTTTTTTCCCCTACAACAGTGGCCAGCCTGAGTTCTAGCTGGGCTTTTGCCTTTCTAATTTCCTCTCTGCATGACCTAATGAGACCCCTGTACTCCTCTTCAGTCGCCTGCACTTGCTTCCATAGGTGGTAGAGCACTGGTGCTGTTCTACTCTTTTCAACTTGTCTCTCCTTTTATCAGTCTTTCTCACTACTCTTCTCATACCTTACATCTCTCTGCCAATAATGAATAAATCAAAAATAAATGGGGCAAGTAAAGGTGATGAATTAGACAGATGTCTCCCACCTTCTTTCATTTAGGTCTCTTAATCCTGAGTATCTCTGGGGAATGCAGGCTTCTCTAAGCACCTCATTCGAGTGGATTTTGATCTTGACAGCAGTCTGTGAGATACCCTACGATACAACTGTATTTCAAGAAGTAGCTGTCACCTCTGTGAAGATTTCTGGTGTCATTCTCAAACACACTTATCCGGGAACATTATCTCGTTTTGTAAAAGGAATAATTACAGAGAGGTTACATAGCTGCCAGTTTCATTAATTCAGTATAGTTGTGCTCGGAAGGCACTTCTTAATGGTCCTCCTTTACTTTCCCCTACAGGTCCCCAAAGGATAACTAAATGCAGATAAACTGTGCTGACCTCTACTAAGGTTTTAATACTGGCAGGCCTGTCTGTTATCCAAATCCCACCTCAAAAGATGTTCACCACACTTCTTTTATCCTTCTGTACTTAACCAGTCAGAAGCAACTATCAAATAAATAACAAGTACCATTTTGAGCTCAATATGTAAATACGGAATTCATGTCCAGGTAAGCTTCACTGGGTCTGACAGTTAGATCAAAGAAGATGAGGTCTTTCTCTGTTGACTTAAATTAAGTGACAAAATTGATAGTTAGTTGCTTGAAGCTGCAAAATCCTACCTAGTTTCAAAAAACTCCCCAAAACTTCCCTCCTTTAGCTTGCATACATAAGTTCAGAAATGTAGGTCACGAAAGTTCACCGGCAGATATTTAAAGCAGTCCACAGTAATTAAGGGCAAGTAATCCCATTGACTTCACTGAGATTTCTGCTTCTTCTTCTTTAATTTTTTTGCATAGTCTCTGACTGAAGATGCTTGCTCAGTTTTATAGATATGCCGCACTTCGAGTGTCTAATCTTATCACCATTTAACTTTCAATCCATATAAAAAATCTGTTTAGATTTTGTGATGTTATGACCAGGTTCCTCTGTGGTCTGGAAGAGGGAGAAGGAAGGACACCTCTGTGGCACACTGTCTGGAGAATAGGCTCCCTGTGAATGAGCAGACAACAACCCCTGTTACCCTCTCTTGGGAAAAATGGACCTATCTTCAGTGTGGCTGTGTTGCTTGGAGACATCCCATGCTTCTCACACAAATTCCCCAGCACCCTGAAGAAATTATTCTACTTGAAGCCCATTTAAACAGATTTTCTTCACTTTCATGAAATCAAACCTGCCTGCCAGATCATGAAGAACGCTAAATGTCTACCATCAATTACAGATCCTATCACCACCATTTCAATCTGTTCTACTTGTCTTAGAAACTCTAAGGATTGGATGTAAACAGCTGCAATTATTTTTTCTGCAAAATTGATAGCAAAAAAAATTTTTTGGCTATATTTACTCCCTGGCATATTAATTAAACTATAATTTGGAAGATCTTTAGTGACATTGTTTGTCACATTGATACTGGCATGAGTTAATTTTTCAGTTTTATTAAGATTGGCTTGTGATAATCTTGATATAACCGAGTTGCTTACCAGTGGAGCTTCTGCCACTCTGTTCAAACTTGTCACTTTGGATGCAGAAAAGGTCCAGTTTGAATCCTTCTGAGGTTTGTATGTCCAATAAGGCATCTCAAGAATTTGTTCTGGATTTATATCCTTTTATTTCCAACTTGCGATTTAGCTCATAAAATTTCAGTATCTTAATTTGTTTAAAATAAGAAATGGATTCCTTTTAAGGGTGCCAAATTTCTGAAGTCGAAATATGCATTAATGCTACCCTAGGTTTCATTTCTACATTTCATTTGTCCTCAGGAAAGTTAACTTCTGCTCCGCTTTACTTTCCACTGGCAGAAACAAACAGAATGAAGTCTGTAAAGCTATGCCTCTTGGGAAATGTAAATGCGCAAGTGGTTTGCAGAAAGTCAAGTGAGTACCTCTTGTGCTCATGGAACTGTGGTAAATTCCAGCCTGAACTCTCCCATTACGTTGAACTCATTTTTTCTTTCCGTGGTTGTGATAACACCCTGGAGAGTTGAGAGAGGTCTGCCTGTATCTTTTCCTTAAAGAGAAAAAAGGAAAAATTGATAAAAACACTTTCTGATAGCAGTGCTGTTTTATTAAAACAAGATAATTTTCACGTAGAAAAAAACCAGATTTTCTGGGTGAGTGAACACATCTAGTCTTAAAACGCAGCTCATGCTCATCTGCCAGTTTTATGCCCTAAGGTAACTTCCTCTGTTGACTCTTGTTCCCTTGAAGTGGCCACAAAGTTTGCCTGTTTGTTTCTGGATTTAAGTAAAATTTTCTTCTTTACACAGCTTTGATTGTTTTATCTGATTATCAACTCCATTCATCTCAAGCATCTCCCAAGTGTCTTCTCGTGCTCTAGGTTCTCCGCTTGCCCTAATTGTGCTCTGCACTGCAAGAGCAGCCTTGTCTTAACTTTCCTTCGGTTTTCCTTCTAGAAAATACAACCTACACTTCCCTCTGCAGGGTCTGCACAGCACAGTGAAACAGCAAGAACAGGGTGTCCCTTTCCTGCCTGAACAACCCTTCAGCAAAACCAAAAGCAGAACTGCATTTATTATACAGTGAAGAAACCGACATAACAGATTCCAGGCACAACAATTGTAAACACCCTGTACAACAGCCCAGCATATATTTTGAGAAGCAAATCTTACTAGGGATTGCAGTCAGAACTAGCTTCTTTCTTACATTCCACAAACTTTCCCTCACAGATGACTTCAGTGTTGGCCATAATATGCAATGGGTACAAGTGTCCTGGAATATATTGGTAAAAAGTGAAAAAAAAAAATGTAAAAAAGTAAAAGAAAAAAAGGTGCTGTAGCAAAACATCATTGTTAGAAAATGCAGTTCTTTTTTATTATCCTTCCACCTTGACTGGGTGTCCCAAATCTGACAAGGATTCCAACTTCAGTCCATCGCAATGAGAATTTTCTGGCTTCCCCCAAAATACTAAACTTCATAATATATCTATTAGTTTGAACTCCACTCATTTCAGCCACCAGTGTCTTTGCTTTTGTATGCCTTGTGTTAGCCTCCTGAAAGCACTGTGTATCCCATCTTTTCCGCACCAAATGCTGGATTCACTGTGCTGATGCAATACGACAGGTTTTGAGAACTGTAATGTAGGCCTATGACTTTCACAGATGCTGCAGGCTTAATGTCTGTATAAGACAGAACTCCAGTGCAAGCCTTGTGCATCCGGTGTTCTCAGGAAATAGATTTACTCTTCCTGCTCAACATTCAACTAACGTAGAGAAAATCTGTCATGCAGAAGTGACAGATTTCCTCCCCACAGACAGACTGATACTTGTGTAGCGTGCGGCAGGGAATGGCCACCAAGGAGGAAAATGGCATAAAAGAGATGCTGCTTCGCTTAACGCAATTCCTCTGGAATATCTTTCACAGCCATTTCTGTCTTGCATCCAGAAAGAAGGTTGTCAGGGCAGGACAAGAGATGATGTGGACTGCTTCAGTAGATTGTGTGCAGGTGTTGGACCACAGGCTCAGACTCTACCCGAAACTATCAGACAAAAAAAGTCACCTAAAGCCATTGGAATATCTTTCATTTTTTCTGCTATTTTTGGATGAAACTTGAAGGAAATACTTCAGTAATAATAGCGCCAAATGTAATAACAGAAGCTGTGATAATGGCCCATTTTTTTCTCTTGAAGATAATTCCAAGTACTCAATGTGGAAAAGAATCTCATGGCAGTAATCACTGGTGTGCCGCCACACCAACAACAGCCCTGACAACAAATCACTCTACATTATATTCAGTAAAATTCCAACTCACATCAGCTTTCTATTCAGATAGAAAAAGAGCCACATAAGATGAACAGATTTCTGAGAGTTCCTCGATATTCCTTCGAACTGATATGAATACCACTAATCAGATTAAACCAATCTATTATTTCTCATGTTTAGATGGGTCAGACTACGGAGCTTATCTTCACTGTCAAGTTTGTCATTCTAATGTACTTCAGCGAAGTTTGGAGATTGGATGCTGTAGGCTGGATAAAACTTTCATTTCAATTTTTCTAATTGCATTTCTCTCTTTTAGCTTGCTCAGACCATCTCCTGTCTGTTACTCCCTATTTTTTTCCTCCTGGATGATGTATGTAAAAACAAAGTTAGGTGGTTTCTCAGACTTTTGGATTCAGAAATTAAACTACAGAACTACGCAAAGAAATTCTGAAAATAGCAAGCTAACCTCGTAATTTTGTATCTACATTGGGACTGCAAATGCACTGAGCATTATGGGATATGACCAGTTGATGTGACAGAATATTGGAATGATTTCATCAAAGTACTTTCAGTATAAAATGATCTTTGAACATACATGAAACAAAACAACCAAAGCATTTTTAGGATTAAAAAAATAGCTCGATAAGAATTTTTTTAAGTAAAAATTCTCATTTTGTCAGGTTTTTTTACTTTTAAAATTTCAGTGGTGGGTTAATCTTGCAAGCTGAATATTCTGAGTCCTGAAAACTATTTCTTGTCTTTAACAAATGCATAAGATTCTTATTCACTTCATTGTATGTTTCAAAAATGCTAATATATCTTTCACTGATTTTTAAAAAGTGCTGCATTATGTTCATGGGGAGTTGAGAAAGAAACAAAAAAAGCATTTTGAGCTATTCTTGAGAAACCAATTGTTGTCACAACTAGTTTTATTACACAAACTAGTGTAAATTACCTGTGAATAATAAGTGTCTGTGCTTAACACAACTGGAAAAAAGAGATGTACAGGCTAAAAAATTGTGGTAATAAGAAGTTGTACTTCTAAAAAAAAACGGTGATGCTTTTGTGCATTGATTATTTGGTTATTGCTAAGAGAGGGAGAGAAGGAAGGAAGGAAGGAAGGAAGGAAGGAAGGAAGGAAGGAAGGAAGGAAGGAAGGAAGGAAGGAAGGAAGGAAGGAAG
>Ga0065711_1034532_pt1 | contig 23594 bp, 13 predicted proteins | sample Hoacrofraction12_FD_59098 | JGI IMG/M metagenome (GOLD analysis project Ga0065711, IMG submission 59098) | Hoatzin crop microbial communities from Cojedes, Venezuela - Epithelial fraction 12 v2 (version 2) | ecosystem: Host-associated > Birds > Digestive system > Esophagus > Crop | place...
CTTTACAATGAGGGTGGTGAAACACTGGAACGGGTTGCCCAGAGAGGTAGTGGAGGCCCCATCCCTGGAAACATTCAAGACCAGGTTGGACAGGGCTCTGAGCAACCTGATCTAGTTAGTGGTGTCCCTGTTCACTGCAGGGAGGTTGGACTAGATGACTTCTAAGGGTCCCTTCCGACCCAAAACTTTCTATGATTCTATGATTAAATAAGGGGCTAATTTTGATATGGTGTGTTGCATTTTTCAAAACATTGAACCAATTAATTAATTTCAGGAAGGGAGCTAGCATTAGCTTTTTGTAAACTGTTTGGCGTGGCTGCTGGAATGGTGGAATATTATTCTGTTGTCTTTGTTTGCAGAGTCATATGGCAGTGGTATGTGGTATAATAGCTATTTTTACTGTACTAGTGACAGTGAAATTCAGTTTTGAAGTGAAGAGTTTCTTTTCAGACTCCTTTTCCCTAAGCTCAAATACAGAAACCGTAATTATACTTTTTTTCTTCTGAATTTGTAGTGTCTCTTTAGTCCATGACTTTGTTCACTGTGTGAAGCCCATCTTTATTTTGAGTAAAGCTAGTCTTTCTAATGTGGCGTGCTTTAAATCAAAAGGTTGTTAAGACATACTGAACATCACTTAAAATATTTTGTTTGATGTAGTCAAGTTAAAATGTTTGCAACATCACTATCTTTAGTTTTATAGGAAAAAAAAAACCCTGAAAGATGTGCTCCTCTCAGCTTTGGCTGAATCTGTTGGTTTTAAGACTTGTAGTTGTAAGGACATCTGGGTTGTAAGTATTACTGTGTAATGGGCACATCTGACAAAGCCCCTGTTTGCTCTACAGTAATCAAAGAAGCTGGTGAAGAATTGCTCCAGTCAGAGAGGGAATGGGTAATTTTCAGGTAATTTGAAGACTTATTTAATTTTCTTTTCCCTTTATTATGTGTTTTGAGGTTGGAGTACCCATTCCTGTTCAGAGTGCTAGTCTTCACTGACATAGCTTTCACGTGAAGTGTTAGGCTGCCGCTGTCCCCACTAAAACACAGGAGTGAGGATGTGGTGGGCTAATTTATCAGTACTGAAAAAAAAAATGCTTTTGGCTTATTGTCTTTATTAGTGTTACTTTCTAAGGCACATGCGGTGTAAACACTGGCTTTAAGCACGACATAGAATATTGGTACTTAAAAGTCTTAAAAAATAAATATTTTAAATCTAAAGACCCATCAAAGCATCATCTTGTCACTGGAGCAGTATGTTACGGTGTGGTAAAGCACAAAGTGATTGTATGAGCTTGTTATTGTGGAATTCCCTTTTAACCTTGTTTGGAGTGCGTTGCGGTGGCAGTGCCTTTGTAGTCTTGATGGTCTGCAGAAATGCATGAGTGAAGGATTGTATAAAGGAAGATGGAACAGTGTGAGATCAGAGTATGTGTCTGCAAAAAAACCCAACGAGCTTCTGTGTACACAGTGCACATAACTTCTCAGTGCAGAGTTCCTGCCATGTCTAGCAGGCAGCCACTGCAGTTTGTATGCCACATTTCAGATATCTTTATTGGGGGCATTATTGTCAGATACGTTTATTTATCTGTTTAGATTGCTTTGATTTTACTTTGAAAATTACTTCGTTATGTCTTCTGTTTGAGTGTTTTGGAAAGATATAGTCATCACCACCACCAGCAGCAGTAAGAATGTGTGTTGAAGATGAAGAAAATAAATCAAGGAATAGCTAATGATGTGCTGAGTTAAAGCGACTTTTATTACAAACAAAAACACCTTACCTTGTTAGATGAACACATCAATACATTCATCAAGTGAAAGCCGTTTGAAAGTTTAGCATTTTTATTTTCCACTTCTCTTCAAAGAACAAGGAAAAGAGGTAGGGTTGCTCTGAACAAAGCCCTTGCTGTGTATCAGGTTGCTCCCAGTTGGCTTTATTGCTCATTTTTATGAAAAAAGCATATGGTTGCTTAAAAAATAGAGTTGTAACAATGCAACCACAGTGCAAAAAGATAAGCTTGAGAAATGCATTATAAAGGATATTCTTAGCAATAAACACCATTGTTAGTCTTTTCAGCATCTAGGTAAGCTTCTGCCTCTTAATTTAAGCTGGGCTGTCCCTCTTTAATATCGTTTAGTCTAGAGGGAGGAGAGTGGCTCCGACTGAAAATGCATCCTTCCTATTCTGGGCTTCTCCAGTCTGCAGCCACCTGGCCTTCCTTACTCAATGAAAAAAGGCCTTGTTCTGTGTGACTGTTTTTTCTGACAGCAAGCCCAGGCAAGGCAGGGATGCCCACATTTTTTCCCTCTTCACCTCTCTTTAACGTCCATTGGTTAGCATTTTATTCTGTACTTTCATATGCAAAGTCAGCCTGTGTGTCTTCTTTGTAGTGCTCTAAAAGTGCCTTGCTAGGACCTGGCACATCTCATCAGTAGAAGTGTTATATGGGCTTTTTCCTACTAGGTTCATAACCAGTCTTATTTATTGAGTTTTGTCCAAATATCGAGCAAGTTACCGTGGCTGAAGTTGGAACTGACCTATTGAATTGGACTGACACCTGCTCCGTTCCCTGGACAGAGCTGTGATTTTCCAGACTCTCTCCTTTGGGCTCGGGCTGCCCCATCCCTTTGCACAAGGTATCAGCAAATACGAGTTTCTTGACACTAAATCTCGCTTTTTTTGGCAGGCTCATGCACAGCAGACATGAAGCTAGACTGTCTACAGTTGCAGCTTTCAACTGTTTTTCATTTGCAGACACCTAGGCGTTTTCTATTAGAGGTGCAGACCTTTTATTCTGGCCTTAGCCTGCCGACAGCAGGCTTGCTTTTCTTGGTCACCTTCCGGTGAGTGACTCACCGAGGAGTCATGGACTGTGGAGCTATAAAATTGTATTCATTTCTGTACTGTTCCATCATCAGAGTAAACTTTTATCTGTCCCTTTATTTATGGCACCTGCGTTATACACTGAGCTTTCTCTCTTTACAAGTATCATCAATCTCTGGAAGTACAATGATCCATTTTATCTCAGAGGACATATTCTCTCACTCTTTAAAATTTATTTATTTTATGTCATTTCCATGGAAGAGATATAGGGCATCAGCATGTTTTTGACAGAGGTTACCACCTTTGTTTCCCACCTGCTTCCACAGGGTCCTTCACCATAGCCGTAAATTCTGGGTGGTCATAATGAGGCCAATGAAAAACTTTGTATGAGACAGTATGGAAACAACTCATTGTAGAGAGAGCCTCATGCGGCAAAGACAGTGGTGGTTAGTAGTAGAAAAACCTGTTTCAACAAGAAAAGCTTTTACTACCCGTGATCGTGTCATCTTCCCTGCCAGCTGGAGCAGGAGCTCCATCCCACCTATTTCCCAGCCCTGCAAAGCTGCAAATTAGGAGCAGGAAACACGAACCTCGGACAAATTTCCCAGGCTTCTTATGTGGTAAATTTGCCCTTTCTCATATCATGCTCTTAGCGCCCAGCAGGGCAGCACGTGGCAGGCTTGCTTGCGGGAGCACTGGTCTTCAGCAGAAGCAGCTGTGCTCCACCGGCTCTTACCTGCCAAAAGAATCAAAAGAATAAGGAGTGGCATTTTAAGATACCTCATCTTAAAAGGAAAACTGTTAGTTCTGTTCTGGGCGTGGGGTGGGGGGTGGGGAAGACGTTTCAGGTTTCCGTCTGCAAGTGCTGTGTGCTGGTAGTAGAATATGCTTGGATCAACTGAATTAGCAATTTTTATCAAATAACTTAAGCTTACTAATTTCCTGAGTGCACTGAAGAGTGACAAATAACCTTATAAAAAGAAAAGGTGGCTAGGTTTTCTTGACAGATACTGCCTCTTCTTTTTGTGGGGCTGTTTGTCACCATCCAGAAGAAGAAATGTCAAGACTTGATTTGTGGATGCATCCCTACCTGAATTCCTGCTGGTTTCATTACTAGAGAAAAGCAAGAAAACAGGGAGGTATGTGAAAATATCATTGCATGGTGCAGTGGTCATCTAACTTAGCAAGCCTGAGGTAGTTAAAATGCTCACAAATTTCTTCAGGGAGGTGAAAGATGTTTTCTTTAGTTAGTGCTCATGCTCAGAGTCCTGGTTTTGGTTTTGAGAAACAACATGGACATTTTCTGATAGTCTCTTCACTGTATGTTGCGTGAATTGATGTTAGAATCCAGCAAATACAATCTGTGCCCAATCCAGTGTAGTCATTTGAAGACAAAAACAAAATGATAAACTGAACGGGTCCAACTGGAGAAAACCATAAGCATGGCCTTGCTGGGAATCCTACATATCCTCTGAAATTCTGGTTCCTGGTGTGTCTGTTACAGAAATCTAAGGTTTCCCTTTAGTATGTGGCTGCCACACCAGTACCATCTTTTAGCAGGTAAACTTGCTTTATTTTGTTGTAGTGTTTTTTAAAATGACTGGTGAGAACTTCCCTGTGAAACTAAAGCAGTCACAAGACTGAGCCTGATGGTGCGACTGAGAGAGCAGAAGAATTGAGAGACTTCAGGTCAGTTCTCCCTTGCACTGTGTTTCATCATGAACAAGCTTTATTTTGCCCACAGTTGGTATGGCTTCCCAAGAAGACTGGAAGGTCTTTGCCATGATGTTAGTTGCAGACAGCAAGGTGCCTGGGAGGATTTTGAGCTCTTTTTCTAATGGAATTAAAAGTATTGGAGAGCAGTTCAGTGGGGCTTTTCTCTGCTAGCATAGATATGAAAATAAGGACCACATTGTTCCAACAGCTTGATTTTATTTTTTTTTCCTCTTGAGAACATGCCTGTCAGTAATATGCCAAGTGGGATGCCAGAGTTTTGTTCATATCTATTCTTCTATTTTCTTGTTGTGCTGGCAGAGGAGTCAGCTCTCCAAGCACGTTAGAGGTGGGACTCCAATTACTGCTGCAGTGGCAGTCATTGGTTTTCACATAGGGATAAAGACAAGGACTCAAGAAAAAGAGGGAGAGAAAGAAGTAAGACTCAAATTCAAAACAGGCTCAAAACATATATCCTTCCGTTCTGTTTCTCACAAATGCCCATCATGATTTATTTAGAAAAAAACAATGCAGAAACAAGTCAGTTAGCAAGTATATGCCATTTCCTACTTTACAAATATGTAGTTTTTATGTGAGCTTTTTAAACATCTTAAGATCTTCCATCTGAGCCGCTTTGGGAGGTTTGGCCAAGGTTTAGGTCTGCTGCTGTGTTCCATTCCTTCCTCCTCTTGGTAGGACACCTGTGTGAGGATTTTCAGAGTATTTAATACACAATTTTTGAAATTGCAATTATATCTGTGAATTACAGAGAACAGTCAGTCTTGTCATGTAGGGCAGTTAACTGGGGAGTTGGGATGTGTAAAATATTATGAATATATAGTCTGCTTTACAAAATTAACCATACATGTGAATACTAAGGTTTGTTTAGCAATACTTCTCTTTCTTGTAATCACATTTTGTAAGAAACTTATGTCATGCTTAGCTAGGAAGCCAGCTGTGGTGCTCTGCAGCAGTATCTATTGCACCCTTCTGCACCCAAAACCTTTCACTACTGAAAATGTGTGCAGAAATTTTGACGTTACAGTAGACAAAATGCCACTTCAGGCAGCAAAATGACTAACCGGCTATTAATGTCAGTTCTTTTTTAATGTATGTTTTCGTTGGTATCTGTTATAACATATGCTCTGAACACAAAATATTTACCTAACTGGCAGTTTCTCCAAACTGGTCTTTGGAAAATTCTCCAAATGAGAAAACAACAAAAATGAAAAATATCTTTTAGCTTTGGTGTTGACTAAAATACACTTGATTGGCAAGTAGATGTCGTATTTGCCAGGGAAAAACATCCCAATCTACAAAGTTTATTGCCTTCTGGCAGCATAAGTGCTCATTTTCTAAAGCACGCAGTTTTATTTTAGTAACAACAGAAACTTCTTGGAAGGAGAAATCTCTCTCAACTTGCAGAAATACTTTAATTTAATCTCAGCAAGTGATGGGAGATCTGTTGCCTTGTTGCGCCTGACATTGGTTTATACCCAGAGTAGTTCAGTGTGTATGTACCCATGGCAGCACTAGCTTGGGCTCTTAATCAGCTCATCTCTTTATTTCTCATTCTTCTCTGTGACTTGATTTATTGTACTGAAAAGCATCGTGAGACTTGCACCCAAAAGATCTGGTGATGTACGTGGAGTATTACAGTGTTGGTGAAACCTCTAGCTGGGATAGGCTGCGAATTGGAGAGGCTGACTCTGGGTCCTCATCCATGTAGGCTCACTGCAAAGTGGTGACTTGCTCGGTTCAGTAATTACTCTGCTTCACACTGGCATACCCAACAGGAATTTTGGCAATGGAAAAATACAGTGAAATAACTGAAATATGAGGGCTTAGAATTCTTGTTTCATATATAGTGGTGCAAAACCGACCCTCCCCAGTTAAGGGCTGCATGAACAGTACTTCGTCCTTTTGCTTCTGTGAAGGATGTTGCCCTGCAGTTTGAGCTGTGATTTTTAAGAATCTGCACTAGCAAATTGGGATAGATGAGCTAGTAATTGTAGTTGTTTAATGTGGCATTTGGATGTTGAGTGATCGGAGAATATGGTGCACCCCTTTCCCCCCCCACTTTTTTTTTTTTTTTCCTGTCAGCAAGAGCCATTACATAGAATTAGAGATGGGTCAAAATGTGAGTGCCTGCTTCTCTATAAATCAGAGCTGCAAAAGATTAAAAACATTAACATGAATTGTCATCAGATGAAATGGGCAGAGCTCATGGTATATGGAAATTGTTTGGTGTGAAGCAACTGCTGCTCTTTGGTATTGCTCTCTGTATTTCCACAGGCTTTGTTTCTAGGCATGACTTGTGCCTTTCAGTCTCAATAAAGAAAACAATCATATGAAATGATTTTTCTGTGGTGTGAATTTGGTGGATCTGGTGTAGCAGGTATTTTGGAAACACCATTCTCATCCTGATGCATTGTCTCCTATTTCTGTTTGGTACAGTCATAGAGGATTCAAGTCTGTTACGGACACACAATTTCTATCTTTGTGTTTTGGCAGTAAGAGTTACACATCCGTAAAACTGTCTCGTTCTTTCTAAAGCAGAGGAACAGCTGTGCAGCTGTAACACTTGGTAGACCTGCAGCTGTTCATGCTTATTCCTCTTGAAAGATTAAGAGCTGACATTTGCAATTGGCAGCTATGTGTGAGCAGTGGTGGGAGGTAAAGGGAAAAAAGATCTCAAATGCAGTTGTAGCACCGTGTCAGTGGTTAAGTGTTGTCTCTGGGCAGGGGTCAAATATGGGAGAAGGGTCTGAATCTTTCCAGTACCTTAATGCTACAGCAAATATAGCTGCCGTACTGATGAATTGTGGTTCCCAGTTCTGCTAGTGTCAGCTATGGTGGTGACACAGCTTCCTTCAGTGTGTAATCTGGTTTCAAAAATCTCATGCGGTGAAGTTGGAAGGTCCAAACTGGTAAGTTTACACAGGGTTCAGCTGTCATCTGGAAGGGTTACAGGCTCCCCGGGCTCCGAATTGTGGCTCCTCTGGATCCTAGTGCAGCAGTTGGTGCTCTGTCACGTATTGTGCTGCGGGGCCATCGCCCCCAGCTCTTCTCCCGACAGTTCAGCCCATTCTGCCCCTCCTGCCTCATCACGTGCTAGCGTTTCAGCAGCCCATTTGTTATAAATTCTTTCAGACAGGAAAATGTTTGCAGAGATTGATCTGCAAGCTAAGCTTCATTTTTTCTGGTGTTTCCTGAATAAGGAAATGCAAAGCCTGTAGTGATCCTTTTCTTAAGAACAGCTTTTAACCAGAAAAACCCCAAATTATGCATGAATCTAACAATTATGCTTTGATTTTCGTGTCACCACTAACAGTTGTCTAAAAGCAGCCTTTTCCTTCAGTTGACCTGCAGTTCTGTAGTATAAGCAGTAGCATCAGGGATCAATTACTTTGTGTCAGCGAAGTCATGTCAGATTAGAGTAAGTGCCCTAATGACTACATTGTATCAATGCTAATAAGGGGCTACCTCAGAGCAGGCTTTTATAAAGTGCTGCATTAACCTGCTGCCTTGTAAGTGGTGTATAGTGCTGGTCCATGAAAGCAGGTACGTATGCAGCCACATGCTCTTTTCTGGTTTCCTTAATTCTCCTCTACCTCAGATCGTCTCCAGGAGTTGGGAACAGATCTTAAGATAACCAAGGAAACAGAGAGCTTGTCTTTGGATGTGAGTTTAAGAGTTTGGCACTATTAACCTTGAAAAAGAAGAGTTGATGTGATTACACCCGTCATGTTAAGCTTAAGATGCAATAAAAGCTAAATAAGCAAAAGGGTGATACTGGCTCAGGAATCACCATCAGTATGAAGTGATACTTGAACAGATGTCTCATTAGCAGGGCATGGTGATTCAAGGAGAGTTACCAATAAGATGCAAAATGAAAAAAATGAGTCTCAGGATGGTACTTGGTCAGAGCATAGAAAGGATGAAATGCGGTGTGGTGGCAGAGGGTGGACTTGGTGTGCCTAAACGATACTGTCCTGGGCCTGGGGTAGAGAGCATCCTGAAACTGTAGAATGGATCTAGAGCTTCAAAATGTGTGCTGCTGGCTGTATTTCTCCCCAGCTTTGTCTTTAGGAGAAGGTTTGTGTAGCTGTTCCTTGTGACTTGGCAGAGTTGGACCAGGACAGGGCATGTGGTCTCAGTTTCTGCTGTTGTGTGTTCTAAGCGTGCTATTGAAGATTCATATGGAGATGATTTAAAATACAATGCTACTTTGGGATGAGCCAAAGGGTTTGCTCACAATATTGCATTGTATGAGAAATTATAGTTGTTTAACATGCTGTGGGGCCTGTGCTGTGTTCTCTTGTATGCTTTTGAGCAAGGGAGCTCCTTGTACTTTCTGGATGGTGGAATGACAATGTCTGATTTGTAGTTGTTCCCTTAAACCATGGTTGGCTGGTTGTACTTGTATCTTCTGAACTGGTGTGAATATGGGACTGAGTTTTACTTTTTCAAGTGTCTATGAAAAGTAAATCTTAAATCCTTGTGCTCAATTAAATTAGCCTAGCAAAGTGTTAAAAAAAACACTATTAAAGTTGTAAAGTCAAACATACAAATATTAGTGGCTCTTAGTTTTGGGTATAGTCACCTTCAGTGCAACTGTGCTTTACCATGTTGCTGCCTCTCCCCAACACCGAGTTCTAGGGTCGCTGTGTCCGAATCTGACCCAGAAGGTCCGGGTTTCAGCTTGGGTTATGGGTTAGGATGCAAGTCTCGTGGCTTCCTAGCAGGACAGTTCCCCACTGCAACACCAACCAGGGTGGGAGAGATGTGGCCTGAGATAGATGTGGCAAGTGTACCCAACTCCCAGCTTTATCTTCCCAAATCTCCTTGTTGATCTCTGTCTACCCAGTCCACTTGGGCTTGTTGCTTGTATCTCCAGCTTACCACCCTTTCCGATGGCAGAAGGGAGAAGTATCCTCAGCAGTGCTGAATAGTGCTTAACTCTTACCTGTCCCTGAGCAGATCCGTCACCCCCTTTTCCTTGGGATCTGACCCTCCTGAATGTGGAACTCAGTTTCCAGTGGTTCCATAGCTTCTGTGAACTGAATTGTTCAGGTCCTCCCTCGGCCTTTCTTCTAGGAGTGGTGCCCAAAAGCTACAATGTCACCAAAACTGAGATAATACATACTTATGGGTTATATTTACAATCTGTGGGTTATGTCTCTCAGATAAATGATAGAAATTCCTAGCTACTGAGAAGTGAATCAAAAAAACCTTTCATAGTCTCAGGAGAAAAAGCAGAGAAGTTTTGCTACAAGACAACTATTCCAATAAGATATGTATGAAATAAAAAGAATTAATTGTAGGTTAAAATCGTGCAGTATGTTGTTTCAACAAATTCAAGTGCACCGAGTAGCTACTTTTAGAGAGGATATACAGAGACAAACTGTTTGCAAATAGTATGCAAATATAGCTCCTACATTAATTGACTATGCTGTGGCAATCCTCAGAAATTATTCTTAATACGTTGCTCATAACTGGTTCCTAAATGTAAGGGAATCATCAGCCCTCACTTGCTGAATAAGTCATAAGTTAGGCATGCAGTGGTGACACAGAACTTAATTCTGTAACTCGTACGTGTCCATGGAGCTACGTGTAAAACACTAATAAAAAGTAGAAAAATTAGAGTGGTATGTGATTAAATTGAGCTCCTTTAAATGCATTGATATTAAAAAAATTGGCTGAGCAGCTCTATGATCAAGAGCTAAGCTTTCAAGAGAAAAGAAACTGTACTGCAAACCATGCCTACTAGTCTGCAAATATTTGCAATTTTTCTCCATCAGTGGGGTACACATTCTCGATGCTGATAATGAGTTCATAGCTCTTGTTTTGTAATATAGTTTTAATTATCTTCCGAACTGCAACGCAGCACTGTTTCTGTAAGCATATGAGGAGGACGACAAGAGTTTGTGAACCAAGAGCAGCAAATCTTCCATGACTTTCTTTCAATACCACATTGCTCTGAAAAAGAGCAAATAGGATGACTTGTAACAAAATTTTCCAGTGTTTGGTAGGCAACAGGTTTAGAATTTCAATGCAAACTTACTTTTATTATTAAACCTTTTGAACAACTTCTTGCTTTGTCTTTTGCTTCCTTAGCTTTTGTCTGTTCTTCCCTTAAATGGAATTGGATATAAACATGTGTGGCTATTAATGGATGTGATTGCACAGAGTAAATAGCAATTGATTTTGGGAACAATGAAGCCTGTACCACTGAAATCTGTTTAGCGGTGCAGCAAAAGGAGGCCTTTCCTTCTCTCTCCACTGTGAGAAGTAGGTATTAAACAGATGGGTGAAATTAAGCACATACCACATGCCTTTATTTTATAACATTCCAATTTTCCAAATTGCAGGTAAACACAGTTATCCAAATAAGGAAAATGTAAACGATAATAATAAAATTTATTTAGGTAGGCTTATAATGGATGCTTAAAGGTTTTGCCTTTCATTATCATGTTTTAAGACTATAAAGGAAAATGTGAAATTTGATATGTGGAGTAAGGAAATTGTTTTCAGGTAAAAAGAGATGATTTTAGTGTGAAGTAACTGTAGATGTTCCAAGTTACTTGTCTGCAAACTAGTGACATTTATTGTTGGAATACACCTAAGACTGAGAGTCAGATTTCAATTTCCACATTTCCTGAGACCTGCTATAATTCGCTGTGTGTCACTGCTTTTTTCTGGTTTTGCCTGTCCAGTGCTTTAGGCACATCAAACTTGTAAAATGCAAAACAGAGAACAGAGCAAATTACAGAGCCTCAGATCTCCTGAGGGGGGAAGGATCCTTCAGCTCGCAGTGAAATTTCTCCTATCACTTCTGCCTCCCAAATTGTGCCTCCAGAGAGAGCGAAGAGAAGGTTAGAGATAGAAAGATGGATTTCTTTGTGACCCGAAGGTAATCAAATAGGAAAAGTATATTTCTACTTCTTTTCCCTCTCTGAACTGCACGGACCCATTTAGCATCTTATTTGTGTTAATTGGACATTTGAGCAGTTGTTTGCATCTTACTTTCTGTTAATCATTGTACCCAGCACTGTTTGCCAGGAGCTCAAGTTCACTGGACACCAGCTTAGGATCCGAGCATGAGTGCACTGGTATACACTGTCATTTGTCTTGACTAAAAGATGCCAGAATTAATGAATTAATTGATGGCAATGCTAACTCACTACTATCTGTGGTCCAGGGTTTGCTTTTACAGCTGCAGGGTTGCACGGACACGAGACCTGAACGCATCCTGCCTTGGCTAGACTGGCTGTACATACAACAGCAGGAGTAAATTAATGTGTTCTCCATATATAGCTGCTCTTACGGGCGATCATCTTTCCAATGAAAAGCCTGCTGGACCCTTTGGGATTTAATGAATCTCTTTCTCCCATCTTAAAGTTTCCAAAATAAACCGCTTTGCAGGAACAGGCAGAGATGGGAGGAGAGGGGTCACATCTTTCCCCTGGCTGCTGAGGGTTGTGGGGAACCAAAATCCTCTGTATTTCTCTGAAAGAGCTTGCCTTCCCTGCAAACACCTGAAAAGCAGCCAGCAGAAGCAGCTCTGTTGAAGCCATGTGGGTGCTCCAGTCCTTCCTCCCACGGGAAGCATGCAGTCAGGCCTGTCTGCCGCTTTCAGAAATTGGGCTCCTTTCTTTTTTTTCTTGGAAGGGGTTGTTTACTGGTTTGAGGGCTCTGGCTGCAGGGGTGACTTGCAGAAGCAAAGGTGTTGCCAGGCAAGACTTTTTGGCCAGTATATTTGGTGCATATTGTTTCAAAGGGTGCTACATTTGGTCCTGGAGGTAGGCTGGGTGAGGAGACGGCAGAATGGTGTAACATGTTGTGTTTGATGTTAAAAGTTAGTAACTGCACTGGTTTAATCTTGGGCGATGAAATTCAGAAATGTTATCCCGTCTAAGAAAAACATTTCCTCCCCTATCGCTTCTCTATCTCCAGCCTGTCCAGAAGTTGCTCTGATGACAAAGCAAGGCTCTGCCACCTGCTCGTCCATTTTTCCTCTCCACTGTCGTGTCTCTGCCACTGAAAAAGGCAGCAGGCACTGAAAAAGTGCTATTAAAGTTGTGTCCATGTAAGTTGTTAGGTGGAATTTAACATGCCAGCATACTTGGACTGGCATTTCTGTGAGTATGTTTGAGGTTTGCATGCCTCTTCCTGAGACATGTGCTAGGTAGACCATTGATACACAGTTCTATATTTTTTTTTACTGGCATTTTTATTTCTTTTTTGAATCCTGCCTTCTCAAAGTATGCAAAGTAATGTTTCCTCCCATGTTAGCCTTCTTCAGCATCATCTAGTGACAGAAGTGGGAAAGTGTTCTGCTGAAAAATCTTAATTTGAGGCTGGAATTAGCAAGCCTTCTCTAATAATGCTTTGCTTTTAGTCTGTATGGGAAATCCTTATATCCTTGCATTTGCAGAGGTGCATAAAATCACAAGGCTACTCTTGCCTGGTTCTAGGGCACCTCTGACACTTCATTAAACATAGGTAGACAAATGTAAAACCAAAAAAGCAAGCTGGCAAGTGAAGTGCGGGCAGAAAGGAGAAGATACTCTCCATTTCATAAATGCGTAACCCTCAAATATACAAGGATCTGCCTAACTTTTGAATTCCCAAATATGCCCTAAACTGCCTTCTACTGATGGATGAATATTGTTTCCAGAATGTCAGCTCTCCCTCTCTGAAAAGTTGATCTGGCACGCAAGACAAGATCCTGAAGATGCCTGCCTTGTTACAGGGGTGGGAAGTGTATCCTGGACATGGTCCTGAGCTGGCTCTCTCCTGGCAGTGGTTTTTTCCCCTTGATGAAAGACAAGAAAATAGCTGCTACTCCTGAGTTCCTGACACGCAGCAAGTGAACAGCACTGTGCCCCCACCCCATCTTAGCTGCACTCTGTGGAGACAGTATCAGGGCTGGCAGCAAAAATGCTTGCAAATCTCAAAGTTGTATCTGCTAATCCACATTCTGCCATAGCGTTGCAAAAACTAAGTGTATTTTGGTATTTCCTGCTTTTAAAACACCAGGAGGGAGGCTTGAGGAGTATGGAGGGGGAAATAGAGGGGAAGGGCATCAGGAGTGCAACAAAACAGTTTGCTGTCTGGATAGACCAGGATTTGGACCTAAATCTTTGATGCTTAATCCCAGATCTTTGGTATATTAATGGGGCATTATATACCTGTTGCCATAGCCATCATTAACTGTTCCCAGGCATTCAGTAAGGGACAAGGGAGGAAAATCCTATTGCTTTCTACTGTTGCCAAAGTGGTCATTGAGCAACATAATTAACGTGTTCTCCCTGCCGTACACCACAGGCACTCAGATCGACAGGCTGTAGGATCTGCGTGTTGTGAGAGCATTCTCCAGGTGACCCTTTCATTAATCCTAATCACTAAAATGGATTACATGCTGAGGAATAATTAACCAATCTTCAGCCTAGGTGATATTACAGCTTCTTCAGCAGGAGATAGGCAGCCAGTATCCTTCAGAGAGATGTTTTCGACTCAGGTAGCTGGTGGACCTTCAGGTAGTTCCCTGCCCAGCTAGGTCATCTGAAAAGTGACAGTCTTGCAGGTGGGATTAAATAGTTTCTTTAAAAGGTGTAAATCCCTCCTAAATCTCTGAACTGCTTGTGCCACATATTTCGCAGTCGCAGTTTTGTTTCTCTTGTCAGTGGGGAAGGCAGGAGGGAGAACGAACGGGGGTCTTTAAGAGTAGCTGAAAGTGGTTTTGCTTTTGTCAGCCAGCTCTCTCTCCTTATTAATGGCCCAGCATGAGATTGCTTACTCAGTTTCAGACCTCATGTTTCAGCTGGCAGCACAATGAACTACTTCCCTGCAATTCAGATTGCAATACTGCCCTTATTGACAGCCAGAAAGTGTGAATAGGAGCCATTTAGGCTCATATCCTGCACTGGGTACAGACTCCTTGTCATTGTTTCCCAGTGGAAAACATCAAAAAGATATTTAATGCACCCCTTCCCCTTTCAGAGACTTTCGCCTCTGTCAGAGACAGCAGCAGGTTTGAGCATGCTTTGGCAGTGGAGAGAAATGTCAACGTGCTCTGCTGGTGCGCAGTCTTGTGGTCATCAGCGACCATCTTCTTCAGCTTGGTGCTGCCGTTTGGGTTTGCTCTGCTTTTTATACTCTGAGGTGTGTCCTTGTCTGCAGATTTTTGTCAGTGGGCTACCTTATCCCACGATGTCTAACTTCATTTGCTCACTGAATATGTCCACATCTTATTTCTCCATCTCAGTGCCCATGCAGAGGGCTTCTCGTGTGGCTGGAGGTACCACTTTCTGTGGCCATGTTGTTGGAAGAGGCACATCAGTTTAAACCAGTGTGATTTTATTGGGTCTTCTGGATGCCAGGTGTCATTCAGAGTTTGCAGCAGATGGCTTTTGTACCGTACTGCTTACATCAGGATCCTCTTCTGTCCTCCCTTTAGAGTGTCCTTTCTGGACTTCGATAGCCTCCAGCAGTATGGTGTTATGGATACTGAATATTGCTGTGTCAAGTAAATATGCTGTTCTTGTAGGATGTAGATCTGGGAGGGATCACTTGGCTGTAGGAGGCAGTAACATCTGCATTAGAAGTAAATTATTTGCTGATTCATACTGCAGAAGGTGAGCGGGGTTTCTAGTTACTCGTCATTATAACCTGTTCTACTGAGCAGAAGTTCTGAACTGTAGTTTCTTTGAGGCAGTTTTATATGCTTTATTTTATACAATCAAATTTGCAAAGCTGAAGCTGAAAGGTGGATCAAGAATTTATCAACAATGGCATCACTGTCTGTTTCCAAAGAGTAAATCATTTTAGCAGAGGTGATGTTCAATCATGAGATCAGGTGGAAAGGGGTTGCCCATCTAGAGCTTAATAAATCGATTTTTAGGGAGCACGGCTTCCTCCCGTGGGTGAGTTTGGAGTATCCGCACTGCTTTGATGACAAATTCAATGCACTGGAGAGAGCCATGATCATCATCTGTGTTTATGGCTCTGCAGTGTTGTGCAAGGTACAGTTTTCTATCTGCTAGTATTCAATATAGCATTATATACTAGTTATTAAAAATCTAGAGAAGTGTCAGGGCAATTATACGTTGTAGGAGGAAGACAGCCACTCAGAGAAGTAGAAAAAAGCTTTATTCAAACTGCTTAATGGAAAAGAAATTAATATATCCTCTTGGGAAACAGGTGAGAGTTAGTTCTTGAAAATACAATGATGTTCCTATGAACAAGAGTAAATAACTTCCCTCAGAGGAAAAATCTAGGTAAAAGTTCAGCTGTCGGACCCTTTTTGCCTTTTTCTCCTCCTTTTATCTCCTCTGCACTCACAGAGAAATAAAAAAAAGCAAATGAGATTTGTGGGTGGTTCTGTGCTTCTTTTGCTTCTTTCCAGAAGCTCTTGTTCATAAAATTTCCAGCTCTTTTGTGTATGTTCTTCCTGAACTAATACTTCCTTCTGCAATTTTAGTCTTCATCCACAGACTTCAGTCTAGTGTGAACTTTCTCTTGATTTGTGCAGTTGTGTGTATGCACACAGCGATCTTGCATGGGTGTGTCTGCTGTATATTAGTTGGGGCTTGATTCTTCCAAGCCTTCTGAATTTCACAGCTGAAGCACTCTCTCAGCTCTGTTCATTGTGTCCTTCCTCTTTCCCAGGAAGAGGTCTGGGGAGTAAATGCCCCTTGCAGCACGAGGGGCTAAGAGACACTTGAACTCTTTGGCAAACTGATGTGGACAAGCAAATGTGCTACCTTGTGATGAAACCTAGGCTCATAGAAGCTACTGCTTTGCTTGCAGCAAATGATAGAAGCAGTTCTGGAAGTAAGCAGAAAGCATCCCATGCACTGCTGTCTGAGTATAGAGGCTTTAAAGTGTCATTTCAAATGGCTATAAGGGAAGAAGACTCCATTTCATGTAATGCATTCTAACAAATGCATCGCCTGACTTAGCTGAGATTTGTGAGAAATTTTATATGAGCAGAGGAAAAAAAGCCTAGGTGTGCGTCTTTGCATACACGCTGGGGAAAAAAGCCTGCAACCTTTTAGCGGGCACAAATGAGAACAAAAATATTTGGTGCTGGCAATTACCCAGCAGAGCTCTTGCATTTCGCTCCAGGAATGACCCCAGAGGAAGGGGCTTTTCCATGCTCCTATTTCGATGCAGAAGGCTTTCTGGGGAAAGAAGTGGTGCATCATTTTGCATTTTAGTGAAATGCAGGATGACTCTGGGATGTGTTCCTACAGTAAATGATGCAGGAATTCAAACCAGCATACAGCTTCTTGCTGTGATACAGGAAGGCATCAAATGCAGATATATAGGAGTTAGGAAATTTTTAGGCAGGAAGAAGTGTGAGGGCAAGCAGAGAAAAAGGATTATAATTGATATCCCTGTGGCGGTACTGAAAGAGAAGTGAATTGCCAATGTTCAGCATCAGGTGCTCAAGCTTTGGGTTTCTGCATATCGAAATACCCATTAGCATCTGCAGGATGTTGCACAGGGATGTGGACATGAAAGCAAGGATTTGTGGCCTGAAAACAATTTCAAACATGCCAAGCAAGTTTCCCATCCAAAATCAAAACTCCTAGTCAGATTTTATTTTGCCCCATGCACTAGTAGTTGATAAGTTTGTCTTTAATGTTTGGCTCTTATGCTTTTCATGTACTATTCATTTGAATAGGAATACTAAAACTTTCTTCTGGCTTACTGAGGAAAACTTGCTTCATTGCACTGTGTAGCATGAAGCTGCTGACTGTGAGCTGAAAAATTGTTTATAGACAGATCATCAGATCTGTCTGCTTTGTTTTCTGAAATTGCATGCCCAGAGAGACCAAGATCAGATCTTTTTTTTCCTCTTCCACAATCAAGAGACTGGCGACATAATGCAGAAGCAAAATGGGACTTGCCAGTCTGTATTACCTCCATCAGTTAATGTCAGTGCGCTGATTCTTGCTTCTCTCTGATGTCTACAGACAGTAATAAATCACATTTGACCGAGCCGAGTCAACATGCTGATTTGCAAACATGAAGTAGCATCTAATAAAAGGACTTATTTCAGATTTTTAAAGAGTAGACATTGGATTAACCTGGAGTACTACAATTTTCAGCTGCAGTGAGTGAACTGAAGCTATGCTACTTGAAAGTTCAGCATATTCTTTACGTATGCAAAACTAATTAAATCTCAGTTTGCTCGTGTTTTCAGAAGAGACTTCAAATACATTTAGCTGAGAAATCACATCCCTCTATATTACAAGGTGTTTCCAATCTTGTAATTTTCCCATTTGTTGACTTTGATTTTAAGCAAGAGCTCATACTGCAAAGCAATCTTTTTCTCTAGCAGTGATCACCCAGCATGCCTCATAAGAAAACTAATTATTCTTACCTTGATATTTCAAGTGGATGGTACCCAATATTGTATAAAACGTCTCCAAACATCTTCACAGCCCTTTTAGGTTGTCTTCTCTATGGAGGAGGGAGAACATTATCGTGTTAATACAACTTGAGCAGCCCCTATTATTCTGATCTCCAGCCAGGATATCTATTCCCAGAAATGCTGTTACTCCATACCCTAAGCTTTGTTTTCCAAAGTACAGTGTAGTTTTTATATATGCACACTTCTTTCCATTCCTTGGTGTGCTTCAGAAATCCTCAGCCACCCAGTGAGCTGACACAGCTCTGATAACTGTAGAGGTGCATTCTACAGGGGGCAGGCTTTTCTGACACATGTTTTCCGTACTGATCTGGGTTCAATAATGTTGAATTTTTTAGAGAAAAACAAAAGTGAAAAGCAAGTCTGGTAAAAATAAGATTGAAAGGATTTCTAAGTGCTTACAACTGGCATTGTATGTCTGCTGAAAAATGGACTGCTCTGTTGGGCTTTCCCAAGAAACCAGACAAGCAGCATGGCCGTTCTTTTAAAAAAAGTGGAGGTCTGAGCTAGTTCTGGTCTTATTTTAGAAAGAAGACTCTACATTTTACAAAAGCTAAGCTAGAGGTGCCTCTGCTCTGTTTTCTTTATATGGAAAGTGTCTTTTTGGGCTCACATGCTGCTCGTGCCTGAGCCTACCAAACACATACTGTGCAGTTTTACAACTTTCATGACAGCCTTTAGCAGCGTGTCTTTCTTTGCTGCTATAGGAACAAATGCTATATAATGTAAATATGTAGGTCTGCAAGAAGAGGGGAAGAAGAATGAAATATTTAGTTTAGATCAAGCTCTGTTTCCTTGCCTCAGACCAGCCACCTTGATTCTTAGGTGATGACATTTGATTGTCTAAACAAGTAGCTTCTGGATGATAAATTCGCCTTTTCTCTGTCTCAGTATAATGGCTATATTTTGGATATTCAGTTTGTCTCATATCCTTCTTGGTTTTTATTCTTTAAACCAAATGACCTCCTGAAGTTCACAGCCCATGTATTTTTTCCAAATTATTAACTCCCTAATATTCTCCAAAACAGTTCCTTTGTTAACTTTCTGAGTAACCTTTCTCAGCTGCTGTCTGGAGTTAGACTTCCATATGTGACCTTCAGAGAAACACAACTCCATATTTTAGCTGATTTTTTTCAGCCTTGTAATCCTTGTGCTAGTGGTGAGACTGCCTGATCTGCAGCAAGGGAAGGCAGATGGTTCTTGCTGGCTGGCAGAGAACATGTTCAGCTCAGCTTTCATTTTTCTTCAAGTTGTATGCAAACCATTTCTGCTAGTTGCTCTCTCTTTTGATTTTCTGTAGTGATTTCATATGCCTTTGGAGAAATCAGGGACAGGATTGCATTTAGCTGAGAGAAAGGGAGAAAGTATAGCCTAAAATGTCTTGATTTCCCAAAGCATCCTTGCTTTGCTTGTTATCATCTCCTCTTAAGCACAGGTAAGGCAGAATGACTGCTTAGTCCAGCCTGCATGTCTTGCATCCTTTTGCTCTTGCTCAGTGAACTTCTGATTCTTAGAGCTATGCTTCTGTACTGCGGAAGGAAACAACCTGTGTCAGCTGAAAGGCTCTGGATAGCCACGGAGATTCAAGAGTTATGCTCATTTGTGGTATGAACGGAGAGTGAATTTTGGAAATGATGCTGGGCAATAAAAGAGCAAAATCTGTTAAACAAATTAAAGTCATTATTAGGTACATGCCCTCTGCAAGTTTTTTTTAAAGCCTGAATCCCCCAGGCATGTGAGGGTCTCTGAGGAGTCAACAGTTTGGTTGCTACTGACAGTTTTTTTGTATTCTTGGTTCTCCTCTTGATTGTTCTGGGTGGTTTTTGACACACTCGACATTGTTTATAAAATTTGTGCTGAGACAGTGATGCTATCTTCCCCTCTCTCCATAGCAGAAGAAAGCTGAAAACTGTCCTTCCTCCACCCATAGGATACTTTCCAGGTCTTAAATCAGAGTTAGGAGTCTTCTCAGTGCAAAGTAGACTAAATAACAGGCCAAAATAAGTAAATAATGGGCATTCATCTCCCTGTGAGGCTGCAGTATGGGTACCGGAAGGGAAGCAGCTCCCAAGTCCTCTCGCTGCACATTTCTTTCCCTGTTTACATTGCTGAGAGGTGTTCAGGCTTATAGCAAAAAAACCTGTGCCATTTCATTTTGCTCCAATAGCATATTTCCCTGCATTGCGTTACCAATGATAGCCTTTTTTTTGGATGCGTGACTGGCTGCAGCTCTCTCCTCCTGCTAACCTTGCTCTGTTCAGTGAATCAGATGGTTTTGTTTTCAGCAGATGTTTCTGCCTCAGATCAGTGAGAGCCCCTAGATCATTTCACTCCTTTCTGTAAAGTGAATGAGTGCCAGCCAGTGGTGTAGCAAGGATATTCTCGCCTGCCGAGATTTAGAACAGCTCCATTAATTACCATACTCACTCATACTCGTGGTAGAGAAGCTTTGTGCATAAAGCTTGAAGAGAACAGCATTACTGCTGTATGTGCCTGTCCTGGAGGCTGATGCTGAAATGGCATAAAGAGAAGTTCCATTGTGGTACCTGCAAGGATCTTATCTGCTTCAAAGGAGCCTGCCACGATGCCAGCACAGTGTGCCCTGGCAGATGAAAACAGAGGAGTCTGTGGCATTAACCACCCGATCTCCTCATCTCAAGAGTCTTGCTGCAGAACATGCCTTGGGGGAAGGCAGAGCATGTATATGACATTTAGGATGGGCTGGCAACCTGCTAAAAAGAGGAATGACTGGTTTCCCAGTTTAGAAGCTTAAAGTAACTGATGAAAGTTCTTCAGTTTATTTTGTAGGTGGCTGGGAATCTAGCAGTCCCCCTCTTGGTGGAGAATTACTTTTCTTAAATCCAAAAGGATTTGTTTTCAGAAGAAATTGTTCAATTTTTGCCTTGGGGTGGGGAAAAACAGTAAAAGTTTGAAGTGCCTATTTTATCAGTAACACTTTGCTGTCAAAACCGCTACTAGGTTTATTGACCAACTATTCAAAAACTCTTGTGTCTGGACAAGAAATATAAACACCAACATGCTACTGGGTCTTTGTAACTCAGAAACATGAGCTCATTGCAGATGTCAGCTGAAAACATTGATTTACTTGAGATCTTTTCCTGCTTCATCTGAGTCACTCAACAGAGAACTTTGCCTGTTGGCTCAGGGTGCAGTCTGAGCTTTCCTTCCAGATGCCAGACCCATGAAGTGAGCCATAGTTCAATCTCATCCCAGGTATTTATTTACCAGTAAAACATGGAAAATAGGGGAGAGAGGAGTTGTGCTTTGTGAATATGAGATCTGTAGTCATATATGTAGACTTACTGTTACTTGGCTTCTGAGCACTGTGTGTTAAGGAACCACATTTCAAAAAACAGTAACAGTGCAGCTTCCTGCTCAAGCGAGGTCTGGGGTCAGACCAGGCTGCATGGGGCTTTATCCAGTCTGGTCCTGAAGACCTCCAAGGGTGGAGCCTGCACAATCATCACATACTCAGGCCAGAGTCTTCATGACACTTGCCACCAGTGGCCATCAAGCTGGTAGAGAGTTGCAGAGGTGAAGGCAAATGGCCCAGGCTGGCTCCAGTCTCTGTCCTTGGCTAAGCAGTGTGGGCTGGAAGGACCAAATCAGTCTTCACCTCTTGGTGTCCTCCAGGGGGATTATCCATACAGTTCTCTTCATGTTACTTAACGTCCATCGTAAGGAGTTGGGAGAGGTAGTGAAGCAGCACATACCACATTGCTAATGGTGCAATGCACGTTAAAAGCATTATAACATTGTAGCACTTGAATGAATCCAGCTAAAACCGAGCTAATAAAACTCTATGCTATTGTGGTATTGCTTGAAAGAGGTAAAGACTCTTTGGCTATTGCAGGATCTCTGCCCTGGAACTTGGCTCAGGTCTTAAGTATTTTTGGACTGGTTCACACTCAGTCTTCCGCTAGCTGTAGGTGAAGAGTACATACCTCCTCTGTCTGGCACAGACCTCTGTCCTCTGATATGCATCTTTATATGGGGCTTAGGGGTTTGGATGCTTCCCATCCTTTAGATACTTCTTTGTTAAGCCATAAAAATTCTAATTTGGGGACAATCTTTGTTTTCATAACTCTGAGATCAGAACTGATCAGGGCATGTATGTTGTCTGGCTGATGTCAAGGTACTTTTGAGCCCAGTGGGCCTTTTCAGTTGCTCCGTGGGGCATGTTTTAGCCCCACAAAGTGTCTTTCAAGGATATGGCCAGTGTAAGTGGCTGGGAGAGCTACTCATCCAGGATTTCCCTTCAACAGTTTTTTCTTTGCAAAGTGTGATTTCCATTCAAAGCTATAGATGTTCAGCAGTCAACTGAATTATATGTTCTAAACAGTATTCAGTGTGATGTTATACATGTTAGTATATGTGGGTATACACATGTATAATAGCGTGTAAAATATTACTGGTGTGCAAATTTTTTTCAATTTTAGTCTTTTCTTATTTTTATGGATTTCCAACTTCTCTATGAAGTGCTGGTCTCAATTTTATTTTTTTTAAAATGTGTTTGTTCTTTTATTGTTGCCTCTCAACCACAAGAGTATCACGGGTAAAAGGGAGAAAAGGGAATGATGTTATAGCTGTTCAAAGGGAACTCAACCTCTGGTTTTGTTCTGTTGTGTTTAATAAGAGATTGCAATGATTGCATGTCCCGCTATCACTTGTTACATCACAAAAACAAGTCTGGTTTTTATTTTAATTAAAAAAATAAAATTGGTCACTTCCCATGTGTTTATAGCTGTTTATGTGTTTATATACTGTTTATAGCTGCAACCTTTTTTTGGCTAATATTTTGAAATACTTCAAAAATCTTTTGAAAAGCCAGGAAATGAAAGCCAGAGTTCCAAAGAGCAAGGGAGGAGGATTTTAACTAGAGAATAAATTTGGATAGGATAATGTAACAGCTGTTCAAGGTGGGTGAACAAAGTATGTCTTTTCTCAATGCATTCAACGGAAAATATCTCATAGCTTTGGGAGGTGAAGCTAACTAAGTGTCCTAGAAGGCCTTGGGAAAAAAAAAAGTCAAGGTTTCTCAGTATTTGAAATAAATCAGTAACAGAAATGTTGTTTTGGAGATGAGTGTAAAGTTTCACGTCTTTTGCTTTGGTTTTTGGAGAACTAAGTCTGTGCAGTTTGGAGACTGTCATAAACTAGAGATGCTCGTAGTGCCAGGAGCAGAGCCAGCCTCAGGGTCAGCACTCTCCATCCGTCTCCTTCACCCAACTCCCAGCCCAGCTGCATGTTACGGACCTGCCTTCTTAATTACTCCCCTTTTTATAAATCATAAAACCGGTTTCTTCCTATTTTGAAAGGTGGTGTGTCGTTTCTCCTCCTCTACTCTGCCCTAGTGAGGCCTCATCTGTGTTCAGTTCTGGACTCCCCAGTTCAAGACAGATGAGGAGCTACTGGAGAGAGTCCAGAGGAGGGCAAGGAGGATGATGAGGGGACTGGAGCGTCTGTCCTATGAGGAAAGGCTGAGGGAGCTGGGCTTGTTCAGCTTGAAGAAGAGAAGGCTGAGAGGGGACCTTATAAATGCTTATAAATATCTGAAGGGTGGGTGTCAGGAGGATGGGGCCAGACTCTTTTCAG
>Ga0065711_1034534_pt1 | contig 23594 bp, 12 predicted proteins | sample Hoacrofraction12_FD_59098 | JGI IMG/M metagenome (GOLD analysis project Ga0065711, IMG submission 59098) | Hoatzin crop microbial communities from Cojedes, Venezuela - Epithelial fraction 12 v2 (version 2) | ecosystem: Host-associated > Birds > Digestive system > Esophagus > Crop | place...
TTTTTTTTTTTTTTTTTTTTTTTTTTTTCAGTCTGAGGATGTCCAGAGACATTCAGAAATGATGAGGATTAAACAAAATGCTCCTTGGTAGAATTAATTGTGCCCTGGAAAAGTCTGTAGGCACACACATACATAGGGAAGAGGGTATGAATTTGTTTGTTGGTATGATGAACAGTGTCACCTGTCAACAGAAATATTGGTAATTACTGTAGGTAGGATGCAGCCCCTTAACCCTGGTCACCGATGACTTGCAGCGCATCCACAGTTAGAAATCTTGTATTTCTAAATGATCCAGATAATTCGGACACTGTGCTTTTACAATTTACCTCTGCACTACATACTCTGTATTCATTGGCTCTTCTAGTTTCAAAGCTCTAAGCAAAAATATTAATCTGATTAATTCCTTGTTAAAATAGTCTTTGTCTAGTGCCACTAATTAGACTGTGATCTCAACTGACTCTTTCTTCAGCGCAGGACTTGAGCAACCTCCAGACAGCTTCTCTGAAATGCTGTAAGTTGGATTGCCATGTCGGAGACTGGTCCTTCTCTTTCCTCTCTCCCCCTGTCCTCCCCCTGCCCTTTCATAGAATCGTAGGTTCATAGAATCGTTTGGGTTCAAAGGGACCTGTAAAGGTCATCTAGTCCAACCCTGCTGCAATGAGCAGGAACACATTCAACTAGACCAGATTGCTCAGAGCCCTGTCCAACCTGACCTTGATTTTTTCCAGGGATGGGGCCTCTGCTACCTCTCTGGGCAACCTGTGCCAGTGTTTCGCCACCCTCATAGGAAAGAATTTCTTTCTTACATCTGATCTAAATCTACCCTCTCTCAGTTTAAAGCTATCATCCCTTGTCCTGTGTGGGTCCTGTTGGGTGCTGAAAGGCTGCAATATGGTCTTCCTGCTGCTTTCTCTTCTCCAGGCTGAACAGCCCAAGTCTCTCAGCCTTTCCTCATAGGAGAGGTGCTCCAGCCCTCGGATCATTTTTGTGGCCTCCTCTGGAATCACTCCAACAGATCCATGTCTTTCCTGTGATGAGGGCTCCAGAGCTGGACACAGGACACCAGGTGGAGTCTCATGGGAGCAGAGGGGCAGAATCACCTCCCTCAGCCTGCTGGCCACGCTGCATTTGAGGTAGCCCTTTCTCCAGCAAGGGCCTGTACTGGTTGGGCTGTGGTGTATGAGGATGCTCCTGAACTGTCAACAAGGTACAGCCACCTGCATCCAAGTCACTCTGGTCCATGGTTTGGGATGGGACTTTGCCTCCCAAGCACAGCTGAACTGGATGGGTAAGCGTGGCTTTAGCAGACTGAGAACTGCCCAGAAATCTCCTGGAGTAATTTGAACCCTCCCAGTTTTCCAATGCTGGCCACAAGTTGCTGCTCCTCCAGTGCTGAGACTTCAGCAGCAAAATTACATTTTGTGTTAGCGATGAGAAGAAAATAAATTACTTTATCGTTCACCTTAGGAAAGGGGAAGCTAAATCTTGGTTGAGAGCCTTTTAAGTCAGTTTGCTCAGGTCTCATAGCAAATTGAAGACTTTGCAGCCATATCAAGTAACTTTAGTTTTTTGTGGCTTTTCCTTTTCCTAGAGGGTGGATTTTTGAGCAGTGAGTTCCCCAACTTACTGGAGTCATATTTCATCATCTTGATGAAATTTCCATAGTCTTGGAGAGCTTTACTGCATAACTAATTGAAACCTTGTTATTGTGCTGCATTGCACTTAGCTGTAGATATGTTAGCAGAGGTCTGTGATGAAAGGAGATCCAAAAAATAATGTCCTCAGAGATGTCATTGAGATCACTATGGGGTATGTTTGCAGTAGTGTGACTGTACAGTCATTTGAACATTTATATTTAAATTCTTAACTATTTATGAAGTGTAGCAGGTAAAATTTTGTAACATTTTCTACTGGAGTGATTTAATTTGACATTTAATACTGGTAAATTTTGAGCAAGTTCAAGGTCAAACAACTGAATTTGACTGAATTTCTTGCTTGTTTTCTGCTTCAGCTGGATTTATACAAGTGATTCCCATTTTTTTTGCCTGATGGCAAAAGGAATCAGGGAGAGAAATACAGTTGGAGGTAAACCCCCTGTTATGATCATTTGAATTATTAAAATACTTGTGAAGGATTGGTATTGAAAAGTATGTTCCATTTCCCCTTAACAACACAGTAGATGTTCTTGTGATTTGTAGTAGAGTCATCAGTTTATCTGATCTATTTTATAGAAGCAGTAGGAGTATTTTTAAAAAAATACTAAAACATTTTTTGGTTATAAGAGTTTTTTTCCACCATTCTTTGGAAATGAAGAAAAAGATAATTAATTGACAGATTTAAGAAGAAAAATGAATACAGTTTATAGACTTTTAGTAGCATGGCAAAATTGTGTCATGAACATGGATCAACAGCACACTATCAGAAGATGATTCCTGTCAGGTCAGTTCTGCTGAGACCTAGCCGGAGTGCAGTCTCTGCTTTTGGAATTCCCCATAGACACGGATGTACTGGAGCAAGTCCAGAACAGGGCTGCCAGGATGGTTGGGGGCTAGAGCACCTGGCATGGAGGAGCTGGGTTTATTTGCTTTTCAGAATAAAGCTGGGTGAGAGGGAACTACAAGTACCTGTCTGAAGGTTTGTAAAGAATAGAGACAGATGCTTCTTAGAGGTACATGGCAATAGGACAAGAGGCAAGGGATGCGAGTTGGAAGGAGGTTCAGGTTAGGCATGAGGCAAACTTGTTCTTAGTGTTTACTGGAATGGATTGTACAGAGACATTGTGGGATCTCCATCGCTGGAGACAGTCAAAACCAAATTGAACATAGCACTGAGCAATCTACTTTTACTGACCCTCCTCTGGCAATGGAACTTAGAGAAGGGAACCTCAGGAGACCCCTTCCAGTCTCAAGTGTTCTGCAGTTCTGGCTATAGTGTTTGTATTAAGGCTTTAACACTGCACAGTACTTCTTAATAAAAATATCACTTGGGGTTTTTTTGATGAGTGCAGATTGTTAGAGCAAGAAATGTCTTTTTAGGAATCAGACCTACTCCTGGACTGAGTGAAGAAAATTGTAATAGAAAAATCAGTCTGAAAATCAAATAGCTCCGGCTATATCTTAAGGTGCTGTCATGCTTATTAATTTTTTTTTAAAGAAGTCAATGACATTTGAGTCCCAGACAAATCTTGAAGCAAAATTTTCCAGAGTTGGGGAAGAAAGCATGAACGATTATAAATTATTTCTCAAATTCTGTGATTGCCTACTAGTGCCACTTTGCACAGGTAGCAAATTTAAATTTCATCGGAGTATAGAGAAGAGATGATTGAGTGTGTGGCAGTGTGCAACAAATCTTTATGTGCAAGGGCAGACATCATTGATCTGTATTATGTTGAGCCTTTGAAGCTTAAAACAGATCAGTGTCCTGAGCATGGCAAAAAGCAAACATTTTGTAAGAGGAATGCTTTAACAGAAATCTGTTACCAAAGTCTGCATCTTTTAATTTTAGTTTCTTAGCAGCTGGTCCTTAGTCTGCCTAATTGAATTATAATGGCTTTATGCTGCACCAGATGCTAAAGGGATAACATTTTTCTTTCCTGGATAGCAATGCAGTTACTATGTTTGGAATTCTGTTTTGTGGTTGTCCCGGTGTTAAGCTGTGTCACAAGCAAACCACAGGTACTGGATTCTGATTTCGTAATAAATAAAACCAAATTCTTTTGAACTTCCTTGAAAAATAGAACTAAAAGATCTATTTAATTGACAGAATTTGTTTATAACTGAATTTATAAGTATTTCAACCTTTGTTCTAAGAGCAAAAATAATGATTTATGTCCTGTTGTTATTAGTGTTTGCTATAATGCACTAGCTTGTTTCCTTTCTTATTTGTCAGTCTCTAGTAAGTTGTTCTTTCTATATGGATGGCTAGACCTATGCAGTGGTCTAATTTGTTATATTGCATGGAATAAGGTTCTGAGAAGGAAGTGATGTGTCCTTATGGCTAATTGCTGGGGCAATCATAACTCACAGAGGCTACGATCAGATTACAGGTTTCCTCAGCCATCCTTAGCAGGATCTTATTCAAAAGCAATAAAGAGGGGGAGGGGGGGAACAAAAGGAAGAAAGAGTTGAGTGTCACTGCACTTTCAGTTAGTGCAGGTTTACTTTTTCCTTGCATATTTAACTATTCTTTGTGTCCTGTTGGGGAACAAAGTAATGTCATAGCAGCTCACTTCAAAAGCTTGAAAGGAATCCTAAAATTTGAAAATGGAGAACTAATTTTTACTAAATGGCATTCTTAAATCAATAATCACCTGGTATTAAAATAGTATTGGTAGATAGCCTCTCAGCCACCTTAATTAGTTTATAACTTATTTCATAGATCATGCGAAGTGTAATTTATTAATAGTTGTGTTGCTTGCTTTTGTATAGAAGCAGTGCACTAGAATAACTTCTAATTAATTTGATAAGTCTGACCTTATTACACAGAAAAAAAATAATAAATGTTACTTCTGAAATAATTTGGTTTGTTCACTGATGCCCTGATTTGGGGCTGTCAACCTCAATATTACATAGCATTTTAACTCCTTCCTGAAATCCTAACATTAAAACCTATCAAAGGCATCATGTATTTCTGAAAAATGGTTTTGTATGTTTTCTTTTATAGTAACTGCTTACTAAAGAGAATATGACTTTGCTTCTGAGATTAGTGGGCACTAAGTGCGTATTGAACATTTACTGAATAAATTTCCCGGTTGTGCCTGAACTCTTTGGCAAGCACCAAAGCTGGTGGGAGTGGAGGGCAAAGAGGGTGATGTTGAGACTTTGCGCTTACGTTAGGGGAATGCAGCTTCAGATTAAGACACCTAAATGTAAACATTTTCTGTTCCGCTGTTGTCAGTGGAGATCTGGGACCAGATTCAGTTGCGCTCACCTAGGTACGTGGCATTAAGTACAGTGGGAAGTCCTGCCTGGTGCCAGCTGCCATAGCAGGAGGATGAGATCTTGTGCCCCCTGCCCTACCTGTGAACCCCACAGAGGTGTTGTTGGTCACTGCAGAGCACCAGCTGTCTGCGTGCAGAATACAGAAATGCAGTCCCTGAAGCCTGGACAGCAGCCTTAAAACAGGCACTTAGTGCCTGTTCAGATGCCTTTGGACTCTGCAGACGCTGCTGCTGGGGTCTTGGTTCAGTTGCCAGCACTGACAGTCATTTCATGCTGTTTGAGATGCTGTAGCTTCTCCTGTTCAGCATCTAAATGCTCATGCAGAAAAGCATGTCATTGACAGGTCCTCTGTTACACCTGCTAATGCTGTGAGCTTTTCTGAGACATCTCCCATGCATTAAGTGCTTATGGGGAGACAGTGCTCTTTATAGCCTAGACATCATCATCTTTAATGAGATTTTAGATTCTTATTTCTAGAGTGGACACCTAAATTAAGGTTCTAATTTCAAACTCAGGCTCACTCCTCAAATTGTTTTTCTTCAGTTTTAATAAGAAATGTTTTTCACTGTTTGTTTTTGTGTGTGTGGAAACTTGTATTGCATTCTTTCAGTCATAATTTAGGGTAGTGTTTTCTATTTACCAGCTTGCAAGTCAAAATAAATGGGAGGGGAGAAGGGGGGGGAAGGACAAGGAAAGGGCAGGTGAACAAGAAAAACTACATAAATCTGAGTTGGGGGTGGGGGGGAATCCCTGAATAGATATAAACCTTTCATTACCTGTGAAGCACAAATAATTTCCATATGCCTTATGTCTTACCTTTTCTTCTGATCAGTAAAATAGTTTAATTATCATTTCTTCCTGCAGAATGACTAGCTTACAGTTAAATGCTGTGAATAGCCCTCATCCCTCATGAATGAGAATTCCCTCCTGCTATTAGTAATTGTCAACACACATGATTTGTTTCTGCACTAAAAGTCTTGGTAGAGTTACTCATTAATTAGTTTGTGTACAAACATGACTACCTCTGCCAGTGGGAATAATGGGATGCCATTACAGGTAAAGCCAGAGAAGATCTGACTAAAGTAGATGAATCTTCATTACAGTCTCACTATATGACCTTTATCAACATCTCAAGCTTCATTACACACACAAGGTTGTTGCCTCAGATTTGTAGTGATGGCTTCAGATGCTCATTTTTTAGTTATGTGGATATGCACTTCATTTTCTTTTACTTGGATTCTACTTTTCACCAGAACTTATTCTACGTATTTCAGAAGTTGCCTTGCATAGCCAAAGAGTGAGAAGTCCCGCTGGTATATAAATGTGTATGATCGTGTGCAGCTAGGCTTTCTAAACGTCAAGTGGCCAAAGAGTGTAATAAATAGTGGAATTTTCATAATTGTTTTTTATATTTGGTAGATCCCATGCCTTTTTTATGTGGACTCTGATACTCATTCTCCTTGATATAATACAAAAGACGAAAAAAACTATTTCCTTCAGGAAGAATAAATAGTTTAACTGGGGCAATGTAATGTCATGGTTCTTATGTCAGTATTTCCCTCAAGTAATGGGTGTCCAGCATCGTTATTTGAAAGGTTACCTTGATAACCCGAAGCAGAAGTTGTCTGGTAGCTTTCAGCTGGGTTGTACTGAGTTGTAAGAGTCACCAAGAAATTGGATCCTGCTCAGACCTTAGAGTTCTTGTTCCTATGTGATTATTCCAAGAATCACTCTCCACTCAGGTTGCAAGACAGGTGACATCCCTACCAGATCACCTGAGAAGCCTTTGGTTTCTGGATGTTTTTAGTTTAGCCGGATACCATGTACTGTTTCACTGATGATAGTCCTCAAATAATTTTTTTATTGAGTGTTTTTTCTGCTTCTGAGATGGAGAAAGACTGGAGTGTCAACCTGACTCCAAATGTGACCTGTCTTTGGAACTGGATCTGTGATGTCTGGTCCTATGAGGTCCACTTTTTTGTCATGCAGATAAATTGCGAGTAAAACTGTCAGTGCCTTGTTGACGACAGAGTGATCGGTCAGCATGAGTTACTTCCCTGCTTCTCTGTCCTTGTGTAGTAGCTGTCTGCAGCACGATACCTGTGGCTTACAGTGACCTGCCTACGCGCAGTGTGCTAATTCTTTTGTTTGTCTCTGTTGCAATAATACTTGTATTAGGCAGGGATTCACATGGGTGCTTGTTCTAATTAACTACAGTGTTAGAATAACAAAGTAGCCCAGAACAAATCCCAAACAGATTGAGGCAGATGAACTGTGTATGGGAATCTCCAGATTGCGCCAGGCTCCTAGAGTCAGGCGTATTTAACATCCTTAGATCCTGCTCAGCGAGGGTGGCAATTCACACTGAAGTGGAGGAATGTAGTGAGACATGTACTATTATAAAGAAAAGGTGATGTTGGGGCGGGGCAGAGGTTTTTGTTTGTTTTGAATGTAGAGGGGTGTTTTGGTGGGTTTGATTTTGTGAGGTTTTTTGTGCAACTGGAAGGGAAAGTGGAATGCAAGGGTGTATCAGTTTTGTTGCAGCAGTATGAGGGATCTGCTTTTTCTTGCTGCTGAGCAGCAATGGAATAGCATTGCTGAGCTGACATCCCTGGTTCCTTGTGGCTGAGCTTCAGGCGCCCCTGGACCAGTTAACTACTCCTGAAAGATGCAACAAAAATGTACAGATAAGGAGCCTGCTGGAAGTTCTGGAGAAGTAGCTGCAAGGTACTGGTTGCAGAGGGAGTTGTATTGTCCTTCTCCCTTAGAATAACAGCAACATTGTGTATGCTTCAGGACGAGATCCAGCAGTGTTGTGATCCATCCAGTGATACTACACGTGTAGGGATGCCATGCTGCATACTGTGCTGAACATGACGGTGCTAGCGGAAGTGTCAGGGGATGCAAAGAAGATTAGAACCCCATAGGACCTTGCCAGATATTTGTGCTGGTGGTCAGGAAGAGCCCAGAGGTCTGGGATCACCAACGCTTTTTTAATTCTAGAGCAAGAGTTTGAAATCTACTAATCATTCCTGGAAAAGGATAATGGGCAATATTTAGCAGACGACTCTTCTGTTGAGCTGTACAGCTGTACATATTTCCTTCTGTGATTCTCCTCCAAGGGTTTTTCTTTATTGCAGCATTAGCCAAGCTGGTGCAAGCTGGCAAGATTGGTCCCCAGTAAAGTCTCCTTGTGAGAACTGTGTATATTGGAATATGTGCTCTTGTTCAAAAGTGGCATGAGAAACTGAGTAAAAACATCCTGCTCTTTTCAGTGAAGTCTTTGCGTCAGCCTCTCAGCATGCTCTAAGCATCAGTTCCAGATCAGTTACAAGAAAAAATGCATACTTTAATTTTCTCCTCTCTTTAGGCTCTTTTTCTGATTATGTGGACACTATAAAGAAGAGCTATGAAAAGTTATGGTCTTTTGCTGGACTGGGTATTTCTTTTACTGAAGGTTTAGTGTTACAATGCCTAAAAATTTAGAATTCCATTAATAAAAAGCCATTTTATTTGAACATCTCAAATGGTCCTGGTGTAGCTGCTGAGTCTGATATATTTGCATGTAAATGCATTTTCATTCTAGAGTCGTATTTATCTGCATTACATTAGAAGCTTTAGTATGTCAGCTAAGCCTTTTAGCGTTTGAAGAAACATCTGTAAAATGGGCTAGCAACTTTTCAGCTACATTTTGGGGGAATGTGAATGCATTGATTCTTTTGCTTAGGTTGTTATTTTGCTATGGAAAACTTTCCGTTTCTGAAAAACCTGTTAAGGTGTTCCATTTTGTTATTTTCAAAACACGATGGTTGTCTGGGTATTTCTCCTTTCAGGTTTTGGAATCATCTTAGTATATATTTCCATAAACACAGAAATGTAAAAAAAAACATTTTCAATTTGAAAATAAAAATAATGACACGCCACATTTTTCTCTAATTTGGGAAGCAAAAAAGGGTCTTACAAATGACATAGTATGGGAAACTAGATTCTCTTTCCTACCTAACTGATACTAATCTGTGTGTGTTCCACTCTTTTTTTTCTGTTGCACATACAAGTTTTCTTCTTTTTTTATCACATCTTACTTTTTTCTACACAGTTACTCCTAGTGCTTTTGTTCATTTATGAATGTTCCTACACTAGTAGTATAATTCCTCAAGAGATTTTGTGAAATAATGTTAAAGGGTACAGTATTGTAACCTTGTGAAACGGTGTATTACTGTTTGTCAGTTAGATTCCACTAGTGGTGTCTGGGTAATAAGAAAAACTTGATGCCTGAGCAGGCAAGCTTCTCAACTTGACCATAAGGAGTTAAGAATGTGAAGCATTTTTATGCAGATTGTAAATTGGCTGTTGCTAATTCTCCTGTCTTCTCTGGTTGATGTAGTATCAATTAGCAAATACAGGTTTTAATGCTTCCTTTAATATTCATGATTCTTAATTGCCTTTGTTAATTGAGAAGAAACACTCTGGTGTGCAATGCTTGACAGGTAAGAATTATTATCTGCTGCTTGTGTTGGCAGTTGTCCAGAGAAAAGTAGGTTACTGATACACAAGCATGTGCAAAGATCTTGCCCACAGATTTGTTCTTTTGGCCGTGAGTTTCCCTGCTCTTGAAAGACCATCCGAGTAACAGAACAGCTGGTGGTTCAGGTAGAAGGTCTGAATAACCTGTTTTGAGGAATCAGGTGTGTGGGTTCATTTACAACAGGGAGCAGGCACAAAGGAGAGGTATTTTTAGAAACTGCAAACCTACAGTTATTTCAAATAATTAAGTCAAAGAAATGACTGCAACTAAAAACAAAGGAGACAGTGTTATGGTGGAACTTAACTGATTAAATTTTATTAATTTTTCCAAACATGTCAAGTTTGATCTGTGTATATATGCTTGTCTTTAGACTGTATGTTTCAATCCCTGAAATGTATCTTATGCTCAGGTGTTCAATTGTTTATGCTATGTATACAGCTTGGCTATATTGTAATTTCTTTATGATGTTATAGAACTGGCTTTGTTTGAAATGTCCTTACAACTGCTAAACAATTTTCATTCAAACATTTTCAAAGGTTACTTTTTATTTTCAACCACCTTGAACTATTGCTTTCATATAGCTTTAAATAAGTAAACAGGGATGACTTTAAAGACTGTAAAAGAAAGAATATGCCTTAAAACTAAAAAAAATTAAAGAATCAGAACCACTTGAATGCCAGCTGCAAAAGTAACTTAGAAGGAGGTGCTCACTAAAACTAATTGGATTTAAGTTTGCGTTTGCTTTTCAAAGAGACTTAAGATACTGGCTTATTTAAATGCTTTCAGAAATGTTGGCTTAGCTCAATAATGCTGAAAACTAAGGAAAAGAACCATAGAACAGGTCTAGCAAGGTGTGATTAATGCTTTTAATGAGAAATGCTTATAAATGAGGTTTCAGTCGTTATTTATATTCAGAGGATAGGTTCTTAACTGGAAAAGGTGGCCATTCTGTGTTCTGTTAGGGACAAAACTGGCTTGATTTTTTTTTTTCTTTGTTAATTAAAATTGAAATGTTAATTTTTCATGAGAGCTGTAAAATAAATTGAACTGGAATTGGCTTATGCAGGAAATGAGACTTATCAGTTAATTTTATTGTCTAAAGTTTGGCATCTTGGCTGATAAAAGTAAGTCGCACTTATAATTTCCCTTTTTGCTTCTCTCAGGGTTAGCCTGTAGAAATTACACCAGCATCATGTGGCATGAGCTGCAGAGTGCTGCTCTGCACCAGATGGACTTCAGAGAGATAATGGAGGCAATATTGTCCCCAGCTTGGCGGCTGTTGCATGGGCTAAGCTGACCAGCTGTACACTGTGGGCTTCGGTGGAGGATATTGGAGAAGTAATCTCTTGCTTTGTAGGGTTCTTGGACTGTTGCTGTGAGAGATGGAGAAAAGCTTCCTCCTCTGCTCTCGCACAACAACTTTTCACAAGGTGTGGATAACCACGGCACTGGTTGGGACTGTCCCTTGAGCCAATGTTTTGTTGTGGTAGCAGTTCTTACTCTTTTATAGCTGTGCAGCAATTCTACTGTATTCTCAAATCAGAACAGTTTAAAGCATCCAGAACTGGCAATTGTTTGGAAAAACAGCAGAGAATGAGGCTGATTAATAGAAAGTTGAATAGCAGCAGGAATGGATGCTTTCCCACACGCTCTCCAAATGTAACTGTGATCGTATTGCTGGTAGCAGTAGCCCAGTTATCAAAGCACTGATGGATGGGTAGCCCTGAAAGGACGTTTGGAAAGAGCGGAGGTCATGACTGCTCTTTCTGACGTATCAGTGACTGCATTTGCATAATAGCTCAGGCAATCTGGAGATCCTGTATTAGGAAAACATTGGTGGGGGGGAGAGGGGGGGACAAATCTGGTTTTGTGCATGGCATTGTATTTCCAGTAGTAACAAAATACAGGAAGGTTGGAGGGTAGAACAATACTTACGAGCCTGAAACTGTACATCAAGCTTAGTTTCTTATGGTTAGAATATTTTTAGTGGAATTGTTTTGGTTTGTTGATGCATGACTACATACTATTCCTTGTCAAAGATCACCTGTTGTGTTAGCGATCATCCAGTATGAAGTGATATATCTGCCTAGGGAGATTATGGTTGCACTTGTAGTGGAAGATTGCCCTGTGAATGTAGAAATATCAGACTGCCGGCTCTACACCGGATGCATTCACAGCTGGCTGGAGTGTTTTGGATCATCAGTAATGGGAAATGTGTGACTGCTACAGAAACAGGATATCAAGGTCATCATAGTGTTAGGTTTACCTGGAAACACTTCAACTTTTGAAAATATGCCTGTCTTCGCTATCTTGAATTTCTCTATTTCCAAAGCTCTGTCCAAATCAGTGGAGTTTCTTTCCCACTTCCAGTACCAGAATCTAATGAATGTATAAAAAAATAACCCTAGCATCCCTCACAGAACTATTGTCTGAAATCTGCCAGATTTTTCCTCTTTATTTATAGAGAAATTACTGTTGGGTTAATGTACTGAGAATTCGGATGTTCTGGTTCATGGATATAACCTGATTGTGTTGGTGGAGAGGTTTTTTTGTATTGTTAAAGGTTTTTGTATTTATTAATACTGTTTTATGGCAGATTAACAATTAAGAGACAATCTTCTTTCCTTTGCACCATTCAGCCATGCCTAGAATACTGAGTTGAAAGCTGTTAAAAACAGATACCTGTGCACTTCAAAGTTTCTGCCAGTGGTTCTGGTAGACCATGGCTGCTTCATCTAAACCTTTTCTTTAGGGTACAGATTTTTAATGATACTTGGCTGTTGGTTGTGTACCAATACACTGGCTGTGTAATGATACTTGGTATACTTAGAAGTATCTTTTTAGAGATACTTCTTCACTTGATACTTACTTTAATTGAAAGTCAGTGATACTTGAAGGAACATATTTTTATGTGGTAGTAAGCATATAGTTAAAATTGTAACAGATGAGTTTTACAGTACCTTTTAAAAATTGTCCTTGGTTTCTGAAGGGTTCTATGAATCCCCTTCAGACCTTCAATATGTTTAACTTTGCATATTGTTGATCATATGATTAGACTGAAATTATTATGGCTCTTTTAAGGCCTGCTGCTTCTGTGAGCTTTAAATTGAACACATTATTTTATCTGTAAAATACATGTGAAGTCACAAGTTATCTTAGCGAAAATAAAGAGGTGACATTTCTTCTAAACTCTGAAAGTGAAGTTTTGTTAGTAGTTTATCGCTTTCATCCTTGCAACTTTGTGCCTTGGCAAGATGTGATGACTTGCGGTTGTTGTAGTTGTCAACTCAGTATTAGAGCAGAACAGTTTCACAAATGTCCTATTAACCTATCTCATAACCCAGTGCCAAAACACTTTCATCATCTAGTCTATTCCAACACATTAATATAGCTGAAGATTTATCATTTTATTACTCAGTGCACAAAAGTCAAATGACTTCCTTGGTGTCAAAATTTATTTCACAGAAATTGTTACCCAAATCACCTTTTCCCATCTCTGTTCTTCTTACTAATGAGCTTCTTACCAGCTAAATTTTGGAAGGGTGCTGTTCCTTTTTATTGACATATGTACAATGCCAGTAGCCTTTCTGTGGTCAATAATACGTGTTTTAATCTAGTGGCATATTAAGGTTTAATGGTATCCCATGGGTGTCTTTTGGGGAATTATTCTAATGTGATTGTACTCTTTCTATAATATTATAATCTTAAAGAAAAGTAGAGCTGGTCTTTCTTCCCATAGGCAAATGCATATAAATGTTAGAGAAGTGACTCACTGGTTCAGTCTAATGCTCAGTTTTCAGCCAAAAATTATATAAACCATGTGCCGAGGCATAAATATATTCCTGTTTGTAATTGCTGGTTGCTATTTCATTTGGAATGAAGACAGATCAGTTTATTCTAGAGCTGCTAAATAAAAAATAGTCATTAATGTAGATCATAGATAAGAAACAAGATCTCCTAGAAGCTGATTAGATTTAAAGGTGACCTTAAATGATCAGGTAGCATGGGCATATTGGTTTTTTTGAATACACATTTGCTTTTATCTTCTCCCCCTGCCCCCAAACACTGAGTAATTAAGACCATGCATATAGAAGAAATTTCAATGATGATGTAAATAATTTAGCATTGCTTATAAGCCACTTTGCCTCTAATTCATAAGTCTGAATTGCATTACTAAAATAATGTAGCATGCACTGATACAAGTACAACATCTATTATTGCTTTTCACAATGCAGTTACAGTCAAAGTAGAAATTATATTTTCTAAAAGCTGAAATAGTTAACTATGTATACTGTATAATGGTTGACATTTTTGTAAAATAGTGAAGTAGAACACTGATATTTTTCTTATTTAAATAGTAATGTTTCTGAATACTTCTATTTCTTTTTTAAATGTAGTTGAATCTCATTAGAATGTAAGCATTGAACAGAGACTGTTTCTTTATAGTATAGGGTATAAGATAGATATAACATGAAAGGACATAAATCACTAAATTCAAATTGGGAAAACCCCACAAAAGAGAGCTTGGATAAGAATTTGGGTACAGGCATGGTTAGAATGTAGTTTATCTTACAAAAAAAAGTTATTACAATTTAGGTATTTTTCATTGCTCATTAGAACAGAGCAAAGGATTTCCAGAACTTTATTTGAAAACTGAGAGGTGTTTGCACTTTGTGTGGACTTTCTGGTAGCTCATCCAGCTTCACTTCTGAGCTTGGCCTCAGCTGAACCACAGTCTTAGTCCTTAGCCTTGTCTAGTCAATCCAGCCTAGTATTTCCTAGGAAAAAACAAATATTTACTCGGCCAAAGTGAGGAGATGGATGGGTTCTGTTGCCCAAAGCTTAAGTACTTCCCAAGGGATGGGGATGGCTGAGGTTCAAGCGCCTGCTCAGGAGCACTGGAATTGTGGTCTTGAAGGCCTTATCCTCAAGCACAGAATTATCTTCTCTTAATAGAAATGCTGTCAAAACCAGCTAGCCCTAGAGCATTTCTGTGAGTGAATAAATCATCATGTTCTGACATGCAAACATCAAAACTGTGGCCATAAGTTTCTAATTGGCTCTAGACGGGGATCACAGAGAATCAGCAATTAAACACAAGCTGTCAGTGCAGTCCTGTTGGTTGAAAGCATAATCCCCGCGTGCACAGACGGAGAAATTGTCAGAAGAGGCTGGGAGATGTCTGCTGCCGTGAATAACAAGGATGAGGGAAATCACCCATCATCTGGTCTGGCGGTACATCTCGTCCGGGTCGCTGGTGAGACTGGCGTGGAGCACACGCTGCCTGTCAGGTTTCCAAGGGATGTTAGAGGCGGCAAACGGCAAAAAAATGAACTGGAGAAATGACTTCAGACAAGGTCCCTGGTTACTTTTATTTCAGTGTAGGAGGAGGCCTGGATAGTTCATACAATACTGAGGGAGAAGATTCTTGATGATAATTATGTTTTCCCCTTAGAAAAGCTATGCATAGGAGGAAGGATGGAAATGATTTTAAACGTTGGGTCTGTCAGTAAACCTTTTTTTCTTTATTATTTAACAACAAAGATAATTAACCACTGAAACAAACGATGAAGAGACATTTTAAATTTTTCACTACTCAGTGTTTTCATATCACTAACATACCTTTCGGAATGTTGTCTTTCAGCCAGACATGAATTATTTGGCTCACTTTGTGGGTAAGTAGGTGAAACTTGGTGATCTGTGTGCAGGTTGTATTAAATGATTGAATGATCCCATCTGGCTTTAAGCTCTAAATCAACTTAATGATCGAATTACATTAATATCCAAGGTCCTTGGTCAAGTTGACTGTTGGCTCTCTTCAAAAGAGGTGTTAAAGGTTCTGATGGGGGCCAGGGGGAACCCCATCTTCTCATCGCTGTTTCACTCCTCTTTGAGGTGACTTTAATTTCTAATATTAACCTTAATACAAGGTACTCCTTGTGCTGTTGATTGGAGAATATTATCAGATTAGTGTCAGATTCTAATTCCGTTTCTTATGTTGATAATTACGCTTTGACCTAGGTTATATGGTACTTGCCATTTTTAAGGTGTTGTTTACAGAATGGTGCCAAACAAGCTGACATTTTCTAGACTGTTAGGCTACTTTAGGCTGATTACTTTTGCTTATTTTGAAGCTTCATCTAAAACATCCAAGCTATTTCCCAGAGCAAGGTGATGAAAAAAGATTTCTCATTTCTTCCTTCCCTTTCCCCTGGTGACAAGAAGTCTTCTCAATGAAGTGCCAGAGCTCCCTGAGAAAAAGTAGCACTTTGGAGAACTGGTTTGAAGTTGAAAGTCTGCATCTGCTCAGTAAAGGTTTGTTAGTGCTGTCAAGGATTTTCTCTGCGGTTTGCGGCTGCCCCAAGTGTGCTTCAGTCTGGGGCTGCAGGGATCAGGCTGTGCTTTCCTCGCCCCTTTTCTGGGACAGCAGGCACTGCCGTGGCAGCGCAGCTGGGCAGAAGGTGAGGGTCCCTCCCCACATCTCCCTCAACAGCTGTCTTTGCGATGAGCGGAGCAACAGCTGTTTCGGTGAAGGAGAGACTTGTAAGAAGTGAGGTGGGATGCAAGTGGGAGTTGGTGGCTAGTGGGGAAGGAAAAGGGGATTGGGCAAAGGAGGTGATCATCCCTAAAGCACAGCTTTTCCTTTCCAGTAAAGTGGGATCCGGTGGAGAAAACATAAACGTATGAACAGTCATCCACTTCACTTTTGACACACCTTAACTTTTCCATGTCTTAATACTAAATTCTGCTTCAATGCGACCTTTACAACTAATATCTGTCAATGGTTTCAATCTCAATTAGCAGACGCGGACTACTGATTTAAAATAGCACATCAGAACAAGACCGTTAAAATAAACGTCAGTTACGCTCTGGTATGCCTGGAGTAGGTAGCTGTGTTGCTGTCTGATGTATGTTCTGCACATTGTGGCAGGTGGTGGCAGGGCTTGGTAGCAGCCATGGGGGGAGGAGTGCTCCCAGTTCACTGAAACAAGAAGGTGGGTGCCACCTCTGACCCTTAGGTAGCAAGAAAAAAAGCAAATGTGAGAGGAGATGATGCACAACTCAAGAGAAGTCCTCATACACAGAGGTGGAAGAGGCTTGAGCTTGTTTTCAAGTTGTCTTGTTATTAATTTCTGTATCAGGAAAGCCAACAGGCAGTCAGAGGAGTGATGTTTGTGCAGTGCCTGGCTGTAAGTTACCTTCTTAGGTTGGGAAAATCACTTATGCACCAGAAAATGGACTTCAAATTAAACACAAATCTATTAGCTGTGTGTGTTTGGCTCTTTCAGAAGAAATCATGGTGTTACTTCAGCAACATGTACAGAAAGAATGAGTTAATTATGCATAAGTACTTTATTTTGAGTGCTTTAGGTTTTGTAATTGCCTGCAAAGGAGTCATACAGTATGACAAGGTTTAAGTCTGTTGGATTTGTCTAGTTTACACCTAGTGCTGGATTTGAGAGCTTTTGCTTCCCAGATACTCAGCACCAGCTGTCTCTCAGAAATAAAACTCACCTCCTGGCTTTTCAGTGCCATGCAGCCATGTCGGCTGTCCGGAGTTAGCTGAAGTAGTAGTTTCTAAGCTTTTTTAAATATATACTAAGTTTTTATGGCTCCTGGAGTTCTATGTACAATATCATATCTGTGCCATTTATAATTAAATATACTGTGTGGATGTGCCAGCTTTGAGTTCAGATCAGGAGGGATTTGTTGTTGTGTGTTCTGTGTGTTTTGTTGGGGCTTTTTATTTGATCAAATTTATGAAGACGCTGCTATCTACATAACTATGGACTGATGCAGTTTCTGATCCCTTTGCTATTGCCATATTTTTCTCTGAAAGTAAGAATATATGTTAAGTGGAATTTTTGTGTGCCTTATGAGACTGAGGGCCAAAAAGATGGAGGAGAAAATAATACAAGTGTTACATGGTAATGTAGAAACATCATGCTTAAGTCCACCTAGCTTGTAAAACGCGTAAGGCTGCATGTAACATTTCAGTAGTCTCTTGCCCTTTCCATCCTGATTTGCTGCCTCAATTTATAAGGGGAAAATGGTGTAGCACTACTTTCCTCAATGCTTTTTACCTACATTTCATACGAATTACATACAGGTTAATTATTTGACTGTAAACGTAATCCATCTACAAAGTTCCTCAGCTTTATCTCTTGGCATTTCTGATAAAGCTGTAGTTGGAAATAAAGAAGATTGTTTTAATGGCTGCTGAGTGTTCTACATGAGGTGCTACAACCAAATTGTAGCATTTATATTATTCAAATTATCTATGTTCTTTTATCCTTGATAACCCTGAATAGATTAAATGGACTTTATGGATTTATTTTTAAAATGGAAGCAGATGTCAAGTCAGTGAATGTGCATGCACATGCAAATATTAATACTGTATAGAGTCAGTGGTTTGTACTTTTCAATGTTAGATGCATGCTGAATATCCTATGTTAAATTTTATTACATCATTTATGGTATGAAATTGCTAGGATATAACTGAGATGACTTCCTGCCATTAAATGTTCTATGGCTTTTGGCAGGAATTAGGGGTGTTAACCTCAATCGCCTGGCAAAAAAATCCTGCTGTCGTAACTGTACTGTCTATTTAAATTGTCCCCATAACATTTTACCCAAGTTTCTCATCTCTCTGTAAAATTATAACTTTATTGGCCCAGAATGAAGTTCAATCCCAATGGGTTCTGCATTGTAGTGGTGGGTGAGAGATCTTTTTATCAGATTGCTTTGAAGAATTTGTGATTGAGAGTGCTGTATAAATATAAGCTGTTGATACCAAAAATAAATCAGTAATTAGAACTGATGGGAGTGAGGCAAAGCCATGTGAAATTCATTTGTTACATGAATATTTTAAAGAAAATATGAACACGTGCTTACTTTGGACTGCTTTAGCTCTGGGCAGCAATTTGTTGTTGTGGTAGAGGAAATGAAGGGTTTATAAGAAACTGTCAAGACCATTTTTGCTTAAAATATCCCTGCACTTTTTACTGTACATCAGTGAAGAGCATGATGTAGGTTGTTTTATGCAATGCTATATATTGAAGTTGACCCAATAATTTTCCTGGAAAAAGATTAAGGAGAGTTTTATTTTACCTATGTTGGAAAATGTGTGTAAGAATTTTACAGGAAAATTTCAGTCCTTTGTGCTGGAGATTTCAAGCTGACAGGGATGCAGGGGAAGATCTGAGCTAGCCCCACGGCTGCTCCAAAGCAGGCTTTGTAGGCTGCCATTGGCACGAAGGCTTCTGAGCCCTTTCCCTAAATGCATCGGCTACTTCTGTGCCAGCCATGCAGAATGGTAGTTATTCATTTAATTTACTGTGGTGTATTTCACTTACATTATCTAAAAAGGTATTTAGCGTGTGCCAAAACTCCATTGATTGCATTATAGCATGTTTTGGGGGTGGGGGAGTAATTTTAACCACAAACTGAACCTGCTTCACTTTTTTCTTTAAATTCCATTATCTGTTCAAATTGGATATTTTATTTTTATTTTTAGTAGGCAGCTGTGAATGGTAGCTGTTTACTGTGAGAAGAGCACGGTTTTTCAGGAATCTTTAAAGAAAAATACTGAGCTGTTTAATCATACTTAGTTTTGTTTGCTGCCAGTAATTGTTAGCTTGAGACCCAGTTTTGTGTGGGGACAGGTAAGGAAGCTAAGCTTGTTTTTAGGTTGAGTGGTGTTTTTTTCTGGAGTGAGTTTATAGAAACATAAGTAGATGCATTTTGTATGTGACTGGCAAGCTGTTCAAGATGAGATTTTGAAGTTATATAATTCACCTTATCTGGGATGGATTTCATTAATGGCATTAATTTGAGTAGGCAAGATTTTGCACGTCTAACAACTGTGTTTCTGTTTTTCTGTGGGTTATTTGATGAAAACTTCTTTCCAGCAATGACTCCCAGCCACGTTAAGGAGCACCACTATCGCAGATCGGTTAGCCCATGATCTGCTTGTAGTGCATCTGTAGTACTTAAAGGTCTAGATTTGTGATCAAGACTAGGAGTCAAGATGAAAACATTCCTTTCCTGCCCTTTACACAGATGATGTTTCTGAATTTGGGTGGAACAGTTCATGTTTCTGTGCCTCAGTTCTTCTAACCAAACGTCTTTTCATTCTGCCTCTCATTTCTGCTGAAGCTGCAGGAACTCAGTCTCAATGCTTGCAATAGAAACTGTATCCAGCTCTGTGTCTGTGTCTGTACCTACCAACGTGTGAATTACAGCTGATCATTTTGATGTGCTGTAATACAAAGCACTTCAAATCTAGAGTTGAGTTGGGGGACAGATCACAGGTGTGGTCAATACTGCATTTCTGTTAAAACGTCCAGATCTAGCAGTGCATCTTGTGAGCTGCAGGTAGCAAAAGCTCACTGAGAAAGGTGAGACAGTTGTGCCTAGACTGAGAAGAACAAAGACAAGGAGTTAACTTTGACTCATTTGTTATTGAAGTTCTTCAGTATCTTTGAAAAGGAGAGGTGGATCACACCAATTCTGCCGTCATGTCTATAAGAACAGTGGTGTTACATTACAAAGCATGGTATAGGAACTGCTGAAACTGTTTCAGATTCAGGAATTATATAGATTTATGTGTCACAGACGTATAGGAAAGGGAATTGTGCTGTATCTGAAGAAAGAATTGAAACTCAAAACATCCTGAAATCAAGCTGCAGTTGCTAATAGTTGCTTCAGGCCTGAAGACACTTTACCTACCCTAAGTAAAGTACTCTAGCGTCAGAAAAGCTGGAGTACAGGAGAGTCTGGAGAAATTCATCAGGGGTATACAAATATCTTTAAAAAGCATGTAAACACCTATATTTGGGGTTTTAGGCAGGGCAGACTCCTGTAATGCCCAAATTTTGAAATGGGTGATTGCCTAGCTTGAGGTGGTGGCTTCTGCAGTGGGTTGTCTGTCTGTCATGCCACTTACGCAGGATTCTTTCCTCTGTGCCAGTGAGAGACATCCTCCTCCCGCATGCCCTTGGGAAGTTGCCTAGAAGACCACAGCACAACTCTTGGTTTAGAAAACGGTTCTTGCTCTCAAGCCGATGCAAGCCTGCTGCACAGCAGAGTGACGCAGGGGCTCCTTGCAGGTCTGTGGGAGCAACCACAGGCGGGCTGGGATGGAGGGCAGGCATCTGCTGTGCCCTGTCTGAGGAGGCTTGACGCCTGCGCCAGATCTGTCGGGAAACCAGCTGGACTTGCAGACCGTGTAGTGAGGAAATCAAGATGTCATAAGAATAATCCATCTTGAAAGAAGCTGTTGCTGCCTCCCATGAAATTGCTGTGTGTGCAGCTTCCAGCAATGTGTTTTTGCTGTGTAAGGGCTATCGGAGCAATCGTTCACTTATGTGCTGACATATCTGTATTAGGCAGTCTGCAACATCTCAACTGAGTTGGATTTGAAACATTGTAGGGCTGTCCAGTTTGAAGAAATTTGGGATTATTTTGCTTGACTCACCTATCATTGCCCTCCCTTCTTCTTTCTTGTTTTTAGTGGAAATTCTTACAAGGCCAAGAACATTATGCTTGAAAAGAAGACAAATGACCGTTTTGAGCACTGGATTGATGCCCTGGCCTATTGTTTTAACCATTTTTTTTATTACAGCCAAGGTAGTGTGCAGATCCTTAAAATAATTCTGTCACTGTGAGAAGCTTTCTGCGTAAGACCTCTGTCAAGTTAACCTTTTGGTAAAAAGCTGTAGAGTAAATTAAAACTGAAAGGATATAAACGTGTAAACATGCAATGGTAGAAAAAAAAACTCCAAAACGTTTGAGTCCAGCAAAAGAAATGGCAACTTCCCATTGTCTGCATCAATCTTTTCTTTTAAAAATATTCCTCTTGTTAGCAGGGGTAATTTGTACTCTTCAAAAAACAGTTAGATCCAAAGCCTAATTCCAAAGAAAGAAAATGCAAGGGTGCAGATAACTGCTGCTTACTCTGGAAAATAGTCTTGACTTTGTATGGCTGGCTTTAATGAAACTCACTCAGCAGGCATCCTACCATCATAGCTTAAAAGCTAAGCAAATGTGTTACCTTTGCTGCTGCAATCTTTCATTTGTCATGGAAACCAGCAGTTAGTGTAATGCAAGAGAAGTAACTCTTTCTTACACGTTTCATTTTACAAGCTGTGTGCGTACTGTTGACAAAACGTGGCTTTTCCAAAGGATAACTTTATTATAAAGCTGTTGGCATGGCAGATGCAATTTGTCCTAGTCCCCTGAAATGAGCAAGCACACCTTTTGACCCGTTTTTCCATGTCCAGATTGGTAGAGATGCTTTGTGATCTGGTGAAAGTCAACGTTTTCATTGCTGAAAAGCTGATGGAAAAGCCTGGTTCTTTTCACTGTTTACATTCATATTTAAAGTATGGGATTTGAAGCAATCATAGGAACCAAGGCAGAACTATCTCCGCAAGCTGTCATAATTTCCAGTTTATTTTGTAGTGGAAGCCAAAATGACAATAACTGTGTAAATCTTTATTGATGACTTTTTTCAGAGCAAAATGAATTAAGCTGTTTTTCTGTAGGGTTTCTTGTCAGTATCTTTGCAGCTGACAGTGCTAGTTAGATTTAAAAAAAAAAAAATACTGTTGCTAGAAGCTGATTGGCATGCTTTAAAAGTAAACATTTAAGGGCCTTTTTAAATCCAAAAGCTGCTGTTGCTGCATGCTGATAGAAGCTTCTCCTACAGAGAATGGTGGCTGGTGTGAATGTTGGTTCGAGAAGAGAAGGCTACTACAGAGTGGAAATGACTTCTCTTAGGAAAAATGCGTTTACACAGAGCAATTGAGCTTTGACTTTCCTGACTAGCATGGCAGTAATTTATTGTCAAACAGATGTATTTGTAGAGAAGAGGTGTGCAAAATCATGGCCAGTGCTATATATATATTTTTTTTTAATGAATAAAACCAGAACATATGTTATCTACTAAATTAAGGGCTTCTGAATCTTTGACATTATTGTTCCTTGAAAATCCCCAGATAAATTAACACTAAGCCATTGACACAGCTTCAGGTAAGACACCAAGACTTCTACTTATAAATCAAAGACTTTCTGTCCGGAAATTAATGTGAATATTGAAAATCAAATGAAATTAAATTTCCAAGTTGTTATAGATATTGTTGAAAACTGCACGTGGGGCTGATGTCATGATCTTATTTCCCACATATATATTTGTAGCAGCATGAGTAAATTTTTGAGTAAGCATGCTGCTAGGTAGTCTAGGAATCTGTCTTGATCCACACCTGACCCTATGAAATAAAACAGTGTTTAAAAATACTTATTCATCATATAAAACCTCTCAAAATTTGGCCTTTTCAACTAAGTCCATAATCCTATTGAGACTTTCAATATGCCTAGCTGCAAGATAGGACAGTATTGGTACTAGAAACAATCAATTATTTAGGACAGTTTAGTACTGCTAGTGCTTTTAATGAGTTTCCTTAGCTGGACCCCTGTAGTCTTAAAAGACTATACTCGTTATTAAATGAGGTCTCTGCAATGCGTTTTAAATGTATCTTCATGAGTGCATTTTCTTAGGGTTTTGGGTTGGATTTCGGCGTTCTTTCTTTTTCCTTCAGTCTAAAACAAACACAATTTTGAAAAATAAAATCTATTTTTCTTTGAAGATACCCAGTTAAAAGTTGTAAAGTGAAGTTACTCGGACAACATGTCCTTTCTCTTTCCAGCCTGCTCATGGCTTTTCACATTTGAGTATTTCAGTGCATGATGCTTATGTAAATTACATAGTTGGTGTGGTAGATGATCTTTGAGTTTTTTAGAGGACTTAATTGAATTCACTGAGCAAGTAAAAAGCTAGAATTATATTCTACGGTATTATGGAATAATGTCATATTTCTGCTTGTTGTTGAACTTTTTTTGATGTGTTATTATAACCAAAGTAAGAATAGGCAGCCTAGCAGAGTTCGTAAAATGATGGAGAGGGTATTCAAATGGCAATTGTGCACTGATCAAATCTGCCATTCAACCTGGCAATGTTTATTCTGGTTTCCTTGCTGATAGCAGCTGCTCCATTTTCTGTGGGTCTTCTCACTTTGCAGATTCTTGTTGCTTATATATACGGCGTGGGAACTATGCTTTTTTTTTTT
>Ga0065711_1034535_pt1 | contig 23594 bp, 13 predicted proteins | sample Hoacrofraction12_FD_59098 | JGI IMG/M metagenome (GOLD analysis project Ga0065711, IMG submission 59098) | Hoatzin crop microbial communities from Cojedes, Venezuela - Epithelial fraction 12 v2 (version 2) | ecosystem: Host-associated > Birds > Digestive system > Esophagus > Crop | place...
GAGGAGAAGAGAAGAGAGGAGTGGAGAGGAGAGGAGAGGAGAGGAGAGGAGTATTCAAGAGCTCACAAAATGACTAGAAGTGTAAAAAGCGCTTCCAAAAGTGCCCAAGACCTCAAAGCAGTTCAGCTTCTGGAGATGAAATATTTGAAAAGAATCTTTACTGGCCTGGGCCTAAGTGCCTCAGTCGCTGTTACATGCAGGACTTAGATTCCTAAGCCTCGTCTGAGCCTTTGAATATCTCACCCTACACTTCCTTCATTGCAGATCCTGAAGTGCCAGTCACCGTTTTAAAGGCGAAGTGGGAACAAAGTGTTCTGTAACAGAGTTTGACAATAAATATTAGCAATTACATGCAACTTAAGTAAGTCCAGAGCATTCTGCTGCTGATGGAAAAGACAGTGGATGCACGAGCTCAGCAGAGGTGAAACTCTGAGTGATTTGACTCTTCTCCTCAGATGGAGGCAGGTGCGGAAAGTGGATCAGCTCAAGTGAAGCACTGAACTAAGCAAGCTGCACAGCTCTCAGTGCCAAGAACACAAATCCTGATCTTCGTGAGCATTTACTGACTCTCAGTTCCTATGCTATGCCCATTACCATGCTATCTGAGTACTTCCCAGGTGCATTTAAAAACCAAACCACTGTCTCTCCTAATTGTACTGCTATTGAGTAGGAGTAATATGCTTGCTTTCACTACAGACTATCATCGTTACTATCACTGTCAAGAAATTACCAGAGGAAAGCTAAGCTAAAAAATGGGCTTTGCATTTAGTTCAGGCCCTGGCATGAACTAGGCATCATTATCATCTCTTGAAGAAGCGGTTGCTGAAATTTAGATACATTTCCTGGGAATATTGCATATTTCTTGTGCTAAAGAGTCTTCTTGTTGCTTAACAACTCAATTATTCTGGTCAAGCACAGTTGTCACAAGGGGTCATGTTTCTAAAAGGTTCTTCTTGTTAGTTGGAGCCAATGTCATGGAGGACTTGGATAGTCTAAGAAAGAACTTAAAGTGTTTGGTGAGAGTGGGAGTTGGGGAACTGCAGGATTTTTTTAATTGTTACAGCAAAATTGTGCCACTGAGCAGATGGGCTATTTCTGTTCACACTAAGTGGAACGTTTCCAGGATTTTTGGTGTTAGCCCTTGCTACAGCTCACAGCATTAAAGTTGCCTGGGAATCTCAGGGGCATCGCATGCAGCAATAGGCTGAAACATTATTTCTTGTCCAGGCAGAGGCAGACATGTGCCATATCTGTTTGACCATCTGATGCCAATCTACAAAGAGCTCAAAGCATTGAGCAAGCATTATTTCCAAGGAGTAAATACCTGCCAGTAGAGGAGGGTGCAATAGAAGTTGTAAACTGCCCATCCTGCTTGGGTTCACCTTCACCCAACTCCTAGTCATCTATATGGTGAGTCAGGGAGAGAACGGGTAGAATGTTGCTTTTGTTGTTTGCTAAGGGAGGGGTAAAGCATCATCCAAATATTACTGGGTTTGAAGCTCAAATTTTGAGGAGTGATGAAATGGAATTTACTAAAGGTAAGTTAGACCTATAAGATGAGGGAGCTTTGTGGATGTCTGAAGAAGGTGGAGCTATTACCCAGCACAGTTCGCTGGGCTCGGTCAGAGTAGGAGAAGCAGCCACTGAAAAGCATTCTTCTTCCCCCACAGCCCTTTAGAGGTGGGATGCTGGGAGGCTCCAGGAGCAAGAGCAGTACCAGCATAGGCGGGGAGGCAACACAGCTTCAGGGATGCTCCTGTGTCACCTAACCAGTAGCACAGGATAATGAGGCAGTACTGGCAGGAGACTGGACAATGGGCTTTGAAGAGAAGGAGGAGGTACTTCAGAAAAGTGCAGGGCACACAAATGAAGAGAGTCGGATGTCCCAGCAAGAACAGTTGTCTCCCTGCCTGACTTCTGGCCTGATGTTTGCCCAAGAGGGAAGCAGAATCATGACAGTTAAGAGATGAGGGCAACTTTGTGTTTTGTTAGGTTCCTCAATAGCTTCTTTCGAAGCAGGTTTTAGATAATGTGCTGTGATATTGCTCGTGCAGAGTGGTAGTTTCTATAACTGCCATATACTTCACAATGGGAGTAGATTTTTCTGAATACAGCTTTATGCACATACCTCATTACTTGACAGAAACCCTAAGGAAAGCAGAAAGAAACCATGTTTTTTTTTTGTGGCAGCAGAGGCAGGAAGGGAAAAGCTCTATGAAATCTGTTTTTTTTAATCTCTAGTAGACAGTCCTTCATTCAACAGAGACAGCAGGAAACAAACAGTAGAGCAAAGACTTTCCTGTGAGAGGTTTTCTGGCAGGTGCCTAACTGATTGCAGTGTGATCTGAGTGATCCATTAAAAATAAGAGAGAGAGAAAAAATCAACTCATTTGGGTCTAGGTGAAGACTAAAGGAGTTGAATAAAATCAACTCAGTCTGAGGATTAATTGCCTCAAGGTGGGATAATGCAATGAAGTCGTGAGATGGAAAATTAAAGTCAATGTCTTTTCAAACAACATGAATTAGACCATAGAGTTTGTTGCCAAAATTTTCTGAGTGCAGCAGGTTTCAAAAGTGCACTGGACATACATGTGAACAACGGAAATTATAGTAAATAATAAGGGTAAACAGTCACAACACTTTTTATACAGCCCTCCATGTTTCAGTACAAAAATGCCATTCCAAACACGTGGACAAAATGTTCCTTCACAAGCTCTTGAAACGCTCTCTGCACTTTTCTGTGAGACACCTGCTAATCAGCACTGCCCAAGACAAATACACGACTGGAACGATCACTGGCTTGATTTCTCCATTCCTGTTTTCCTAAATGTGAGATGGAAACAGACGGCTTGGTGTCTTTATATTTACAGTTCTTTGTCTCTCTGCTTCATCTGTCATTTATTCAGCTGTTCCTGTTCCATATGTTGCCATACTGGAAAAGCAAGGTACATTAACTCAGTCTCGTAAGAGTTTCATTATTACCTGACTTTCCTCCCAGCCGGTAAGAAATATATGATAACTTAGAAAATCATTTTTCCCTTTTTCAGCCATTTTTGTTTCCAAATGGAACAGAAGATCAGCAAACCACTGAAATGCTGATGGGTCTCGGCAAATCCAGTAAAAATAAACCTGTCAGATAAACATAAAGAGATTTAACAAGAAGCAAACTTTCAATAAAACTTCCTAATGATTGGCTATACTCATTAACCACATAGTGTATGACTCTTCTCCACTGTAAATTTAATTGTAATTACACATCATTTTGATTACGTGCTTTCCATCTTTTAAAAATTTCATTTTCATATAAACATTGAGTGAAAATAATGTGCCAGTGAAGATAGGCAGTGTACAAGTTTCCCATCTGCTCCTGCCAGAGCATCTCAACTCTGACTTATAATACCTAACCCTGCATTTCTTGCAAATAACTTGATTATTCTTTGAAATTTTGTATTTATCTTCAGTTATGTTTAAAATGGAAGTTCAGTTTCATTCAACACTGAAGTAAGGAATTCCTGTTTCTCAAGACCTTATGCCATAGGTTAACAGTTGATTTGTTCAGAAGATAGTTATCTTCTTAAAGTCAGATACCCTCTATAAAACAGGCTACAGAATGCTCCTACTTCCTTTTTAATGTATTTCTTGTTTAAATTGGGGCATATACTTTCTAGAGAAATATGAAACTGTAATTTTAAATTTGTCAAAGGGATAAAATGAACCACTGTCCCATGATTGGTTTTATATTGGTTGAAAACCTCCTCGCTATGAATAATGTACTCAGTTTTTCACATCCAGCTATCTCTAGTTTCATCTTCCATAACCTGGATCTTGTTTTAGTTGTCTATTGGTTTGGAGAGCCTGTCATTAAAGTTTTGTTTCCTATATAAAAATCAGAGCCTGGGGTCAAGCCATCCTATAATCCTCTCTATGATAAACTAAACATTCCTGGGATCTGTCACTGAGGGGCTATTTTTCCACACTTTAATCATTCCTATGGCTTATTTCTGTCTATTCTTCCTGTACTGCAGTCAGTTACAAACAGAGTAGAGTTTTTTTTTTTTTAAAAAAGCTGATTTATCCGGTTCATGGCATAGGGTAATGCTTGCATAGGGAATAAAATGTTTCAAACAAGATGGTTAGTCACTGCCCATATGATGAGAGTTTCTATTTCAAGACACCTTGCTGTGACATCTTCAGGTGGATCCAGTGAGACTCTCCAGAACCCTTTTTCTACTCTGTTCTTATAGCCAGCTGGCCCAGAGACCATTGTGACCACTCCAGCATGTGCATGGTCTATGGGGGTCTATTGTGTTGACTAGATACAAAGCATCTTCTAACTAATTAACTATGTATAAAACACTGCCCTGTGTGACCACTTCTACAGGAACAGTTTTTACTGACCATTTGCAAATGTCTTGTCCGTGGTGTACAAGTTAATCAATTTTGCAGCAGGAACTGCCTGTGGAGTCTCCAGACTGATGAGATTCCCCTCCCAGGATCTTAATCAACACACTGAGACATACAGAGCCTGAGCTGCCTTAGGGAGTCTTCAGGGCAGCTGGAAATTTCCACCTGGAAACCTGCTCCACCAATGAGTCAAATTCTTGGCTGGGAGTACAGCCCATCCCCTGGTTTCAGCTAAGTCCCTCATCTCAAGCCGGTCCAGCAGTGCAGATGACTAGACTACTTTCTGCACCACCCAGGGGATGAAGTTCCCGGGGTGTCTGCCCAGGCACTACCCTGATGCCTGGCTGAACCACAGTTATAAGATTAATGTGATTGATTGCAATTCTTGTAACGCGAGTTCTGTAGCTCTTGCCACACAATCCATCATTACTTCTGAACAGAAGGCACCAGACCTCCGATGGGCTTCTGTGGGCAATGTATTTTTGAGTGTAATTATTTTTATAGTGCCTCCAAAGAAATAATTCACAAACATGGAGGAAGCCTAAAAATACACAATTTCAGATGAAAGAGGAACAGCATGGAGGACAATGTATAAGCTTATAACAAAGGGATGGTTGGAACTTCTTTCATTTTGACCGTGATTTTTACTTTGTTGCAAAATCTGTTAATTTCCTCCAACCCGTCTCTCTTTGTGCTCACCAACCCCTCTGTCTTTTATTATACCTCAATATCAAAGCTAATCTGGAAGGCCTGTCCCCTAGTAATCATTATGGGAGTTCTGATGATTTGGAAATTATAGCCCTTTTCCATAGGTTCAATGAGATAAAGATGCATATTGGACACTTCTGAAGTGAAAAATCAGAGAAGAAACCAGAAAGCTATAAAGAGATTTCCTGAAGTTTTAATATGCTAGACTGTCGGACTTCTGGTAAGGTGGTGGGACAAAAATGTGGTAACACCATGCTTCACTGGAGATTTGGTGAAAGAGACTAACAGAAATTCGAGATGTTTGCTAGATCTGAGTGTACTGTAGGGGACCATCTGTGGTTTCTGTAAGAAGTATAAATGAAGGATGATCCCAGGAAATGGGAAAAAAGTGTTCAGGGTTAAGTAGGGTGTTTTTACAGCCTAGGAATAGGACTGTCTGCTGAACTTTAGTACCAGCTGTCTTGGCTATTTGCTTTCTCTGCTTCTGTTTCAATGTCTTGCCTTAAATATAACCTCACTGCTTTACAGGGGGCTTGCTGCTGATTTACACTGGCATAACTTATAAGGAAAAAGCAAGCCCACTGACTTTATAGTATTTCATTTTTGTAACCAAGAATGGCATAATTTTAAATTACCAAAACTAGATAAGGTTTATAGCCTTAACCTTTATGTAGTTCGTTGTGTCTGAAATCTGAAGTCCCCACATGTTCCACATCCTCAGCACCTTGAAAATCAGGCCACTGAATGCTGTCAGTCTGTGTCACAACATGGCTGTTGATTTGTAGTGAGAAATTTCTTCCCCCAGCCTCTGCTTGATGATCTTACATCTCAAGTCTTTTCAGCAGTTCATTTTATGGAAATGTGTATTTAGTACACATGTGTGGAGGGGAGGCATGTGCTTCTAAATGAATGAGTTGTGCATGGGGTAGCAACTGAGAGCATGTGGGCAGGACTGGGAGCCAAGCACATTCAGGGAAGAAGGAAGAAAAGCTAGTCGATGAGTTGAGATGGTGTGGTCTTGGAAATGGGGGACTGGTTTCCAGAGTGTCAGGCTGTGGAGCTTGGAAGAGTGCTTTTAGCTGGTTGCAGACCTAGCTGTCACAGTAACAGCAGTCCAGCTGAATCAGATCAAGCTGCCTCTGGCACAGTCCTCTTGAGAAAAGATGCAGCTTTCTGAAGCTGCAGAAATTCCTTAAACTCATCCCTGGTGCAGTTTCGCTGAAGCGGTACCCATTGCACTGCCTCCGATTTTCACATCTTAGAGGTGGAGAGCATTTGGTAATGACGAAAGACTGTCATTATGAGAAGTGTTTCTGGCCATGATTATGATCTTAGAAAGAAAAGAGGTAGTGAAGCAGGATGGCCTAAGGGTAAAAGGTCTCCTTTTCCATTAGATGAAAGAGGACTTCTAGTATAGTATGTTAAAATAAATGGTGTTTACAAACAAGTCTTCCTTTCTTTACACTGAGTGCCCATAGCATAGCATAACTTATTACATGTATAATTAAAATACAGTAAATGCACAATAAAATTAATCCTTATTAAAACTGTGGAATAACGGCAGAATCAGTGCATTTCTAGAATTAAGCAATTATTCTGAATGCTGTATTTTTTTCTGGTAAGCCTTGGACTATTAAATGACTGCAGTTATTTAGGACCCTTAAAAATCTGTTTTATGTTTATGTTTCATTAGTCTCCACCCACCCTACCCCCATCAACTGCATTCATCAACTTGATGGCTTGCCCAAGTAAACTGTCTTAAATTTTCCAAGTGCTCTTTTTCCAAATCAAGTTAGATGCAGTATTGCTATTAATCAGATCTGTAACGCAGGGTTTTTAGTCGCTTGTTACTGTAATACTCTGCTCCCTTGCAATGCATGCATATTTATCATTCAGTTTCCCACGTCCTGAATTTTGTACAACAGACAAGAGCAAGAGCTCCAGTACCTCGTTCCTGTAAGGTGGAAGAACATACTTCGTAAATTAGTTTCCATCATGTGGAAAGTCATCAATAATTATCTGTTGATGACCATCCATCTGTTTCTCCCTGCTCCCAAAAGACAGAAGTGGAGCTGCAGCTCTGGGCAACGCCAGAGGGGCGTAAAAGGTGATGAAGCAGGGGATACCCAGGGAGGCATCTTCATCCTTGACTCTTGCTGCTCCCTCTTAGACATGACTAGTGCCTGGAAGATAGTGTTTGTGTTTTCCTCACTGTATGTGGCTGAAATATTGCCACAACTTACTGTGGCTGTCAAAGATCTACATGGGTTCAAAAGCAATTAGACAAATTCATAGAAGAAAAATCTGCTAAGGGGTATTAAACAGAGAGATGCAGCTCTTGTATCAAGACATTACTGAACTGCAGGTTGCTCAAAAGTGAGAAGGTGTCCACTAAGAACATACCACTGTGTGATTTTCTTGTCTGCGTACGTTTTCTCTAGGTGTTCATGAAGAGCGACTGTTGGAGACAGGATATAGGGCTAAACAGATCTTTGGTGAGACCTGGCAGGACCTTTCTTATGTTCTTAAGTAGGGTAAAAGATAAAGTGAATGTTTGCTAATACTAGCATCTGATGGATCAGTACAATTTGATTAATTTCAGCAGCAATTGATCTGAAAAATGAGACCACTAATGTGAAAAAAAGATCATTTTATGCATAACTAAAGCCAGTAGAAACTTTCCAGCCATAACTAGTAGTAGCGCCCTTCCTCATTGCAAAAAATTACAGGGAAATGAAGGCTCTAGGGCTATTTAATTGTGAAGAATCAATTAGATAAATGTGTACTTCTTTTGATTTGCTGGGCTTTTTAAATTATACAGCTGCAGACATCATGGAAGCTATGAGTATTTATATCTCAACCGTATGTAGGCAACACTAAGAAATATTAGTTCAATAATTGTAATGATAGCTGTACTCAAATCAAAATGAAATTGTTAAAAAAAGAAAAACCTCTTATTTATTTCCTTAATAGACATTTCTATGGTACTCATCATGGCAGAAAGAGAGTGCTGAATACTTTGAGGAAGATTAAATTATTTGTAATTATACCACAAGTGGAAGCTTTTAACCAACGAAAAAAAAATGTGGAGCTACCCTGAGATTAATCGTTCTCACTAAGATGACTGCTAAATTTTTTAAGTAATGCTGTGAACTTCCCCAGCACCTTTCATCCAGGCTTTCAAAATATTTTACAAACACAGATGAAGTTTACCCTCATAACATCTTTGAAAAATAAGCATCACTATTCCCACTGCACCAGTAAGGAAGCCAAGATATAGAGAAAGGACATGTAGAGATCATGTTAATTTTGTATTTCACAGGAATTCAGAAAAATCGAATCCTATAGCAGAAAACAGTGGCAGAAGGCACCATGCATTTATGGTTGTGGCACACTTACCCAGCTATGGATGAACACCCTTAGGTATACTATACCCTCAATGCATAGTTAAATTCTGTTCTTTCCTTCTCTTTCCCCTTAAGATAACAACAACAATGACAATAACAGTTTTACATGTGTACATATGTAATATACATAATATACTTCTATAACATGTATGTACATATGCATAGCTCTCCTTCCAGTAGAAAAGATAATTCTGGTACAGGGGAAGTGTTTGCAAATACACTTTTTTTCACGACTAGGACGTATTTTCATTTTTATTTCCCTCCCTTCTCAGTGCTGCCTCAAAGATCCCCCCTGGCAATTTGAACCTGTCCTCAACTCCTCAGTTACTAAAATCCCAGATGCTTTTTCAGTGCCAGCTTGTCATTAAGATGCCAGTTTTAACACTCTTTCATTTAAAAAGATCAGCCCCTTGGTCCTGCAATCATCTCCATGTGTACTGACCCTCTCAGAGTTCTGTCCACTCCAATGCAATTTCAACATCTGTCCTTAAATGTGAAATGTTGAACAGTTCCCAATTCAGCTTTGAGATTGGAAAATGAGCTAAAAGAAGCTGTAAAGTCCGCAAGCTACCGTTTGCCATGATGGATAGGGAAGAGAATGTTTAAAGCTGATTTTTTGTTCCGTTACCTTCTTGTCCCTCACCCGACTGCACCTATTATCTCTTCTTCAGCTATCTTCCCCCAGTGCAACCTCACATGTCCTTAGCAGAAGATGTATAACAGGTGAGCAGATGAAGAGTACATTAACTTAATTGCTGCCATTCATTCCTTACAAACCACAATATATTTTTCAACAAAATAATTGAAGTGGTTTGAGGCAGTAATATGCATCTTGATATGTGCATCTCATCCAGAGCTTAAATACCTTTACTTATTCCTTCTACGCTGGCTACTGTTCTGACTTTGCAAGGTGAGAAAAGCAGCTAATGGTTGCTGAATGCATCATTCAGGACCAGGACATGCAGCCAAAGGGCCATCACAAAACCTGCAACTGGATAAGAAACAAGTGCTGCCCTTCGCTTCTGTCTGAGATGACCTTGCAGGACTTATTTTTGGTAGGAAAGAGGACAAATTTCTCTTCTGTCTCTCTAACTATCTGTCTAGCTATGAAGGACATTCCACATTTATCTCCAGTTGCTACTGAAAATCTGATTCTTCGGCTTTTAATAAAACCACTGCAGCCAGGGCTACCTTCTTCCTCAGGGAGTGACAGTGAGTTCAGGAGACCCTACCCACAACAGCTCCTGACGCAGCTCGAAAGCGAGCGACTGCTTCTAAGAGCGAGTTAAAGCACTCAGGTGAGTCTCTAGCTCTGAACTGGCTCTCTCACCTGGTGAAATAGGCTTATTTGTGAAACTTCTTGATGGAGTGATAGACTTTCCCACCTACCTTCTGCAGCACCAGCACTGTGTTAGCGTTGCAGCATTTGTACCAAATGGATTTTAAAATCGAGGCAAATGGCGTGACTCCAATTCCTGCTGCAATGCACACGCTCACTCGGTAGTGAAAGACGTCTGTGGTTGCAGATCCATATGGTCCATCCACGGCCACTCTACAGCAACAAGACGTTTAGTCAAGGGTCAGCAGCATATCAAGTGACAGGAAGGTTAAAATATGTTGGGCTACATATTTTCAAAACTGAACTTCTGTTAAAAGAGAAAAGACATGTCTAGGCTGGCACACAAATTACCCGTACAAACACATCTAATTTTCAGTGGGTACCATTTAATAGCAAAGCAACTGTGTTTTGCTGAAATGAGAGAACAAGAGCACCCATGTGGTTTTGGGGCCTGGCCATCTATTTAAGCATGCAATTGCAATTTTCTGGCTTTCTGAAATGCGATTAGTCATATAATTGCATGTCCAAATTTAGCTGTGGAATCTGCATATTTAATTATGAATTACTGAAAAGCATCCTGGTTTAGAACTGTATTTTCTATATTCTATATATCAAATAAAGAGGAAAAGATCAATCATTTTGAAAAGTTCTCTATATGTGTTAAATTAATAAATGAGAAAGCAAGAGAGTGGTCATCATATGCAAGGAAACTACTATTTTCTCAACTCTTTCTGAAAAAAAGGTATTTCAGAAATACATTTTTGGCAATAATACTGTATTTAGTATCTGACATAAAGACGATATTTGTAAGGAGAAATGCTTGTGTATGTTACTACCTCCTACAATCAACGTTGCTGATGCTGAGGCATTCATTTTGGTCAAAATTAGAGCTGAAAAAATTGTTAAATAATCAGATTCGTTCCTCTAGCGACATGGAGTGTAAATACACACAGCACTTTGGAGTGCTCTGCCCATTCTGTCTTTAAATAACATAAATGCTCTGGAAGATAGTTTCACTAACACCTGGTCCTTAGAAAAGATGAGTTTTTTCCTTGTTTCAGATTTTCTATTGCTTGGTACTCTTTATTGTATGAATCATCTTTAAAATTCAGCTCAAATACTACAACCAAAGCATATTTCATTTGCACACGTCACATGGTTCATTTTTATTTCAGTATTCCAAATGCTCTGCAAGTGCAGTAGCAAATGAAACAGCTACTCACGGACAACTTTTGAAAATCTGCCCTTGGATATGAACAAAATAAGCTATTTAAAAAATATATATCGTTGTTCAGATTAATGCCCAGCTCTGTATGTTTTGAGAACTCAAAACTTCCTGTAAAATACGTTTAATTTAGGGAATATATCTAAAATGCCCAAGAACTGTTTTCAGGTAAGCTTTCTACGTAGTTCAATGTGGGCTTGGGAGCAGTTCTCATTACTGTTAGTAGATTGACAAAAAATTGATCTGAAGGAATTGCAAGAGATTCTTTGATCTATCTCTGTGCTACAAGACAGGATCAATTATTTCTGAATCATTTCTTACAGACATTTGTCTTGTCAGTCTGCTCCTAGTTCCTCAGGTGACAGAGATCCCATCACTGGTTTGAATGCCTTGCTCAGCCACAGCTTGAGAGCTTAGCCAAATACAGACTGAGAGATGTAGAGAGGAGAAAACAGAGAAAGAAAAACTGAGCTATACAACCCATTCATTTGATCTAGAAAGGGTGGAGGAATGTAGGAAGATAGAAAACAGAGTGACAAAAAATATTACATTTGAATCTGCCAAGGGAGGAGTAGAAAATAGGGCTAAAGATTGTTTCTAGCTATGGCTTGGATTGTCCATATTCTTTGTGTCCATCTACACAATTTCATTAGAAAGAAGCATTATACTTTTTGGGAAGACAGGCAAAATACTTAGTTTTGGAAAAGTAACACGAGCAGATTCTCGAATTATTTTTAGAATTTAAATGTTTGCTCATCAGCATGATTATAGAATCACAGATTCATAGAATCACAGAATTATAGGTTGGAAAAGACCTCTAAGATCATCAAGTCCAACCATCCACCCAACACCACCATGCCTGCTAAACCATATCCCAAAGTGCCACATCTACACGTGTTTTAAACACCTCCAGGGATAGGGACTCCACCACCTCCCTGGGCAGCCTGTTCCAATGCCTGACCACTCTTTCAGTAAATGTCTCCTAATATCTAATCTAAACCTCCCCTCATGCAACTTGAGGCCATTGCCTCTTGTCCCATTGCTAGTTACATGAGAGAAGAGACCCACACCTGCCTCACTACAATCTCCTTTCAGGTAGTTGTAGAGAGCAATAAGGTACCCCCTCAGCCTCCTCTTCTCCAGACTAAACAGCCCCAGAGGTAGTACTCCTGACTGAAGAGAAGTTGGGTTTTGGGACAGTGTACTAAAACAGCAATTAAGTGAGCCAAAATCCCAAGGAAGCATAATATGGAACTTGATTATTTTCACAGGAATGGTCTATTCTATGATCTTATCTCTCAAATCGACCAGCAATCACAACTATCTTTTCTAGCTGTATAAATGCACATATATTTTATTTTAGTCTTCTTTTATTAATTAAAATATACATATTTTATTGCTAGATCTTACCTTATCATTCAGTTGCTACATGGCTACTGTCTCTGCTCAGTTTCTGCTATATGTTATTTTTTAATATAGTCACCAATTCGGTGTTTATCCTTAGATATTGAAACCTGTGAAAAAGACTTGCTTTTTGCTTTATTGCTAGCTTAACTATTGAAATATTCGTTTTAATATATTGCAAGAAAGCAACTGAATGATGGCGTTAGGCAGCCTAACAAGATTAAAAAGAAGAGTCTTTGTATATGACAGCGCTGTTAATTTCAGCCCTGTATTGTGGCCAACAACGTTTGATAATATTTTTCTCTTTCTCATTCTTTACACTGGCTGTCAATCACTGTGGACCATTTTTGCTCCAGTTCTGCTGAAACGGCATACTTCTCATTCCAGTTGCCTTTGACAAAGGCACAGCTTTCATTTCTAATTCTTATTAACTGATATAATGCAAAGAGTGGACCCAACTTCTCTGCCCTACCTTCTAATGTGCCTCTGTAGCTCAGTGGTGTCTATAAGCTTTTTAGCTTCTTTAGCATCCAAGTCCCATTAAATTATGTAAACATAGTTAAACAGGTGCCTTTTGCTGTTCTGTTTTGCTAGAACTCCCTCATCAAAAGCAATTTTCCAGGGGGAAAACAGTCCCTTCAGTCCCAGGCCCTACACACTCCTCCAGAACTGAAATGATCCCATGCTGGGCTCTTTTCCGAAAATCTCCACAACGCTTGCAAGGAGCTAAGTGGTTTGAATCCATTACGTGTAGAACCAGATTCTTAGCTGGTGTAAGTCTGGATGGCTCCATTAGCATCAGCGGAGCCCTGCTGACTTGTAACAATGAAGTATCAACCTTCTTCTTGAATTAAGATGCCATAGATACAGAATTTGAACACTGATAGCATTTATAAAGCGGAGAAGGGTTTGGAGACCAGAGAAGTAGTTGACGGAGGCTACTGGAAAGAAGTAAGGTTCAGACAGAAGTTTCTGAGGCCACAAAACATCTAATAACTGAAGGGAAAAGCTGGAAGTTTGGATGGCAGGTGGTGGGTGCCATCAGAGCACAAACATATAGGCACAAAGCTAGCAGATATCTTCTACTGTTATTTTCATTCAGTTCGTAAGCACCTATCTGTCAAAATGGATATGTTTAGATATAGATATAGATGTTAGAGATTTAGATGACAGTGACAGATACATAGATATTGATATGGACTTTAAATCTTGTGTTAGTGATCAGATTCTTTTGACAGCAATTGGCCTAAATTCACAACTGTGTTTATTTGTGGGTTTTTAGCATAATGTTGTATTTATAGACCCAGAACTACGATCTAATGTTGTCTCATAAAGAACACACACAAAATTAATTAAAGTTAAAATGTTAACATTTATTTTAAAATGTAGAATTAATATTTTAAAATGTATTGTTTGCAATTCAAACCTTGGTAACATCCACAATTCCTTGAAAGCTTTTTCCTCAGCTCCAAAGGCCTTGAAGAGGGCTGTAGTCCAATCCCCGACAACACGTATGTGAACACTGAAGAAGTCCTCCTCGGGAGCTGAGGTGAGAGTGAAAGGGTGCCACTCCAGCTGTGAGACAGATGGGCACTGTAGAAAGATATATTGACCAGGTCCCATTTTAAAGCCACGTTTCTTCATTTGAAGCTCAAGGACTCCAGAGGAATGTGTCACTACCTAAACAATAATAAAAGGACCTGTTTTATTTTCCTTCAGAAGAGTAACTGTTTGTTTCCATTAGGTTATGGATGATATCTACCTGAGTTCAGCCACAAGATAATGCAAATTGAGATGCACAGTAATTTTCAAGTGTTGTGTAGATTATGGCCTGAACTGCATGTTGCAGTGCTGTTGCTGCCCAACAGCTTGGGAGCACATACAGCGTGTATCGTGGGGCCGCTTGCTTTTTGAGTGTAAGGTTGTAACAATTCAACAATTTGTCAACTTTCTACCTTAGTAGAGCCTATGCAAAAGTATTCCTTAAGAGAGTGGAATAATTTCCCAGTTTTACTGTCATGTAACACATGTATGGGATTATTGTTGGCTTGGCAAGAAGAAAAAAGCCCAGTGAGCTCAATTCTAGTATGCTTTTATTAAGAGGTAATCTCAGTTAAGCAGCCAGTTTTATGTCACACACAGTATACTGAGATTCTCAGATCACAGCCACTCTAAAATCAGCAGCAAGTCTTATCCGACATGCTTTTCCCCTCACACAAGATAAGCCTGTTTCTGATCGTTGCCTTGATACATTTGGACACGGCTACTTCAGCAGAGGCATTGCCCATCCATTCTGCTGTGACTTAAACAGGTCTTTAGCACGCAGACATATTTACAACTGGGATAAATTGCTACAATGGTATTAATGAAGCTTCAACTATTTATGCTAACTGATAATATAACCCTTAATCTCTGTGGAAGGCTCCAGATTTGAAAGTAAAAACCATGTCCTACTGAAGTCGAAGTCCTGCAAAGACACGTCTCTTCCATTCGCTCCAGTGGAACATGGTTTTCAGCTCAGTAAGAAGAGAGACTGTCTGTGGAGAGGTTTGTGTTATGGTGGTGTAGCCTTGTAAGTCTGGGACTTCATTAATCAAGTCTGGTCCCATATGGAATATTCTTATGGACTTGCTATTGGAATAAATGCAAAACCTAAAATCAATACTTGGCTGAAACCACGGTAATGATGGAAGAGCTGCTGAAGCTATGAGTGAAAAATGAGATCATAATGTAAAGGAGTTATCTATAAAAGATAAAAAAAAAGGTCATTGACATCATAACTTTTTGTTTGCGCAGACAATGCAAGCTATGTTACATACCTTAGTAATGACAACCTCCTGTTGAAATCTCCAAAATCTAACAATTCTTTCACAGATATACAGCACCATAGGACTTAAAACCCACTTCCAAGCCTGTAGAAAGTTACATGTTAAAAAAAGAACATTTATTTTAATTTCTAGAAACATATTTTGCATTTCTGGTTTAAAGCAGCAGGTAGCCTAAAATGAAATTATTTGATTTCTCTTCTATGATTCTTGGTTTACTTTTCTCAAGACAGTATTTCTGCTGCTACTGTAGCAGTTCTGGCTCTCATGTGGAGCAGACATATGGGACTCCTTCACAGACGCACTGCAAAAGTGGTGCTAATATCTATCTGTATTCTGGCCAAGAAGAGTCCTTTAAAATCTTTTCCTACTAAAAGGCAAAAGGATTAATCTATTTAGGTGTTACATATAGACGTCATTGGACCTGTAGACATAAAGATGCATACATTTATGCAATATTACCCATAGTCTTGCTATTCTTTTGCTCTTCAAAGTCTGAAATATTTCAGAAAGGTCAGATAGGAGTAGCTTTCATTGTCAGCTGTGAGTTTTCTGATGCTGCACGAGTCCCAAATATTCAATTAGAGGAATGGTATATATTTCCATTTAATCCATTAGTTGGCTCTGTATCAATAAATATGTTTTTTTGATCTAGGATACTAAGCTGGTCATACTTTAAGTGTTTCAGATGATTGCTGTGCTTGTACTTGCTAATTGTATGTACTGATCACTATAGCAATCAAAGATACTTGGCTATTCAAGTATACTAGCTGATGATTTCACTGAGTTGCATTGATAGCAAAGATAATTAGATGTAATTGAATCGTCATGATTTTAAAAGTCTTTTCTTTTTCTAGAAGGGATACTGTTTTATTTCCAGTTTTTTTAATTACACAGTTCATGCTAACAAACTCGTCGCTCCACAATCATGCGGCTTTTAAGATCTCCGAAGAGTAGCTTTACTTGCTGAAACATTGACTTTGCTCCACAAGCTGAGTAACAGGGGTTATAAAGTATCTTTTATGAGAAGCAAGCCATAAAATTATGTGGCTTCCTTAGAAAGTGCTAAAAGGATGGAGTGGCAATTTCCCAAGGTTAAGTCTTGAAAATTAAATTAAAAAAATGCATGATTTAATAATGGGAATAAACCAACATAAGCCAGAAGATTCTCAGTTAAAGCAGAAACTCAACACATCCGTTGTCCCTAAATACTACAGGTGTCTCTGCACAGTGGGTAATCTCACGTGTCCTGAATATATTTGCATATATCAAGCCACACTAATGATGAGACCTGTTTTTCCTCCCTTCCATTTGTGCTACCTGTAAATAAAAGCACGTGACGGGAATGTTAAGGCTGCAGGCTACCCTATGCGAGAGCTCAGCTGAGATTTCAAACGCGCCATCACTCCAGTGCAATGGAGCATTCAATCCAAAATATCTTTTGGCTGGGTTGGGACAACAAGTCATCCACCAGGAGGAGCGGGCTGCCAGGCAACATGACTCCTGGCTGGGTAATCAGGGCATTGCTATTCTTGCCCAAGTGGTGTTTCCTCCTGTAATGAGAATGAACTGAAATGGGGCAGTGATGGCTCAGCTGACACTATGAGGATAAATGTCTGGATGTCCCAGATGCAGCAGAAGTGCTTCAGCATCCTCAGTGGGAGCCAGTTCAGGCTCCTACCAGCTGAAATACAGAGCAAGGGAGCAGAAGTGGCAAGACTGAGAGAAGGGTTCCACCATGGTAGCCTCCCCCAGGAACTGTGTCAGTCACCCCACGCAATCCCAGCTGTGCACAAAGCTGTCCCCTCCCTGCTCGGTCATGTCTGCACCTGCCCCTGCCAGTGCTGAGCAGGTCTCACCACAGCTTTGTAGCCTCTGAATGAACTCGTGCCAACCATGGTGTCTAGCAGGTATCACACCATAGCATGTTACCCGGCCAGCAAAGAACTGGTCTTATAGACAATCTGTATGCCATATGGTATTACCACAATTCTTTTAATGTAATGTGACTTTGCAAGTATGGCCTTCAGTATGCAGGAAAGTGTGGCAAAATAGGTTTAATTCAGAGAAATGGAAGTTCTCTCCAGTTAGCTTTATGATAATGAATGTGAAGACATGCTGTTGGAAGCAAGCTTGTGTCTGTATTCATGGTGCGTAGCCATGTATTGATTTTTATGGCGACATTGTAGCTGAAATTTTTAGAGAGGCATTCATTTTCTCATTAATATGCAGGTTGGATAGTGGCTAACAATAGTTTAGTTCAAGAAAAGTCTATGTCAGCCATTAAAAAAGCTACGAGACACTGCATGCTAATTTTTCTCCTTTACTATACGATTTCTTTTGGTATGTTTTCTCTTTTTGGAAGAAGCAACAAAAACTTGCATATGAGCAAGCTAAATCTTGAGCTGTAAATGTTAAATGATTTTGTTTGGATGCTAGACATCTGACATACTGTACAAGTCTGCTGCTTAATTACCCCCTGTGGATTTGCAGTCTTGTTGCAGCAAAACCACCCTTCCATGGGACATTTTTCCTGCCTTTCGCCTTTCCCTTTCGTAATTCATTGTTTCAAATTCTCTCATTTTTACCTAACTTAGGACTTCAAGGCTAGATGATATGAAGCATGTGCCCCAAAGCAAGGACATAATTTTATCTCAAACTTATTCTCCCTTGGTATTTAGACTATCCATATTAAAGTATTATTAGTTAAAATAATAATATTAATTTACATCCCTAGCTTTGCTGTTGCATTGTATTTTCTGTATCTCTACCCTCATAAGATTTTTACTTGGAGGCTCTGTTTGTGCAATGAACACATCAAGGATATTGGTGATACTGAATAATTAAAAATAAATGTACACAACAGATGTAAGTAGAGTACACTTCTGAAATCCGTACACTTCAAAGGGAGTGTTGCCTAACTAAAGGATCTTCCAGAAATAAAAATTTTTATTAATAACACCAAAACTTTACACATTGCTCTTCATCTGTACCTGCCTATACTGACTGTACAGGAGGTCAGGATCAATGTCCTAATGCACAGGGAGAGGTCATGGAACAGAAATGTGAAACTGCCCTCTAACCATGACACTAAGTGCCAGTCACTAGCATACACTCCAGCTCCCTACCACCTGAGACTTTTGGCCTCCCAAGGAAGGACATGAAGTTAAAAGCAGAAGATAAACATCACTCTTACCACAGGTTTGTTGCCAGAAAACTGCGGCAAAGGGCACTGAGTGGCGTTCTCCCATTCCAAGTAGTGATCCTTACAGTAAGTGGCGTTATGAAGCAGCAGACTCTGAGATGTCTGACCTCGCACAAGCTGACTTAAAACAAAAATGTTCATCAGTGATATGCTTCTTTGCAACGTTTCCACGCATCTGTTGGTTTTGCACTAGTAGTCAAATGCAGATTCGGAGATAACTGAAAGTTCAAGAACTGCCCATTTCAACCCTATTCTGCTCCCTTGTTCAAATTACCTTTCCTTTAGCTTTGCCGTGACTTTTTTACCAAATGCAAGAGGTGTGTTATGGTATTGGTATACATTAATGCAGCAGAAGTGTGGAGAGTCCTTGTGTAGAAAATGTACATTTTGCTGATTGTGGCAAAGTTAGAATGATTTCCAAGTTCTTTGGAGCAGACACTTTGACCTCCTCTGTGTATGAGCATCTGGTATTGTTTAGAAAAATAATAAAATTTAATACTGGCAGACCTTCTCTTTCCTTTTCTGCCTTCTAAATGCATTTTTAAAAGCTGCAAATAAAGTTGGAGGACCGTAATTAGATGTGTACTCTCTAAAAATATTAAATTCTAGCTTCTTTACTTCAGAGAATGTTAATGATGTGAATTTTCCCAAACATATCAGTCCTGACTGTTCAGTTTAAATGGGTTTCAGCTGGTGTTGATTATGGGTAGAGAAGGAAGATTTTTATGGGGAAACCCTGTTTGTTTCATATTGTTTCTCTGATTTTTCCCTTCCATACTTACTTTGGCTCTACAACATTAGCTTGTCCTGCCCACTAGCCTGAGGAGATAAGAAGGCAGTGTCATCAGCTGCTACCAGTTCAGACAGAAAGACAGAAAAGGAGGTAGGCTCGAGTGAGTTTTGTTCAGTCACCTGGGAAGGAGAAGGCGGTGGGAAGTGAATGAAACCTTGGGTTCTGACTCCTTTTCATAAATGGGGTAGTGGTAGGGATGTGCTGGGGCAACAGGGAGCTGCTCTGTTGCACTGCGCTCCCAGCCTGGAGCAAGCAGCGTGCTCATTGAATGCTGTCGAAAGGGCATTCTCTTGCTGAGGAGAGCTGATCGGCTGGCTAAGCAGAGGGAGCTTACAAAGCTGAGGGTTTAAAGGGTTCATTATAGTTGTCTGAAATTGGATTCTAAAAGATTTTCCGGAGAGAGAGGGGAAGGCTCCATTTTAATCAGGCTGGGATACAGTTTACAGCATTTGTTTGCAGCTGTGCCCCTGAAGCTTGGGACTAATTAATTGGGCAAATTTCAGGAACAGTCAAAGCCAAACTGAATGTGGCAGCTCTCAAACCGCAAGGAAAGAGGTGAGAAAAATAACACTCCACAAAACATCGTACTGGCCCGTTCGCTGCCCTCTGGTGACGCCACGTACCTCCAGGGAACAGACAGACACTCACGCTGCTGTGGGATAGGAAATTCCACTCTGTCAAAGAGTGATGGTCTGTATGTTCTTAAGTGGTGGGCAATGCATCTGAATGTTTTGCGAAACAGACATAAAAAGTGTATTATGATAACACCAAGTGACCCTGTCCTTAGATCTGAAAAGCTTTACCACAGCTCAAGGCCATGTGTACACTAGATAGTCAGCAAGAAAAGATCTACGGAGCAAAGCAGTCTTTGGTGAGGGCCTCGCACTGGACACATTTGAGGGTTATGTAGGGCTTAGGACTAGGTCTGGCTTGATCCTGTGAATAGCTCACTTGTTAGTGCTTGGCACACAGAGATGTGTTTGTGTCAGTGTAGTTTCATCCCAAAATGCTGTATTATGCAGCCCAAGGTTGCGCCATGGTATAAACCAAAGCATAGCAGGTGAAGGGGACCACAAGATTTGCATCAAAATTGCACTCCCTATCTGAATTAAAATGAAAATGTAGATGCGCAGCTGTAGATTCACATTAACACTATTGCAAAGAAGTGAGAAAAGGAAATGGAAGCACGCAAGGGAGAAAAAGCAGATGTCAGTGGAGCTGGATACAGAAGATGGAAATCTTTTCATCAGTAGGCACCTTTTTGCTCTCACTCTGCATCAACAGGAGATTTATCAGCCCCTGAACTTCGCAGGGAGGCTCCCCCGACCCTGCTGTCCCTTGGTGTGAGAACCGGAGCCCGGTACCAACAGATCAGACCTTCCTCTTGTGCTGAGGAACAGGGAGACAATCAGTGACCTGGCAGCCATCCCTCTCCATAAACTCTGCCTGACTGGGCTAGTCACAAACTTGAGTTGTTTGTTACCGTAGACATTTAAACCTGGTTCACAGTATAGTGCCTGCTTCTCCATGGTGAGGAAATTTGGGGTTCTTTTCCCCACAGACAGAAAAGGGCAAAACCACTTTGCGTTTATGGATGTAGGGGAGAATGGGCACAGGGACATTCGCCACCAGGTAGCTGGCATGCTGAAAGCTTGTCCAGCTTGTCCAAGCTCTCTCACAAAATGCCTTGCGAGAGCTATGACCATAAAGTCTATCCCTAATTAATTTGAACCCACAAAGGTCTGATTCCTAATCTGCGATGTCCCCAAATCTCAGGGATGACAGTTCATTTGGACTGACGCATTGATAAGGTGCAGGTTGTAAGATGCTGTAAGAGTGGTTAAAAAAACTAAATCTCACTTTTAGTCCTCAGAAAAGTGCTGTGTTTTAATTTCAAAATGCTTTCCTTTTGCATTCTGTCTCCAAGCAAAGATCCCAGCAGTTTGTTAATAGAAAAGCACAGGATTATAGATTTGAATCGTGTTTCATCTCAAACTGTGTACATATACCCCATGTAGTTTATGCAGACACTTACCCCATGCCATGGATTATTAAACCAATAAAGAAAACCACAAAGAGGTGGTGGGTGTACCAGAACACCTCATAACACGACCTTCTGACGAGCTCGGTGGATGAAGTCATGATCAGAATTAAAGCCACAGTTATCATGACTCCAGTTACTCCAGCTATGGTGTTTAGTACCTCTCCTGTTGTGTTCTAGAATGAGAATACAGTATTAGTATTAGCATTTGCATTTGCATTTACATTAGTATTATTAGTTGTTTTTGTAGTTGTTATTTTTATTACTTCTTCTGTTGCTGTTACTATTGTTACTGTTTTTGCTATTATGTATGAATCCAAAACTGAAGATACATTTTCAGCATCGGAGCAAAAGGAGAACAAGACATGGAGTCAAGGCAAGCCTCCATTTTCCAGCAGAAGAGCATGGAAAAACATCCCTCCCTTCTATTCCCACTCAGGCTTATCCCAGGCAGATGTGTAAATGTTTGCTGCAACTTATTGTTTCAGGAATCAAAATGAGGAAATTTGTGTCATTAGTATTTTTATCTATTTTGCTTATGTAAAATTGTCTCAGAAAAAAAAGAAAAATTTTTAGAGAAGCGGGAAACCTAGAACTGTAATAAGCAAAACAGCACTAGAAAGCAACTTACTCATATGAGGGTGATAAAGTGACGTGCTAGGATACCTGCAACCATAAAGGTGTGTGGCCCTGGTGCTTATTTTACTTCAAAGTTTGTGGGGTTTCAGCAGATCTGAAGTGGTGTATCAAATGAGTGGCTCTCATATACCTAAACAGCCCATCTCCTTTACCTGTTTTCTACATTTACCTGAAGATATATTGGATAATACCTGGGTTTATTTTTTAAAAGACATATTTATATTTACGTTTTTTTATGCTTATCGGTGATGAAACATGAATATACTGGGCTTCAACATGTTCTTTCTTGTTCATGACTCACAGACATCAGTGCAGATCTGTTACATCTGTCTAAACTCACCAAAATAAACTGAAGTGAGAATGAAGATGTATTTTGAACACAACAGTCAGATGCTGATCTCAATTATAAAGTGCAAATCGTGAAGAATAGCAGTAAAAATCTCACATGCAAGATGAGACTCAAGCTAAATATGCCAGCAGAGTGTAAATGAAGTCCTCATTTGGCCTGCAAAAGCATATATATCTGTTTTCCTGGTGCTGATGCACAGGAATGAAGGCGCTCAGCACGCCTTCTGGATCCTGTGTTGGTTCTACAGCTTAATACACTAGGAGAAAAAAAATCCTCTGTTGTGCTTGTAAAGTGCACTCATATGATATGGAAATCCTTGAGGTGATAAAATTCCACAATGCCATTTTTGCAGTCACTTTTTACAGTAGAATCATTCTTTCAAATGTTCACACTTGACAGCACACAGTACATTTTCAAATTGGTGCCTGTGAAGACTGTGTTCAGATCCTATTACATATTAACAGGATTGATCTATGTGATATTTTGAACATTTCCATCACAGTGGCTAGTCTGAATGTTGAGATGAAACATGGAAAAATGTCAAAGACACTTAGTGCATTGCTGCTGCAGGGGTAGGACGGAACTGAAAAAAATGCCTGAATTGTTGTTCTCAGAACTTTCTTCTCTGAAGTTAGAAGCAATATTTTATTTGCTTTCCTTCATAATTTATTAATTCTGAGTGTAGCTACTGACACACGAGTGGACAAAAAAAGAAATATATATGTTAGAGGTTAGAGTAAAATCTAGGCTGATAATTATGGGGCATATTACTGTGAGAAATCTGGGAAAGGATCTTAGAAAATGCTAGCCTTTCTCCTCAAGGATATTTTTTAGGATCTTGGTGTTAATTAGAGTCCTACCTCACAATTATTTCACCATGGGAAGGCTTAGTGTAGAAAAAAATGCATGCTGAAAAACAGTAAATTCCTATTCAGAGCTGTGAGCTCTGTTCTGTTCTTGGGGAACATCTCACGTGCATGTGGTGAGAGTGGGCACCAGGGGTGCAGAAACACTGGGCAGCTTCGTCCCTGCTTGCCGTCCTGTTCTGATAAAACTAACTGCTTTGTCAACACTAACATCAAGACTTTTGTGTTCATACCATTGAGATCGATTATTTGCTTGGTTTTCTTCAAACTTGAGAATTGTTCTCTGGAGATATTCAAGACCCGCCTGGACAAGGTCCTGTGCAGCTTGCTGTAGGTGACCCTGCTTCGGCAGGAGGGTTGGACTAGATGACCCACAGAGGTCCCTTCCA
>Ga0065711_1004432_pt1 | contig 23592 bp, 22 predicted proteins | sample Hoacrofraction12_FD_59098 | JGI IMG/M metagenome (GOLD analysis project Ga0065711, IMG submission 59098) | Hoatzin crop microbial communities from Cojedes, Venezuela - Epithelial fraction 12 v2 (version 2) | ecosystem: Host-associated > Birds > Digestive system > Esophagus > Crop | place...
TGGGCGGGGTCAGCGGCTCCGCCCCCGAAGGAGGGGCCGCGTCTGCGCCCCCGGGCGCCCCCTGCCGCCGGCAGCGGGGAAATGTCCGTGTGGGAGCCAGCCCGCAGAGCCGAGCACACCTGTCAGATGGGGGGATGCCTGCGCCATGGCCGCCTGCGAAGGGGGGCACGTCGCCCATGCACTCTGCCAGCTGGTAAAGCTCAGGTGCCCGCGGCCGTGCCCCCGTGCCAACCCGTCAAGGCAGGTGTTTTCATACCTATACTCACACCAGTCTATACAGACTCATCGTCTGTGCCGGCGCCAGGCCGATGGTAGTCTCACATGCCTTGACATATTGAATTGACAGATCACAGGCACGAGGCAACAGGCAGGGCTTCCTCATGGTCCCTGCACAATGCTGATAAAAGTAACATCCTAGAATTGCTTCCTTTGCTGAAAAAAACTTTAAAAATCCCCAAACCACAGTACTAGTGCAGACTAGTGCTCCACTTGCAGTAATCTTCACTAGCACACAGCTGTGCTCTGAGGAATGGCTGCTTCTAGGAAAGGGCCAAGAGCAGGAAAAGGCCACTGTCACACATCAGCATGAAGATTTCTTCCCCATCTCAGACAGCACGTGGTCCATTTGTGCCACAAGGCTGGGAGATTTATAACAGAGATGAGTCCCACTGCCCTGGGACACTCTATTCTCCATTATCTCATCTGCTGTTACATTTTGCACAGGACTGATGCAGACTTCTGAGGAAGTAGAAGAGCAAAACAGAAGGCTTGAGATTCCTGAATGTTTCTACTGTCACAGCAGCCCCGCTACTTCTGGGAATACCAGACAGCATGAAGGAAAATGACAGTAGGGGGGCCACCATCTATCCCAGTGCCGACTTCCTCTTCCCCAGCTGCACCCAGAACAGCATTACCGGGTGCCAGCAGCTTTGAATCACTTAGATGCAGATTAAGGCACATCCTGCCCTGAAAACCATAGACAAAATAACGGGAACACAATGTGCAGACAAGTGTGTTGCTGCTTTGAGCCTGGGAATGGGCCAAGTGCAGGAGAAAAGCAACAGCAATGCCTTTGCAGGAGCGCTGCTGCTTTCTCTCCTCCCCACCATCCCAGTGCCCCTTATCAGACACCATGGTTATGCGTTGAGAGCCCGGCTGAGGAAGGGATGTCTTGCTTGAATGCAAGCAGGGGAGTGACTGTGACATGCGGATACTCCTTATCTAGCTGCTAATGCACTTTTTATCTTCTCCGTTAGGTGAGAGCAATACGGCAAGGGCTCTAGAACTTCAGCAAACCTCCAAGTGGCCTCCTGAGCCAGCGGTGCTATCCTCACACACAGCAGTCTAGAGTCATCTCATCGTCAGGTTTGGGGTCATTAGTGTGGCTTGGGTTTCTAATAATAACCCTTGTAACAACAATAATAGCAGCACAATGCAGAAGAACTGCTGACTGTTCGCAGCAGGACCTGAGCAAGTCGGGACTGGCTGCAGGATGCGAGCTACAGCCCTGAGTAACACCACCAGCCGTTACAACAAAAGGGCACTGATTTGTCAGACTTTCTCGGAGCAAAGGGAGGAGACGTCTTGCTCTGTTTGTTCCCAGAAAACGCTCAGACGTACTCTCATTCCTGAGGAGGGCGAGTAGCACACGGAGCAGCTTTCCCAGCCCTCTAATAACAGGGAATTCGCTTCCACCTGAGCAGGTGCAGTGGGAACCTGGCTGCAGGGGCAGCATGTGTGGAACTGCCTGCTGCCAGGGCATCACCCCAGTGCCAGCCCCGGAGCCCGGCACGCTCAGCGCACAACAGTACTCAACCGTCTCGTTTTCTGCAGTTGGGCCAGAATCACGGCCCCTGCCATCCCAGCAAGGATTTCCCGACCGACAAAAGCAGCCTCATTTTATTTTGATATTCTCCCACCCCTGCTCGAGCAGCCACCGGGCTGTCCCCAGGAGGAGGAGGAACTCTGCGCAGGTCACACTGCGTCGCTCAGCCGGACACTCACGAGCGCTCAGAGGAGGCTGAAGGGAGCCTGACAGCTTGTTGTGAGGGGCAGAGACAGATAGGAACCCCGAGAGGAGGACACAGGAGGGTCATGCGTCTCCTTCCCATGTAGCTGCCGCTGATGGCTGCCCCGGTCCTCTGGGACAGGGCTCTCGGGAGGCACTGCCTCGTCTGCTGGTCACGGCACAGAGCTGAGGTTCAGCAGATGATGTTCTGACAGAGGCTGTCTGTTTTTTTGGGCAGCTGTTGTCAAATTGCTTTAATCCCTCTGTGCAGCTTCCCCCTGTAAAGCAGGGATAATACTGCTCAGGCTGGTTGCGTGGCCTGTAAAAAAAACAGGCCTGTAATATTTGATAATGTCTCAAGCAGGCAAAGGGCTACGTAGCATCACATCACCCAAAACAGCTCCCGCATAAGCCTGTACGGTTCCTGTGTCAGTGTCATGCTCTGGATGAAGGCCTGATTAGGTTAAATTTTCATAACATTTTCCACAGTTGCAATATCACAAAGAGCACAGATTTACCAAGCAGATTTGGAGCCAAAATGCATCGATCCTGACCTGAAGAAAGGCTTTTTTGTTCTTCCATGCTTATTCAAGCTATAAACCTTCTCCTGTTGCCAAGAAGCATTCTGGCTAGCAATGAGCATGGTAATGATTTTTTTAAAACACAAACATCTGTCTCCGCTGGGAACCAAGCTGAGGTTCACCAGCTCATTTCATGCCGAGACCACCAAGCAGCTGTCAGGCAGCACTAACCCTCAGCCTGTGTTACTGGACTGGAACCAAAAGCCTTCAGCGAAGAAAGCTTTAGCTCCCCTGAACTCTCACACCTCAGCTCTAGGGACACAGCATCCGCACCGCGAGTCGGCCATCCGGCACAGCTGCGTGGTGCAGCCCACAGCTTTCCCAGCAACGAGTGAGAAGGAAGATACTGCTCTGGAGTCCAGCCCCACGCGCACACCCGTAATCATTTCTGCAGGGCTAGGTCCAGCTGGGAATGGGTCAACCGTGGCTTCACTGCTGCAGAAGCATGTAGGAGGATGGCACCCTTAATTCAAAAGCTAAGCAGTGGTCTAGGCACAGACACCAGAGAGAGGTTACATGAGGCCACATCCCCTGAGGAACAGGACAGTGAATTACTTCAGTGAGTAACAAAACATGCCCTTTGCATTCCTCTTCTCTCCCAATAAGCCCCTGCTCTGAAATCACTGGAAGAATAACTCAATACACTGAACGAACCGAAAGGAGAGCAGCCCTTACACAAGCAGAGCACTGGAGCTATTGCCCAGGGCACGTCTGGGCTCAGCCCACTCCCTGCAGTTGCATCCAGTGTGGTTGCATTGCCAGTCCTCGGGTGCCTGTGCACTGTCAGGCGGTTATGGAGAAGCCCTCAAGATTCCCTGTCCCCTTGTGCTGCCAGAGAGATGCTTGCACAGCAGCTGGCAAAGGTGCAGACACATGGCTGCAGAAGACACCCTGGCTCGAGCAGTGTGTGGTAGCAAGGATCAGGCCCTTGCTAACTCAGTGATATTTTTGGTTGTCACCGTGTGATCCTGGAAAAAACATATTTTCCTTTGTGAAACTCTCATAACTGCAGTAATAGTAATAATGCTTCGCTGCTTTTGTAACAATTTTACCAGCACTCCACAAACCTTGGTCCCCAAACTGCAGAGAACCTCATCCCCAGGGAACAGGAGGATGAATGTCTTCATCACGGTCACTCAGTGGCAGTCCCGGTACAAACCCCCACATGTCCCAGTACTCAGACTGGTTCTGTATCCTGCAGCCTTAGGGCATGCCCTTGCTCAAAACTTGGACTTCGGAGTGCGCGTGTGTGCGTGTGTGTGTCTGTCCCGCACTGAAGATGCTATTGAAGAGCCAGGAGTTTACATCTAATCACTTTACATTTTTCAGCATACAACTCTGTTGAAGGCCACTTGCACGATGCCAAAACCTCGTTCTTTCTGTGAAGAACAGCTGGGCGGTGTGACAGAGCAGCGCAGCTGGTTCAAGCGACGCTCCCTCCAGCATCGCCTGAATCCTGACCTCGGGTGACTTCACCAGGAAAGGTCCTTCGCCTGTTTTTCCAGCATTTTCTCCCTCTGTAAAAAGCAGGTAACAACAATATGGAATTCTCTCCTCAGGATTCTGTGGGAATTCAATGCCAGTTATTGTTAAGCAAAGAAAGGGAAAGCTGCCAACGCTCTGAAAACACGGTGATGAGACCTGAGCAGCTCGGTTCCATCGCCGCCGTTGCTCCCATCGCAGCCGGCGCACCCAGTCACGGCCCCCGGCGCGGCGGGGCCCCCGCTAGAGGGGAGCTTCTCCCCGCACACCGCCCGCTAGAGGGGAGCTTCTCCCCGCACACCGCCCGCTAGAGGGGAGCTTCTCCCCGCACACCGCCCGCCCGGGCTGGCGGCGGGAGCGCTCCCGGCCCGGCGCGGGGGTTCCTCGCGTCCCTCGGGACGGGCTGGCTGCGGCCGCTGGGGGGCGCACGCACCCCCCGGCCCTGCCAGGGCTGCACCGGCACCTCTGGAGACAGGCGCTGGCGCCCTGGGTGCGCGGCAGCGATGGCAGGGCAGGCGGCAGCGGGGAAGCAGGATGGGATCCTTCCGCAGACACAGCCCAGCGCTTTCACGTTGTTGCAGTGTTTTGCAAGATCCCAAAAACCTCTGGGAAAGATTTCAGTGTGGGGTAGCTCTCTGGAGTAGCCACAGACCCCACAGCAGGAGGGAAGGGAGATGATACGATCCGAGGGCTGGAGCACCTCTCCTACGAGGACAGGCTGAGGGAGTTGGGGCTGTTCAGCCTGGAGAAGAGAAGGCTCCAGGGTTACCTTATAGCAGCCTTCCAGTACCTGAAGGGGCTGACAGGAAGGATGGAGAGGGACTTTTCACAAGCGTGTGTAGTGATAGGACAAGGGGGGGAGGGCTTTAAATTAAAAGAGGGCAGATTTAGATTACATATTAGGAAGAGATTCTTCACCATGAGGGTGGTGAAACACTGGCCCAGGCTGCCCAGAGAAGCTGTGGCTGCCCCCTCCCTGGGCGAAGTTCAAGGCCATGTTGCATGGAGCTCTGAGCAACCTGGTCTGGTGGAAGATGTCCCTGCTCATGGCAGGGGGGTTGGAACCAGATGATCTTTAAGGTCCCTTCCAACCCGAACCATTCTCTGATTCCATGATTCTACATCACACAGACATCCCTTCACTTTCAACGGCTGCCTTCTGCAAACAATCTTCCCTAGGACAGGGGCGAGTAGGAAGGAAGGAGACGACCCTGCTGAAGCCACAGCAGACTTTTTGGACATCTCCGGCAGGCAATGCATTAACACACACCTAAATGTCATCTGATAGGAGCATGGAAAAACAAAAAAAACCAAGCCATGTGGCTGCAGGCCACATGAAATGAAGCTACCGGCAGTTCCCCACCGCTGGTCCTGGGGCTTGGTCCCCTAGCAACCAGGCGAGCCAGTGGCTGCCAAGCCGCAGGGACCCATCCTCGCTCATGCCTCCCAGCCCCACAGATGGCAGGAAGACAGCGGCAGTGGAGAACATGCTATTAATTATAGACACGGTTGCTACTCGCAGAGCAGTACCCGATACCCCCAATCACAGCTCCAAGTTTTATTGGGCTGAGCATGACAGGATGATATTTCTATGGTACTTTTCACCCTAGAGCTATTTCAAGGCTGGACATGCCCATTTCTATCCTGGTGTACATAAACTGTGAAATACATGCTTTTTACGTTCAGCGGACACAGACAAGTGTACCCGCACTGCCCTGAGGACTCGCGTGCAGTCTGTGCAGCCTGTCCGTAGTGAGAGCCACTCCTTGGACCCCTTCGTCCTGTCCCCTCATCCACAGCAAACCGCTCTGTGGCAGCTCCCAACTGCCCACAGCCCGCTCAGGTAAACACTGTTCTGGCCTCACGATATCCAGCAATCGCAAGTGAGTGTCCTGGCGCCTTAAATTCAGCTTGGAAAAAGATTTCTAGGTAGGAAAGAAGATACTTCCAGCGAACACGATGAGCAAGGTAGCCATATTTAAACTCCTGGCAGTTATTTATTTGTTCATTTTGCCATAGCTATTTTAGAGGTTGTCACATGAGAAGCAAACTAAAAAAAAAACAACCCTCTCAGATAATGTAACAGCAAAGCTGGACAAGATGAATCTGTCTGAAGGTGGGATTGTGTCTTCTGTGGGTGTGCTGGCTTACACCCACCTCCCTGGGATGAACAGCGGTTTGACAGTGACAGCAGTACCGTACAACAGTCTAAGGCAGGAGATAAAAAACCGCAAGGCAAACCACGTTTTTTAGGGTTCTCACATACCTTTCTACCAGACTGGAAACCAGGGTATGACGTTTTCTCATCACACCTTGAAGACACATTGTTTGCTACTGCCAATATATCTCTCCATGCCATGTAACAGTGGGGTAGTGTCGCAGGTTGCAGCACAACCCCGAGAAGTGTCAGCAACAGTTTGACACGGGGCTGGAAGTCCAGATGTGTGAGGTGTCTGACGGCAGCTTCTGCTTTGGCTTAGCATGAGTCACTCCATCACTCCCGTAAGTCACAGGATTCACTGGCCTCTCCTTTCAAATGGAAAGAAACGGGGGGAAATGTGCTGAGGAGTATTTCAGAGTGAGTGGAAGCTGGTAAAAGCATTGACAGTCGGTGCCTGGGACCTGGCAAAGGTACTAAAGAGACCTGAGCCCCATTTCTCTGTCTCCTTCTCTCTCCTCCATTGACTTTCTGGATGATTTTTGACACGTTATTTCGTGACTCAGTCACCTCTTCTGTTTAAAGACGATGGAGACTCGCCTCCTTGATAAAGCATGTCAGGTTCTACAGCTGATGTGACTACTGCCTGAATAAGAGCTTGAGATCACTGAAACCTGTCACACCTCTGCGGTGGCCACTGTGCTGATACAATGTCTAAGAGAGTGGAGAAGCATTTACTGACAAACCAGGTGCATTTACTGACAAACCAGGTACATTTACTGGTTGCTCAGCAATGCCTTTCGGGGTTGACACTGAGGCTGGGGACCTGCCTCGCTGAGAGAGGCCGTTCATGTGGGCAGAGCAGAAGTTTCCTCTCCAGGTTAAAGAATTTTGGTTAAAGAGAGGCACCTGGATTTTTTTTTCTTCATTAACAGGCTCCATGTAGCCTGTTTATGTCCCATGACAGATCTGGAGGTGCAGGTCAGTGAGCCACCACCTGCTTTTCTCCTCCCTAGTCCTCTCTGCGGTCTGGATTTACTTCTAGGTTTCCACTGTGAAAGCCTTGAGGTGTCTGAGCATATGTGTCCTGGTGTCCTGGGAACACGCAGCCCTAAGACCACACAGAGAAGAGCTCTTTGGTGACACAAGTGACACAGCAACAGCACAGCTGGGACAAACCTCTCCCAGGGCTGAGAGCACATGCAGCAAGGGGCCTCGCTTTACCCAGAAAATGCCAGTAAAGTCCAGAAAAAAGATCGAGCAGTGAATAAAATTAGCACTGTGGGCTGCACTTACCCTGCCACAAGAGCTCATTTAGTGTGGGAAGGGGAAGTGCTGGAGGTAGCATGACCAAGGTATGTGGGAGGAGGCAGAGAAGGAAAGCTGATCCGTCCTACTCCTTTGTGCCGCTTCAAAATATGAGACCTAGCAGTCAGAGGTGGAGGCTATAAATGGCCGGTCAACTGAGGAGCAATAAAAGGACATACTGTGTCCCACAACACTTAGGGAGTCTGAGAATACACGGCTAGAACCATCAAGAGTGCCAAATTATGCAAGCAGATTTTTCAAGGACTGTCTGGGTTTTTTTTAACTACTAATAGCATTTGAATGATAGCATTAACCTCAGCTCCTGCTGCAGGGCATTGACTTGTCCATCAGGACTCCCTCCAACTCCTTCTCTGCCCAGCACCATTAGAGGTGGCCGTGTTGGCCATGCTGTTTCCATCCATGTCAGAGGCAGGACACCAATCTGAGCAGAGCACACGATCTGGTGTGAGGGCTGCCTCTCCTGACACGCCCATCTGCACCCACTCTCTCATCTCCCACTTTTCTCTGCCAGCCAAAACGCTGCCCAGGTTCCTCCCAGAGGCAGGTTGTACAGGGGATGACCAGCTTCCCTGTGCCAAATCTGCATGGAGCTGGGGACCTCTCCTGCACCTCTGATCCCAGTTTTCACACACTGGAAGGAGCACTGGTATCTCTGGGGTGGCAGGGACCAGCACGAGGTGCAAGGCAATGTCCTACTCAGGAATGCTGTGGGGTGGGGATGGGGGGGCTAAGGGAGAGGTCATCTACTTGCACAAGGACTTGTCTTTCTCTCTTAGATGTGGATCTGGAGCCCCCCTTCTGAGCTCCCCCAGTTCAGGATGGTCAGACACAGAAGACTGGTTGGCCCACTATGGAGACAGGCAGAAGATGTGACACAGATGTGGGTTCGCATTTCCCTGGAGCTTCCTGTGGCTTTGCCCCCCATTCCCGAAGTGGATCCCAGCACTCAGGAACCCTCTGGATCCGAGGTCCAAGCAGGACCTTCTCCTGGGGCAGTAACTAACCCCTCGCTACTCCCCTTGATCCTCTGATGGCTGGAGGGGACAGCAGACACCTTGCACACGCAGCAGCCCTGCTCCAAGGCTCCAAGCCACGCCGGAGCGGCGGTGAGCAAGGGCTCAGCGCTGAGCAGGCAGGGCAGGAGGCAGAGCAGAACAGGCGGCACGAAGGCTCCTGCCTGCTGCCTGCCTGCACAGGCATTTCCAGGGGACAGCGGGGCCGGGGACGTTCCCTGACTGCTAGGACGAGAGCAGCACTGCCCAAAACGCTCCTTGTTGGAAGGGGTGGGAGTTTTCAGAGCATCCACAATAATCCCTCCACGGGCCCACATCCATTTCCTGGAAGCTTTGCCTTTTTCTGCACTGCGAAGCCCAGGCAAGCCTGAAAAACCAGTTTGGTTTTGGTTCATGCTGATTTTGTATTATTTTTTTTCTCTTTGTGCGGGTGCCAGCGCTGCTGTGCCGTTGCTATGTTTTGCAGTGGTTAAGCACGGCACGGTTCTCATTTCAGGCGCTGACGTGAACTCTGCAAATCTGGAACGAGTTAAACCGGCCGGGCAGCGCTGCAGGGAGAGCGTGGCGGCTGCCCCTGCCCCACAGCCCCCTCCTCGCACCCCCGAGAGAGGAAAAAGCACAGTGGCAGCTCCACATCCTGAAGAGCTTCAAACTTTTCAGGGAAGGCTGTGGCCAACGATGGGCCTGGAAGAGCTGAAGCTCAGCTCAAAACCTTCCCAAAGATGGCGAATTTTTTGACCCTCCGAGCTGAGGTTGGGAGGAGGATGCTGGCAGCACCACTGGTGGAGAGCATTCCCAGGGGAACAAACATTGTTCCCAGGGTGGGTCCCTGGCTTGGAAACCCCACAGGGATGTCACCCAACGCATTCAGGGCTACGTTTGCTGTTTCACCAGGCAGACACTCAATACGGGCTCCCACACCAGTCGGGACGGACACAAAGGAGGGTGCTGTGCCGTCCCCACCAGCCCCCCTCGCCCCGCCGGGGCTCGGCCCATCGTGGGGCGCAGACAGGGCAGGGGAAGAGGCTGGGGTGCATCTCAGCCCGGTGCTCCCCCCGCCAGCTCCCTGCGTCAGGAGAAGTGCGGGGCTGCTGCTGGGATTGCAAAACACTCGCCTGCGCCGTGTTTGAGGCTGGTTTTCGCCAGCGTTACTAGGGTACAGGGGTGACTAATTCTCTCCGAACTTTCAGTTTCAGCCTCAAGCACTGCATTTCAGAGGGACCTGGTGTCTGTTGTGTGGGTAAAAAACCCTGAGACAGCTCAGCGCTGCGGCTATCTAGGGCAAAAATATCCATATACAGAGATCAGCCTCATCACCGCCAGCGCTGCGCTGAGCTGGCAGGACCAAGCCTGGCCCCGAAGGCAGACGGGGCAGGAACGAGCACACGCTGCCCTCGCTGTAACTTTCCTACAGCTGCTGAAGGACTGCTGGCCAAAAAATCATTTCCGCTCTTGTAAGGCAAATGAAAGAAATGTTTGCAAGCAGAAAAGTGAGAAAAATGCAGAGAGCAACAGACCTTTTAAGTAACTTCTGTTCTAAAAGTGATCTCTGGACACTAGTTAGACCTTAATCAGCAATTAAGCAGCAGAAAGAGGGGTGAAGAGCACGGTGACACGGATGCTTTTACTCGCGGGGAACCTGAGTCCAAGCACCAGCCCGTGCCTCCCTCCCGCCTGCTTTCCAGGAGCCCCCCGCGAAGCCGCAGGGCTCCCTCCCGCCGGCAGACGCAGCGACGCTCCGCGCACGCTGGAAAAGTACAGCGGCTGCGAGAAGTCTCTGGATGTAGGCTCCGGGGCAGGGAGGAAGGGTTTGCTTCCGCCCCGGCGTGTGAAAAGAAATACGGCTCTGGAAAGGTGCCATGGAAACGGCCTCCAGTGATAGCTGCTGGAGACGGGCTCGTGTGCCGGGGGGCCGCGGCGGCCAGCACAGCTATGGGAGGAACGTCCCCGCAGGAACTCGCCGTTCCTTCCTGCGCAGCCAACGTCACCGCGCCATGCGGGAGCCAGGCAGGAAGGTTCGCACAGCTCCTCGGCTCCCGGCCCCCTCCAGCACAGATCTTGCGTGCTCGGTCCCACACAGACAGCCCCTTTCTTGGGAGGCCGGGGGAGAAAAGGGAAACGCATGGACCTACACGGCTGGCTGCTCCCTGTGGCTGATGATGAGCTAAAGTGGGGCTGGGGGATGCACACTTCTCCCAGTGGTGTGGGGAAAGGCCAGTGGTCTTGCAAGGCTCTCTCTCATGCGAGATCCCCGAGAGTCATGTAGCTGCTTCCTGGCACAGCCAACACCTCCAACGGTGGGCACGGCTGTTGGTGAGAAGCTGCTCCACCTTCATGTGAGAGGAGAAACCCAGCACGCCCGGCTGGTTCCTCTCCCACCGTCTGCGCCCTCGGAGAGGGTCTGGGTGGGCACTGGTCTAGCATGGCCACCTCCGCTACATGCTCAGCAGGAGGACGCTGTTCCCTGCCCTCATCACCAGAGTGCACACAGTTTGGGGGTCACCACACGCCCCGTGCACACACGTCACCCACGCGCAGGGACAACTCAGCAAGGAGCATGCCAGCAACACGCTCCTGTGCAGGCAGTGATGCTGGCATGGACACAGAAGGAGCTTGCTTGTTCAGCTGGAGAGCTGACCTGCAGCACCCGCGCACCCCTTGCTCTGCTCCCCAAGCTGCACAAGACACTCCCGCAGAGCAGTGGCACACTGGCTGGGCTGTCATTTTTTATAGCTGGTGAGCACCAGCACCTCATCTGAACTTTGCAGCACAAGGCAACAGCAGTTCACACAGCTCAGGAAGAGGATAAACGTATCACAGCAGCCACTGGCCAACGGGGCAAACAGCACAGGGCATCTGCAAACATAGCCCAGCACCTTCGGCCATGACAAGTGGCTGCTCAGCTGGCCAAGACGCTCCCACAGGCAGCCTCCTTCCTGCAGAGCCATTTCTCATGCTTTTAGCTGCCTTTCAGAGACCCATACTGGCTTAAAGGGGAGGAGGAGGGTGAGAAAATGGAGATCTCTGGCCAGATCCATACTTCATTTTCTTCCCCTTCAAATTTTTTGTCCTTTCTCCCGTTATGAAGCTCTGCCTGATAATCTACAGGTTTAGTTCACTCTCAGCATCCATTTCCTTCTTCACATCGTGGGGCACCTCTGGCATCCAGGAACTATTTCCCCCTAGCCTCCACATCTCTCTCCACCTGGAACCTTACTTCACTGCGCAAAAGAAAAACACTACAAATATGAAGCACCTTTCCTTCCCCTTCAGTTTGCTTCTTCTCCAGTAACTCCCCGGGTTTCCTCTCTTGCCACAAATACAGAAGTCACTGACCCTCTGCCTCCCCCACTTCGCCAGTGACCTCGCATGCCCCCACACCTCCCTTGCTCCCATCCGCATCACCCCCTTACACCTCCCCATTTCTGTTCAGCTCCTGGTTATTCCCCCCACAAGGCAAACACATTTTCCTTCCCTCTTACCCTAAAAGACACCGTCCCTGACTCCACCCGTCACTCCACACCAGCTGCAATCTCCATCCGAGGTTTTCCTGCTCTGGATCCACCCCAGACTGTTCCCCGTCCTGCTTCCACCCTTGTGCTCAGCTGGACCCGCTCTTGCCAAGGCCACTTCCAAGCCAAGCTCAGGAGCCACATCCCCGAGCTGGCCAGGCCTTCAGCACAGCCACCTGCACCCTCCCAGCAAGCCCATCATCCCAGCTCCCCCTGGGGGAGAGAACAATTCCTCCAAGCACAAAAATTTGGCAAAACACATGTTGGCATCAAGGCAATGGTGAGATCTCATGACCATTGCACCCCAGAAATGCTCAGTGTACTCCACCAGAAAAAGCCTGATGGATATGTGCTCTCACCAGTGAGCTGCTTCTGTCTGTCACCAGCTGGCAAACAGCCTAATTAAATATGTTAATATCAAGGCATAACGTCACAGTCTTCATCCTAGAGAAAAGTAAACTGAGGTAGAAAAACACATTCTCCCCGCTTGGAGAACGTAACACAAAACCATTTTGAGAATCAATGGTTTCTGCTCTTTCCACTAAAACAAAACACTACCCAAAAATTCATCTACAAAAATTACATCTCCGTCATTTCAAACCATTCGTTGGCACAGTGTCCTTCTAAAGAATAGGCTTTCTTTCCAACCAGAAGTTTGGCTTGCATTATGCAGGACTTCAACTACATAATCAAAATAGTCTGTTCTGGCCTTAGAAATCAGTTTGTAGCTTTACATCTGCTACCCTTGGTAACCAGAAAAAGCTGATGAGAAATATCCCCTCAAGCCCAGTCTGCTGGATCTGATTGTCTCTACCTGCAAAACAGACCTAGTTCTCCATCTTCTGTGTTTTGGCGGTAAGTGGAAGTATTTTCTGTCCTATCCTTGGGAGCCAACATTTTTTTTTATACAAAGACAGTATGAAACCAGCCCTGACTGGGAATCAGAAAGCGGAAAGTTTTCATCCAGCCTTAGAAAAACCTAGCTATTCCTCCAAAAGAACATATCAAAGGAAAAGCTGCCATCAGTCTTGTGCTGGGCTTTTGACATATCAAATAATTCCACTTTGGATTTATGATTGAGGAAAAGCTCTTCTTGGTGCACAGGTGAGTGGAGGTAACAGAGCAGTAGGTTTCAGGGAAGAGGATTTTGATTAGCACCATGATTAATGTCACAGTCCTGGCATTTTTTGTGCCACTCGCAGTTGAGGAATGGGTCCTCAGAAGGTAGCTGAAATAGTAAGAATGGCAAATTCTTCTTACACTTTAAAGAAAAATCTTTTACATCCTTTTCCATCTTCTGAGAAGCCTTTGCATCACCACTAGACCACCTGTGTGTGAGAAGACAAAACACCTCAGACCTCCAGTTTCAGACATAGGCATGAAGGCTGCATTGGCGAAATCCACAGCCACGGGGAGTCAGTCCATGGCCCCCCACATCACTTCCACTTTCCACCTGTATAATATCAACACTGAGCAGCCTGGCAGGCCGCAGGTGATGGTCTCGTATTTCTGCTCCAGCACCTATTCCCCTCACTACCCCATGAATGTGACATCCCCACTGAAATGGAGCCTGCAGCACTATGCAGGGCCTCTTGGTATCACTACAAGGTGTGCGGTAAACAAACACCTCCTTTTGGTTATTCCTTTTTAGGAATTTCTTTAAGCCCTGTTGAACAAATGGCATTCTGCTGCCCTTGAGATCCAGTTCGTCTGGAGTGAGACGTGGGTCCCAAATTGGTGAAAGCAAGAAGCGAGTTCACAGCTCTGCATTTAGCATCCCTGTTCATCCCTTTCAGCCTCATTAAATGTTTTGGAATCTCAGACTCCCCCAGCAGCCTATTTCAAACAAATGCAAAGCCCTCCAGTGTCCTCAGTAAACCCCAGCCATAAACCAAACCCAGGCCTTTTTAATTCCTGATCCATGAGCAAACCATTGGCAATGAGCATTCGACAGCGGCTGCGAGCACAGAGCTCTCCCTCTGGGTGAGACCTTCACAGCCACCAGCTCGCTCTCCTTTTTTTTGTGCCTCTCTTCCAGTCGTGCCCAGCTGTTTCTTTCTCTCACTGCCTCCGAACCCAAACCCATGTGTTTCATATGAAAAAAATCTCTGCATCCCCCACCCAGGAAGATCATTTTGCATCAGAAATAGAGCACGCTATACTTGGGATGCAGCCCAGGCGTCTTAAAAATAGCTCAGCATGTAGCTCGTGGTGCCACGTACGGCTCTGCCAGCTGCCTGGACAGACAGACGGGGTGCCAGTGGGCAGGCCCTCCCTGCACAAGGCCATAAATGACCACGGTGCTCTCCAGCAAACCAATTGGTGCCCGGCGGGGAGAGCAGGGTGGGCAGCGTCATGCTATGCCCCGACTCAGCGCTGCCTGCCTGCCTCCCCCTGCCCTCTCCGGGCCCCCTCTCCCCGCACCGCCCCGGCAGCTCGCCTTGCAGTCCGCGTTCCTGCTGCTCATGGAAGGCATTAACACCAGATAAAAGTACAGCGAGCCCAAATGTAGCACCCTGACGTCAGCCATCCCTGGAGTCTGGAAGGGAAGCTGTAAACAGAGGAACAAAAGGCAGTTGTAAATGACCATCTTCATTGGCATCCACGGAAAAGCATTGAAAGTATAAAGAGGAGCAAGGGAAGGTGCTGAAATTTGGGGGTTGCACAGTGCTCAGATGTCTGTTGGCTCCGGGAGGGAGGAGACTCTCCTAAGGGAGCGGGACAAGCAAAACACAAAGATCGAAAGGATTTTTGTCCCCTTGCAAATGGCTTTGTTCCTCCCAGTCAGTAGGAAAGGGTGGGAACTACGGCTCGATGCTATGCAGTCTGCAGTTCAGCTGGCTCCTCGCACGGCTCCTGGGGCAGGCAGAAATCCTTCGGCTCAAAGCGTCCCGGTGACGCAACAGCAGTTCCAGCCAAGCTACAGCAGCCAACAGGGTCTCAGTGTTTGACCAGCCTCGACCATCCCGCCCCACCTGCGCTAATCTCAGCAGATGCTGCAGCTCGCATTAGTGCATCTTGAAAAGCCCGCAGCAGTTGGATTCCTCACACTCAGCTACCAGTGAGGCCTAAAGATGCTTCCAGAGGTCATCTCCTCCCCTAAGGTGCCAGGTGTGATCCACCTTGACCTGGGGGTGGGAGAAGTGGCCATCGCACAGATGTGGTCATAGGATCCCACCAGGCTGGCACGCGGACCATCAGCCAGGAGCTGTGATCTCCCAGCACCAAAGCCCAGCGATGCAGGGGAGATGCCACGTGCGCCCAGACGCAGACCGAGTTCACAGCAGATGCCGTCACAGCCGACACACGTGTAGGATTGCTGACTTTTTGTTTTAACAACAAAGACCAGGAAAACATCCTGTAATGCAACATTTAAACCAACACTTCAGCGATTAAAAAAGAATGACCCACCAGACGTGGTTACGTAGTTTATGCCACTTGTTTACATCAACGGTGTCCTCATTGCCTGGCTAATGGGAACAAGCACCGGGCACTTAAAACCACTGAAAAGCAGAAAGTTCGCACCGTTCTGTTGCGTATTTTATGTGTCAGAAGGATTGTACATGTATACAGGATTGAAAACAACCACATAGACTTAATTTTTAAAATATTTATTGTACAAAAGCCACTGAAATATATATCTGCAATCATCAAGATTTCATTGCAGAAGACAATAAAGTCACTCGCTGATCTGCAAGTATTACAGAGCATTGTGAAAAACTATTAGAGTTAATGAACACCTGCAGTTTAAATCTTCTGTGAATTAGAAAAACCTGCCATCAAAACCACAGTGCTATGACCCAGTTGCCAATTAACAAAACCTTAACAAGATCTGAAAGAAGAACATGTGGAAACAAATTTAATATAGATCATATTTAGACAAGAATTTTGGGAAGACACTGAAAAGAAACCACCTCTTTCCAGTATGCAAAAGACCTGAAAAAGCCATTTTTAGACATCTCCACCACAGGGGAACAAGAAACTCCTTTCAAATAAAACTAAATTATATCAGAAATTAGAAGTCCAAAAATCACACTGTAGTTTATTATTTTAGTACAGGCAGGACCTACATTTGGCTCTGAGACAAAGACTATAATTTAAAAAAAAATATTTCATAGTGAGAATCTGCTAATTTGTAGCCAACTGGTTACCGAGTTAGAAGGCAAGTACATCATATCAGAATCCTCTGGGAGTTTATTTTTAAGCATGGCCCATAGTTAGGGAACCAAAAGGTATTGAGATGAGAGGGATTGGTGTCATACATAACCCTTTTATCAGAAATGAAGCAATTTCTGTGGCACTCGTGATAGTCCCTACATGGTCTCTACAGTATGGATTTTGGAATGAATTGGCTGATGAAACTACTGTTCCCACAGCCCTGACTCACCCAGCCTGAACGCCAAACAGGGCCTGGGTAAGATGTAACGGGGTTACTAAGGTCCCCTGTTAGCAGCTGTGCTTCATCCGTGTTCCTGTACACCGCGTACCTCCACGAGCATCTCCTCTTCTTGCTCTCCCTGCCAAGCGCCTCCGACCCTCCTGCCTGCAGCTCACCCCCAGGAGGACACGTCCGCCTGCGCCAGCCTGGGCAGCTGGAGGGAGAGCTGGGAGCTGCCCACGGGCTGGGTGTCTCATCTCACCCACTCCCCTGCCCGCCAGGAGGGGAAGCCCGGACCAAGTCATTTCTGTGTCTAGCAGGAAACACATGCAAATGCACGAGCTTGAGAGCACGGCTTGGGAAACCCCCGGCCCAGCAGCCTCCCGAGGACCTGGGCCATGCCGTGGGCGCTGGCGAGGCTCAGCACCAAGGGCACACGCAGCCTGGCACTGCAGGAGGGGTGCACAGCCACACGCTGCAGCTGGGAAACGCTGGAAATGGAAACTATCAGGGGAAGAGAACAACAAAAAAACCCACAGATTCACACCTGGAGAACAGGCTGTCCCACACCATGTGAGGACAAAGAACAAACCTGCCTTTTCCCCTGGTTTTGCCCACCAGCCTTACGATGATGGAGCCAGCTTGCTCTGTGCTGGACTAACAGTGTCAGGTCCACGTAGGACCTTAGCACTGCTCTCACGCAGGTTTGTACCACTGCACTTCCAAGATGGGAAACAGCTCTCTAAACCAGGAATCCTTAACCCAGCCCAGCAGCAGAGCGGCTCAACTGCCCCCTCCAGGTACCAGAGCTCATCCCGTGGAGGTTGCCCTCACCCTGAGCAAAGGCAGGACACAGCCCTGAGGCAGACCCCCAGTCAGGTCCCCAGCAGGCTGAAGTCCTCCCAGCAATGCCCATTAAATCAGCAGAGCATCAGCAGATCCTGCTTCTCCCCAAGGTCTCAGGTCCCTCCCTCTAGGGCTGCTTTCCCTCCTTTAACAGCTTGGTCCCACTTAACCTTTTATGCTCCTGATGGGTGCTAAGGAGATCCACCTGGCCAGGCACCTTGGCCATGGCTCTCAGCAGGGCTGCCAAAGCCCCATCAGCCATGGCCGCTGGCTTTGCACTGTAGTAAATAGCATGTAGCAGGAAGGCCACACGCAGTCCAAACCTCACGGCTACTTTGTTCTTCCAGCACAAGTGGGTTCGAGCCCAGGTTTTAGCTGTTTTCGAACCTACCCACAGCCTTGGATTGGAGCAGATTTGGGGAATACAAAACCCTGAGTGGAGTCTCATGGGCTACACTGTGCATAGGGGTCTGTCCTGGACGTTGCTGCTGGACAAGCGAGAGGGTAAGAAACAGGTTCAGATGAGGTTTGAGGCGTAGTGACTTCTAACCACACCAGACAGTCCCACACCATGACCTTTTCTCCTTCCCCATCGCACTGCGACTCTGCGGGGCTGGGGAGCGGACTCTCTGGGGCTGCTCTTCAACACCATTTCCAAATGACTCTCAGTGCCCTTTCTGCTGCCTTGGAGCCAGACAGAGGAAAAAACCCAGGTGGTAACCAGGCAAAGTAGATTTGCCTGTGTATGGTCTGGATGTAATGTTCTTTTTGCAACGTAATGGCATAATACATCCTTGTGGCCCTGCTAGTCTGATACCGGGGGTGACTAATGCAGGATAGTCCCTAAGCTTGAGTACACCCAGCGCCTCTCGAAGCGCTGATTACAAAAGAAAGGCAAAAGCTTTGAGACAAGGGGATTACCCGAGACGAGTCTAATCTGGAGCTCTGTGTCTGTTTGTCATGTGACAACTGGGTATACCATATCCCCTGGGTATTGCATCTTGCTGGGGATATTACGCGCGGCTTATGTGCTGTGTCCCCACGTGGGTTGGCTGCGTACATCCCTTGGCTGTGGGGACCCATCCACGGGTGCTGTGTGGAGCCCCACATGCCGCGCTGGGTGACACACTGCCATGACTTGCGCTCTCTCTGCACGCTGTGCAACCTTTGGGGTGTCAGTGGTCCATGCTCTGGCATTTTGGGGGCCCAAAGGGCTTGCCTGCGTCTCCCCATCCCTGCTCTGCGCAGCGCACCATGGCCGTTGTTTGCCTTCGGGGCAGGTGAGCAGCCTCTGGCTTGGGAGGAACAAAGCCTGGAGCCAGTTCCTGCAAACACAAAACACGCCTTTCGATCACTTGGTGACAAACGGGTTTGTCGGCAGCAGGAAGTGACATTACTGCCGTCCTCACCAAGGGGAAACTCCTCACCGTTTCCATGGGGATGTAGGCAACTGTAGAGCTACAGGTTTACATAAGCTGAAAGCCCTACATACGCCCATCGCGTGCCGGGTTTCTAGGGGTCTTGGATCGGATACAAGGGGCAGGGTCTCGCCCGAGCCCCGCTAGCGCAGGGGGACAGCCGGCTTGTCGGGGAGCCGGGGGAAACGGGAGTTCAGTGCTGCAAACCACAGTGAACCACGTGCCTTATCCCAAACAAACAAAACAGCGGAGCAGGGAGAATAAATGAGGGGGGAGAAGGGCAAACACCTCCCTAGTGCATCCACAGCAGGCAAAGTCCAGCTCAGCCGTGTTGCCAAGGCGTCCTCCAGCTCTGCCATGCACAGGCTCTGCCCCTGCCCGTCTCAGCCCCGTCGTGCCTCCTACCCGGCTCACACCTCCTCCCCTGCTCCCCACCACGCCGGACGCCCCACGCAGACCCCCCAGCTGAGCCCACCTTCCTCCCCAAAACTCTGGCACTGAGGTGATGTTTGCAGGTCTCACTGAACTCTCTTACTTGTCGCTGCTGTTCTTGCCCCCTTATCCTCCCCTTGTCTGGGCTGGGTGCAGTCCTGTCCACAGAGAGTTTGCGGGAGTCTGGGCTCTGGGCACCACCACTGATTACGGCTGACAGCAGAAGGCTGGCGATGCAGCCTTGGAAAAGGACATCGCATCTCCACCGAGCTGGAAGTGCCTGCCGGTGCCTCGCTGGGAGCGAAGCCCTGCTGTCGCTGGCTGGCTTTTCCGCAACGGGCTTTGTGCTGAAGCAGCTCTCTTGTGCGCCTCTCTGTCAGGTGCCTGCTTAGGTTATGAAAGCTGATCGGCTGCCAGGTAATGAGTTTTATTGTTCCAAGAAACACATAAACAAGCTCCCCCGGCTGACGGGGAGCGGATTTCTGTTTGAATTGTGATTAACAGGCAGGATTTTTTTTTATCAGTTGCGTGGCCAGCACTGCCAAGGTTGTATTTTTCCACTGAACAAGCTCTGCTTTGCTTTGAAGGTGAAAGTTTGTTCCACTGTTTACTGCAGGTGTAAAAAAGCTCACGTATTCAGAAATAGTCTTCTGTGCTCTACAGGGAGAGCAGTGGTAGGTGCAATCCTGCAGAGCAACACGACCTGCCAAGGGACTTTCCATGGAAGCAGGGGTTTTGCAGGATTTGCAGGACGGGGCAGACTTTGGGAATATTCACTTTGAGGTTTAAGCACGCATTGGGAAAATAAGGGTTTCTAACTTCATTTCTTAGTGCCCAGGGAGCTCTTCTCCTTTTAGCTGCTCCATTTTTTTTTTTGTCCCGTGGTGTCAGGTTGAAGCTTGGCGATGGCTGACGCGCAGTGCTGACGACAGAGCTGCGTCGGAGGGGTAGCTCACGTGGACGAATTTCAGATGCAGCAGTGCATCAGCCCATCCTTCAAGGGCACCTTCTCCCGGGAGAAGAGTCCTGGATTTTAGCGCCATTAATACTCCAGGTAACTTCCTGGATCTCAGCAGTTTGTGGTGCTTTGCTTGTCTCCACTTCCGCGCCAAGAGCACAGCTGCTTCGTGCTTTAAAAACCCCTCATCAACAAGCTTAGGAGCATAACTGTTAAAATGCCTTGATTTTCAACAAAGAATCATAACCTGCTGTATCTCCCTAAGCAAAACCATTTTTGATTGGGCAAAAGTAGGATCTGACTCCTTGAATACCAGAGATGTAAGTACTGCTGGCTCCCCTCTGGAGCGGCTGTAGGACACCTGATGTCCCAGTGCTCCCCCGGCATCCAGCTCCCCATTACCAGTACTATCCCCCTGCCTAGGAAAGCAAGCTCCCGGCTGCACTTCTTCCACATTAGCTTCCCCTGGTAAGGTCATGTCACAGCAACGCTGCTCCCCCCATACACACCCCCTGGAGATGTGCAGTTCTGCCGCACCACACAGCATTAACCATGCACCATCTGCTGCCCATCATCCTCATCCCGTAGCTCCCACCCGCGAGCTGCCAGGAGCACCGGCCACCAACAGCTCCCTGCCTGGCTTTTGATACACTACGGAAAACTCTTCTCATCGCCTCCACTGAAGTGCCAGGTAAAAGTCACTCCAGTGAGAATCTGCAGCAGGAGATAATTTATTTGGGTCTGGGTAAGAAAACAAGTGACTTGTTGGTTACCTGATCTCTTGTTATGCCCCGATTTGTTTACAGAGACAGCCTAGCAAGCCATATACTTCACTCCAGGGATCAGAGACAGTTTGAGTTGCAAAAAGGAATCAAGGAGGTGGGACAGAAAAAGAAAACACCTTGGCACAAACCTCACAAGTATGGGAGATCTGTTACCAACAGGTTAATTTTTAGACTTAACCTTTCAAGCATTAGAAGTAAACAAGCAATAAGGAAGCTTCTTCTCCTTCCTAGGAGAAGGACTATTTTAAATTCACTGTAGCACTGTACCCAAGTCTCAGCTGGTTCAAACTATTACAGCTCTGTGGCCACCATCGCAGCCAAATCCACCTTACAGCCGAGAAGCTAGCCTTGGCTCTTTGCCACCGCATATAATTACACTGGGACAAAGAAAAGCTCAGGTTAGGAAACAGCAGGAGTTTCCAGTCAATCATGTTGCTTAAACCCCTCTTTCTATGTAGTTCAGTTAAGACCTGAGGCCAGCAGAGTTGAAAATTCAGATTTCTCTTACTGCTCTTCACCCAAGAGCTTCGCCGTGAGTTTCAGGACTGTAAAATGCAAGATTTTAAAGAATGTATCATCCAGCTCAATAGAAATATCATAATTTATTCTGTTTGTATAAAAAAGTTATAATCATGTAACAAAACTATGTCTTCATAAGAAGAAATATATTATTTCACATCATAAATAAATCAGCAAACATACAACCCTTGGCAACTCAAAAAGCACTCGCCTGGTGCTTTCACGTCAGTGCTCAGGAAACAAGAAAAGCTGACATATATGCACACACAGAATTACAGTACCAAAAAATACTGAGGTATTTGGTTTCTCTAGAAATGAAACTTTAGGTTTGTGAAGGCAAAAAAACAATGCACTAATGTAAAAATAAATAGGACTGTCATATAAAAGGGGACAGCATCAGTGTTACTCAGTGTCCAGGAATGGGAATACTGGTGAGCATGCTATTGAACATGGAGCAGGCTTAGGACAGACAGAAGACAAGGAGGAACAGCTCAGGAAGAGACAGCATCCTTTGATCTCTATGTAGACATCCAGATACTGGCTTTAAGGTCAGCAGAAGAGTCAGTAACACCTAGTTGTCGGGCATCTGGTGAGCTCCTCTCCATTTATGACATTGTTCTGGGATGTATGGATGGTTCCCCACAAAATACAAGTGACTGATGACACTGTCCCCATAGTTATTGCACTTTGAGACAGTAAGTCAGAGTTCTGGCCATATTTTCACCCACTTTTTAGCAGCTTGGGGAAGTGGTGATGGGGCTCTGAAGATAGCTTAAAGCACTGGATGAGGTGTGAACAGGGATGGAGACTGGAAAGTTAAAGACCGTGGTGGTCGATGCTCCTCTGTCCAATACTGCCATAGCAGGGCTCCCAGCTTCTGCTGAGCAGTTGGGGGCTAGGACCTGCGACTCAAACTGAAGCAGCTGCCCCATGAAGCTGAAGTTTGGCGAGATGATGCTTCTTCTCTGCTTTACAAACTCAAAGGCTTCATCCAGTTTGACTCTGTTGGTCCTCATGAGATAAGCAAGGCAGATGGTTGCTGACCGGGAAATGCCAGCCTGACAGTGCACAAATACCCTTCCTCCATCATTTTTAACAGAGTCTGAAAAAAGTAAAACACACAGTTAGCAAATGAGTCCCACTGCTTCCAGAGGTGGGAAAGCACAGGCTGGTGTTATACATTTATTTAATCCATCCCTTCCTTAGCCTAAGAGGTGCACCCGGTTCTTCTGAGACAAAGAGAGCCTTTGTCCAGAGGGAATCAGCCATCCAGCTATTTTCTTTCTGGGCTCCAATTCCAATTACACTAATAGCTCCTCCAGGTCACTTTCCCAGTCTTGCAAGATTACTTCAATACCAATCCGCTTAAACTTGCTAGCTCTTTTCTGCAAGACCAGTGAAATCTCAAATCAAGAGGCAGACAGCTTCGCAAAACTGAGATTATTCCCCTGAGCTGAGTAAATCAATGGAAGTGTTCCCCGGGTACCTCCCCGCTACAGAGCGGAACCCCCCATCTCAGATGTAGGTTTCACCAGCAAAAACAATGCCTGAAAATCGCTTCCCAGGGTACGCGACACCCAGAAACAGGCTGAAGAGAGCTCACTTACCGATGAAATCGATCGCCTCGTTAAACCAGGAGCTGATGTCTGCCTTGTGGTTGTCCTCCACGGGGATGCTTTTGTACCGGTAGTGCCCCTCGAAGTGGTTGGGGCAGTTCGCCGAGACGTTGATCAGCGCCGTGATGCCCAGCGCGTCCAGCATGTCCTTGCGGGAGGCGTGGTAGGCGCTGCCCAGGTAGAGGAACGGCAGGATCTCCACCGGCCCGCCCTAGAGCGGAGCGGACAAGCGGCCGGTTAACGCCGGCCTCCCCTCCCCTCCGCTGCCCTCCGGAGCGGCCGCACCGCCCGCTGCTCCGCCGCCCCCCGGTCCGGCCCCCGCTCACCTGGTCGTAGAGCGGGGTGCCGCAGGAGCTGCACCCCGAGTCGGCGCTGCCGGGCGCGCTGCCGGCGCTCAGGGGCAGGCTGAGCCCGGCGGGAGCCGCCGCCTTGGTGCAGAGCTCGGCGCAGGCGGACGAGAAGGCTTCGAACCCTCCTGCGGGGCAGAGAGAGGGGCGCGGGGTGAGCGCCCAGCCGGCCGCGGGCCGGGCGCAGCTTCCCCCCCCAGAGCCCCCCGC
>Ga0065711_1005324_pt1 | contig 23592 bp, 10 predicted proteins | sample Hoacrofraction12_FD_59098 | JGI IMG/M metagenome (GOLD analysis project Ga0065711, IMG submission 59098) | Hoatzin crop microbial communities from Cojedes, Venezuela - Epithelial fraction 12 v2 (version 2) | ecosystem: Host-associated > Birds > Digestive system > Esophagus > Crop | place...
CCGGGCTCTGTTTGGCCAGGTGGGGTCAGCCCCCACCCCCCGGCTGTGCCCCTTCCTGGATTCCGGTGAAAATTAACCCTGTTCTGGCCAAACCCAGGACAAACACCAGCTCTGAAATCTAAAGATGTTAGAGTAAAAGTTCATACTGCACATCGGCTCATCACTTACCATCCAAGCTGAAGCAGACAGCTAACAGGATCCTTCTATGATCCTGCATTTCCATTATCAGCATTTGGAAACCAAATGCACGTAAAACATTCAACGTAATTACCAAAAAATTCTCAGGTCCCTGTTACCTCACTCTACTTCTTCCCATACTTCACGTATGTAACTGTTTAAACAACTGAAGATACAAAAATTTCTTTATACAGTGTATTTGGTGAAATAGATGTCAATGTTGCTTCATGCTGGCTTCTTTCCCAAGTATATTTCGGTGCAAAGATTATGGTTGAGTAGTTATTGTCCTATTTTTACTTTCCTGAACTATGTACTAAACTTACGCGTAATTCTTAATACCATGGTTTCATCTTGCTCAAAACCATAGCTTTCCTTTGTTCTAATTTTCTCAGCTTTTATTGAATTGTCTTGAAGAGTGCTTATTTCAAAATCGCAGCAACGTCCTGGCACCAAGGAAAAGATGGATAAAGAAGTTAAGATGGTTTCTTTCTGCTCACACCAATTTGCAGCTCTACAGTCCTCTCAAGCCTGCTTAAAACACTCACTGGACATATTCACCAGACACTGAGAAAAAGTGAATGCCTCACTAATATCATGCAGTACATCTTATTATTATGAAGTCATATTTCTTGTTAAAAAATGTAAGAGCTGTTACCCAAAGCAACCCTTAAATACTTCCACCATGAAAATTAGTTCCAATTAGAATTGGATAAAGTTCTCTTATCAGTAGTCTTTGTAACTCGAAAAGGTTGTTCAACTGGCTTTCTGTTGTAAAATTTAAATTCATGTAAACAGTCGATATTATAACTGTTAAATCGAATGTATACAGGAGTAGGACCAGAGATTTTTTAATAGGTTTTGAGTGAGCAATTAGTTCTGAGGGAAAGAGGCCTGGTTTGCTCATACATAATAGATGTAGTTATAAATCTGTCTTCAGTGATGGTTTGCAAAAGTACTACATGTTCGGTCTATGCTCTAGTCATAGCTGCACAGAGTAACTGTCCTCTGCTTCTTCCACACTTGTCCCTCCTTCTGTCTGTGCTCCTTTCTGCAAGCTGTATGTTACTACAGTATATTCCCCTTATTTCTCAAAAATTCTCTCCCAATTAAAGTGATTTAAAAAAAAAAAATAGGTTGAAAATGCTTTGTCCATGCATTGCCTTACTGTTGGACTTTGAAGGAGTATAATTAGTTTTCAGTTTTGTTTAGTATTCACCTCTTTAAATAAATTCATTTAGGAGGTTGGAATAAGAATCTATCCAAATTATTTCAACTGTTAGTTAAAAAAAACAGAGAAAGATTTTTTTAAAAATAATTTTCCCCTTTTAATATTTATTCTTTGTCTGTATCCAATCTATTTCCCAAAACTACATATGTGGGAAGACAAAATTTTTTTAGACAGCTATTTCTCAGCTGTTCCCTGTTTGGACATCTCTAAACCAATTTGAGCATGACTTTCAATACTAAGAAGTTGTTTTCCACCGAGCTGAGCTTCATCCACTTTTACTAGTGGCAGGGTGAGTATCCGGAGGGGAGGAAAAATACGCTTCTAAATGGATTTTGTACTCAAGGATGAAAAATGAAGACAGCCACTTGTCACAGTGACAGTTCGACTTGTTAATTTCTCATGATGTGGCTGCTTTTGAACTCGGAGGCTAGCTTTAGGTGCTTCCATGCAGCCAGCAATTTGGGAGGAGTTAACTATGGGCTTTAAGGGGTCTGTTTGCCTTTCACAGGAGGGATTTCATGTGCTAGTTGCTCTAGCACCAAAACAAACACTGTTCTTTCCCCGTAATTTTAGGTGTTTCATTAACTCAAGCAATTTTTTTCAGCTTTTACACGTATTTCCCCTTAGCTCGCCAAGTCAAGACTTTGACTTGAATCAGTGGATGTGCCTTTTCTTCATACATCACATTACATTTTTTGTTTTTCCATTACTGTGGTCTCATCTCCTGCAGGAAAGCAGCTTTTTCTTGCCGGCGCTGTTCCAAGGTGCTGCTGTTTGAATGGAAGGTTCTTCAGGTTAACAACGGCTCGTTGCTATACCAACCCAGCTGATGGTATAGCCTCACTGCTGAGCAGCTGGCTACAAGTAGAGGTTTTACAGGCTAAACACAGGCAGCTGGCTTGGTTCAAATTGAGGTTTTACAAGACAATCCACAGCTCCTGGAGTCTGCATTAACACATTTGCTGAACTATGAAGCAAGTGGTTAGAAATGTGTTCATCTGTAAATCTAATACTGTAAGTTTTCATTTTAATAGTGCAATTTCTATCCTCACAAAAAATAAGCTGTATTTATGAAATCTAGCCAACATAATGCAAGTGTTCTGTAACCAAACTCCCTACTTTCATCGATTTTCACTACCTGTCAAGACACTGAGATTAAAATTAGAGTATTTTTATATATATTTTGGAAAAAACTCTGATTTGCTCTTGCAAAATTCTCTGTTCTTCCATCACCTAGGAAATTATTTGATAAAATGCCAGTACAAGAATGAGATAATATCTCTAAATCTCAGTTAGAGCTGATTTACTTAAGCAAATGCAGTATTTTTTTATCATCTTATTTCTTCATCAAATATTGGGCTTTATTACTGCTATGTAATAAAGGATGTGCAGTTCCCAATAAAAGTGTTATTCCTTGATGCAACTCATGTCATGTGCTTAGACATTTTTGTACATAGGAGGGTTTTTTTAGATCATTCAGAGTAGTAGCTCTATAAACTCTTGTCATCAGACACAAACATAACAAACAGAGCCTTCCTCTGAGAACACGGGAGGTCTGGAGTTCAAGTCTTTTCTTAATTTGTCCGTTTTTTACCAAGAAGTGTTATGCAGGTCACATAGTGCTAAAAGAATATTCAATTTCAAATGGCAAATACTACAGAAGCAGCAAAGTGGCCATAAGATAACAGCCTGTTTTGAAAGTGAACCAGAAAGTAGATTATGAAGAAGTGGAAAGATGAATATTGTGCCAGCCTTGAAAAAGATCAAGGTGAAGGGCATAGGCTGGTCAGCCTCCCCTCTTCCTCTGGGACCGTTTTTGAGGAAATCTGTCTGAAAGCCATTTCCCGTCATAGCTAGGCAAGCTGATGACCAGGAGCAGCCAGAGGGGCTCTTACCAAGGCAGCCGGCCAACCTTCTTCCCTTCCATGAGGAAGTGACTGATTCTGTAAACAAGGGGAAAAACACTCAACTTTGTGTACCTTGACTTTAATAGGCCTTCAACTCCATCTGCCATAGCATCCTCACAGACAAACCGGAGGGAGGGGGTTTGGATGGGTGTGCATTGAAGTCGGTAGAAAGCTGATGGGACTTGCAGGCTCAAAGCGGAGTCCACAGCTTGCAGCCTGACTGCAGCTAGTGCCAAGCACTGTTCCCAGGAATCGACTCTGGAGCAGATATTATTAAGCATATCCATTTATGATCTGAATGGTGGGACACATACACTGTACCCTCAGCAAGATTGTGGGTGGCACCAAACTGGACAGAGTAGTTAATATGCTGGCAGAAAAGGCTGCCTGTCAGAGGAGCTTTTGACAGGCATGAAGAACAGGTTTCACAGGAGAAACCTGAGGAAGTTTAGCAAAGATAAACGGGAAGTCCAGTGCCTGGGACCAAATAATCCCATGCAACAGTAGAGAGTGGTCTCTGGCTGACTTGGGAGCAGCCCTGCAAAAAACAGCCTAGGACACTGGTAGGCAAGAAGATAGGTGATACGGCTGTACTAGCATGGGTGTATCGAGAAGTCAAAGGAAGTGTTTATTCCTTTCTAGCCAGCATTTGTGATGGTAAGTCTGACTTTATATGGCCTCTCTTGTGTCCCCTTCCTCCCCAGCACAAAACAGAGATTGAGAAACTGAAGGAAGTCCAGAAAACAGGCTCTAAGATAGGGCACTGTAGCATAACACATGAGGAGAGGCTAAAGAAGGTGACTTCTTTCAGCCTGGAGAAGAGAAGGCTAAAGGTGAGGGACCATTAATTGTAGTCTTCAGCTACCTAAGTGCAGGCTATAGAAGACTCTCACTGCAGGTTCTTGTGAAGTGTATAGGATGACAGGCAACACCCACAAGCTTTCAGGGGAAATTCTGACAGCTATAAGTAAAAAAAAATCAAAATGAGAATGGTTAAGCACTGGAACATGTTGCCCAAAGATGCTGTGAAATCTCCATCCTTGCAGATATTCAAAAGTTGAATAGACAAGGCCCTGAGCAACCTTATCTAACACTGAAGTCGGCTCTGCAAGTCAGGCTGGGGAGACGGGAGTGGGTTGGATGCCAGAATTCCCTTCTAACCAAAATTATTCCGTGATTCTAAGCTCAAGTTAAGCAGAGGGGATCTCTGTTCTTTCCTAGGGAAGTAATAAATGACTACATGTAGTCACTCTGATAAGGTCATTGAAAGCAATAAATGCCTTATTAGAACTGCTGAAAATTAATTAAACACTGCCTTCAGCTAAGCCAGCATTAGAGCTACCACAGCCTGACTATTCTTTGCCACTCATTGTCCAGTGACATATTTTGGCAGTGGTGATTTATTAGATACATGTATCAATTGCAGGGCTGAAACTTGTTCCGTATAGTGATACTTCCTGAACGTCTATACCACCCCTTTCCGTATGCCCTATTGGCAATCCATATACTATGCTTACAATTAGTCTGTCTCAGAGTTGAAGCATTTTGTACATCTCCTACATTTTTAAAACTATGATGCAGGCACTGTTATACTGCATTATACTATCATTTATGGATATAGGTGTTCATAAGATCTAATCTTGACCTTACTGAGACAAGTGGTTAATCCCCACTAATTGTAGTAAGGATTTCTACCTAGTATTTCAAGAAGATTCACTGACACATCAGCTCCAAGAGCTTGATGCTCATTAGGTGACTATTCCATACTATGAGAACAAGGGGACCTTTGCTGATAAGAGATAAAGAACTACTCAACATGGGGGCTTGTATATTTCCATGTCTCATGATCCTTCTGTCTTCTGAAAGTTTTAAAAATAGTTACTGATACAGAAAAGAGAGGAGAGCAGGAATGGTAACTCAGAACTGATCCTAAGGAAGGTGCTCTACAGACAATTTGGCAAAGCATCTTGCCCTGTTGTCAAAGAATAAGGTTTCTGTGAAACTATGCAGCTTGATGCATCCAAGTCCTTTATTACTGACACTTAAAAGAAGAATTAAGAGTCCTTGCTAGCACTTACCAGTACCAGGATGTGCAGATATACACTGACGACATAACTGTGTTATCTGAAACATTTATCAGTGCATTACTAAGCATATTTGACTTTAATATACAGCATGAAAACCTATTTCATCGATTTATGCATGTCAAGAAAGTGAGAAATACACTATGCTTTCTTAATCCTTTATGTGCTGGAAAGGCTGCCTTAGTGTTAAGATTCTTTCAGCATACTCGTATAACTATTAGTAAGGCTAAGGTAATTCCCCAGTGAAAAGCAGTCAGATTCACGTATTAGAAAGATAATAGATGCTGCCTCTCATACTCCACTGCTAGGAATGATTTATGACTTCTGAGGTCAAGCAAAAATGATGAACTCAAAACAGGGTTCAGCTGTTGAGCAGTATTTTGTATTTTCCTTAAAAGGTATAATCTGGACACTCAGTCATCAACTATAAAAACATTTAGAAGACAACACTAAATCCAAGAAACAAGTACTACATGAACCAGTAGGTTTCAAGCTCATTATCAGAAATGTAATGGGAAGCAGATCATAAGAGAAAACTGGATTAAGTGACTTTACACTTTCCTACTTATCAAGAGCATTCAGTCCAGTCATGTTGATAGTTCAGTGTTCTCATACTATTGAAACCACTATTGTTTTCTTTCCCCAGATATGCTAAATACATCTATTTGACTGCCGTGACATCCTCTGTGGGAAAAGGAAAACACTGTGAATATTTGGAACTCATCAATACCTTTCCTTTAAGAGTCCTGAGAACTGGAGCAGGTAATGGGACCTCAGAGAGCTCCAGAGTGCCTATAAATGCATCGGTCCTCTTCAGACCCAGGTAAAAACACCAGTGGAGGATTCCATTGGGAATGCCTGTTCTCTAATTTGTGATTATCAGTGTTCAAGGACTCAAAAATCTGTTCTAGATTCATTATTGTTTAACTACATATTTATAAGGTTCAGGACATACAACCTAGCCAGAAACTATGTATCAGCGGGCATTGAGATGATGGCTTTGGGCCAGTAATGATGAGAACTGTGGTCTGAAAATAACACTGAATTCTTTACTCCATGAATAAATATTGTCATGGTTATTCATTCATACATGAAAAATAAACATGGATGCCCTTAATCACAGTGACTGGATTTATCTCAAGATCAAGATGTTTATTTTAGATAGTTCTGGTCATTTGATGTGTTTGTTTTGACTGATTGTCAAATTAGAACTAATAATTCCCTCATTGTTAACTGTTACTCATGAAATGCCTGCAATGTTTCCAGGTATTAGTTTACCGTTACAGTCTATAACAAGTGATGCGATTAAAAGATATATACCACACAACCCACTGTTAGAAATGCTTGCAGCAACGCAGAGAAAAATGTCTTCTGAAACTACCATTGTGTGTTTCTGTAACTACAGTGAAATGTTCAGTGTTCTCTTTCCAGTTCAACATTTTCATCTTATAACCTCAGACTGTTTCTTTCCTTCCACAGCAATAAGAGCTTCTTTTAACAAAATAGTATCAACATGCTCACAACGCAAAGTCTTTCCTCTTCCAATATAAATTGCTAATTTTATGGTAATCTTTTATTGGCTGAGGCCTGTATTAGTTCATAAGGGAAAAAAAAGTCCATTGTGGTATCCAAAATTTAAGGGGTGTATGTATACATATAGATATCTTCATGGCTTATGAAATGTACTATATTTATCTGTTATCTATTAAAATCAATGGAATGTTTTAGACCTCTGAAAGACTGTAACATATTCTTTAGCAATTGGATCAGATGAATAGGCAATACAGGTTATTTGATTTAGACCGTACATGCAGGTTATAGATTATATTGATTAAATCAAGCCTTTACGTCTCTATGTACTGTGTTACATCTAAATTATTCCCACTATATCTTACCTACTATAAAATGAAAATTTATTTTGAAGAATATGAGATGAATGGCAAGTATTTCCTGGAATATTTTATTCAATAAAGGCTTATTCAGAAGACCGCTTCTAATAATGTATGGTTAGGAATAACTGCTGATGAACAAAATAGACAAATAAGACTTCTGCGGGCATGCACCAAAGTCTCTCACTACTTACAAACAGCCTCATAAAGCTTGTATCCAACTATGCATAACTACACACTGTAATAGGAATTTCAAACTAAAAACTGACTCCTGCATTACAGCATTGTTAATAGCTGCTAATCTTGTATTTCACTATACTGTAACACATTTAAGGAATTTGTAGTAAGGAAAATAGTAACATTTCTGACCATCATGACACTAAGTATCCACGTCCATGAGAGTCTTGTACTCTCTCGATAGATGAGTAGTTCAAGCAAGTTCTTGGCAGATTTGTCACCTTAGAATTGAAACCTAGTGTAGTTGTTTGAAGCTTGTATGTATATGAAATGATAGTTTTGTTTCATAAGGTTGTTGTAGCAATGCTTTGTACATATCCTGTATTAATTCTGACATTCAAGCACACCTGCCTTTGACAGCAGCAAGGACAGAGACTGGTAAAACAAGAGAAGCAAAACAGAAAGCTGTTTCTGCTTAATCTAAATATTTACAACGTTCTCATTGCTGAGTTAGCAAAGTTTGAGTTACAGCTTGTGTGGTGTAAATTAGCAAGAAAAAAACAACAGTTTAGGCCAATTATTTCAAAATTGTTCTCAGTTTCATTTCTCAGCTGTAACAATTGTAGCACAGCACAAACGTCTGCTAGGAAAATATACGCAGCTAATAAAATAATATGAATAGATACAAACAAGAAGAAATATTTTGACTTTGCAAAAATTTGCTTTTTTTAGGTTCCACACAGGTTAGGAACTTTCAGTTCCCTTTTCATGGAAATGGTGGAGGGAGAAGAGTCTGGAGAGAAACACCCGCAATGATTTCCAACACCCAAACCGAATGAAGAAATTATGCTTTCCCTAGTCATTTGCTCGATAGTAGCAGTTTTATAAATCAGACTGAAAATCTCTCTGAAAATGTATGCTTGAAAAAACAGTTCCACTGGAAACAGCGTTATTGTATCACACGTCAGAAGTCAGCAAGCTCTTGCTATTTAACCACAAAACTGTAGAAGTGAAAGGATGTCCCTCCAACAGCAAGTTTTCTGCTCTGTCATAAGGAGGTTATTAATGCTTTAAAGAGTGTGGATAAAAACCAGTTTTGAGCTTAGCATTGTTTTATACATTATCTATAAAGCATTTCTTGTCCTGTATCTAACTTGCTCCTACACCTACAACAGCATTATGTTAGGAATGGCTTCACTTGAATCTTTACCAAATGATGACACAAACCAGCTGGACTGTATTTTCATTTCCCAGGGAATTTCTGCGGGCCCAAAGCATGACTCTGTTGAATAGTATTGGTTTTTCTCTTTAAGTCTGTGATATAAAACTGATATTGAAAAGCAACATTTTGAGCAAAAGACAATTAATCCTAAGCAAAAATCCCCGAGACAAATTATTTGCTATCCCACCAGTGGTTGTGGCTGTACACAGCCCTGGAGGAACAGCATTTCAGCCTCAGCTACCCTCACTGCAATGACAGCAGGCTTAGATGCTGCACTGTTACATGCACTAGTAACAGGTTAATTCTGCAGGCTGAGCTCCTTAATCTAAAATTGAGTCCTACACCGAAAAGAGTTGTTTTCTTCTAGGGTCCTAGGAAGGCAGTTGGTGAATGAGGATTGGCAAGCAGCTTCAAGAAAATATTTACTATCGATACGCAATAGCAGTTCTATTTCTAAAGTGGTGTGGAGGAGTTTATTACTGCCCATATTTTGGGACTAATTTTTTCTCAGACTGCCTACATGCTGCTTGTAGGTGCTGAGGTCCAGCTGTAATCTCCATTGCCTCCCATGGCTTGGTGCAAAGTCACCTCTGAACTCAGCCAGACCTTTGACACTAGAGTCATTGTCTCTAGACCATGTTTCATAAAAATCTCAGTATTGTTGGATCATCTCTTAGGTATAAATCTATTGCATTTTAATAAGACAGGAAACAGTATTTCTAGCTTCCCCTTTACAGGGTAAATCCACCATCTGCCTCTCAGAGAAAGTGTTCTGATATGGGATCTGGAAAAGCCTTTGTGACCAAACCTCCGGAGTAGGTTCTGTTTTTCAGTGTCAGCTATATGTTTGCAACAAAGATTGTTAACTAAGCCTGTGCTTTCCAAAACATACTGTCTCCAATTGCCAGCAGGCATCATGATTTTTAAACTAAAGTTCTGGTAGGCTACCTCATCCATCTAAAATACAGTGTCCTGGGACTCATTCCTACAGATGTATATAACTTCTCAATTTTTATTGTGAACAGCACATTTCTTTTACATCTGCCCTGTTATTCTTTTTGTTTTCCTTTGAAACACAAACATGTTGCCCGTTTGTTCTCTCAGCTATATTTTTAACTACTGTCCTTTTTTATTTTGCTCCTTCCAGAGGTGCTTATAAAAAAACTGTACTTTTATTCATCTATTATTACACTGGATTTATTGTTGATAGCAGTAATAACAATAGCTTAAGGCAATAACAATTCAGACAAATGCTTCTTCAGACTTCAGAGCTTTGCTGCATGTGAATTTAGAGAAAAAGTACCTGTTTTAATCTAGTTTTGAAAGTCCTTAATGATGAGATTGTCAGTGATGCGAAACTTTCTTTTCTTGCCTTACATACACAATGGAACATCTTTTTAGACCTGAAGATCTACAGATAAAGAATTCAAAAGCAGATCTTTTACCGGAGTATACTTCACATTTATCTGATTCTGTTAGCTCTGATTGTGAGTTGGATGTAGGAAAAGAGAAACCAGAAATGACTCGACAGTACCTTACCAGGAACTGCTATAGACTTTCAACATCTAAAATTCCGGATACTGGACCACTGACAGAGATGGACATCTAGTTTTAGAATAACCACGAGCCAAAACACAGGCTCACTTTACTCAGAAGCTGTGATTTTCAGAAATACCCATAAGCAAAAATCTCTGGTCTTATTGAGATATGATAATGAAGAACAAAAATACTGTTTCTTTAATATCCATATGGATACTTTTTTTCTGTTATCAACTTCCCCCAAGTCTAATATGAAATGAAATGGAGCATAGGTCTTGCCCTGCTAGTGCAGTGATCCCATTATCATTTCATTGTGCAAGTGTGGCTTTTAGCTGTGTCAGAAAAGCAGAAATCCCATCAATCATTGAAGTAAATACAACATAACTTTTTTGAGAAAAAAAAAGAAAATTCGGGCATTAACATTCTAAATACTATAACTAGAAGAAAATTAAGCCAAACTGACAAGATCAGTAATTTTCCCTTGTACATGCAAAACATCTAACTCCAAAAATAACATTAGTGAATAACATCAATGATCGTAACATATAACCTTAACTGAATCTGTGTTTCCAATTATGTTCTATTTCAAAATCTTGCTTGCAATTACTATCTTTCACTGTCATCTAGTGTTCAAAAAACTTTCTGCAAGTGTTTAGTGATTACACATAAAAATGAAATACTATTTTTCCCAACTTGATTTAAAAACTTTTAATCAGAAAGGAATTCCTAAAGTTTGGATATTCAAAGTTTTCTCAGGTCTGTGTAGTTACTCAGTCTTGAAGAAGTCTAAGCAGCTGAACACGCATGTCCAGCGAGGAAATACGAAATGGAGAGGAAATACAGAGTTTTAAAAAACAATACCACCACAGAAGATGGTGGAAGGAACAGGGACTGCAGGTTCCAGTTATGCCAGGGCTTTAAGGGAACTGTGGGCTAGAAGAAATCTCAGTCAAAATCTCTCAGTACAACTGAACAGAATAAATAAGTCAATACATCTAGTGAAGAAAAATGTTAAGGCATATATGTAAAAAAAACCTCTGCATAAGCAAAACCAGCTAAAACTCTAAATTGCCAAAACAAGAACATACATTAAATATATTTCATACTTTCCCATGAATTGTCTCTCTTTCATACATAAAGTAACAAGAAAGCAAACTTGACAGGCTTGAGTCATGCTCTCTAGGGCACTTGTATTTCAGTGAGCACATTGTTTCAGTTTGCATAGTAAAGAACAGAGCCATATTCACAGCTACTATATTTAAGCCTTAGTCTTCATAAACACTCATGTTTATAATTTTGATTAGTAACATTGCACTGAGATTATATGATCACATTTTCAAGGAAATATTTGTTAGTTTTCAAAGCAAAAGATCATATGAAACTGTTGCTTCCACTCATATGCACTTGCCACAGCTCCATGATCAAATTCAGTTTTCATTTCACAACATTCAAATACTGCACAAGATATTCTGAGAAAAGCGGGGACTATGCTCCCATATACAAAAGGAAATAGGATTAAAAAAAAAACATCAATAACCTGAGATGTTGTTAACGTATTTAGTCCTGCTCAGATTAGTCTCAAGGAACCAGATTCTTAAAATGAAAAACTTAACACAGGGCATTAATATGTGTTCTTGAATGTAAGGTTGCTGACAAATGTATATTATCTGTTTACTTTGCAAATGTTATTCCAATGGTAAAAGGCAGTATTGTGAAGCTGCATAACCCAAAATGACATAAGGGCAATTTGTTAACATAAAACATTATTAACAAAAGGATGATCTTTTTAAAAAAAGATGTAAAAAGTTCCCTTTGAAAAAAACCCCAACAAAACCCAATACTGTTCATGTAGCTGAACAGGTAATTCAAATATAGAAACAACCTTAATTCTACCCTCTGATGATCTATGAAAGATAATGAAGGTTTCAAAAGAAACTTTCAACCTTTAAAAATCAGATTCATCCCACCTTAGACTGAAAAAAAAATGAACAGAATAATACAATTATTCTTTGAATAATAATAAATAAAGAACGGGTAAATGTTGCACTGATTTAAAGATTTAAAAGGAACAGATTCCTATTTGTCTGCTCATCCTTGCAACATGGCAGCAATATTCTTACAAGTTCAGGTGAAGGAATCTTGCTGTCCATACAATTTAAGAACAAAAAATAATCAAGCCCTCACAAGAACTTCCTTTTAAAATATTTATTTAGCGGCTACTGCAAGACTAAAGTAAACTTCTTATTCTCAATTAAAGTAGGTACTGAATTTAAGCGGGTAGGGGGAATAAAAGTTTCAACCTGTTAACAGGACTTTCCTTAAATTCTAATTTTCCTTCATGTATTTTCTACATATATAAATAATCAACAGCTTTTACCAGTTTTTAGTGACCAAAAGAAAGAATACACTGTCATCCTCTTTCAACTGGTGACTTACAGTAATGAGTGTTGATTATAGAATTCTGGTTATTGTTAGAATAAGATGAATAGGAGGTGATATCTAAGTCCCAGTATGTTCTCAGAGATGTACATATGGCAAATACAAAGACTTTCAGAACGTGATGAAATATGTGCATTATTTATTATCCTGTCTATTGCCTCACCTAGTAACTAACGAAATTCCCGTAGCTTGGGGTTCTGAAAGTAATTTAATTCATTTTCTATAAAGAAAAATATTCGTTCTGTAAATTTGAACTATAATTGCATTGCATTAAAGTGTGCTGAAAGAAAATCTAACAGTAACTTTGGAATTCAGTAGCAAATACCACGCCAGAAAACAAAAATTTTGTTCCAATAAGAAATTTTTTGTTATGGATAGCTTTGATTTTTGAACAGAGTAATTTTCAATTGGCAGCCTTGAAACCCATTAAGCAGTTCCAATAACTTCAGTCCTTTATGAAATTAAGTCTATGTACCTAGTAAATTATCAAAGTATCGGTACTTAAACATTTTACCTCAAGACTTCTACTTGCTTTTAGAGCAAGACCATTAGAGCATTAGAAATGTTCAAGGATATGCCTTTTTTCGTATAGTAAAAGACCTTCAGACAACTTTGCAATCATTGGGCAGTACAAGAAACAAAACAAAGACAAACTTCCTTTCTGAAAACCCTCCTAAACTCACCAAGGATTCTACATTCTATATTCTGTATCAGAATTCAGTAGAAATTCCTAATATTGGCCTTTAGTGAAAAATATCAAAAGGCAAATTCATCCTTGCTAAGTGAGAGACTGGGAAAATAACTCAGAACAAATTAGAGAGTAAGAAATAAATTGGATAGGATTGACATGGAGGTTGCTAGACCATTGTGGGTTTTTAAACGTATATATTCTCTTGTCTGTTCTGGAACTGTTGTCTTACGCCTAAAAAAAAATCCTAAAAAAGTAAAACAAAAAAACACCCAAACAAAACTATTTCCTAAAAAAAATTTCTAAAAAAATTCCAAAATGAAGCCTGAAAATGTATGAAACCATAGATCGAGAGATTTGGATCTCTGACGTACTCCACACTGTGTATGATTAAAGAAGAAAAAAAAGTAATTCGTATCACGAAACTCGGAGAACGCCAACACTTGCTTTCAGACAGATCAAAAATTTAAAGACTAGCAATGACCTCTAGTGTAATGTTTTAAGTACTGCAGTATAGTGTTGCTAACAATAAACCACAGCATCCATGAAATAGCCATGTAATTCTAGACTGTATTATTCAACTATGTGGTGTAACACAGAAGAAGGTCTTTTAAAAAAGAAAAAATGCTTTTTCTATTAACTAAAGCTAACAGCAGCAGAAACCCTGCCATTTTCCCTAAAAGCTAGTAAAAACTAGTAGAATACCAGTTGGACTGAGAGCATTTTTCTGAGAATGGCTGGGGGAGCTTTCTTTACTCTTCTTTGCACCTGAACCAGACAAATCCTGGTTCAAGAACAAGGATTATGTATCAGATGAGATGCCACTCGAGCTGGCTCATGTGCGCAGGACAGGTAGAACAGGAAAACCATGAGAAAGAGAATTATATCCCAACAAGAAGAGCAAATGAGAGGCTATTATATTTCATACTATTGATGGATACACATCCTTTGGACCATTTATGGAGAAAGGGCAGAGCAGTGTTGCTTTGTAAGACACCCTTCATGCAAGTATAAGGCTATTGCTGCCCTCTACACAAGCAAATGTCCCTGCTGCATATTGGCTTTGTCAGCCACGAGTGCGAATAGAACAAGCCTAGATACTTAGATGTCGTTTAAAAAAGACAATTCTAGGACCCAATTCCATTGCCCATTTAGGCTTGAGAGGAAAGAGAGTATTTCTCTTTGGTAACACCACAGACATGCCAAGAATCCTTGGCCTAACTCTTACGGCTCAGACCTTGCTTCAAGATTTCCCATGAAATGATTGAAGAGTGGGATCAATTTGTTTCTACTAAATATTACATAAAATGTCTACAGCTTCAGAGATACATGAAAAATTGTCTTTAGGGACAAATCATCACAGTGGGATGGTTAAAAAGATCATATAAAATCTGCTCTGAAACCATAGCACAGCTTATCTGAGGAGTCAGAAGTACTTCAAAAATACAGTTGAACTGAAATTACAAAATGATCTTACTAGATTTTTCCAGGGCTTCCTTTGATCACCAAGCACTGAAGAGTGTAACATTTCCTTGCTAACGCCACTTTAGGATGTGCCTTGCTCTCTCGTGCTACTCATTTTTTTTCCTTCTTAATGTTTCTTCTTTTCTTTCTAATGACCACATTAAGCACACCGCTGAGCTATTCCTTACATCTGTAAGAGTTTTCATGTGCTATTTAACTCTTTGATTTTCCTCAATTGCCTCCATTTTCATACTACTCTTTGTGTCAATGTGGATATGTTTTTCTCAGAGTACACCTGTGCAATACTCTAACCAATCTTTATCTGCAATTTGAGATGATTTTTATCACAGACTTTCAGAAATGGAATTCTGTAATTAGAGAGAAAGTCACCATAAAACCGCTTGTCAAAGGTTTGACTCTGCCAGCCCTGAACTGTTTGCAGCACTGCCGGTGCCATAGCTGCAGCAACATAGAGCTCAGGCTGGGTTAGGCGACTGTGAATTCCCCCCTCGCTGGTTCTGCAGCCTTGGCTGAGCCATACGACAGTTCAGCTGTGCTGTCACCGATAAAAGACAGAGTTGCGTACAGTAAGTTTCACTCCACTTCCACGATCTGAAATCCCATCTAGAGCATTAGCACCATGTGCTGATTCTCAGATTAGCTTTATACAGTCAAACCACAAAATGGTAGTCTGGACTATTTCTGAATTATAGATAATTGCAAGAAATGCTTGAATTTCTGTATGTCTCTGGAGAACATAATGCAAAAGCAAGCTTCAGCAGGCTCAGATCTTAAGAAGCATTTGGGATGGACACAGGGTTTCTCTTCTCTGCATTCTAAGCACACTCGAAAGTTGAGTTGGTGCTTAGAGAAATATTAAACCAAATTCACAGGACAGTTTCTCCAGCTCCATCTTTCAAAAATAATCTCTTATAACTAAGCTGGAAAAAAACAGTTCCTCCTGCAGATAAATCTAGATTAATTCATTCTTCAGCTGGGATTTGTGACTGTTTAGTGACCACCAATACTTTTTGTCTCACATTCAGAACAGGTATATTTTGTGCAGATTAGGGGACACATCTAAACTCGGAAATTCCTTTTGCCTAATTTTCCAGACGTAAAGCAATGAGCAAAATTGACCTGAAAACACAACATACAAAGAAAAATGTGGATGAAAATTGAGTATTCCTTCAAAGGATCTAATAAGCAGACAAAAAGCCCCAACTCCGCCATCTAGAGAGTGCTACTGCTAAAAGCCTATCCAGATTCACTAGTTATATAAAAGACATAGCTTCAAATAACAGCAGCAACAACAAAACTAATCTGTAGTGTGCAACATATTAGAGGAAAAGAGAAATAGATAGGAGCAATGTGAACTGGAAGCTATGAAACATGAAACACTGAAAAGCTGAAGTCCATAGCCAGTCAAGGCAAGGGTTGGTTGCTCTTTTGTTCCCGAAGTCCTAGAACTAACACTGAGTCTATAAAAAGGTGCTGAAAATGTTAATGACATGAAAATCATCTACTGCTAATCAAGAAAGTTACTGGACACTTACAGAATTTAAGTAAGTCTAAGTAGCTTGGGGTTGTACACTGAGGTTCACTAAAGTTAATATCAATAAAAATGTGAACTTCCAAAGACTGAAAGAGTACTAATGTTAAGGCAATGATCAAAAATGGCAAACAGATAAAACTGCTTAATCTACATTTTGATGTGATGCCTTTTGTGACACTTATTCTTTATTGTGCCAGCAGTTTAATCTAGTTTATATGGCTAAAAGGATTAAGAGCAAAGGTAGTTTTACTCAGAAAGGTTCTGTGAAGATGGACCCAAACCAGTAAATTTTAATTGACTGGGATTATGTATTTGAGGAAACAACATACATACTGCTTACTGAAGTTAATTTCTTCACTATTAAATCATGAATGCTGCAAAACCTTAGGTACAAATCTGATTGTTTATGTGTAGTGTAAAAAATTAAGAAAAACAAAACCCCAAACTAGTCTTCCAGGAAAGAATCCTCTTCCCAGTTGTCTGTAGGGAGGAGAGGGAGCATTACAGTTTTGATGTATTTTTCTTTCTTTCCTGTGCCCAAATAATTATGCAGATACTGATCTCTATTATCTGTAACTTGCACATTTCAGCAGAAGAAAGTAATTTGTCATTAATAGAGATTTGTACATGTTACTTTCCATTTTGGTGTCCTTCATACATTGGAGAACAAATATACCAAATGCAATAATTTCAGAACTGCATTTTAGAAAGATATTAATTTAAGAGCTTTGACTATTCCTAACTTCAAAATAGCCTACCACAATCTCCATCACTTTAAAAAAAATTCCCTGTCTACACTGACTTGAACAATCTATACACATTTTTAAAATGCATAAGCATAAATTGCATAAACGATGCAATCAAACCCGCAGTCATCTGAGTTGCTGTATTGGAAAGCTCAAGTGTAGAGCAAATTCCAAAGCCGCAAAGCCCTGAAAGAGGATTGTACCAACACCCACGCCTGATCTCATCAATGAATATAAAAAAGCTCCTAAGAATGAGTAATGAATGCAAGTGCACTAGAATAGTCAGATTTCTGTTTTTTTTTTTTTAGTGATTTAAAAAACAGTTTAAATTAGCCTACTCCTACAATGTCTTTTAAAATAATGTAACTACGTACTTAATGTTTTATAGGTGTGGTCTCTCCTGGAGATGCAAAGAATCATCATTTCAGTTTACTTCATTCATCATTACAGTTTGTTCCATTAATTGACGTCAAGGGCAAATTCTTTGAATTGAGACTCTGGGAGCTGGAAAAAAACGATGGTTCTGTTTCCATTCCATTCAGAAATAAAAATGAAACAAAAATGGTTGCATTCTATAAGTTATTAGAACAAAGGACAGGAAGTTAATTAAATATGTCAGTAGATGATACTTTAACAATTCATCTTCATGTAAGCACAAAATGAGTTTTATATACTTGGTTTAAGGCTCTTAGTAGTTTATTTAAGCATAATTAATCAAGTCTATTAAATTAAGAGGTTCTTTCTGCATCTTGCATTTCCAGTTTGTGTTGATAGAAAGCTTGGGGAGAAGAGAGGAATTTATATGCTTATTTAAAAAGGCAATTAGTCCTTACTAACAAAATGTAGAAAACCGCAAATGTCTACATTAGCTATTTAGATTAAATACAAACATGCTTTTCCAGCCTTTAAAAAAATAGATTGCACATTAAAATCTAAATATAGAAGAAGTGGACATGGTCTAGAAGCCTCTGAGTGTGTCTCACTGGAGTGCCTGACGAGGTACATTTCCAGGCTGGCTGCTGTGATGTTGGCTGGCTTGTGGCCCGGGGTTTCAGCTGGAGACACCCAAAATCCCTGTTCCCAGAACAATACTGCCATTTGCATCTTGCTTCCCATACCATTTCGCGTGTTACAGTGAGTGGCAAAGTTCACTGCCAGGGCTAAGGGAGGAGCGGAAGCCTCACAGGTATGCCTGCACCACTTGGTTTATGAATTCTGTCTTTATGGTTACCGAACCAGGACAGTGACTGATGCAAACCATGAAAGGGTCAGAGTACTATATCTGTGAATAGAAAGACCACTACATATTTAAAATGTTATTTTGAAAATGAGGATAGTATATGCTGTGCCATAACTGTAAAAAGAAAAATAAATCAGGTTTCTAGCAATGTAGGCTAAACTAATTCCCGTTATAACTTCTTCAACCAAAATATCTGCTTATGTAATTAATTTTATTGTTAGGCAGGAAATAGAGTTAATATTTAAAACTATGAATGTGCACGTGAACACAGCTTAAGTGCTCTAATACAAAAACCCAAAGCTGCTACATAGTAAAAAATGGGAACTCTATTCTCAGTAACATTAAATAGTCAGTAATGCTAATACAGCAATAGCTTTCTATAAATATAGTATTACTGTTGTGCCATTTAGTCTTCCATGTATTACTTGTTTGGCCTTGTTGCACTCAGTATCATCTGTGTGTTGCTGAGAGGTGGTGGTGTGGGAATGTCTAGTTGCTACATTACACAAATGGTGTCTTTTAAATGAAAATGCGCAGCAGGGGATTTTTATAGGTTTATTCAGGCTGCCTGTTTTCCCGTGTGAGCTTCTGTTCTTAACCACTTCTGAGGGTATGTCCATTCTGACTATTTTATCTGAGGTTTAAATGTCCTTTGCACATTTGTGCTCAGGACCAAGAACTGATCTCATGACCGAGATGTTAAATTGAATCTAACTATCCCCTTCCTGCAAGAGGCTTGGGCAATAAACAAGAAAAATCACTTATGAATTCAAAACCTGTGTAGTCAGGATTACTGAAGCGTATTGGGAAGCCACACGATGCTGAAATCACTGGTTAGGAATGATCCATAAAGGAGTCAGAGGGAGTGACGTGCTTTCAAACATGGCATCAGCTGCTTCTGAGTCATTGACCATTCAAAAACAAATTGCTGAGAGCTTGTAGACCAGTCAGCGCTATGGAAGAGAAGCAAGAGATGAGACAGTATTTGGTGTTTGTTATGGACTGCCAGGCTGCATTAAACGACAACTGAAGTTCTTGAAGTATCTCTCCCTAACATGCAGTTGAACTTGTGTTGTTGGACACTGGCATTTACGTTGTATATTCCAGTTCAGAACAGTAATATATACTTTGTGCTTTAAAAAATTTAAAAAAAATTAAAATGAATGCTTGTTCAAGATTACTTTACAAGATGCCACAAATCCTCAACTGAGAAGGAGGTAACATCAGTTTAAAACACCAGCCTAGCTTTAGCAGGGAAGTGTATGCAGCTGTTTCCAATATGAAAAAAAAAAAAAAAGGAAAAAAAGACAAAAATGAAGGGAAGTTGATGAAGATAGCAACTCTAAGGGAAGCAGAAGTACACAGGGAGAATTTATGGCAAGCAGAGCTAAAAAAAATAGGAAGATGTGTTTTTTCAAGTATATTTGGAACTAAATACATACTGTCAGTATCGATCAGTACTTGCACAGCAGATTACAATCGTACAGAAAATTGATACTGAAATAATTTTTTTGACCTGGTGTTATCAGTTTAAGAGGGTTGCTTGATGGAGAAGTATTAGAGGTGAACTATGGGAACAAACTCTTAAGAGCAGAACTCAAGAGGCTTGGGTGGCATGGAGAAAACTAAGAGGTGTTAACCGCATGTGAACAGACATCTCCAGAGAGAAATACATAACAAATTAAACGGGTGACAGTGAAACTGCCCAGTTGGGGCAATAGTATGATGCTAATTAGCCACTGTAATCCTTGAAAGTTTAGACTGACACTCAATGATTTTCCTAAAGCACATTGTAAATGAAATAGGAGTTTTCACAGTCTTGTCCCATTTGTTTTCAGGAGAAAGTGGAGTGCTCAGACTAGCTCCCATCTCCTAATTTTCTTTTGGAATTCAATGAACTCATTCTCTAAAGCATTATCTCTCAAAAAACATTCCTGACTTCAAGGAATCCACCACCTATATAGTTTGTAGTAATCAACCATGATTCCAATTTTTAAAGTGTGTAATTTTGTTTTATAATTGGAATTTTTATTTATAAATCACATTTACAGTATCCTGTTTAAGATACCAAATCTACTGAGAAGTGTATGTTTAAATTAAAGGAAGCAGACTCACTGCAGTAATCTAAAACGGGTCATGAATGCAACAGCTAAGGCAGAACGTACTACCATACTCAGCTGTTAGGCTTGATATAATTTGACAATAATTTGGGAAATGAATACTCATAACATAAATCAGTTTTGAGATTGATTATAAGATGTAATTTGTGAGAGGTTTACCTGTTTATTTCATCTTGGGTTCTGTATCTACACTGTGTTTGAACTTTGCACATAAAACCACTTCCAGTTATGGCAGCTGCCACAACCCTGGAAGCACTAACAGGCTCTGCAACCGCTTCTGCCCCTCTGAGGGGTCTGGCTGCTGCTGCTCGAGGCTGCTGTCAGAGTGCTCTGGGAGGACTGCTTCCCCTTTGCTCAGGAGCTGCAGCCAAGACCCAGCCCTCGGCCGTGGCTCTTTCTTGGGCTAGGTTGCAGCTGTGACCCCACTGACCCTGCTGCCCTGGGCTGGCTCTACCCCAGACCTGCTTTCTCACCATGGACTTGTCTGCCAGTCACTGAACTGGCGGCTGAACTGGGTTTTCGTCACCAGACCTCACTTCAGTATGGTGGGACTATGCCCCTTGCCCGTGACGGTGCCTCTGCCTGCCTGGCTGCCAGCCTTGGCTCCCAGCTTGCCTTCCCTTGCAGAGCAGCCTGTTCTTTTTCCTCCCTGACTACAGCTGCATAAACATGTAGCTTAAAAGAGACACATTCTTTGGCATACCAAATTTAGCACCCAAAATTGAAAGCACGCAGTGAAAAACTCCTTCAATCTTTTTCTCTCTTTTAGACAATGTGAAAAAAATATACAGGTGAATCCTAAACGGTATGTTGAAAGAATAATAACCTACATTTGGTATGGCATTTTGAAAATATGAAGAATTATCACCAACCCCGATTTAATGCTTTCTTTTCATATATCCTGGAGCAAAATAATCTTCATAAAACACTGCTTTTTCAGGATAGATGTGCTAGATATAATGTCATACTTCTGTTTTTGTTCAGACAGGCTCATGAAAAAACCCTGTAATTAGTTGCTTGGCATGAAGTGGCTCTGGATCACTTTGAGAGGAAGCAACATAATGAAATGTTCCAAGAACAAGCCAGACCAACCTGCTCTGCTAGCAGCACTTTGCTTACTCCCCAGATCCTGCTTCAGTCCTGCCTGAGCTGCCTCTCAAATCAACAGTTGTACCACACGTGCTGTGAAAAAATGAACAGTGCTTAAGTGCCTGGAGCCTCATTTTATGCCCTTGGTGAGTACTTGAGTGGCAGAGGTGCTTTGCCAGAAAATGACAAATCCTGTCAGCACTGAAGCTTCAGTGTTCGAACAGTTGCTGCTGCTTCTCTTGCTGCTCTCTCAGCTCCTCAAACTGCAAGTGGTCACTCTCAGTAGTATCTCCTCAAGACAAGCTTAATGAGGCTCACTGGTGTTGCAGGCTTACTAAAACTCAAAATTATTTTTTACCTCTGGCTTACCTCCCTGTTTATAGTATGTACGGCATTTGTTTTGTGAAGTTCTAGCTGGGTGTCATTCCCTTCACACTAAAAATTAGACCATTTTAGGAGATGCAAAAAGCGGATGTTGACATCTGTAGAACTAAAACAACACTGACATAATCGGTGTTACATTACACAAAGCTGCCTTGAACTGCTTTGTTAGAAATCTGTGTTAAATTTCCCATTACATCTGTTCATCGGAGTCCAGATGTCTTCTCCGCTCCACTCACTGTTGCAGTCTGAAGTGCCGAAGATGTCTTTAAGAACGTGGGTAATTAGGACATGTCTCCCAACAAGCTCCAAAACGGGAGAGCGCTTGTTTATCAGGTGCCACAAGGTGGCAACTAGGGGTAGCGAAGCCGTGTTTTACTTTCAAAAGCCCCCGGCAGTGCCGTTTTCCAAAAACAAGTACCTGCCTGGACTGGGTGTGACAGTTCAACATTGTCTCTAACATGACGAACAGGCAGGAAGCTCTTCGACCTGGCAGAAGCAGCTACCAAGAGTTTACTGTGAAAACCATAAGCCTGGTCCAGCTTGTGAGAGGTGGTAGACTTACAAGCTGATGAACTAGAAGTAAGAAATAAAATTAGGTGAATGGCTGTGCATATGAGGTTTAAACAGTCCTAAGTGGAAACTTTGGGTGAGAGGAAGAAAATGCTTTGTATAATGAACCTAGCTATTTTACTGAATGCATCTGTCCTGCAGGCTGAAAACGAGATGCTGGCGCTCTCTTTTGCATTCCTCTTCTGATGTGCTTGATTCATACGCTGGCCACAACGTTGTGCTTTGAATTTCTTCTATTCTATGACCTATTCTATTCTGTGGCCTGTGGTGTATGTCATGGAAGAAGGAGGGGTCACGCTGAGGCAGCATAGAAGGTACGACCTAGGTGTATGCTCTCCTCAAGGGATCTTTGCTGGATGATGCCGCAAAGTCCCGCGCCGTGACCCCCACCCGCAGCTCACAGCCACACGCTGCCTCCTCGCACCCCTCTCCAATCCACTCTTCTGTGTGGCTACGTCCTCATCTCAAAGAACAGTTCAGTGGTGTGAGCCTCTGAAGACACCGGTAATAAAAGAGAAACCTGACAGTGCTGTGCGCAAGGTTCGTTTTCGTCTCCTCGGGGCAGGAGTACGAGCCCGGTTCCCACCCTACAGCTTTGCGCCAAAAGTTCTGTGGGCCCCCATGGGCGCTCATCCCTCCCCACGGCCCCGGCAGGGAGGCAGCCAGAGGAGCCCGGCCTGGGCGGCGAGCACACCCGGAGCCGCCGGGGGAGGGACGCGTCCAACGCCCGTTAAACGCGTAGGAGGGCGGCTGCCCCCTCCGTACCCGCGTCGCGGCAAGGCCTAAGGCGGCCTGCGGCACCGACCCGGGGAGGCCTCGCAAGGGGCATCCCCGCGGGCCGGCCGGTGAACGGCCGCCGGCCACGACCGCCCCTCGTCCCGTGCCTCGACGGTCCCCGGGGTCTCCCGGGGTGAGCGCGAGGGCGCAACTTCCGCCTGCCCCGGGCCCGCGCGCCGCCGCCACGGCGCCCGCTTCCGCCCCGCGGTTCCTCCTCCGGGCCGCCCTCTCCCGGCATGCCCTGGCGCCGGAAGCGGCTGACGACAACAACAAACATCGGCGGCGGCGGCTGGGCCA
>Ga0065711_1034537_pt1 | contig 23591 bp, 21 predicted proteins | sample Hoacrofraction12_FD_59098 | JGI IMG/M metagenome (GOLD analysis project Ga0065711, IMG submission 59098) | Hoatzin crop microbial communities from Cojedes, Venezuela - Epithelial fraction 12 v2 (version 2) | ecosystem: Host-associated > Birds > Digestive system > Esophagus > Crop | place...
GAGGCGGGGTCCTCCGGAACGCGGAGCGGAAGGGAAGCGTTGCCGAGAAACCACCGAGTAGGCCGCTCACCGGCGAGAGCGGCGCAGGAAGTGGCATTCGCGTGCCTGTCTCCAGGCAACAGCCGTCAACACGGCGCCCGGGGCGGCGGCGGGCAGAGCTCCGCGCTGCCAGGCTGCAGGGCGGCGGCGGCGGCAGGAGCTGTCGGGCATCTCGGGCGGTGGGAGACCCCTGAACGAAACGGGCGGCGACTCAGGTAACCCCGCTGGCTCCGCGGGGCCGGCCTGTGGACTGGGCGCCTGGCGCGCTTCGGGGGATGTGGTGGAACCAGCCACGGGAAGAGCGTACTGAGCTCTGCCGGGCGGCTGCGTGTCAGAGCGGAGTGCCACACTGGCGGGTCTGCGACGCCAGGGGCCGAGGGGACGCGTTCCGGGCGACACAGTCGGGGAGCACAGCGGTTTCCCTGGCAGTGCAGCAGGCTTCTGCTGCTACCGTGATAAGATAGGGCTCAGACAGAAAGCAAAATAAAAGCATAGCCCAGTTCTGGCTGCATAAATGATTGGGACTGGGAGAGGCAGCATGGGAGCTCCTCAGACGGAAGGAATGTAAAGATTTACAAAACCCAGAAAAGTCACAAAACCTTTGCTAACATTTATTATAGCCTGTAGACTGTTAGGAGAATATTTGTCCAGTTTTGGATAAGATAGTCTGTAATGACTTTGCTTCTAACCTCAGGCTCTTTCTCAGGCACTGAATGGCTTTGTTTCCACCGCTGGATCCTGTGGTGGCCGCTGCTGAGCTCGTTCCCAGTTGCCACCTGAAACACCAGAAGAACAACTTTCAGCATGAACGCATAGCTGACAGGGAGGACAGTTTAAAGGATCTCTATGCCCGAAAGAGCCGAAGCTATTTGTATTCTCTGTCTGTAGAAAGCAGTCAGCACAGCTGCAGGCACGGAGGCTGCTGTTCAGCTGGGCTGCAGAGCAAGTGTCTCCCCAGCCAGACCAAGACTCTGCCAGCTAAATCAGTAGCCAGGCGGAAAGAAGGAGTGGACCGTGCATATCCCCTGAAACCAATTTTTCACCACAAGGGTGTGAGTGTTCCAGTGGTCAACACAGCGCAGCTCGGAAGTTCCCCATACATGGAGGAAGCTCCAAATTGTAGGCCTAGCTTAAAGAGTAAAGAGAAGCCTCTGGCAGGGAGGTCTCAGCTAGCTGCAGTGCTCTCTCCTTGGGCAGCAGAGCCTAAACAGTCAGCCTTCCATCTGTACAGGAGAGAGCTGGCCTATATCCTGAAATTGGAGGCAGATGGACAGAAGCTGGAAGAGGAAATTCGAAAGAAAGAGGCCCTCCTCAGAGAGAAGCTGAGGAGAACAAAGGAGGAGCTTATGAGGATTCAAAGAGAGAAGGAGATTGTCGAGGCAGAGGAGAGGAGACACAGAGAAGCAGAGAGGACCTACGAGCGAAAGGCTGCAAGGCACCCTGAAGAGAAAGCTTTCAGAGTTGCTGTCTGGCCATGCGGCAGTGGGGGGGTCTTCGGTGGGGCACAGTCTGCAGAGGCCACTGTCCCCAAGCCTGGCACCGCCCTCCGCCCCCAAGAGCTGGCTATGGGGAAACTCAAGAAGGAGCGGCTGATGGCCAGCAACAGCAAAATTCGAGACCACGTACCCATGGAGCGTTTAGCCTCTTGTTCAAAGCTGGCCCCAAAACATAGCCCTTCTCCCTCTGCCCTCTCAGACCGAGCTTCTGGTGACCACCCGTCCGCAGAGGTGCTGTACATGCAGGCTGGCAGTACCGTGGAGCACGGGGGGCTCGGACAGTGCAGCTTCTGCAGACGTAAGTTCCTCTGCACCAGGCTTGAGAAGCACACCAGGATCTGCAGCAAGAGCCAAGGCTCCAAGAGGAAAGTGTTTGACTCCAGCACGGCCAGGGTTAAGGGCACAGAACTGGAACAGTATCAGCAGTGGAAGAGCTCAGAGGAGCCTCAGGTAATGTGCAGTCCCTTTGCTTCCCTCGATCCACATCTGCTGCTCAGGTTCCTTCCACCTTGACATCTAATTCTGACCCAGATGTGAGCGCCTTCACCTGTACAGGGGGCTAAGGGATACAGTCCAGCTATTGCCTCTGAAAGGTTCTTGCCAAATGGGTAAATAGATCCATTTAAAATCTAATAGATGGGAGGGCGGGGGTCCTAACTGAATTGTCTTTGTAACGTGTACTCATGGCAAAAGCTCACTCCTTGCTGTCATCAGGCTGCTCAGGATGCTGACTGGGTCTGCTGCAGTAAAGCTCTGTGACATGAGGGGCTGCAGGGAGCTGACTGAAAATCCAGGTAGTAACGCAGGCTGTTAAAACAAAGGCAGTGGAAACATGTGGCTTTGTTCCTGCAAAGCAGCTACAGCAACTCTCTCCAGTTCCTTGGCCCTACTGCTTGCTTTTCTGGTTATTCTCAGGCTCTTTCCGAGTACTGATGTCTCCGCCAGTATTGCCTTCAAATCCTCCTTGGTGCTGGTCTTTTTGATCCCCTTTGTGGACCTCAGCTTCTCAGGGAGGGTTCTTACATCAACAGGGATGCGTGACCCGAGTTGGGCCCCGAGCGTAAGAGGGAGATTGAAGCCTGATGGTGGTGCCAGTGGCTCTGACTGCCTTTCCCTTCTGCAGAGTGATCCACCCAGAAAGAACAACTGGAGAAAGAAGCACGAGGTTTTCATCCAGACCCTGCGCCAGGCCCGCCAGGTGCAGCAAGTCCTCTCCAAGGGCGGGAAGGTGTCCGACCTGCCCCCGTTGCCTCCCATCGAAAACCCAGACTACATTGCCTGCCCCTACTGCAGACGCCGATTTGCTCCCCAGGCAGCCGAGAGACATATTCCCAAATGCAAAACCATCAAGAACCGGCCCCCACCCCCACCGCAGCGCAGGTGCTGCTGAGGCCACGTCCAACTGTACCTGCTGCTGCTGTCATCCCCTGCCACTTCTGCTGTGTCTCCCGCCATGGACACTTGCACTTTCCCTAGTCTCAGCGCTGGCTGCAAGCATTGAGCTTGTACGTACAGCAAGCAAGCAGCTCAGGACATATAAGCAGAATACTAGAACTCGTGTACTTTGACCTGTGCCCGGGGCTGCCCCATGCGGGATGTCCCTCTGGGGCTGCTTCTCCCACCCAGTGAGCTCGACGCGGGGTCTCGGTGTAGGTGTCAGGCTGTCGCCGTTCGGTCAGCTGGGCGGGGAAGAAAGGCTGTAGTTCTCAGTGATTTTGGCCTCATGCTAAAAGTTTTTGTCACACACTGCTAAAGGGTCTTTTGGTGGAAATAGGTGTCCTACAGACCCTTTTAGGGGATCATCTGCTTATAATTGGTGACAGTTCCTGCACGTTTCTAAGTTATTTTTCCAGATTCTGATTTTTGATATATTAAACTAGTTCTGTTGTGTAAAAATTGTTTTAAATGGTCACAGAGTGGTTTGTGTTCTCAAAGTAAGAATGACTACTTTGTATGAGAAAGTTGCAACAGGAAGCAAACAAGGAACAAAAAAATTCCAGCAGCTCCTTTTGCAAGTCCTTCAGTAATGTAGCAGCAGCTCATGGGAACCTAAAAACATAAAAAGCAACTAGATTAAACTGGACTGGTCGGAAGCTGAACATAAAGAAACACTCCAGCCTTCAATGGGTGGCCAAGACTCCGGAAAGAAGTTGGAGAGCTTCTCCTCTATAGATACGTGGGTCCCTTGGCACACCCTAGAAAAGCATGACAGTCCCAGAAAGGGTCAGTGCTGCACTGTGCCAGCCAGGTGTAAGAGTGTACAAACCCAGAGAGGAGAGAAAAACCAGACTCCAAACAAGAGAAAGTAGCTATCGTTTGCTATATCCAAATTGATCGGAGGAGCAAGATATCTGCTCTAACTTCACAGCTTCGAAATACAGGATAGCAAGAGCTGACAGGAGGTAGGAAAGGGGTGAACTGGAAGCTTTATGCCAGCCTCCTTCAGTTAATGAAAGGTGTAACTGAGTTAAACAAAGAGTAGTTCAGAAATTCAGTACCACTGCCTGTCTTGTAATATTAACTCCGTTTCCCTTGTACTGTGTTTTATTGACTGTGTTTAGTGGACCCTAAAAATCAGCAGAGTACAAACGGTGACTGGGCTAGATACACACAGAAAAGCTTTTGATACTGTAAAATATATCGATCTGTTGGGGACTTCTCTTAAGTGACAGGCAAACGGCTAAAACTGAGATTGAAACTGCATATTAAACAAAAGTTATTGAAATTAAACCACCAGGCTTCCTTTGTTATTTTTGTTTTGGAGCTAGCCCTGGGCAGTTCACCCCTCTTAGCTGAGCTGTTGTTTCAGGTCAAGACAGACAGCAGTACCCAGAAAGTCTCCGGTAACTGGTTTAAAACTTAGCAACAGCTTAGCCAAAGCATCAGGCTCAGCACAGATTTACCCTGCTGCTTTGCTGTCGTGGTTGATGTTGCCCTGACCCTACCCAGGCTGTGTTATTCACGCCACCTCAGCTTCCTTTTCTGCTACTGCAGTACAGTCCCCCTCTCAGAGACATGCTGCATTTTCAGTAGCCAAATCTCTGGTGAATTTTAAGTCTTTAACCCAGCTCTGCCTCTCAAGACATTTCACAATTTACTAAAAACCCTGATAAGAAGAGTCAGAAGTGACAGGCATTCAGGACAGCGTGCAGGAACACCTAGCTGAGCAGGTGTCAGGCAGGTTCTCCCTTCTGTAGGCCTTAATGCTCAGTAGAAGCTGTTCCGAGAGAAACAGGTACTTCTTCCCTTTGAGCCTCTCTCTTCCCATTACTCATTTCCCACTTAGCACTCAAACCGTTGAAATAAACACACACACACACACACAAAAAGCCCCTGACGTCACTAGGAGGAGATGCAGCAGCAAAATAAAGCATTGTTTTGTTGTTTGTTTGTTGTTTTGGGTTTTTTTAAGGTTTTTTTAATGAAGGGACACAGAACCTGACATTTTTATTCCCATAGCAAAGAACTTGCAAGCCCCTTGGCCCTCTTTCTATAAGCAAAAATAAAACCACCACCAACCAAACAACAGAATGCCATGAAGCCAGCTGACTATATGCATATTTCCCCTTCCTCTTTGGAAAAAAAACCCAAAACACTCTGAACACAGGACAATGAGTTTAAATATTTATTTAAACAGAAACTCCAAACCACTACACCCTTTAACCTTTCAGAAAAAGACGACAAACTAGTTTTCAGCCAGAGTGTCAGAGCAGGCGTAAGTTGTGTTCCACTATAACAACTCAGTAGCAATACTAGCAGGAGACCAACACATACGGAGCTAGCACTGCAAGAAGGGGAGAAGTAAAAACGGTTTGAAACTGCTCAAAGGCACTTCTGCCCACTTGCCCTTCCATTTTCAGCCCAAGACGAAGGTGCTGGCTTTAAACTGCTTTTTTGGTTGCATAGCTGGCTGGTGTGAAATCTGTGGTCTGTAACAGGCACAACCTGGGTAGCGTGAATCCTCGAAGGCACATATGAAATTGCGGAGCACAGGGCATCCTCTGTCAGGGACCCTAATCCTCCGCTAGATCCAAGGGGAATCCAGTCTGTGCACCTAGCTTCCCAACTGCAGAGCATTGAGAAATGAGGATAGCAGTGCACTGCAGGAGAGCGACTCCCATCAGCTTGGTGCTGGCTTATTGGACATGGCTCAGGCTCCACGCTTCACTCCTCAAAGGCACTGCCGCAGCGTGACCAACTCAAATCATTCCCAACCGCAACAACCACCCTCCAGCCGGGACCCTAACCTGAGGACTGGCTCCAACGCACGAGGGGAAAGGAGAGCAGAGTCACAAGGGCGACTAAGGGACGTGGCCACGCCAGGGTGCCTGACGCTCATCACCTCCCAGGAGGGCTGTCCTCCTAGCCTTCCTTCGGTAACGATGGACAGGCACACCGGTACGATCCTTGCCCTGGACACCGCACTGGAGAGACTGCACTTGTTTCAGCTCCAAGATACTAGCAACAGGCACCAAAGAAGTAGTTAAGGAGAGTAAGTTACAAGCAGTATGGTTTGGCATCCACCTCTAGAGACAAACAGGGAATGCTGGCTCCCCCAGAACTGTCTCTCAAAGGAAGAAGTCTAGGAGAGGTGGCAGGATACCCAACTCCAACAGACCTACGGCAATTCTAGTGACATGCCATTGATGGGGATGGTTTAAGCCTAATGAGGTCACAACTCCACTCTCACAGCAAAAGGTGAGAGGGACTCAGGACTCCTTAGAGGCTTCACGTAAGGCAGGGGAGGCTAGCTGCTCCCAGTGATCCTACCAATCCCAAAACCTTAGTTCAAATTCACTTTGCTAATAAATTTAAGGGGAATAAAATTAACCTCATTGTCTAACAGGAAATGAGGAAATCTTGAGCATCAGACCATGCCTTTCCCATCTCCAATTTTCTTGGGAAAGCCTCTCGCTTCTAGAAAGAAGGTGAATTCCAGACAGAGACTTGATCACTCGTGGTCATTGGGGAAGGCTGCATCCTGTGACCACGGCATTAATGACCTATTCTGGGTAGGAAGCTGCATTCCAGCTTCATCAAAACACTGAGTGGAAAAACACTGATTCTTCCCACACCCACGCAGAGGGTGGGCACCAGGGGCTGAGCAGAACAGAAGCCAAGCAGGGAGCAGCTATGGGCTTATGCCAAGAAACCAGAAGCTCTGGCACCCAAACCAAGTTGAACAGCTGGAGCAAGAAATGGGTGGCTTCGTCTGAGGCCCAGACGCTTGTCACCTGGTTGGGAAGCAGGTGGTCTGAAACCGAGAACCAGAGATCCCATCTCGGACAGTCCCCGCTACTGCTGTTGGAAACAACACCCGATTCACTCACCTCGGTGCACTGCCTGGAAGTTGGAAAGCTCTAGGCACCCAGAATAAAGCCTTTGAACTCTGTCTATACAGGCCACTGGACACAGCCATGTGGCCAGAAGCTGTGCCTCGAGCCCAGGGACACACTGTCTGCCATTATCTCCCTGACAGGAAGATCTCCGCTGCCTCCAGAAAGAGACATTCTCCACCCCCTCTGCCCCTGAGCAGAGGGGAGCAGCCTCACCGGCCGGGCCTTACCATGCAGTAGGGAGAGGATCCTAGTCCTTCACCCCTCTGAAGTGAAGGTGGCGAGTCTTAGGGTTCAGCCAGCTTCAGTACAAAACATGTCTCCTCCTCTCATCTAGAGATGCAGTGATGAATACTGGGGTCCCAAAGGCAGCTCCCAAGAAGCAGTGAAACAATGAAAGGGCCACGAGCTGCTACTGGAGCCATCGCTGTGATGGGGCCGTTCTGCTTCACGTGCGGAATTGACAGATAAGGTACAAAGAGGAGCTGTTGCTGCTTCAATCACTGAGCTGGCCTAGAGCTCAGCGGCCCTTCCCCTCTCAAACTCACTCCTAGTTCATATCAAACGTACATGGGTGCTGCTCTGGAGCCTCCGGCCTCGCTCCTTGTCTGCGAGTGACCTGAAGCCAGGAAAGCCGCTCTCTGCATTCGGTTAGTGTGCTGTGAAGTTAGATGGATCCCAGTGGGCTCAGGAGACTAGAGGCTGGAGCGGCACGAGTCCGTTCCCAGGAGACACCAGGAATCTGAATCCAAGTCAGGTTTTGGATCCACTTCCATCTCCTCTTTGGCTGTCTGTGTTCCTTTGGAATGAACCTCCACCTGCCAAAACACACAGCAGTTATCCAAACAGCTCTAGGACTAGCTGCAAAGAAGCCAGGAGCTGCACGAGGCACAGTTCCAAACCTCCACAGCCATTTGGGACTCTCTGTGACATCCGAATGCTCATCCCTTCTCACCAGGAGAAATAAAGGGGAAACCCAGGTCCCTCAAGGACTGAGCTGTCCTCACAGGAAACTCGTCTTGGCTTCATTCCCGTTGCTACCACCAGAGCCTGCATCAGCAGCTCAAACAAGAGACAGGCACCATGCTGAGTCCCCCCCATTCTGCTCTAAGAGGGACACCTGTTAAGAGCTGCTTCCTTCTGCGCAGCCTCCACAATCTGCACAGGAGCCACCACCAGTGTAGTGAGCCCTGGGCATGGATGTGCACCCAGGTGATGGGTCCTCACCTGATGCATTCCCTCCATCCCCCTGCAGAACTGCTGGAGCTGGGCACTCAGACAAATGGTTTCCTGCTGCAGCTTCTTCTGATCATCCAGACACTGCAAAACCAGGCCTCGGAGGTGCGTCACCTCCGCCTGCAGAGCACTGCACATGCAGCCTGCAACAGGAGACGCAGCCTTCCCTTCACCACATGGCAAGGTTGGACTCAGGCAAGGAGGCTGCAGAGACACGGAGGGAAGTCAGGCCAGGTTTGAGTGCAAGGCCAGCAGCTGAAGCCATGCACAGACAGCGTTACCCCAGCTCGTTTCCCAACTTCCAAACTTCTAGCAGGCAAGGTCAGCAAGCTACTAGTCATTACATCTTCAGTACAAACCCACTAACTTCCTAATTTTTCTGGGAAAGTGGCTCCTGTCCTCCTATCCCCAAAACCCATCTGGTTTACTCCCCCTTTCCCTAAGCCTGGGGTCTGTACCTCCTCTTGGGACAGAAAACGCCTGCAATCAGATGCTGATTCTGTTTGCAGCATCATCTCTGATTATCAACAGCCCTCTTTTCTTCATCCAGACAAATGAGGTCAATCCAACACCCTCTTCTCAGCTCTCCCCATAATTCAAACATTGCCATTTACAGTCCCCAAGAACTTCTGGCCAAGCATTCACTTGGATAACATTACCCAGGGCTCTGTTTTGGGCTCGTTTAATCCAACGGGTTCCTCAGAGGCCACTTTGAGTCCTTGAAGTTTCTGGTAAGGGAGAGTCTCCTTCTCAGGCTCCGAAGATGCCATACTCAGAGGAAAGGGGCTGTCAGGCATGGGGATGAATTCAGCGTTCTCCAGCTCCTGGAGACACAAAAGCAGCACCGTCAGGTCAGCCTTCCTGCCTCTGATTCCATCTCCTCAACCAATGCACCAACCCCCTCCTGTGGTGAAAAAGGCAGCGAGGCCTAAAGGGCTCCCTGCGCAGCACAGCTCTGAGAACCTTTCAGAGCATCGCTTAAAGGTGGAAGGGGCCACTTGCTTTTCCCCCACCTAGATCGCCGTTTTAAGGCATTTCTGAGACACCGCATTACCTTCCGCAGCCAGCCAGGGCAGGAGCTGCTGTCAGCACTGTTGCCTCCCTTCGCTTCTGTGGTGCTGATCCAGCCCCCCAACTCACGATCTGCTTCCATGGTTCCCCGAAAGCCTCCACTGGGACTGGGGGTCTCTGCTTCCTGTTCATTATCCTCTTCCTCTCCTCCTCCAGTTGTGCAGCTCTGAGCCACTAGCAAATGAGAGTGAAAACTTTATACTTTCCCCACCTCTGGTATTCCTGTTGCCAAACCCCAGCTGGAGCAGAGAAGATGCAGAAATTTGGGCTGTATGTCCACGGTGAGAGCACATGCTAGCAGCATCTCCCTCAACTCCCTGGAGGTCTCCCCTAAAGGGCTTGTGTGCCAGTCTTTTGCAGCTTCTTGGCCCCAGCCCTCCCACAGGTCCAAGAAACTGGACTCCATCTCTCCAGCAGCTGTCCCATAGCCCCCCTTCCCTTATCAGCTCCCTTCAGTGAATTCCTCTCAGCTTTTCCTTGTCAAACTGAAGTTCCTGCTGCATCCATGTTGTGAGGTCTTTCACACACAGAGAAACCATGCTACAGGACCAAACTGCATCCACTCAAACTAACCACTGAACGGAGTTAAACCACAGCTCCCCAGGGCAGGTTACTCACCAGTACCAATGGACAGGCCACTGCTGTTGGATCGAATTGTTTTAGAGTTCAACACCTTTTCTGCAAGGAGAGAAGTATGCTTTCAGTTAGAGCGCCACATGGAAAGCAAGACAACTCCTACAAAGGCACGCAACAAAGCCAATGTCGCAGGCCTAGAGCTCAGAGCAGCTTGCCACATTCCCCAACAGCAACCTGGCCTGTTCCCAGGCAGGATTTATAATCTAGGTCCTGGCCAACAATACATCATCATAACCAAGATCCCAAAATTTCATCCTAAACTTACACTTACCAACAATGATGATGGTGTGCCAGCCACGGCACGATAAGTCTGGAACATGATGCAATGATCCAAATATTGGCCGAGGCCATGAGGTACAAATATCCGAGCCATGAGTTCTCTCGGTTGATGTCATTGCCAGACGCCCATTCCCGCCGTTACCCCAGGCAAAGATATGGTTGTCTGAGGAAAGAAAGATTCAGGACCCTCAACTCCCTCCCTCCTTCTTGGCCTGTTGTCACTACAAGGGTCACAGCCTCTCTGCTCTAACTGCTGTCCCAAAGTATCTCATCCACCAGCTCCGTTTTGCCAGCGGGAGAACAAACTGATAATGAATCTAACAGGCAGCCACCAAGCTGGCACTCTGCAGCCCCAGGGACAGCAAATGCTTGGCGCTGCACTAGGACAACTAACAGGGCCAGACAGCCCCAGCCTAGGAGGATTTCCTTACTTCAGTGCAGTGCTGCAGGGGTGGTCTAGGAAACGCTCAATGGGAGACAGTTAACCGCCCTGCAGATCTAGATCAGAGGAACCCACCACAACTTTGCAAAGACCCACTCACCGTCAGTAGCAGCTATGGTGAACTCATCTCCACATGAAACCCTGATCACCTGCTTACCCCCCAAGGGGCCTCCCAGCAGGTTAATTCCCAGGTGCTTCTTATAGTCCCCAACACCAAGCTGTCCGCACTTGTTGGAGCCGAAGGTCAGCAGGCGGCCTCGCTCTGAGAGGAGGAATAAGGAGACAGTCACAGCCAGGGCCCAACTCTGGAAGCAGCCATGCGCACAGAGAACTAGCAGCAACAGCCCATGACCAGGAAGAACTCTGCTGAGAAGCCAGCCAGGCTGGGAGGGGACAGTGCCAGCCAAGAAGAATGGTTTCAGCCTGGAAACGTCTCCCCAGTTCCTTCTCCCTTTGCTCCCCTTTTGATGCTGGGGGCTGAGGTTCCTCGCAGCCCTCTGACTGGTGTCACTTGGGCAAAGACTAACTTGGGCATAAACGATTTCTCTGCTATCCCAGAGAATGATTCTTCCCCAAACTTTTTTCTTTCCTCCCTTTAAAAAAAAGGAGGGTTGACCCAGCAGCTGATGTTGCTGCTTCAGCTGGCCAGGAGGCAACACTGCTGAGGAACAGGAATCCTGGGCTACTGGAGCAGGCATGAGCCCCACTACCATAAACACAACCCTCAATGTCAAGAGCCAGGCTGAAAGGGCAAAGCTGATGTAAAGTAATCCAGCAATCAGCATTCGCTTCTTATTACGCAGGGCTCACCATCAATGGAAGCTGTGTGGGTCTTCCCTGGAGAAATGGTACGGATCTTGTAGAAGGACAGCTGCTTGGCCAAAGTAAGGGAAGTGGCATATGGCACCTCACAGTACGTCTGAGAAAAGACAGGTGGGTAAGCACAGAGGGAAAAACCACACACTCATCAGCTAAGACCTACTCAAGCAGCTCTTGACAGGCCACAACATTAGCCTCGACAGTCCCAAAACAGGCATGGTAAAGAACTGCCAGAATCCATGTCGCTGGCTAAGGCACCCTGGAGCAGCTCGCAATTTGTTTCACTGCCTCAGATCTGACATAAGCCCATAGGGCAGACAGGAAACTGAGGAACAAACTGCCTCTCCCCACAATTCCAGTATCCATTGCCTTGGATTTGAACTAACAAATTGGCACAAAGCTAATGAACGCTTTGCCACTGTCACAGGACCTCCATTTTCCCATATACTGCTGGGAGCTGGAGCCAGGGACCCAAATGCACTTACATCATGGTTGATGATCCCTGATGTGCACTGATTCAGGCCCAGCTTGTTGAATTCGTTGAGTCCACATGCCAACACTTTGCCTGTCTGGGTGAGCAGGAAAGTCCCATCACAGCCACAGTGAACAGACACAATGTTTAAGGTCTTTGGAACATCCACCTATGTGGAAGAAATATATCCCAAGAAAATCAAAAATCCCAACATCTACTACACAGAAGCTGGCACGTGGAAAACATACGGAGTTAGAGCAGTGGTTCAGCTAGTCTGGGCACTGACAATGCCCAATGCAGTTATTTTGAATAAAGGTGAAAGAATATCATAAAGTCTATAGCATATTGAAACTCCCATTGCAGTGCAGAAATTCAAGGCATTCTAGACCTCGTGAGCAAACACTGGGGAGCCAGCACAGGAACCAGAAATGTGGTGCACAGGCATTCTGGCCAGCTGGGGTCCACAAGCACCAGACCCAGTAAGCTGAGCAGGGCTGGGTCTGTGCTCTGTGGGTGTGATACTGTTGTGATCACAGATGTTTGGCTTTCAGGCACATCCTTGTTGGTTTCTAACCCCCAATGAGTTAGATTACCTCAATCACCCATAGCGCTGTATTTCAAGAAGGTTTTACTTTCAACTCATCTTTAACTCTTTATATAATGTCAAATTCAAAGACTCCCAGTTGTTTGCGCTGCTGCGAGTTTCCTCTACAGACCTGAGGTATGCAATTTGGTATTTCCTACTATGATTTCTACAACATTAAGTTTGGCATTTCCAGTTCCAGCTGGAGATCAGAGCAGTGAAGCTCTGTGTCATGATGCTGGCTGTTTTGGGAGTGGCATGTCCCTCTGCCATGATCTCTGTGGACAAATGAAGCAAAATAAAAAGTAGGAAGTAAAGTTAAAACCCCTGCAAACTTTACGATACCTCAGAAAAAAACACGTCAGCCTCAGACAGCTAATATTTCCAAACAGCAACTAATTTTGTTTTATGTCCATGCAGATTTTTAGAAGTAGTAGTCGCAGCCCTACCTTCTGAGGGGTGTAGTGATCTTCTTCTGAATCCAAGCCCAAGCGCCCTGCATCAGTGACAACACTGCAGTTAGAAACGGCCTCACAAGGTGCCCTCCCCTAAGAAATGGTACTGTCTCTCCATAGTCCCAAAGGAGTCTCCCTACAGAACTAGCAACCTGCTCCCTTCCATGCATCATTGCCTGCCAGTCCTCAAGGCAATCCAACCCCACTCACAGAACAACTGCCTTACCCACAAGGAAGCCAAGTGGCACCTTAGAGCTGCCCAAAGTCCCAAGGGCTCAGTCACCATTTCCCCATTCTTACAAGGAAAGAAAGCCCCAAAGAAACTACGTTCTTTGCCCCCCAGACACACCAGACAGCCCTCACCCAGGCCCTGCATTACACACCTGCACCAAGCTGCTTTCTGGAGCAGGCATGCCCCAGTGCCCTTGAGTTCCAGGGAGACTCTACCTACCATACTCTCCACAGCCCCATGTGTAAACTTCTCTGCTCCTGGTCAGCACTGCCACGTGGTTATCTCCACACGAGACCTGCTCCACAGGGTTGGTAAGAAAGAAATCCAGCTGCAGCGGCTCAAGCACTTCAGAGCCATAAGCCTTGTCAACGCCAATGCATCCATAATAGTCCGAGCCAAAGGCATACACCTGGCCCTCATCTGAAGGACACAAGGGAAGCTTGGTCAGCACACAGAGGTTGGATTAGGCTGCATACTAACCTCTCAGGACATGGCCAGAGCAACCTCTTTTCATAACCATCTTCCTCTTTAGTGCAGAAGAGTGTCATCAGGAGAATATGGAGTCCTTTCTTGTTCATGTTAAGATGGATGACGTTACACCACAACCTGCAGCTATTTCAGGCCACCAATGTCAAAAAATCTTGTGTTGAACCTGCCACTTTCTTGAACAGAAACCCACAAATTGATCCTGTTGCTCCCGAAGTCACTCCTCCAGCGCACTGAGCATCTGAGTTTACCTCTGTCAAACCTCTGCTTTTCCAGCATTGGCAAAATAAGCTGGAAACTACCTTGTTGATTATTGTTTTTATCAATAAAGCGAGATTCAAATTCTTCCATAACAGACAACACCACAGTTAACACATCTTTAAAAGCATGAGCAGGGTTAAAACTAGAGACAGCTACCAGGTATCAAGCTTTCTGAATCAAATAGCAAATCTCAGATACACATCTTTTATCATTGAGTGGCTCTTTTGCCACACAGTCCAAAAAGAGTTTCAAACATACTTAAATTTTTGTCTCCAGACTCCTCTGTCTTTAATACAGGCATGTATGGAGGCAACACATGCACTGACAAGAGCAGGGACTCTCCACAGCCACAAGGAACTGTGCTCAATACCCAGCTTCATTAGCAAAAAGGAGCACATCCTTAGTGAAACACCCAGCCTGCTTGCGAGTCAATATCTGCCTCTGTATAATAATGTTGATCTACCTCCACTATCACACCTACTGTCCTCAAAACTGAGCAATGAGTAGCATACGGTACTTTATTCTTTGTGTACAAAGCTGCTCTGCTAATCTTACAGTGAAGGCAAACATCTCCGCAGCACAGCAAAGTGAGAGGACCAGTGGTCCCCTTCCAGCTCTCACCTGTGATGCACACTGTGAAGTCATCTCCACAGGACACCTGGCGAATGGCTTTTCCCTGCAGCTTCTCAACATGCTTTGGCTGCCGGTAAGAGGCTCTGTCTCCATGTCCCAGCTGCCCGTGCAACTTGGTGCCCCCCTGCATATTCTGCAAGGCAGAAACATCTGGTAAGGTTATGCATCCACAACTCAAGAGATGGTGCCAATAATTACAGCACCTCAAATGAACAACTGAAGACAGCAAAGAGCAAAAGAAAGTGTGTTAGCTAGTGTAGGGAAGGCACTGCTATCTGCATGCAGCGCAACAGCAGGTAACATTCTAAATGGCAGCTCAGGCTTTTGGGCAGTTACACGCTAACAAGGAGTGATCCAGTCTCAGGCCACCAGCTGGTGAGGAACCCCTGCTCCCTTCTCATCTCCCAGGCTACAGAACCTGCTCCCTGCTGCAGGACTGAAATTCATCCTTCAGCTTTTTGACCTCCTTTTCTAAATCCAAATGTCTGCAAAGAAATCCATAACATGAAACAAATATCACTGAAGTGGCCAGACCTACCAATTCTACAGGAAAAACAAAACAATTCTGCATAGTGTTAAAGCTGAAACTAAAGTATTAATAGCCACCTGAAAGTTTACAGTGGCCATTCTTGCAGTAACATCATACAACAGTTTGGGTTAGAAGGGACCTTATAGATCATCTCTTTCCAGCCCCCCCTGCCACAGGCCAGGACACCTTCCACTAGACCAGGCTGCTCAAAGCCCCATCCAGTCTGGCCTTGAACACTGCCAGGGAGGGGGCATCTACAGCTTCTCTGGGCAACCTGTTCCAGTGCCTCACCACCCTCACGGTGAAGAATTTCTTCCTTATATCTAATCTAAACCCACCCTCTTTCAGCCTGAAGCCATTACCCCTTGTCCTGTCACTACATGTTCTTGTAAAAAGTCCCTCTCCAGTTTTCTTGTAGGCCCCTTCAGGTACTAGGAGGAGGCAATCAGGTCTCCCTGGAGCCTTCTCTTCTCCAGGCTGAACAATCCCAACTGTCTCAGCTTGTCCTCATAGAAGGGGTGTTCCAGCCCTCAGATCATTTTTGTGGCCCTCCTCTGGACCCACTCCAACAGGTCCATGTCTTTCCTGTGCTGAGGGCTGCAGAGCTGGACGCAGGACTCCAGGTGGGGTCTCAGAGAAAAGCAGAGGGGCAGAATCACCTCCGTCGTCCTGCTGGCCACACTTACTTTGATGCAGCCCATGATACAGTTGGCCTTCTGAGCTGTGAGTGCACACTGCCAGGTCATGCTGAGTGTCTCATCAACCAGCACCCCAAGCCCTTCTCCTCAGGGCTGCCATCAATCTATTCTCCACCCAACCTGTATTTGATCTTGGGATTGCCCCAACATCCAGCAAATGACTTCAAGTTGCTCTCCTCCCATTTGGCTCTCTCTCCTCTCACCCACCTACCAGTATTTTCTAATCTGTCTTAACAGATTCTGTATCATCAGTACAAAAGCCTGTGGAAGCCTGGAGATGCAGAATACCTCAATGTCACTGACCAGCTAAGCCTGACAAGACTGGATTCAATTGTTTTAAATGCATTATATGCCAACACTTTTTTATTCTCTTTGAACTATTACAGAATTTCCACTCATCATAGAAAGCAGAGTTGTTTAGTATAAGACATCTCTGGTTTCACCCACAAGTTGCCTCACAGATGACATCTGTATTACAGCGAGGTCACTCATGCCACCCATTTTGATCTTGGAAAACTTTCCTCAAAAATACACAGGCCAACAGAGCATCACAAAGCCTCCAGTGCATTTCTAGTAGTCAGGAAGCGGAAGAAGAGATGTTTGACTCAGTGTCTGGGCCTACAAGTCCACCACCTACAACCCTCAAGTGCACAGCAAGTCTCCAACACTTCCTGTCATGATGGAAAACTTCTCCCAAAAACACGCTTGCCTTGGGAGACTTGGGTCAGCCCCGAAGCAGATGGCCTCACAGTGTCCATTGCAGTCAGATCTCTCCTTTTCCAAGCTGCTTGCCCACTTGACTCTACCAGGCTCACAAACGGACAGCAGTGGATTTGGACTGTCCGCTCCCACCCTCACCCCCTTCCTGCAGCTTCTCTCACTTACCACCCAGGTGTAGAGCTCCTTCTCCACTGTCACCACAGCAAAGTGAGTGTTACCAGCACACACCTGGCGTGCACTGCAGCCACTTTTGATGGCATCCAGCTTCTGAGGAGTGGACTTCCCGCCACCCCAAACATACACCTCACTAGTGCGCGAAGTCACCACTGCAATGGGAGCCTCATTCACGGTACTTGACCTGCACAAGACCCCCCCACAAAGCACACATACTTTTAATAATGAGTCTGCTTTCACGGCCATCACTCATTTTCCTAATGTTGTCTATCAGTTTCCCCTTCACAACCATTTATGGTTTTTATATTGACCAACTGTTCTCTTTGTTGAGTGGTTGTGAGGCCTCAACTGCTATAGAGAGACTCAGGACCAAACCTGTCTCAGAACAGTACAGAAAGCAGCCTCCAGGAAGCACTTAAAAAGCCTACAAACCAATTTTGTGTCATTTAAAAAGGCTGGGCTTTCACTGAACAGCCATGGAACTGTTCTCATTTGTGAAAAATGAAAGCCTTACAAACGGTCATGAAATCTCGCTCAAAATACAAAAGCATCCAAGAGCTTCTAAGTTCCCTCTATCCTCTTTATTTGAATTACAGGCTTTCATCTGAGGGCAAAAACGTAACTCTGATGCAGGTAAGAATCAATTCACAAGGAGACTGCAAAATCGAAATTGTAATCAAAGCAAACTGTTTGTGAGCCACCCATGAACTGGAACAACTTCACATAAAGTGCTCAGATAGTACTTCCAAGTTTATGAGGAAAAAAGGTCAAATTCTATCTGTCGAATCAACAGAAAAACAGCTATGCATGTCATGGAAGCTATCTGCTTCATGGAGCAACCTTGCTTACAGGCTTACTGGGGACTGTGGAGAACCTCTACATATGCATATGTTTTATGAAAGATATTGATATTTATTTAATCTTTATCATTCAGACAGTCCTATTCTTCCTGCTCAAGGGAATCTGAGCAACAGGAGGGATCTATACTGCATCCTCAGATAAGGAGGCTGTAAAGACTACATCCTCAGTAGGACAGATCAGAGCTGTATGGGACCTGCTGAGGTAAGGCTCCAGCCATACATATAAGCAGGATATAGAATCACAGAATAGTTTGGGTTGGAAGGGACTTTTAAAGGCCATCTAGTCCAACCCCTCTGCAATGAGCAGGGACACCTTTAGTTAGATCAGGTTGCTCATAGCCCTGTCCAACCTGACCTTGAATGTTTCCAGGGATGGGGCATCGACTACCTCTCTGGGCAACCTGTGACAGTGTTTCACCATCCTCATTGTAAAAAGATTCCTCCTTACATCCAGTCTAAATCTGCCCTCTTTTAGTTTAAAACCATTACTCCTTGTCATATAGTAGAGTAAAATGTAGAATAGCCATGACTATGTCAAATTCCCAGCATTTAGGGATCTTCTAAACTACACTTTTCCATTAAGGCTGTCACAGACTAACACTCTCAGCAAAGTTCCTCTCCAGGGAGCTGTTCTTGCCACACTTCCTTTCAAACACATGCCCAAATAATTACCTTGGTCGCTTATTCGGCCCATTAAGCAGTGTGACTTTCTCTTCCATCTCCCTGCCAAAGGAGAAAAAGCATTTTAGGAAACAGTAACACTGCCCAAAGCAATTTACTGACAAGAAGCACACACAGACTGCTTTCTTTTCCAACAAAATGTTGCTCCCTTTTGGAGGAAATGTGGCAGCTGTTTACCTGCTCACAGCAATACACAGTAAGTAGGGCAGAAGTAACATAGCACACAGCTAGCAAACTTCCAGGAGAGCCGAGGACAACAAACTACATATATACCAGAATGTGGCCACCTAATATCCATATTGCACAAGAATGAACTTAAGAGGCTAAATATTATCAGGATTTGGGCTTTTACCAGTGCATACAGCAAGGTAAGACTCAAACTTTGCTGACCACCAAGAATGTTGGTATAAAGGAATAAGTCTTCTGTCCCCAAAGCAACAAATGTAGGATCCAAACAGTCCAGAATTATGGTCCACCTTTCACAAAAAGACCGTGTGTGCAGGCTGCTGGTCAAACTAAGCTAAAATGGGCCACTTTCAGTGCAACTCTCTCCAGAAGAGTGAGGCAACAAAGGGAGAAAGCGAGGTCTCTATATTGCACGATACGTGTATTTCAAAACGCCTTTTCCAATGACCATAGGAGGATTTCTGTGACCCTTCCTTCACAGAGATTTGAAGAGCGAGAATCAGCATTCCTCAAAGGAGCCTCAGAAAGGGATGGGTCAAGGTTCTCAATACAACAGTTTCTAAGACAAAGGATGCAGAGACCTTTCTCACCATAACCATGCACCAACAGAACATAGGGACTGATCAGCAGACAAGAACGCCAGAATGCACTTCTCTCCTAAAGAGGATGAAGTGTACTTCAGCAACTGCCTCATATCAGGTCAAATTAACTTAAGGACTTTGCTACAAAAGCATAAATGCCACTAGTCTGCACAAACCCTTCTGATCTCCCTGACACCTGTCCAGTTTTCAGGCAAGACCATCTGATTACCTCCTGCGTTTGCTGAGAAGGGGATGTTCAAGCAATTCATCTGCAGTGGGTCTTTTCTCTGGATCCTGAAAGAAGTGAGCAACAAGTCATTCTCTGGGAAATGCTCAACATCTGCAATGAAATCTTGGGTCAGAAGACCTCATTCAAGCCTGTATGGACCTCCTTCCCAGACCCCCTTCACAAGAAGAAGGAATTAATTCAAGTATTTGGAATGAACGGGCATAAATGCCAGGGATGTGCAGGAGGGACTTCCATGCTCTGAAGGTATCAATACTACGTTTGCTTTCAAGAAATTAATCCTCTGCAAAAAGCCAGAGTCACGGTCAGGAAGCCAGAACCTTAAGACACTGTACTGAGAAGATGCTCCCACCTCCACAGCACTGCATCAGAAAATAATTGCTTCTGCCAGCCCATTAAATAATTGTTGTCAGAGTAAACCCAGCACCCCTCCAGAGCCTGCAGGACTGAATGGCATCTTGAGAAAATGCTTTCAGAGGACTGTAGGAAGCCCAGCCTTAGTGACGCCTCAGGCCTCACAGAAATTACTCTGCATCAACAGCCCTCATGCTGAAACAGGCATGTCATTCCCCTTAGTCCCTGAATTCCACGGCTTAGGCAGCTGGGAAGGGGTGTCTGAAAATTAAAAAACTACTTTGCCAACCTGATCAAGGCAGGAATTCACCATTTGGATCAGCTCTCGGGAGTAGACAGTGGAATCAACCTCCATGGCGCGATTTCCCTGTACAATCTTCACACAAAGGTTCAGGGGATTCTAGACAGAAACCAGCTGTAAGCGAACTGAACTGGACAATCTGTCCAACGGGGAGAGGTGCTACAGGCCACCATTATTTTCTTCCTCCTTCTCTGATCAGGACACATCCTTCTTCTTCCCTGCCTAGTAGGTTCTCCAGAAATCTAATAAATAATTCCTGCAGAAATGGTACCTCTGATAGCTAGGACTTGGTGGCAACGTCCAGCTTTTCACCAAATTCCCTAACAGTGGAGGGAGGATCGGCTGCTCTCTGCACGACATCTCCTATGCAGCATACTGCCATAGAAACATCACACAGCAGCAAAGTTACTGGGGACTCGATATGCATGATGAAAGGAAGTCAGGAAAGGATGGTATTTTCACATCGTCCCTTTAAGGGTTACAAAATCTTGCACCATGGCAGCTAGCAGCTTTTCCCATCTCATGGCAGAAGATGGCAAATCACATATGCCAGCCAGCAACGCTCCCTTCCACCTTCCCCATGCCAGCTTGACCACACTCCTCTTGCACCCAAACTTTAAGAAAGGGTAACAGGATTAAATCTTATGAAATCCAGAGGCTGGAAGTTTTTGCTACAGAATGTTGCACAAAAAATTCACAGCTAGGAATGCTGAAAAAACCAAAAAGACTACACAATCACAAACTTCCTCCTTGTACAGGAAAGCATGTTTCTTTCACAACCATGATACAAATTAGCACAGCTTGTATTCTGCATCTGGTAAACCCAGGGCTGCAGACAAGGATGGGTTTGGCAGAAGCCAAAGAAGCATCTGCAGTGCAGGGTATGAGAAATCGTGCAGCCATCTTCTCTGGCTATAGTTGGCACTCCTAGGCCACTGTTTAATTAATCAGCAGATTTAAACAAAAGAAAAATGTTAAAAAGGTTTAAGAAAGAAGTTTCGCAAACTATGAGCCAAGTGTGAATCTCGGGGTGATACAAAATAAGGTTACTCAGTACATCCTGGTTTGCAGACTTACAGTGGCATCAAAGGTCCTCTTCAGAGTAAGCAGCTCAAAGATGACACAGCCCACTGCCCAAATATCTGATTTGAAGTTGTATTTCACACCCTGGCACAGTTCTGGGGACATGTAATATGGAGTTCCCACCAGCTAGGAAAAAAAGAACATTTAAAAATCAGAAATGATTCAGCAGTCTTCAATTCACAAGCTCTGCATCCATTATGCTCACACAGGCCCATGAGCATCAGAGCTAGGCACAGCTCTGGAGTGACACAGATGACACACCCCACCAACGTGCTGGAGGGATGGGAACGACAAGCACGCTTCTGCCCTTCTCATCCACAAGCCTGTGCCTGAGTTTCTTAGAAGATCCTAGACACCCCTCTGCTCAGATCCTGAGGTAGTACATACTTCTCAATAGAGCAGTAGTCATGAGAACGCTGCAAGGACTTGCCCCTCTCTCAAATATACCACACTTTGAGGTAATCAGGGGCTTAGGTACTGACCAGGCATACTGAAACCCTAATGAGAGGTTGAAGGAAAGGGGATCTAGCAAAGCCTCCAAACACAGGAGGAGGCTACAGAGCCAGGACAAAGGCTACTCTGCCTCCAACGAAACAAGGGTTACTTTTGCATCAGTAAGTAGAAAGCTGGCACGAGTTCCTCCTGAAAGGCTTTCACTTCAGAAGCGGGCTTTCCTTAACAATTGGTTTGAACCAAACACCCTCAGCACACACAAAGTCCTAAACCCCAGAATTTAAATACAGAAGCCCTCCCAGCTACAACAGACATAGCGGCATAGCTTAAAGTCACAAGAAGGAGACACAGAACAAACATGATAAAAGGTGTTAAGAACGAAGGTTCCACATGAATGGAGTTCATTCCCTAGCAAGGAACTAGGTAGTGAAATAAAATCAAAAAGACAGAATTTAGAAGAAGGGGAAATATTTCTAGTTGCCTTCTTTTCAAGTCTCTCAGCAAAGCTCCAAGGACTACAAAGCCTGCCTTTCATTAGGCTCTGCTAGTATGCTAGATACCTAACGGGCACATTCAGAATCTGCCATTTCCCTTCCATTTCCCATCACAGAGCGTGACAGCTACAGAGTGACGCGAGTCCTAGCCACAGGAAGGTTTAGAAGCCCACCTAGCTGGAGTATCATACGGAGAACTAGGACACTATACCTAAACCTTCTTTAAGCAAAGGATAACGTACGCTTTCTGTAAGACAAACACAGACACACCTTCTATGTCTTCCTTGGTAAATGTGAGAAAGAATCAGCATCTAATAAGCAAGACGTAAACATTTTACAAAATCATAATTTGACTGTTAGAATTACAAATACTGACAATAACATGTTTTGCACTTCTTTCACAGCAAAAAAGACTTCCAAACCGCCACTGGTCATTAGATCACAAACTGAGCAACTAGCCCAGAGCACAGCCAGCATATACAGAATGAAATACCGCTGAAGTTAGCTAGTTCAAAATTTTTCAGAAGTGAAAAAGGAAAAAAAAACTTTGCAAGTGTAGATGAACACACACAACACAGGCAAAACAAACCTGGAAATTCATAGCACAGACTGTACTTTCTCTGAAAGCCAGAGGGCCATGAAAAATGTGATGAAACAGAAATGATTTTGCTGCAGCCCAGCTTAGCAAGGGCTTTATGCAGTAGCCTTCAGCTCCTACTTACTGTGCCACTGCACAATAGCACACACGTTCTGGAAGGAGGTTGGCAAGTATTTAACTACACATCCTAACAGAACACCAATAGCTTGCATTAAATCTAATAATACGGCCTGGTAAGGGGAAATGCAAGCTGGCTTGCATCCCAAACTGTAACAAAGGCCTGTAGCAGATAGGAGCTCCAGACAACATTTCCCTTTCCAAGCCTAGTGATCATCACAGAAATTAACGGGGTAGGAAATCCAAGCTGAGCCTTTCAGGTGCCTGCATTACAGCTTACTCTGGGTCACAACACTGGCTGCGAAACTGCTTTCTGGAAGGGTCTGGAACAAAGCCAAGCTTGACAGCCTTCTGGCAGAACTAATCCCTCCTACAAAGCTTTGTCCCTCTCCAAGAGCATTACCAATAAACCATACAGCTGGTTACCATAAGAAGCACAAGTGCCTTTGTTGCTTCTTGGTAATTCGGCTCTGAGTCTGAGTATTAAAGAGACAGGAGACCCATCTATGGCACGGTTCAATGTCAGGCAAGCACATCCAAGCTATCTCAGACCCAGCTGAGGCAAAATGCCCCTGTTAGCACGGCAGCATGACCAAATTAGTTCAACTCGCTAAGCTGGACTTAACTAGTCCAGAGGGAGAACGCTGTACTGATGTGACTACACTGCTGTCTTTGTACCTTTGGACAGCACTGCCTTTGTATTACACAGATTCACCTTTGGAAGTACCATGCCTGGGTACCAGGGAAAGCAGAGTAGTGCTCTCTAGCACAGCTACACTGGCTGTGGCACAATTCCATGCCCACAGTGGCACACATCTTTAGCCTACAGCTGCTTTGCAGAGCGACAGACCTCCAAAAGGTAACCTGGGAGCAAGGATAACTACAGGCTGTAACACACCAGCAAACATGCCAATGTTACTTAGATAACACTGAGGGAAATTGAAATCACAGAATCACAGAATGGTAGGGGTTGGAAGGGACCTCTGTGGGTCACCTAGTCCAACCCCCCTGCCGAAGCAGGGTCACCTACAGCAGGCTG
>Ga0065711_1034538_pt1 | contig 23590 bp, 23 predicted proteins | sample Hoacrofraction12_FD_59098 | JGI IMG/M metagenome (GOLD analysis project Ga0065711, IMG submission 59098) | Hoatzin crop microbial communities from Cojedes, Venezuela - Epithelial fraction 12 v2 (version 2) | ecosystem: Host-associated > Birds > Digestive system > Esophagus > Crop | place...
CTTACACTAGGACTGATGAGCTGTTTTGGACTTTGCATTATTGCAAATTTCCAGGTTTGTGCTTTGCTTGCAATTTTCCAAAGCTGTCCGGAGTTGTGTGTGTGTTTACTCAGAGATCTGATAAAATGAGGATTTTTTGGGGACAGACCTGTTTTTTGTCAAATTCCCTACAGAAAATTGTTAAAAAAAAATTGTGGTTGGTTTATAATTTCTTACTTATTTCTTTATCCACTGGGACATGTGAGCAGCCATTCCTGAAATTTCAAAACATTAAAAAACCCACAAGTTTTGCAAGAAGAAAACTCATCTTGGACCTCCTCCTAGGAGATTTGAAAGGCCTAGCTCCAGATTCAAAGACCACAACTACATTGTATTTTGACTCAGGAGGATCAGGTATCAAATAGTCAAAATACAACTAGAAGTAAAGCCAACAAGAACACCCAACCCCACAAGAAGTCCAGCTCTGAAAAATCTGCCCTCTTAGGTATGTTTTCCTTCAAACCTGCGCAATTCTTGAAAATCCTGCAATGTTAACCAGCTTTTGAATTTTGTCTCTGTTTTATTTCTCCCCAATACTTCCCACCCCCTCCAGAAAAAAAGAAAAAATCTGATATTCTCACATACCACACCATCAGCAGGGCCGTATTCTACATCCATGGCTATTACATGCAAAGCAGTTGTATAGTTGCCAGTCTCATCACGTTGATTCCCTACTGGGTTCGGGGCGATCTGTAGTGGTGCCTTCAGCAGGCTGCAGCGTCACCTTGGTCAACTTGGTCGCCTGCTGGGTTGGTGACAGGGAGAAGCAGAGGAGAAGCTCCTGGAAAGCTCCACCTTTTTCCCTGCTCCTCTTCCCCTAGCACAGCTCTCCAAGTGCTTCAGCAGCTCCTGTCTTAGAAACCCCAACACACTCATTTGGGGGTTTTTATTTTTGGAGGCCTCAAGCTATTTGCTTTGTTCTAGAGCCCCAGCTACACCCAGAGGCCACAACCTCCCTTACCACACCCACCAAGCAAAAGCCTCCAGGCTGCCTTTACCTCCATGATTTCTCTCCACCACTGGTCAGGAGAGGCTGTGGCTACTTTCTGTAGATTTCAAGATGATCAAAATATACAAGTTGCATGTTATTTTGTTAAGTAGTTTGTGTTACATTTAGTCTTGAGCGAGACAAAAATTGGAAGCGATCTACCTGCTTATCCAAGTGATGCTGGGGACCTGCTGAGGGCCACCCCAGAGGCAAAAGGAGCTCAAGCCCCCTGGAATCCACTAGTTAGTGAAAACAACAGAAGTGCGAAAATACATGAAGATGAACAAAGGGGATGTGGGAACAGCCTTCACACAGAGAGCTCCAGGCAGTTCTCACTGCTGGGAGTCCGAGCAGTAGCGCAGGGCTCCCTCAGGGGAGGTTTAATCCACACTGTTCAGCCAGTACTGTTGCTGGAGTCTAGCTGTGGCTATTGATTTTCTCCTCTGTAGGGCAAAGATTTCTCTCTGATGACACCTCGTCACTGAACAGCACATGATTTTGGAGCACACGCCTTTGCAACGTGATTATTCACTATTTAAATATAAATCCCCATCTCTGTTACACTGGATAGAGCACTTCAGATTCATTTGTGCGCATAAGGTGCACATGGAGATTGTGAGGAAAGGGCAACTCCAATTCCTGATCTTAATACTTATTAAACTACACAGACAGCCTCCTGCTTTAGGGCATAAAGGATGGCCTGCACCACTGGAGGGCAGGGACGCTGCCAAGCCTTGCGTTGCACAACTGGCAAGATCCCACTTTTTAGTTTCTGTCTTTGGTGCTGTGTTTAGCCAGGGATGAGAGGAAAGGCCTGAATACAACGTGATTTTTCAGGGCATAAATTTTAACTGGGGTTGTTTTTCTTGGATTAACTTCTAGTGTTAATGATTTTTACTATTTGACAGTGGATTCCCATATAGTGTTTTTTAAGTTAAGAAGTATTACTGCTTGATGCAACCTTGTTCCCTCTTGAGTATTCAAACATACTAATTTGACAAACAAGGCTTACTCAAACTAGACTAATTCAGAGAAGTGCTAAACCTTATTATTTTTAATCCTATTTTGGGTACTAGAACTGTGTCATGTTTATCCTGTATTGCATTACCTATCACGGATGTGCAGATTCCTGGGATAGAAATGCTCAGCAGATAGCCTGTTGTCACTCATCACCTGCCCAGCCGCAGGGGTTCCTGCATCCAGTTTCTGTATTGCTGTCTGTTACGGCTAACGAGAACAGCTCTTATCAATTCCTGTAGTTAAGGTATAGCTGTGACCTATAACTTAGCCACAAGAACTCAACAAAAACAGCAACACAAAGGGCTGGCAGGTGCTGGCTTCCAGCTAACTCTGTGTGGTGTTTCCAAGAAAAATTGAAGTACTAGCACGTTCCAGAACTGCGTAGCTTGGGGTGTGAGAAGGTAACTGAGTGGGTGGAGTGCCAAAGGTTTACAGAAGAACATTGTCCTTGAGTTTAAAATGAAACCAGGTTCTGTACAAGCAGTGCTTTCTTTCCCTAGAAATGTATTCTGTACTACGTACACGTGGTTGGAGCCTGCCTGACGTTTGGAGTAGGGGCCATTTACATGCTGGTTCAGACTGTCCTGTCTTACCTGATGCAGCCAGAAGTTCACAGCAAAGACATCTTTTGGATCCGGCTGACCGTGTTGCTCTGGTGCTGTTCGAGCATTGTGAGCAGTATCCTTTCGCTGTGCAGCATCACCATAAATCAGAGCAGCCTTCACAAATGCCAGTCTTTGCATCCACATTAATTCAGCCTACCAGTGTGGAAGGCTGTGCCGCAGGTGGCCTGTCATCTTTACACGTACAGCGTGTGTCGCGCTGTCTATTCATGTTCTGTATTGCTACCTGGGAACTTTAGGAGAAAGGGGAACCAGCAGGTTAAGCCCACAAGGGAGTCACTGGGTAATAAAAAAAGGTAAGAGGGATGGTTACCGCCTGTTGTCCTCCTTTCCTTCTGCACACCAGAGACTGAAAATGGCAAAACAAGAGTTTGTCACAAAGAGGTCTGACTGTAGCTTATGAAAGATGGGGAGAAAGGCAAGTGTGCTGAAGAGCTGGGTGGTTGTATGGAGGAATAAAGCCAGGTAAGAAGTAAAAGTGTCCGTTTGCTGGTGACAGGAATGGTGGAGCAAGTTTTATAGTTGGATACAACTAAAAGAAGTAAAAGTGTCCGTTTGCTGGTGACAGGAATGGTGGAGCAAGTTTTATAGTTGGATACAACTAAAAGAGAAGTACAGAAGATAGCACAGGAGAAAATACTACAAACCTACCCATGCGCAGCCATGCTGCCCTGTGCCAGCTGCCTCCCAGAGTGGGTTTAAAGCACTGGCATTTATCAGAGAGAGAATTCTGGAGCATATTGCCAAGGCGGAGTCAGAAGAGTCATTTGACCTCTGATCTCCTCCCCTGCCCATCCTACAGTTCAAAAGACGGGAGGTTTCTGACCGGTAATCCCTACAGCCTTCCTTCGGCTCTTGAATCTATCATCTCTCTTAACTTTGAATTCCAAGTGCTGGAGGCAGCTGTGGGTTTTGCAGAAATTTGGGCAAGCCCATCCAGAAAGACAGGCCTTTTTCCTGTCCCGAGTCATTTAACAATCAGGAAACTGAACCACAGCAGTTCCTCTGCTCACCCTGATAGACCTAAACTTTGTATTTTGAAAACCATGACTCAGTTTTTTGTCAAACAGCACCACAACACTAAAGCTTTCAAATTTACATTCCAAAGACACGAGTGCAAAAATCATTGCTTAAATGTTGTCCCTTCTGCAGCTGAATCAAGGCCACCAATTTACTCCCCACCAGTTCCTCATATTTCCAGGCTGGCAGCCAAAACCAGCACTAAACCACACGCCCCATTTCCCAGTGACGGAGCACCTCGCTCAGCTCCCGTGCCTGCTACTGCACGATTGTACAATCTGTACCAGCCGGCCGAGAAGCGATAGTCTGAGCACAGGCTGGTTATCTGAAAAACAGCGAGAAGCACCCTTACCTGCTGAGGCGGCTTGACACAGAGCAAGGAAGTCATCTGTCCGACTTGGAGAATTGCCGTCCCGAGCAGAAATTTTTGGTGCTAGCAAAATATAAGATTTTCAGTTTCGAACAGTTTGGAGCCAAATGCAATTGGGGAAGACTAAAATGGAACAAGATGCTCTGCTGCAAGTTAAGAGCCTTTTACAGATGCCAAAAACCCACAAAGTCCAGATCTCTAGAGGTTTTTATACCAGTGTGGTCTAACCAAAATTAGAGGGAAGTAAAGCTGTAGAAATAATGATATATGCATACATATGTGTGGGAGGGGAAGAAAAGGGAAATCATAAAGAGCATTTTCTAAATTAACAGCTCATAATGTAATAAGGGGAAGATGGTAGCAGGGAGAAGTCTGTGGTCATAGGTGAAATGGTTGTAACTGGTACTGGAGAACAGAGGGAAACGCATTTTGTATCAGGAATGGTGTGGCCAGCAGGAGTAGGGAGGTGATCAGGCCCCTGTACTCAGCACTGGTGAGGCTGCACCTCGAGTACTGTGTTCAGCTTTGGGCCCCTCACTACAAGAAGGACACTGAGGGGCCGAAGTGTGTCCAGAGAAGGGCAACGGGGGTGGTGAAAGGTCTGGAGAACCAAGACCTAGGACAAGCGGCTGAGGGAACCAGGGTCGTTCAGCCTGGAGAAGAGGAGGCTGAGGGGGGACCTTATCGCTCTCTACAACTACCTGAAAGAGGGTGTAGCAAGGTGGGGGTTGGTGTCTGTTCCCAAGTAACAGGCACTAGGACAAGAGGCAATGGCCTCAAGTTGCACCAGGGGAGGTTTAGATTGGATATTAGGAAAAATTTCTTCACTGGAAGGGTTGTCAGGCACTGGACCAGGCTGCCCAGGGCAGTGGTGGAGTCCCCATCCTGAAGGTATTTGAAAGCCATGTAGATGTGGCACTTGGGGATGTGGTTTAGTGGTGGACTTGGCAGCGGTAGGTTTAAGGTTGGGCTTGATGATCTTCAGGGTCTTTTCCAACCTAAATGATTCTGTAAAAATACTCCTGATCCTCTGCTGGAGTGAAACAGCAGAATTACTAACACAGAGCAAAGCAGTTAATTACCCACTCTGTAACGAGGGGAGGATGGGAACCCGTTATTTTTGTATCATGATGATTAAATTCTTTCCATTGCAGTAGTAATGCAGACAGGTAACTAACAGCTACAAAAACTGTACATTTTAATTAGCAGAGAATTGGGTAACTTGCATTCAGATCAGGAACCAAAGCTCTCTGGACCACTCACATCAATTTCTTAATGAGCTTTGGAAGTCTGGGGTTTCAAAGACATGCTTGTGCCAGTGAGTTCAGCCTTGTTCACCACCAAAATTAATCCTTCACATCAGGAGGCTCTTGATGTTTAATCTCATTAACAATTGAAGAAGTTAATATCTTAATCCTATGAAAATCAGATCTTCTGTAACGTCGTGCTCGAAGTTTCATTGCAAAGGCAGTAGCACTGATGTAGCACGCCTTCGCTCTACAAGATGTTGAAAGAGCAACATCTCAGAAACTCTGGAAAGAGCCCAGGTCTCTGATCAAACAAGGAATCATTGTCATGGGGGATTTTTCCTTGGCTGCTGTACCATAGCAGTTATCAAACCTTGAGTGAACTAAGAGGGCAGCAGAAAAGCTGATAACCCTCTCTGCTGCAAGCAATACAGCATTCCAACCTGTCACCCACATATCAAGAACTCAGGGTGGCTGAGGAGCAGAAAAGCAAATCAGAGAAAGAGGTCGAGGCACTACTAGCCTGGAAAATACCGATAAAAAAAAATTCCTAAATGCTAAGTAATCACATTTGATCATAGTTCAAATGCTTTCATAAAGCTGCTGTGTTTGATCTTGTTGAGGTACAACAAGATGCAGCATACAGCAAACAGAGGTAATCGATGTAGATCAGAATTAACCTTTTCAAGTGGCAGCTGGAACAACCGACAAGCTGAAGGTGCAGTGTGAAGCAGCCCATGTCGCTGTTACTGCTCACTGTGCTGAGGAGACCTTGTGGGGAGCACGCGGCCACCTCCTTACAGCCGCAGCTTGACACAAGCCCGAGCCAAGTCTGGAATTTCCAAGTTGCTCGTTCTTGGTATTGAACCTTCCTTAACGTCATTTCTTTACAGTGTTTGTTTCCTCAGTGGTCTTATACAGTGGCCTGTATGGAACGAATCTAGTGCAGAAGCTGCACTGGGATCCACAGGAAAAAGTGAGTGATTGAGTGGAGAAAATATTCCGACAACAAAACTCAGCTCCATTATTTGGAGCAGCAAATGCAGCTGGTAACTTCCTGCAGTTGTGTACGCGTACTTGGGCTGGGAGAGGCAAGTGACCTTCACCCGTTGAGCCAGTGTGCAGCTACTTGCTGAAGTGCTGCTCTGAGCAAAACAGTTGCACCTTCAAGCGTTATTTTAAATTAATCTCGCTCACGGGCAGTAATTGAACCAGCTGTCAAACTACCAGCCTGTCTGGTGTGTGCTGGTCCACGATGCCTGGTCACTGTGCCACGATAACTGTAGATAAGGACTCTCGCGTGCCAGCTGGCTGCAGCAAAGCAGAGTTCTGACTGCTGCCACGTGGGCGTCTGGTGGAGGCAGGAGGAGGAGTAGGCCAAAGGACACAAGTGGTAGAGCTGCCATCAAAGCGATAAGCACGGGGCAGTGCGGGGTCCCGGGTGGGACAGGGAAAGGTCTCCACAGCTCTGTCCATCTCCCTGGCCCTCCCCATCCTCTCCAGGCACTGATGCAGGCATGGCACTCACTGGGGGAAATACTGGGCAGGCTGGTTTTGAGGGCTTTTCCCACCCCTCCCTTCAGTTAAAGCATAAGGCACCTCTCTGGAGTCTGCTTACATCCAAGGGAGGGCCTTGAACCTTACTTTTGTGCGGAGGTTTTGCTGCTAGTCATGCCAAGCTCTTGCTTAAGCCTTCAGGTTTTGCGAGTGGATATTAAATTCCCAGTGGGGTCATTCCAGTTGCGTGGGGCAGATGTTTCCCTGGTCATTCGTGCTCTTCTGCTGAGTTCAGCACTTCATTCTGAGAGACTCTGGCTACGCCAGGAGATTTTGCTCTCCAAAGGGAAGAGCTGTGGATGTGGGATGTCATGTGCACAAGCCGTCTTTGTGCCATTGCAGGTTCAAGAGGAGCTTTTCACACTGATTTTTTTTTTTTCTCCTCTCCTCTCACTGTTACACAGGGCTACACAGCTCACATCATCAGCACCATCTCAGAGTGGTCGTTAGCATTCTCCTTCCTCAGCTTTTTCCTGACCTATATCCGCGACTTCCAGGTAAAACGAAGTTAACGTTAAGCGCGTTGCTTCTCCAAGCTCTGACTAGCCTGACACGACGCAGGATGGGCTGCCCTGTGGTAACCGCCATCAGGGCTAGAGGGCCGGTAGCAGGAACAGCAGTAAGCAGCCCTCTCTTCCTCAGGAGGATCCGTCCCTGCGGTGTTAGCACACAGACTCCAACGTCAGAGTAACTTTAATCGGCTTCACTGGCAAGATCTGTCACTGGCACAGGGGACATTTGCTGTAGGATTGCAAGGCAAATGATGGAGTCTGGCCAGGAGAACAGACTGGGAGTCGGGCGTATAGTTCTGGAGCCGATCTGCATTTTGGTGTTCCATCCGACTGCTGAAGTTACCCGTGCTGAGGCAGTGACAGGCCTGCTAACTTGCGTTTCCTTTCCTTTCTCCTATGTAGAAAATTTCCCTACGTGCCGTTGTCAGCTTGCATGGACGAACACTTTACAACACAGCGCAGAGCTTTGTGACCGACGAGCAGTCCCTGCTGATAGCGGGGAGCATCTAATGAAGGCAAAGAGAACACGTTCTCAGCATAACTCAGGAATTTAATGGCAATAACAGTTGATATTTCTATGCATTTATTTTGTATGAAAAATTTATGAAGTGATTGTATTGTACTTGACAGAAAGGGCTTTGCTATTAACCCACAGAGCAATGCAAATGTTATCAGTATTGTAAACAAGCCTATAACATTTCTACACATGCCAATGTCACGAAAAAATTAAATGAAGGTTATTAAAGAGTTGTGTTTCCTCGTCACTTCCACCACACCCAATTTTACCTCCCTCGTTCCCTTGCCTGCCACTCCCCAGTCTTCCTCAGGCCAAGGAAGGGCCTTTTGGGATGCCTGGAGCCAGGCTCCAGCCTCATCCTTCCACACCTGCGGCTCCCTGCTTGGGCAGCTGGGCTGACCCACAGCCTGCACCCTACACCCACGCAGAAGCACCCCAAAGGCACCTGGCCCTTTGAGCACCCCACATGGAGAGCCCTCGTTACAGCACAGCTTCCTCCGGAGGACAGGAGGGAGCAGACAGCTGGGCCAGCTCTGCTCCTGCTGGACGGGCACTGGCTCCTGGTGAGGAGCAACAAGGAACAGCAGCAGAACCTGGGCAGATGGCTCCAAGGTCAAACTGCTCTGCTCTGACTTTCTTCCTTCCTCCCTCCCTCTTGCTGGCAGTTGTTTGAGCTGAGGGACCGGTTCATCCAGAGTACACATGCAGAGAGTCCCTATCAAACAAGTCTAGGAAGAGTCGGACTACGCAGTCCCTGTCCTGCTCACTCAAGGAGGAAATGCTGACTTTAACCGAGCCCAGAGCACAGCCTGACGCCCGTCCTTGCAGCCTTGATGTCCCCAGTGCTCCCCTGAGATGGTCTCCAACCCAAGAGCCAGCTGCTCACTCCTCTTGCTGCTTCCCAGAGCTGCCACACAGCGCTGCCAGCCCCCACCCCAGCTGTGCAGCCCATCAGGGTGCTCCAGAGGTTGAGCTCCACAGGGCTTCCAGTGCTTGACACCCCAGAGGTGTGCCAGGGTGTTTACACTGAGTCTTTGCACAGGGACAACCTCCCACACACGGTAGTCATGCCCAGACCAAGCCAGAAGCCTTAAAAACACACATTTGCTCTAGTTCTACTAAAGTGGTATTTGATTACACACAGGCCTGCAGAACACGTTACCAACAGCTGCCTTTGAGCCCTGTTTAGCAGGAATAGCTCAGCTTCCTTCCCAAGTTCTTGCTCAAATCTCCAGCTATAGAAGCTCTAGCATGTGTTTCCTCCCACACCAAAATGGCTTACGCTGGCATCTTCCCTTCCCTGGAGGGGCAAAGGACCAGGAGAGAAATTTAAGCTAGAGGCCTCCTGGAAATCACAGCAGCTACCCTGGACAACTTCCTTCTCCCAGATTAAATACGGATGTTGTCGTGGTTTAACCCCAGCTGGCAACTACACACCAGAGCCGCTCGCTCCCTCAACCCCCAGCGGGATGGGAGGAAAGAGAACTGGAAGGGCAAAAGTGAGAATACTCGTGGGTTGAGATAAGAACAGTTTCAAAATTGAAATAAAATGAAATAAAAATAACAAGAAGAATAAATTGTAATGAAAAGGCAAATAGCAAAAAGAGAGAGAAATAAAACCCAAGACAGACAAGTGATGGAAATGAGAAAGAAGAAACAAATTGCTCACCACCAACCGACTGATGCCCAGCCAGTTCCCGAGCAGCAGCCACACCCCGGCCAACTCTCCCCTGGTTTTAGCACAACGTTATATGGCCTGGGCTATCCCTCTGGTCAGTCAGGGTCAGCTGTCCCAGCTGGGTCCCCTCCCAGCTTCTTGTGCACCCCCAGCCTCCTCACTCACAAGGCCGTGGGAGTATTAAAGGCCTTGACTACGTCTAAGCACTGCTCAGCGCTAACCAAAACATCCCTGTGTTATCAACACTGTTCCCAGCACAAATCCAGAACAGACCCATACCAGGAAGGAAGCTAACTCTACCCCAGCCCAAACCAGCACATCCTCCACCCCTTATTCCGCACCATTCCCACCATGCTCAGGTCCCCCGCTACCCAGTACAGCCTCACCACCCACCACCCCTCTTCCCATCCTTTAACACAACACAGACACCATTCCCCCAGTCATGGGCCGCCCCATCAAATGTCTGTATAGTGTCCATAAATGTCCACAAGTGTCCACAAAATGTCTGCCAAGTTCACTTGGTCTGTGGTTTTGGGCTCCATCTCTTCTGGTGGTTGCTCAGCATAGGAGAGAGGCTGCGCTGCGTGGAGTTCCTGGGCACCAAAGCCAGCTCAGGCCGGGTCACTGCTGCACTCGCACTGCTGCGTGTAAGGCTTCTCCTCCATTGCTTCAGGTGGTTCCTGCTACGGTAATTCCCATAAGATGCAACTCAAATCATGGGTTACAACCATTTAAAGGTATTTCCATTACAACCTCCACTCCTGGTCCCTTCAGACCAGGCCATCAGGGTGTAACGTTGCAATGAACTTCTCCCTCGCTCCTAGCCTGGCTGGCAACAAGGGGTTCCTGCAATACAATTCCTACAACATGCAGCTGCAGTCACGGATTATTTTCATCCAGGATTAAATCACCTTCAGGTACACGCTGGACTCCCCCATCCTTCTGCATCACCCACAAAGTGCACCCAGGTCCTTGAGCAAAAATAGTCTCACAAATAGGTTCACCCTTTCCTGAGGAAGGAATAACCCAGACCGTTTTTCCTAATGAGTTCATTATGTGTGCTACGGGGATCTTATCTCCTTCCACAGTGCACAGCGGTCTTGACTGGGCAGGGCCAGGTCAACTGGCAGATCCCCTGGTGTTAAATAGCCAAGCGGCTTCTGCTAAACATCTGTCCCAATGCTTGAGTGTCCCAGCACTCAGTGCTCATGGTGTAGTTTGTAACCAGTCCATCGTATCGTTCCTTTTCCCCAGAGGCTGGTGCATGGTCGGGGATGCCATACACTCACTCAGTGCCATGCCTGCTGGCCCAGTTGTCTCTGAGGTTGTTTCAGAAACGAGTCCCATTGTCTGATTCAGTTCTTTCAGGGGTACTGTATCACCATGAAACTTGCTTCTCAAGGCTGGGATGTTGTTTCGGGCAGTGGCATGGGATATGTTTCCAGCCATCCAGTAGTCGTTTAAACCACTGTAAGCATGTGGTGCTGGCCATGGCAGGTTCGTGGGAGTGTGATATAATCTATCTACCAGGCTTCCCCATAGCGATACTTGAGCCATCATCCTCTATACCAAAAACGCTGTAGCCGCTTGTCTTGTTTGATCATGGTACACGTTGGGCAATCATGGATAACCAGTGCAATGTCATCAACAGTCAAGTCCACCCCTCAATCACGAGCCCATTTGCATGTTGCATTCCTTCCTAAGTGTCCTGAGGTGTCATAGGCCCACTGAGCTGTAGGTAGCTCACCTTTATGTTCCCAGTCCAGATCCACTTAAGCCACTTCACCTCTAGCAGCCTGATCCACTTGGTCATTGTTTCAATTTTCTTCAGTGGCCCAGCTCTTGGGTATGTGAGCATCTACATGATGTACTTTTACAACCAGATTCTCAGCTTGAGCAACAATATCTTGCCATAATTCAGCAACCCAGAAAAATTTGCCTCCACACTGCCTGCTGCTCTGCTTCCATTGCTGTAGCCACCTCCACAGAGCATTTGCCACCATCCATGAGTCAGTGTAAAGATAGAGCATTGGCCATTTTTCTCATTCAGTGATATCTAAAGCCAGTTGGAAGGCTTCCACCTCTGCAGACTGACTCAGTTCACCTTCTTCAGCAACTTCTGCGACTCATCATGTAGGACTCCACACAGCAGCTTGCCACCTTTGATGTTTTCCCACAATACAACAGGATCCATCAGTAAACAGGGCATATTGCTCCTATTTTCTGGTAATACATTATACAGTGGGGCCTCTTCAGCACGAGTCACCTCCTCTGGTGACACTCCAAAGTTTCAGCCCTCTGGGCAGTCTGTGATCACTTCCAGGATTCCGGGGTGGTTGGGGTTTCCCATTCAAGCCCGTTGAGTTATCAGTGTGACCCACTTACTCCATGTAGCATCAGTTGCATGATGCGTAGAAGGGACCCTCTCTTTGACCATCCAGCCAAGCACAGGCAATCGAGGTGCCAAAAGGAGCTGTGCTTCAGTACCAACAACTTCCGAAGCGTCTCAGGTTCCTTCGTATGCTGCTAATATTTCTTTTTCAGCTGGAGTGTAATGGGCTTCAGATCCAGTTTATCCCTGGGTCCAAAACCCCAGAGGCTGACTTCGAGTCTCCCCTGGTGCTTTCTGCCAGAGGCTCCAGGTATGGCTATCATTCCCAGCTGAGGTGTAAAGCACATTTTTCACATCTTGTCCTGCTGGACTGGCTCAAGTGCTACTGCACGAACTATCTCCTGTTTAATTTGTTCAAAGGCTTGTTGTTGCTCAGGGCCCCAGTCAAAGTCATCCTTCTTCCAGGGCACTCGACAGAGAGGGCTTACGATCAGAGTATAACCTGGAACACGCATTCTCCCAAAACCCATGACACCTAAGGCAGCCTATGTTTCTCTCTTGTTAGCTGGAGGAAACATAGTTGCTATTTTATTGGTCACATCCATTGGGATCTGATGACGCCCATCTTGCCATTTTGTTCTTAAAAAATGAACTTCCTGTGCGGGTCTTTTGACCTTACTTTGGTTTATAGCAAAACCAGCTTTCAAAAGAATCAAGATTATTCTTCTCCCCTTCTCAAACACTTCCTCTGTTATGCTCCCCACACAATGATGTCATCGATGTACTGCAGGTGTTTGAGAGCTTCACCCTGTTCCAGCACCATCTGGATCAATTAATGAAAAACACCAGGGCTGTGTTTCCACCCCTGGGGCCGCCAGTTCCCAGTGAAAGCAAACTGCTTCCAGAGGGATTGAGAAAAACACATTGTCAATATCAGTTGCTGTGTACCATTTGGCAGCTTTCAACTCTAGTTCTCCAGTTCATATTGGAGTTCTAGCATGTCCAGCATGGCAGCACTCAAGGGTGGTGTGACTTCGTTCAGGCCACAATAGCCTACTGTTCACCTCCACTCTCTGTTAAGATTTTCTCACTGGCCATATGGGACTATTAAAGGGTGAATGAGTCTCACTGATCACTCCTTGACTCTCCAGTCAACGGATCAGCTTCTGGATGGGAATCAAGGAGTCCCGATTGGTGGGATATTGTCACCAGTGCACTGTCATGGTAGCAATTGGCACCTGCTGTTCTTTAACCCACAGCAGTCCCACCTCTGAGAGGCCAGGCAAGCTAGACAGCTGTTTAATCTTCCCTGTACTCAAGGCAGCTATCCCAAAAGCCCACCGGTGCCCTTTTGGGTCTTTCAAGTATCCTCTCCTTAGGTAGTCTATGCCAAGGATACATGGAGGCTCCAGACCAGTCACAACAGGATGCTTTTGCTACTCATTCCCAGTTAGGCTTACCTCAGCCTCCAACACAGACAGTTCTTGGGATCCTCCCATCACTCCAGAAATACAGGTGGATACCACCCCTTTGTAATCTGATGCTGTTAGAGTACATTGTGCATGGGTGTCCACTACAGCTTTGTACTCCTGTGTGGCTGATGTGCCAGGCTATCGGTTCCACACAGTCCAGTAACCCCAGTTGTCCCTTTCCTCCTCCTGGCCGAAGGCAGGGCCCCTCTATTCCTTGTCAGAGTCTTCATCACTTGATTTTTGTAACTGCAAAGCAGAAGTCCCTTCATCAGGGTCCAAAGTACAATCAGCCTTTCTACTCTGCCCAACCAGCACTGGAGCAGTCATTTTCCTGGATGGATGTTTTTTGGCTGTTATTTTTCCTTGCAGATTCTGTACCGAGCTTCTAGTCTCCAGGCAGGTTCACCATCCCACTTCCTCATGCCCTCCCCTTGCCCATGCACAAAGAACCACGGCTTGCACATGGTGTGCACCACCGCTGTCCTCTCCCTTGAACAGAAAAAGGAGAACTCTTAATAGCTGAGGCCTTGGTTGGAGGGCATGAGTAAGACCTACCTTTGTCAGCTTGCTTGACCATTTTTTGGGGTCAGTCTGTCCACAGCAGAGACACAGGCACACATGGAGGGGACAAGATTATCTCCATACACTTGTAGCTGTCTGGCCAGTTCATCTGTAGTCATTCCCTCTTGTCTGTCCAGCTCATTATTGCCAGGGTGTGGGTGTACAACATCGGTGCATTTTGTACAGAATTCTGCCACGTGGACTGTGGGCACCGGATTTCATCCAGGTCTTTGCATGCCTGGTCGTTACAGATCACCTCCAACACAGCTAATTCCCTCAGATACTGGATACCTCCCTCAATGTTGGTCCATTTGCTTCAGGAATTTGCAGGATCTTCCTTGAAGGGATGCCTGTCCTTCACACTTCACAGGAGTCACTGCCAGAGACTAAGGACTCTCGCACTTTTTCCAAGCCCTCTGTCAACGGCCTTATTCTTAGCAAGGGGTCCTAGCTGCTAGGCCTCCTGACCCTCTAATTCCTGACTACTGGCCCCAATATCCCAGCATTAGAGTAACCAGCTGAGAATCAGCTCACCTGGTTGACAGCTAAAATCTTCTTGCATATCTCACAGCTTACTTGGGGATAGGGATCGGGTGGTTTCCATCTCATTATGATTTCTGTCTCTTCCTCCTCCTGTTCTTGTGACTGCTCTGCTGCAGAATAGGCTGCCTCTTCTGAGTCTCTCCTGCTCCCTCTTTGGAGAAGCTTCTTCATCCCTTACTAAATGAGTTGACTTCTGCTTCCATTGTTTCTTTATATATAGTTATAAAGGTGACTGATATAATGTCTGGTCTAGCCACAGTGTTTGTTGGTTTGTTTTCCCTCTCTTCTCCCTGAGGGCACTGCAAAATATCAAGCAGTGTCTGGTAGTTACTGGCTAAGGCCCAGCACAGTGCGGTAAGCTGTGCCTCTTTGGATTAGCCACAGCAATTTTTTTTTTCCCCCCCTGCAAACATTCTGTCACTTCATCAGGATCCTGTAGTTGTTCAGGAGTGAAGTTCCAGACCATGGGAGGTGAGAAGTTCTCTAGATACCTACCCATATTCTCCCACATGCCATGCCACCCATGACCACACTTTCATGGAGCCTGGGTCATATTTCTGAATTACATGTTAACCTTAGGCAAAACCATAGCAATATTCCCAAGAAATACCAATAGAAGTATTTTAACCGCCCAAGGGTGTTCAAGATACTGAGAAGTCACTGCAACAAGGGAGAAAACAGCGCAGAAGATAGCAAAGGTGCCATTCTGTTCCCCCCCCCCAAAAAAAAAAAAAAGCCTTGCAGAAGAAGTAGTATAATTGTTAATTGTCTCCATGAAATACTACTCAAAGTAGAATCATAATAGGGTTGGGATTGGAAGGGACCTTAAGGATCACCCAGTTCCAACCCCTCTGCCATGGGCAGGGACATCTTCCACCAGACCAGGGTGCTCCAAGACCCATCCAACCTGGCCTTGAATGCTGCCAGGGAGGAGGCAGCCACAGCTTCTCTGGGTGACCTGGGCCAGTGTTTCACCACCCTCATGTTGAAGAATTTCTTCCTTATAGCTAATCTAAATCTCCCCTCTTCCAGTTTAAAGCCATCACCCCTTGTTCTATCACCCCAAGCCCTTGCACAAAGCCCCTCTCCAGCTCTCTCACAGGCCCCTCCAGGCCCTGGCAGCTGCTCTAAGGTCTCACTGCAGCCTTCTCTTCCCCAGGCTGACCAGCCCCAGCTCTCCCAGCCTTTCCTCCCAGCAGAGGGGTTCCAGCCCTCGGATCATTGCTGGGGCCTCCTCTGGCCCCGCTCCCACAGCTCCAAGTCTGTCCTGTGCTGAGGGCTCCAGAGCTGGATGCAGGGCTCCCGGGGGTGTCTCACCAGATCAGAGCTGAGGGGCAGAATCCCCCCCCCCTCACCCTGCTGCCCATGCTGCTGGTGATGCATCTCAGGGGATGGCTGGCCTGCGAGTACACATTGTTGGGTCATGTTGAGCTTCTCATCAACCAGCACCCCCAAGTCGTTCTTAGCAGGGCTGCTCTCAATCCATTCTCCACCCAGCCTGGATTTGTGCTTGGGATTGCCCCAACCCATGTGCAGGACCTTGCACTTGGGCTCGTTGAACTTCATGATGTTCGCACAGGCCCACATCTCAAGTCTGGCAAGGTCCCTCTGGATGGCATCCCTTCCGTCTCCAGCATGTGGACTGCACCACACAGCTTGGCATCATCAGCAAACTTGCTGAGGGTGCACTGAATCTCACTGTCCAACACTCAATCCCACCAAGCCCAATACTGACCCTTGAGGAACACCACTCGTCACTGGTCCCTGTGGGAAACCATATAATTTGAGACGGAACAGCACTGTCTTATAACCCTGAAAGATCAGCGCGTCCTGTGCCTCCCTTCTCTGTTCTTGGGAGATAAGCTATTTTCACACATCCAGCTGCAAAAGATCCTTGAAAACAGCAACTGTGAACTGGCATTCGCAAAGCCAGGAATCCAAAGCTGATTGGCTCTAGTAACTATTGTATTAGTATATAAGGTATTCACTTGAGCAATAAAATGATTCTGATCAAGCACAAGATTGGGGTCCGTGAAGTCATTCACCACAGGTCTCCACTCAGACACTGAGCCGCTAACCACAACCCTTTGAGTGCAACCATCCAGCCAATTCCTTATCACCAAGTGGTCCATCCATTGAATCCATGTCTATCCAATTTAGAGACAAGGACGTCATGTGAGACAGTGTCAAATGTTTTGCTCAGCACCAGGTAGATGACATCAGTTGCTTTAACCTTATCCACCAACGCAGTAACCCCATCATAGAAGGCCACCAAGTTTGTCAGACACGATTTGCCATTAGTGAAGCCATGTTAGCTGTCAACAATCACCTCCTTATTTTCTACGTGCCTTAGCATAGCTTCCAGGAGGATATGCTCCATGCTCTTACTGGGTGCAGAGGCAAGACTGACTGACCTGTAGTTCCCTGGGTCTTCCTTTTCACCCTTTTTAAAAATGGGGGTTATGTTTCCCCCTTTCCAGTCAGTGGGAACTTCACTGGACTGGCATGACTTCTCAAATACAATGGATAGCAGCTTAGCAACTTCATCCACCAGTGCTCTCAGGACCCACAGACGCACCTTATCAGGCCCCATGGACTTGTGCTCCTTCAGGTTCCTTAAATGCTCTCAAACCTGATTGTCTCCTACAGTAGGCAGTTCATCATTCTCCCATTCCCTGCTGTTGCTGTCTGCAAGCTGGGTGGTGTGGCTGGAGCACTTTCTGATGAAGATTGAGGCAAAAACATCACTGAGTACCTCAGCCTTCTCCACTTCCTGGGTAACCAGGTCTCCTGTTTCCTTCCAGAGAGGGCCCACATTTTCCCTAGTCTTCCTTTTATCACTGGTGTACCTATAGAAGCTTTTCTTGTTGCCGTTGATGTCCCTGGCCAGATTTAATTCTATCAGGGCTTTAGTTTTCCTAACCTGATCCCTGGCTGCTCGGACAATTGCTCTGTATTCCTCCCAGGCTCCCTGTCCTTGCTTCCACCCTCTGTAGGCTTCCTTTTTCTGCTTGAGTTTGCCCAGGAGCTCCTTGTTCATCCATGCAGGCCTCCGGGCATTTTTGCCCAGCTTCCTCTTTGGCACGATGCATCACTGCTGAGCTTGGAAGAGGGGATGTTTGAATAGTACCCAACTTTCTTGGGCCCATCTTCCCTTCAGGGCTTTATCCCACGGTACTCCACTGAGCAGATCCCTGAAGTGGCCAAAGTCTGCTCTCCTGAAGTCCAGGGTAGCGAGCTTACTGTGCGTCCTCCTCACTGTCCTAAGGATCTTGAACTCCAGCATTTTGTGGTCACTGCAGCCAAGGCTGCCCTTGAGCTTCACATTTCCCACCAGCTCCTCCTTGCTGGTGAGAAGATCCAGCACAGCACCTCTCACTGTGGGCTCCTCTGTCATCTGAAGAAGGAAGTTATGCCCCGCTGTGTTGTCCCACCGACAGATATCAGGGTGGTTGAAGTCCCCCATGAGGACCAGGGCTTGTGAACATGAGGCTGCTCCTATCTGTCTATAGAAAGACTCATCCACTTGGGCTTCTTGGTTAGTTGGCCTGTAGCAGATCCCCACTTTAATGTCACCTGTCCCTGCCCTGCCTTTAATCCTGACCCATAAATTCTTGGTTGGCTCCTCATCCATCTGCAGGCAGAGCTCCATGCACTCCAGCTGGTCATTGGCATAGAGGGCAACACCCCCTCCTTGTCTCTCCTGCCTGTCCTTCCTGAAGAGCCTGCATCCTTCCATTCCAACACTTCAGTCGTGGGAGCCATCCCACCACATCTCCGTGATGCCAATACAGTAATCGCTTCAGTACAGAGCCCAAATACCAGAGCAAGCTCAAGGTCAGTGTTTTAATAACAAATCTCCCAGGCAAAACATCACAAATCACTACAGAGAACAGCAAACTGCAAAAGCCAACACCAGTCTTTAACAGGTACAACAACAAAAAAAGAAGAGTATGGTACAGATCAGATAAACCAGTATCGAGAGATAAACCAGTATCGAGAACAGAAAAATCATTTGTATATCATTGCCCACAACTGTTAACAGACATAAATCCCTTCTAATACACTCTGGTCAATCTGTTATTATCTCAATCCCTTCGAGCCCCATGTTGGGCACCAGAAAGAACTGTCGTGGTCTAACCTCAGCCAGCAACTGAAGACCACACAGCCCCTCGCTCCCTCAACCCCCAGCAGGATGACAGGGAAAAGAATTGGAAGGGTAAAAGTGAGAATACTCATGGGTTGAGATAAGAACAGTTTCAAAACTGAAATAACATGAAATAAAATAATAAGAAGATTAAATTGTAATGAAAAGGAAAGCAACAAAAAGAGAGAGAAATAAAACCAAGACAGATAAATGATGCAAATGAAAACAAACCTAACTGCTCACCACCAACTGACCGATGCCCAGCCAGTCTCCCAGCAGCAGCCCCCTGGCCAGCTCTCCCCTGGTTTATATGCTGATCATGACATCATATGGCCTGGGCTATCCCTCTGGTCAGTTGGGGTCAGCTGTCCCACCTGGGTCCCCTCCCAGCTTCTTGTGCACCCCCAGCCTCCTCGCTGGCAAGGCCACGTGAGGAGCCTTAAAGGCCTTGACGCTGTGTAAGTACTGCTCAGTGATAACCAAAACATCCCTGTGTTATCAACACTGTTCCCAGCAAAATCCAAAACACAGCCCCATACAAGATACAAGGAAGAAAATTGACTCTACCCCAGCCAAAATCAGCCCAGACTTCTCTGTCGCAGTTGTGCTTTATTTGCACTTGCAGCCCAGTTCAGCCCAGAGTTCAGGCAGTTCTTATGGTGAAAACAAGGTTTGGAGCCAAAAAAACGCCAAACCGCTGAAGCCATTGGAGTCAGAGGACAAGTAGATACAACTAACAGAGACCCCAAGGGCTCTATGGCTTGGGGAAGATTTCCTGCCATGGTTTAACGTGGCAGCCAGCAACCAGGACCTGACAGCCACTTGCTCACTCCTCCCTGCCCCAACACCAGTGGGATGCAGAAGAAAATGGACAAAAATAAAATCTAAAGAGAGAAGATTTAGATGAGATATTAGGAAGAAATTCTTCACCATGAGGGGGGTGAAACACTGGAACATGTTGCCCAGAGAAGCTGTGGCTGCCCCCTCCCTGGCAGTGTTCAAGGCCAGGTTGGAAGGAGCTCTGAGGCCACCTGGTCTGGTGGAAGATGTCCCTGCCCGTGGCAGGGGGTTGGAACCAGATGATCTTTAAGGTCCCTTCCAATCCAAACCATTCTATGATTCTAAAAAGTAAAACTAATGGGTTGAGATAAAGAGAGTTTAATGAGACAAAGGACAGAATAATAATAAAGAATATGCAAAACAAATGATACTCAATACAATTTTTCCCCACCAGCTGACGACCGATTGCACAGCCTGTCCCTAAGCAGCAGTTGCAGAACGCACAGAAATCCCAGAATCCACAGATCTTGTGGAACCCTGCTCAACCCCCACTTATATATCGTTATATACTGAGTGCGATGTCTATGGTACGGAATATTTCCATTGGCCAGCTTGGGTTAGCTGCCACACTACGCTCCCTCCAGTGCTTGTACACCTGCTCATTAGCTGAACATGGGAAACTCAAAAAGGTCCTTCATTTCTTAGCAACAACTAAGAACATCACTGTATTACATTCTGCTCATACTAAATCCAAAACACAGCAGCTACTGGGAAAAAATTAACTATCCCAGATGAAACCAGGACATTTCCCCAAGTATTCTATTTTAGTTGCTGATAAAGCCCCAGTGATCAGGGCCTCCCTGAAGAGTTGCACACTTGGCTACGTGCTCTCTAATGAGGCAATACATGGACCCCAGTTTCTGGTTAAATGCTACAACCTAGAAAACGTGATGTTTCAGGCAGCAGAACCCCCTTTTCTATGCCTCATTTAAGTCTCACTAGGCAAACAGCTTAATCAGGAGACTGTCATGACAGCGATGTACTGCCTTGGCTGATACTCCCTTATCCCTGCTGGGAAGGAGGGAGAGAGCCCTTTTCCAGGTTCAAAAGGGGGAGAAACAAAAACCTCATTCATTCAGTCATGCAGCTTCTCAGGAAGGCTCTGGTAGGACCCTGCCTGCTCAAGGGCTTTTCTCTCCTTCCCCCTGTCACCTGGTATTCGCTTCATCTCTTGCTCCCATGGATCATGATCAAGCACAGAGAGGACAACTGGCTGCACCTGGGAGCAAGTCCGGCTCCAGAAAGCCCCAAATTTCTCTGTAGTAGCAGCACTCTGATGAGTCAATTAAGACAGACCAACATGTGAGCAATCAGGAGTCTGAGCTCTGGGAAGACTTTGAGTTCTACCTAAACCAGCACATTCCTGAGTTTGCAGTTAAAAACCCACAGACCCCTCAAACCACCCTAGTGCTCCCCCACCTGCTCAGCACCACTTGTTGGGTTTCTTGCTTATCTGCAGATCCACAGAAGTTCAGCCTCAGAGCATTAAATTTGTCTCTTAACAGCCTCAATGCTAGGAAAACCCTCTTCCTCCCCTCTCACCCTCTTCCAAAGGGACAGAGGTGAGCAGCACCCAGGAACAGCTCCACACTTGTGATGGACTGCTCCAGAGATACATGCCCCCATTGCACCACTGCCTCTTTCTCCTCCTCCCACCAACACAGAAGATTACTCCTGAGGGGACTGCTCAGTCCCCTGAGGGCTGGGCCAGGTCCTACCTGTCCTACTGAAGAATTTTGATGGCCAGTCCTCCTGCAGAAATTGGGCACAGTCAGACTGAGGAAAGTTTGAAGACTCAGGCAGTCAACCCAAGGCTCTCAGAGATCTGCTTCCCTCATTGCTACACGACTTCCAGGCTCCTGAGGGCATTAATATACCTTAATTGCCCTGACCAGCCTCACCTGGGATCTCCTCCCACACTTTCTGCCCATGGCCCAGGAGCTCCATTTGAGCCCAGGCCCAAGCACCCAGTCCTGGCCTGAGCTATGTTGTAGGTAGACATGCCTTCAGTTCTGCCTCTGGCTTTATTTTGTGGATGGACTTCAGACCTAGATAGCAGGTAACTTTCATCCAACCTGATCTCCTCCATGGACCTCAAATGTGCAGTCAGTCCTGTCTCCAGTCCCGTCTCCTGCTCCTTCTGATTGAACACCTTGGACAGACTCAGAACCTCATTCATCATCTCACCTTGCGTGGGGCTGTCCATGGACCCTGTTATCACCACCCTGCTCTGCCTACCTGGCCCAGCTCCCTGGTTGGTGAGGGCACTGCCTGTGCCCAAGTGACCACCAGCTCATCCCTCCTTGGGGAGTAGCCCCACTCCTGCTGCTCCCTGACAAGTTGGGATGTTTCAGTCAACTCCCATTGACTAATCAGCACTTCCTCGTTAAGGAGTGGCTGTATTCATATTTCTTGTCCCTGACAGTTCCTGTGAACATGTTCTTCCTCTACTCCTGGCCAACTGCAATAAACTTACAGGCTAGGGCTACAGAAACTGCCACCTAAATGACACCAGTGTCTTCTTGTGAGACCATAACTGAAAATAGGGCTGACTTTCTCACCCATTTGGTGCGCAAGGTGGCTCTACACCATCACTCCAGAAATGAGCCCCACACCATGCTGCAAGGACAGCAAGGATGGAGGCATCTGTCAGCAGCTGAACACTGGAGACGAAGCATGCCAAGGAGTCACAGCCCTCTTGCTAAGACTGACAGGAATGCTAACATAAGTCTTCTATTAAAAATGGAGAAAAGCCTGTTAAAATGGCAAAATCCAGCAGCCACCAATTCTTGGTGAATCCTCATCCTCCCCCTTGGACAGCTCAGGCTTGTCAGATTGGTGAAGACTGAACACCACTTTGCAGGAGTGAGAGGTGGAGTACAAAAATACCACGTAATTCCACCCAAAGCCAAATGGGAGGTTGCCAGCTGTGGGGGGCAGCTTTGATGAGAGAGAAGAATGTGCCAGAAAGATGGGTAAAAATGCAAAGAAAAAAACCAATAGAGAACATGGCAAGGACTGAGCGTTAACTTCAGAGAAGCATGAGAAGATGGGGCAGGAGCTAGCTGGGAGCTTGTAGTGTTACGGGAGGAAATTGTTCCAGCTGACTCATCCTTTATGCATCAAAACAAATTCTTCATGGTTTTATTCTTTTTTAAATCATTATCATTTAAAGAAAAATGATTAGCAAGTGAGGCCATGGTCAATTTTTATTTTTTTTTAAGAGAATTAAAAGGGTTAGCCCAAAGGGCAAAATCTATGCAAGATGCTGGAGACTGTTTAGAGAGCAAATGCATGCCACCTAGCCCAAAAAGACCTGGAGAGGGAGGGGGACAGCCAGCATGGCTGAACTGGGTTAAGGCAGCCATCACAAGGAAGTTGGCCAGAAGGTTTTGAAGATCAAGGTATAAAATGAGTCTTCAAAGAAAAGTCTACCACAAGAAATTATGATATTGGTATCCATGACCACCACAGAAGAGCCCAGAAATTTTCCCATCCTTTCATCGCAGGGAACCGATGGATCTGTCTGAAACAGAGATGTGGGCAAGAAGTTTCAAAACAAACTGATGAACAGTAATGAGTTAATGAATGAACAGAATTACACTCTCATGTTTAAAGAAGAACCCTAGAGGAATAAAAAATGAAACAGCTGAAAGAAGTTCTCATTGAGAACTGCGTCACTATTGGAGGACAGAAGAGTGGCAAATACAACACCAACTTTCTGAAGCGTTGCCAGGGATGTCTGTGGAGCCATAAAGGCAGCACTTTCTTGTCCACACCAATAGAGTAAGTAGAAATTATAATAAAAATAGAATAATGGAATAGCAATGCCAGATGAGGGCTACAAAGATGATGAGTGGACTGGAAATCTCTCCTGTGAGAAAAGGCTGAGAGAGCTGGACTTGTTTAGCCTGAAGAAGAGAAGGCTGTGAGGGTATCTCATAACTGTTTATAAATATCTTAAGGGTGGGTGTCAGGAGGATGGGGCCAGGCTCTTTTCAGTAGTGCCCAGCGACAGGACAAGGGGCAACAGGCACAAACTGAAGCAGAGGAAGTTCCAGCTGAAGATGAGGAAGAACTTCTTCCCTCTGAGGGTGACGGAGCCCTGGCCCAGGCTGCCCAGG
>Ga0065711_1034536_pt1 | contig 23589 bp, 14 predicted proteins | sample Hoacrofraction12_FD_59098 | JGI IMG/M metagenome (GOLD analysis project Ga0065711, IMG submission 59098) | Hoatzin crop microbial communities from Cojedes, Venezuela - Epithelial fraction 12 v2 (version 2) | ecosystem: Host-associated > Birds > Digestive system > Esophagus > Crop | place...
GAAATAAGGATGCAATTTTTTGGTTTGTTTTTTTTTTTTTTTTTTTAATCAGTAGGAAACAGCCTTTCTTTTGGAACAAGTATGATTAACTGGTGAGGAAAATCTCCTTGTCACAGAGGAAAACACCACCATGTTATATCAGAACAACAGAACACCTCGCATAATACCCCTTGAGTTGTATTTTTCCAGGGTATCAGATCTACCTCAGGAGGGAGGATAACAAATATACAACCTAAACCCACTGATGGTACTTACTAAACAAATGACTGTACTGCCATCAGCTCACAAAGAGAGGAATTAGCAGAGAACTACAAAGAAGATGTATAGCCATCAGAAACACAAGCTCTTGCAGTTCAGTGTATGCGTATATATATTTATATATTAAAAAAATACTCCCATTTTAGTGCAGTTTATCCCATCATAATAGAAAAAACACCACCTTTGAATAAGAAAAAGTAGCACCTTCAGATTAAAACGTGCTTCAGGTCCAAGATGAACATTTTAATAGAAGGTATTTGCTACAGGTAAATGATATAGACTGCAGTTTAATTATGCAATATTTCATAGTGGACTTCTTTCTGTTAATTCCACTGCAATAGAATAATGCTAATTTGAGCCCTGACCTGACGGTGTGTTCAGAAAATCTATCAGTCAGACTCATGCAATGTTTTTGGGAGGATCTGAGTGCCACAGTGTCTCCACAGGCAAGGGCAGGAGAGAGTTTGGACAGCACAGGGTCTCCAGCACGAAAGGCCACCAGTGTCACCAGTGGAGCCCAGCAGCATGGCCAGGTCCCTAGCACAAAGGCTGGACTTGCAGCTCAGCTTCTTGCCTCTGTCCAGGGCTTAGGTGCAAGGTGTGTGCAGGCTGTGAATTCCTTGGACCTTCTCCTCTGCTCCTTGACCAGAGCAAGGACTGGAGTCTATCTGATTTTTCAGAGCTAAATGCCTGCATGATGTCTCCATCACAAAAAAAATCAACCAATATTAAAAAAAGGATGATTACTAACATTACAGCAAGGAGCTGCGGCACAGATCAGATTCACGTAAAGTGGGGTGTTTTTTTCCTTTTTTTTCTTTCACTCTACAAGGCTCCAATGGCAATGTCATTCAGCAATACCTCTTCGTGATGTCAGCTGGCAAGGAATGCACAGTCAGATGCAATGTTTTGTAAAACTGTTAAAAACCCCCTAAATAGTTTGTCCCCTCATTTGCAAATGTTGCCAAATACAGCATCTCACGTCTGTCTCTGCACATGCACATTCTGAGTCTAAGAAAACACTTGAGAACTGTTAAAAAAAGGCCTGCAGACCTTCCTTTCACATTGCATTTATTCTGCATCTTCTCAGGGCAAAAACAAGCACAAGCTCTCTATCAGCTGGAGTGTACTGTGTTAATTTTGATAAGAGCAAATAGTTCCAGACAGACAAAGCTGTAAACACATACAAGCACTAACCAAGGTTCAGAGGAATGAATGCAGACACATTGGTATAAGCACCATAGCAACAACCTCCATTAAATATCTTTAACCCTATCTTAGAGATATAAAGAAGGAAAGGAAAACCGTTGAAGCATTTGAAAAGGGAAAGACAAAGTGAAATTCAATTTAATAATGCTGTTTACCTCTTTCCCTTCACGTGTAGAAAGGAATTATTTTAAATGAAAAATAGATTGATTTTTCAGTCTTTTTAATGGCATTGAAGTATTTATCTGTACTTTTGGGGAAAAAAAGAGAGGAACTAGAATTGTTGCTGCTCTTTGAGGCTTATTTTTCTTCCCAAAAGGCAAAACGAGAGTGGACAGAAGAATAACAAAAGTGCTCAGATCTTGTCCAGATCTGGTAAATCTCAGACTAGGGAATCACAACACAGAGAACTGCATTCACTGCCTCTCTGGTTGTGCTGTTGCTAAAGATACCGGCTTTTTCTTTTTTATTTCTTCTTCTCCTCCTTTTCCTCCTTCCTTCCTTCTCTTCCTTCCTTCTCTTCCTACCTCCTTTACCATGAGGGTGGTGAAACACTGGAATGGGTTGCCCGGAGAGGTAGTGGAGGCCCCATCCCTGGAAGCATTCAAGATTAGGCTGGACAGGGCTTCGAGCAACCTGGTCAAGATGAAGATGTCCCTGCTCACTGCAGGGACAGTTGGGCTAGATGACCTTTAAAGGTCCCTTCCAACCCAAAGCATTCTATGATTCCCTGTCTCTTTCTTTTTCTCTTTATTCCTCTTTCCTTCTCTTTCTCTTTTTTTGTCTTTCCCTCTTTCCATAGCAGAACTCAAGAAGGGATGGATGCTGCACCCAAGGAAGAGTGCAGGGGAGGGACAGGACATGAAAGAGGGATGACACAGGCACGCAGAGTCCTGGAGGGGCCCAGGGTACATGTCATGGCAGGCTCACCTTTGGATGCCCTCTCCCTGTTTCAGTCTTTGCTGAGGAGCAGAACAATCATGTGAGGATGCAGCACAGTGGGGATCCCCAGACAGCCCCCAGAGATGGGCTCCCTCCTGTCAGGCCACCTGCCTTCTTCACACCCACTGAAAAATTACGGACCAAGGGAAGCAACTGAGACAGGGAACAACCTGCTTCCTCAACTTGTCTACCAGTTAAGCCTGATTTCTTCTCCATGTTGTCTTCTAGGTAACTTTTGATCTTGGTAGTAGAAGTAGGCTTTTTGTTTTGTTTTGACAAGTTCTATTTCCAAGAGGTTTATACTGCTTGCAAAAACATTTATATAATAAGAATTCTTGTACTCTGGTCAGCTTGGGTTTTATGCCTCTATCATCTTCTCTTCCCAGTAATCACTTCTACCTCCTTTGCGCAGCCCAGCAGTGATGGTCTTGAAATGCAATGGAAATAACTGAAGTGGGTGCCTTCCCCTATTGCCTGGTTAGTGAGCCCTGCCCATAGCACAGGACGAGGAATACAGCCCCGAAGAGCAATCCCACAGGAGCAGAGAGACCAATTTTTAATCTAAACATCTGAGGTTTGAGCAAAATGCTACTTTTGTAATTTTTGTGGAAACAAATCAAAATTTTCTTCAAGAAAAGGCAATAAGAATAGCTATTTTCCAATCAACTACAATCAACAGTTATGATTACAGTAATTTAAATATTATTATTTCATGCTATTAATAACGTCAATACTTCAGACAAAACATGGTGACTAATCCCAGACAATGTAAGGGACAACTCTGAACCCAGTGCTTACTCTGGTAGACCAAGAAATTCATTATTATTCCAGAATTACCAACTGAAACAGAACATCAGGAGGGCTGTATCCAGACACATCTTTTTAAAGCTCTTATACTCTCTGTGTGCTGATTGCAACCCTTCCTGATAAGTCTATCCATACTTGTGAATTCATGATCTGACATTATATTCATTTAACCTTGTGACAGCCTGAACGGGTTTCTATTCATTGAAAAGAAAGAAACTCGCATCCCATGCCTCTATCCCTCTCCATACATGTTTCACTGTAATAGTAGTGGGGAATTGGCTTGATAGCCCTTAACTCCATACTAACTTCTTTGTAATCACCTTTTTTTTTCTAAGTGATTAGCTTCACAATGGCATAGAAACTAAAGCGCTTTTGAAATATACGGTATTTTCAAGGAATAACTGAAATTATGTCAGTAATAAAGATGTTCTTTTTTAATGACCAGTCTGTGTTATCTGAAGCGAAAGAGTTTCAGATCTTCATTCAAATTGTTGCATGCTCAAGAAGTACTTTTCTTATTGCCTTCTTCCTCCCTCAACTGCTCTCACAGACCTTCGTGTTTAGGGCACTTGTGAAATAGTGTCAGCTCTTCTTCACTGAAACACAAAAAATTGCTTTCTAAAAGAATAAAAAACACTCAGACTGAGTGAAGGGAAGAAATGCAAATTACACTTTGATGTACATGCCCACAGTGTGCAGTATCAGACCAGTAATTGCCGTTTCACTTGCAATTCTCTATACCCTGCAAAGTTGCGTGGTATTACCAGACAGTCCAAATGTGAAGGAATAGTTAGAATTATTCAGTTAAACTGCGGTGGGGATCAAATGAAATTAAAATTCCTTAGTAAATGGGAGGGTACACAAGAATGAATAGAGCAGAAACGGATTTCAGGTCTAAGAATTTGTTTCTAGTCATAATATGAAAATCACACACAGATGTGTTTGTTTCTTCTGTTTATATGTTTATACTAAAGCTAAGAAGGAAATTAAAAAAAACAGAGCAGAGACATATGAATCATCAACAGACGTTCAAGCGGTATCAATTAGGATATATCTGTTAACATCAATGGATCTGTGCTTAAGATCTGGCTCCAAGTGAAATTTTCACAGATGTCTAATATAACACTGTTTCATTAAGTACACACGCATACTTAGATTGCTGGTTATTTAATTCAAGCGTCAGGAAGAACTAAGAAAAAATATCCTGTTAAAAAAAACCCCATAGAATTTCCTGTTGGGACTGACGGAACGATATGATCAACCCTTCCCATTTCTGTAACGCAATTGCATGGCACGTTAAGTACTTGCGTTTCAGCCCACTGCAGCATCAGTGCCTGGGCACAATGGCATCATCTTCAACAACAAGAATTAGCAGATTTCTTATGTCAGCAATACAACCTTGCACTCCCAGGCAAATATATCTCCAAGACAGCCTTTTAGGCTCTGTAGATATTAACTGTCACGAAAGGAGGCTAAAGATTTGTTGGTGTTCATTTTGATTAACACAATCTACAGCGATAAAACCAAGGCTCTCGCCCACAGCACAGCAACAGCTGAGCACGGCGATGTCCGGAGCTCGTAATATCCTTCGGTCTTGTGTAAAGGGTCCGTACCTAACTGTCTCCAGGGCTCAGCCCAGCCCTCGCTCACAGTGGGTGGAGAAGGAGCATGAGCTGTGGGCACACAAACAACAGCAACTGCTCATTGCTGCAAGCGAATTGCTTCCAGCAAATAGGTGTTTCCCAGTGTGACAGTGCCAGAATGTGACTGTTCACCAGTAATGTTTCATTCACTCAAAAAATCTTATAGTGTTGGTTATAAAGTGGTAAAGTATTGCTGGACCTCACCAGCTAAAGAGCAAAGGGGTTACTCTGCTTCCCTTCGGACTGACTGCGCCAAGGGTCCTCAACAAGTCAAGCGCTGAGGCTGGGTGGCTCGGCTGCCTTGCGTTTATTCACTCACTAATTGGGGGTGGCATTTTTAGTCCCTGAAATTAAGGCATGTGAATGCTTGATTTTCAGACTTTAGAGAATTATATTAAGGATTTTAAAGATTTTAGACAGCCTAAAGGCTACCTCCATGGCAATAACAGCATCATAACTCAGCCTGGTTTGACGGAATACCTCTGCTTTTAAGCTTACATTGCCCCCATTCATACAGGCAGCGGAGAGCTCTCAAGTTGCACGTTAGTGTGATTTCTAAGGCTGTTTTTCGTACATTTAACTATTTCCTGAGGATGAAACATTAAAACATGTTTTATAAAAATACACTCTTACCTTGTAAAGTCCTGCTGGATTGTCAGGAAGCCATTAGGAAGGAAAAAACCCCCAAAATCTCAAAGAAAAAAGCACCTGTGTGTCTTGATTCCTCTAGCAAGTGTGATCCTCATCAGTCAGCTACGCCCATGCCAACGCAGCCCAGCCCCAGGTGATAAATATATGCCAGGATAAATAAGACACACACAAGCTATGCAGCCCCAGGGAGACCAGACTACTTTGGGACCGCTGGCACATAATTACCGATAAACACTTAGGTAACTGTGGAAAATAAAGGTTGAAGGCTTATGAAAGTGCCTTTATAGTATGGCGGTAGCAGAGAACAACTCATTGAAGATCACATTCTGGTTATCGGATACTCAAACACATACCCCATTATTAGCACTAATACAAGTCGAGATTGTGGATTTAGCCCTAAATGACTGGTTTAAAATGACCAACTCTTTTATCCAAGTATTTTGTAACATGTTTTGCCTCTATTAAAAAAGGGCTTATTTCCATAAATTCAAGGAAAAGGGAAAACATAAGATTTTCAGCCATTTAAAAGAATTAAGCAAAAGAGGAAAAAGGAAAGTGGAAACAAACCAGACTAAATGTTTTTATATTCAATTTTGTTTAATGTGTGTTAAACAAGTTTGTTTTTGAAACAAAAGCCATGCCTTCATTAAAAGTATTGACCAGCTCTAATCATATATTTGTTTGAAATTGTTCCCATGGCAACTTCAGCCAGAAGCTGAAAAGATCTTCTGTTTTTGTTTGAGAAAAGACTTAAATGCTGAAAAGCTCCTCTGCTTTGCCCAAGTCTACTAGTTAGTCTAATAAAATACAGTTCTTCACTCTCCCTCCTAACCTGGCACTCAGTAAATTTTCTACAAAGTGGTTCTGAGACCCACAATGAAAATGTACCTCTGGTTTGCAGAAGTCACACACAGCAGAAAATCCAAGAGGAGAAATACATTTTTATCTGAGTATTTTTTCTGATTTGGTAGCACGGAGTCAAATTTCCAAGTTCCTCCTCTTCTTTACTTTCATTTAGCAACAAAGCAGAAAGAGTTATTCGAAACACAGCCTATACCGCCTGCTGCGGGTGTTAGCTGAACCATCCTAGGGTAGTGCCTGTAGCTGCCTCTCAGTTACAGGGAAAGTGAGGACACTTAGCTTCGATTAGGCACCAGGAGATTTAGATGGTGAAAAGAAAGCAAAACAAATTGCAGCACATACCTTGTGCGCAGAGCGTGCTTTGACAGCCTGAACATCCTAGCAGGATTTTGTGCCACGCTGAATTACTCTCTAGTCTGACAAGACACTGCATCACAGTGTGCAAGGGTTGTATTAACCAAACCCTGAGATCTTTTTTCCTGTAAATAGTATTATTGCATTTAAGGAACTATTCATATGCAGAAAAACTGGAGGAGCCAGGAAGATGCCTGGTCATTTCTGCAGGGTTTTTTTTTCTCCCCCAAGTCTATAGAGCTTCTCTTATAATAATTTTCTTATCACATGTTCTTGGCAAATACTACTTCCAAATGCTAGAAGTGCTCTCTTCATATGGTTCAATTAGGAAGAAAACCTCTCAAACACACACACAAAGGCAGCAATGTAATTATTCTCAGAATAAAGTAATTTTGTAATCTCATTTTATTCATTCCACAGTCTAGGCTTGGTATCAGAAATTAACTTCACTCTTGACAGGAACATGCAAGATGCTTTTAAAGATCTTTGTCAGCACATGCTCCATTAGTGTTAGTGTTTCCTGCTTTGCAACACAAGCCTACAGGAAATTTGCGGAACCTGTGGCTTTTCTGAGCTCGGTTTGGAGGAGATGGACAGCTTATGAACCCTTTCTCCCCCACTGCGCTGTTATTCAGGAGCCAGTTCCCATGAGAGACCGTGTTGCATATTCAACAGTTGGCTGCAAACTGCCTTATTCCAGTGTTGGTATGACTTTTCACTTGTTTTTATTCAGAAATGAAATGCATTGAACTGGGGCCTCTGTTCCTAGATACTTATCTGTCCACCACTGTGACCCACACAGGCTTCCTGGTTTAACTCACTCATGACAGGAAAGAAAATCTGGATGAAAGGAGTTGCCAAAAAAGCTCGCAGTGCATGTGACAAATTGTCACATCTCTGTGCACCAAGGCAGAGCTTCTGGAGGGTAAGGCAGGAGCAGACATGTAAGGAATCAGTTCATTCCTGGTGCTTCCTGAGGGTGTTGAGCAGAGATGGAAGAAAAGGGATCAGACAACTGATGTCCTCACCGGACACAGAATGATTATCTGGGCTTGGAGACTGAAGATACAGGCCCAAGTTGTAAGCAGCTTCTTAGCACTGATGTAATTGGGACTACAGGCAGAAGTGAGAGTGAGATTGTACAGTAAGCCTGTATTTATGTATTTATATATTTAATATATCTAGTCAACTTTGGTGTTTTTTTTAAAAAAAAAAAAGAAAAGGATGTCCCCCCCCGCTCCAGGATTACCTTCCTCAACTGGGAGCACAGGGAGTTTCTAGGACGCTGGAGCCATCAGCAGCTGTTGCACAGAGTCATTCTCTTCATGCCAAGAGAACCCCACAGCTCCAGCTCTGCTGCGGCTAGCTGGGTGGACTGGAGTTCCCCAAGATCAGCAATGTACTGTTGGTGCTGACAGCTCCTAACTGCAGAAACAGCTCTCCACCACCATCACTGTCTGAGCTGGTCCTCCATGGAACGCAGGACCTCATTTAGTCCGTTACCTCTGCAACCAAGAACATATTCTACAAAAAATACTATATCCCTTCAAAAAGAGAATCATGTTAACAGTATGGTGACTTGTTATACATATAAGGTCAAAAGTGAGTAAACAGACTTGTGAAATTACCATTTATATGAATTGAATTGGTTAGATGTGGCTTTTCCTCTTCTCTACTCTGAAAGAGTTGCATTACTCCAGAATTTGTCTGAAGGCTTGTTATCTCTCTACAAAGCCACCTAAGTTGTACCGATAGATTCTCTAGCAACCCTGGTTTGTTTGATTTTTTTTAAACATGACATACTGAGTATTTTATACATGAAAGCAGAAAAAAACCTCTCCACTCCCTCCCCACAGAACACCATGACCTGGTTTACGCTACAGTATCCATGAAACAAAACAGATGGCTGCACACTCTTTCGGATGAAGGTATGACAGCCTCTGTCTATAAGCTGCCTCTCTGCAGGTATGAGCTGAAGATGTGAGTTCAGGTCTTGGGTTACTTCTGATTTCCCTTCCACTTTTTATGACTGCTAACAACTATGGATGCTTTTAATGAAACTTGGAAGATGTTCTGTTTCTTTTTACTAATGACCTGGAAGATGAAATACGGAGCATTCTTATTAAATTTGTGAACAATACCAATCTGGGAAAGGCAACAAGCACACTGAAGGACAAGCTCAAAATTTAAAAGAGTTTAACCAGCCAAATGGGTGGTCTGAAGAGAACAGATTGTAATCCCATTAAGGATATGTGGAGAATATGGTGCCGAGAACAGCAGAGTGACGAATTAGAGATATAGTTAGCAATGCTACCCTGCTGTAAAAAACTGCGCGCAAGGGGGAAACATTGTATGTGATTTATACGAAGTTGATGTAATCTGTCAGCACAGGAAAGCCTCTTCTGAACATCTCAAATCTCCTGTACTTCTCTACAGCTGGTGGGACTGTGCGTTAGCAGGGCAGGAGGGTAAGGGGGGCTTGGGTGGTACTTTTCTTGCAAGGTGTGTACAGAACAGCAGTGTGTAGCGTCTCACCAAGACAGACCCAGCCATGGGCAGCTCACCAGCTAAACACAAAGATACTCAGTGTTCATCAAACCATCAGCTAACCACACAACTTCAGGGAAAATAATAACAACAACAACAGTAATATAAAGGTAGATATTCACAGGGATTTGAACCAGTAAGGGAGCATCACAATCTCTAACATAATCTCCTGGATAAAAAGGGAGGTTTAGGCAGGAAACCTGAGACAAAGTAAGGACTGAAGGCCAATCTCCTACCCTTCAGGACAGAAATATAGCTTTTTCTCTGTTCCCTGGGGAAAATCAGATATCACAGAGACAAATGTTTTGATAAAGAAAGTAGTAAATCTTTCTGTGAGAAAAACATATCTTAAACTTTTGGAAAAAGAATACTGTGAAAAGAACTATGTTTACTAAAAGTCACTGAATGACTTCGTTCCTTGACATTCGAGAAACTGAGAGCATGGGAACAGTTATTCATTATATAGCAGTTGTAAAAAAGAAGATATTGTATATTGAAAATTTTGAGAATTTTTGCTCAACAGCAGAATGGAAAATTGGTTAAAAATATTACAAGAAAGAATATGGGGCATTCCTATTATTTTAGGCAGTCTGAAGACCTGAAACAATAAACTTTCAAAGACAGCCTCTAATTCCTAATTCCCCTTGATATTCTCCAAACCATAAGGGTGGGAAGGTTCTGCACATTGGCCAGGGCAATCCCAAGCACAAATATAGGCTGACGGATGAATGGATTGAGAGCAGCCCTGAGGAGAAGGACTTGGGGGTACTGATGGATGAAAAGCTGGACATGAGACAGCAATGTGCACTCACAGGCCAGAAGGCCAACCGTGTCCTGGGTACATCAAAAGCAGTGTGGCCAGCAGGTCAAGGGAGGGGATTCTGACCCTCTGCTCCGCTCTGGTGAGACCCTATCTGGAGTCCTGTGTCCAGCTCTGGAGCCCTCAGCACAGGAAAGACATGGACCTGTTGAAGAGGGTCCAGAGGACGCCACAGCAATGATCCGAGGGCTGGAGCAGCTCTCCTATGAGGACAGGCTGAGAGAGTTGGAGCTGTTCAGCCTGGAGAAGAGAAGGCTGTGGAGAGACCTTATTTTGCAACCTTCCAGTACCTGAAGGGGCCTGCAAGAGAGCTGCAGAGGCACTTTCGACATGGGAATGTAGGGATAGGACAATGGGTAATGGCTTCAAGCTGAAAGAGGGGAGATTTAGATTAGAGATAAGGAAGAAATTCTTTACTGTCATGGTGGTGAGGCACTGGAACAGGCTGCCCAGAGAAGTTGTGGCTGTCCTTTTCCTGGAAGTGTTGAAGGCCAGGTTGGATGGGGCTTTGAGCAGCCTGGTCTAGTGGAAGGTGTCCTTGCCCATGGCAGGGGGTTGGAACTATATGATCTATAAGGTCCCTTCCAACCCAAACCATTCCATGATTCTATGAAAATAGAGATCCTTTTGAGAGTGATCATTTTCAACAATGCAACCCTGAATCACCCTGTTTCTACAATATACAGAGAGCAATGAAAAACATACTCCTGTGTATGTAATATGCATAAAGGCCAATTTGCAGATATAGCCAAGATGGTACTTTTAGAGTGATGAATTACCAGTGATCAACAGCAAATGAATAAAAATCTGCTGGCAGACATGACCAGATTTAATTACTACTGATGGTCAAGCCATAAGCAAAACAAAAATATCTTGAAAAAAAATCTGACAAACAATTACACGTTTATTACAACTAATACAGACATTGCACATATCTATCCACTCAAAGTGTTTTCCAAAGGCCTTTCAATTTGTACTCCCATAAGTAATTTTTTACTCCATCTGAAACACTGCAGAGAGATATTTTTGTTCGGTTGAGTAACTACAAAACCATCCAGATATTGCAACCAGATGTCATTCTCAACTACAAAAAATCAAGGACTAAAGCCCAACACCAACGCTCAAACTCACCCAAGCTGTGGCCTCAGATTCTGAGTGCTAGTTTAGGGCTTGGAATGATACCTGCCACTTCCAGGTTTTAATTAATTTACTTATTCAGCTATCTTCCTTCAAACAAAAGTGGTTGAAAATACCCAGCCTCTTTTCTGCAGGTAGCTTCTCTGCTCTAACTGAAGATGATCCAAGGAAGCTGACTTTTCCAAAACATAATCACTGTCCTGCATATCTAACCAAATGTGTGTCTCCTGTTCTCCACAGGAGTGTCTGAACCTTGGGGAAAACAAATTGCTTTCAGTCAACATGGCTCTCAAGCTTCTTGATACAGCTGAGATGGGAAAAACAACCAGTGGTTACAAATACCAACAAGCTCAAACTGCTCAAATAGAGAGATGGGCACTACCAGTTCTCATCAAATGGACCATTTATGTCACAGCTTGCCTGCAACACAAAGGCAAGCGGTGAGCACACTGTACAGTCTTTCACAAGGCTTTAGCCTGACTTTACTTGCTTTGCTTCCTGTGAATGACAAGAAAATGAATGGAAAGATAGCAAAAGACCTGAGCTGGTGGCCTTTGCCAGCCACTTTGCAGAACAGGACTTGAATGGAGAAGCAGCAGGTGGATCTTACCTGCAGCACTCTACTAGGGGGATGATGTTCATCCCTTGCACGATAATGCTCGGCTGGCACATGTGTTTGTATGAACTCTCATACAGCACTCCACAGCCTGTGACAATATAGCTTTTGTAATTCAGTAAGGAAAAAGAGCTTCATGCTGGTACACCGATGTCTGCACCCATTCCACCAGCACAGCAGCGAAACATTTCAGCATAGGGTAGAGGGGGAATTGGGTCAGCTGAGTGAGTGGACTTGGCATCTCGTGCTCTGAAAATCCTGCTGTTGAACTTCGGGGAAACGAGAGCTGTTGATGAAAGACAGTGTAATTACTGGCACCGGGAAGTATTAAGATAACAGCATAAAAACTTAACATTCCCCAGAAGAAATAAAGGTGTTAAAATAGCAGCTGGGTAAATACAAGATAATGAAAGCAAGCAGCATGATTTCCCTAGGTTCAGATAAAGCAGGCAAGTATTTTGCAGAATTGACCTTATTAAAGAGACATTGTCACTTTAAAAAAATAATCTGAAAACAAAACTACTCTAGAAATAAGTTGTCTATTAAACACAACAATGAATTCCACAAAAATGTCAGTGTTTTTACTTCCATTTCTCCATTTTTTCTGTAGTGAAGTGTCAGCTCCATATATGTATTTTCACTTCTCTTTGCAATTGATCAACTTGTTGACACACAGTTAAAAGTGTCTACAAGAATATCCAGTCATTCATTCTTGGTATTAATTATTCTTCATCAGGTTTAGTATGTGTATTTTACTTCATAATAAATTCATACATAATACTGAGGACAGAGAAATGAAACGGAAGCTTGTTGTAGGAAATCTCTACTTGCATGTTTCATGGAAACCTTTTCAGCTCAGTCACTGCAGAACAACATTTTGCATACATCTTCCCTAAGATGTTCTTCACCATTTGGAATCTTTTTTAATTAAAAAAAAAAATCTTTTAAACAAACACTTGATCTTAAACCAAACATCTGAGTGAGCAACATGTCTTGCATGCTAATCCAATATCTGTATCTCTGATATGTCAAGCCTGAAATATGGCAAGGAGAACAAACAATCTTCTAAAATCTTATCCTTTCTAAAGGGAACTATGCAGGCTTCACCCTATTACCCCTGACACTGTGAAGCAAAGATCTTCATTACTCAAATTAATGAGACTTCAGTAAATGTCTTCATGAGGAAACTACAGCATAGAACACGAACAACAGGATCATAATATGACACAGCAGAAAATCTGGTGAACAATTATTCACCCCACTGCAAACAGTTGCACAGGCCTAGAAGCACATGGATACTGATTCTGTTTAAATCTATGGACACTGAGGACCTTGACAATTTTAAACATTCCAGTAAGCGCCCATTTAATATTAATAGGACCAAAGTATCTTAAAATCATTTTCTTTGAGTCTTTACACCGCACTAGCATTTCATCCCCTCCCATCGCACACCTCTCCTTTGATGAACACCACATGGTTCTTCACCAGCGATCTCACTATCCGCTGGGCTAACGATAACGCTGAGGGGTCTGTGCACAACTAATGAGCCTGCTGACAACCCTGAACCGGGAGCCAGGCTGCGTGCGGGCAGTGCCCCGAGCAGGGATGCGCTGTGCCGGGGGTGCAGACCGCAGGCTAACATCACCTAAGTGCATGTTGAGGAAATGATAACAAAAAGCCACAGATTATCAGTCCAACGTGAAGAATTAACTTCTTCAATAAATTATACCATTGCCAATAAATCAGTTTTTACTGTGTGGATTGAAGCATCCCTGCCCAAGGACAGTTACTTTTGCCTATTCTCTGCATGTTTTGGCTCCTTGGTTGATAGCTTCAGGTTGAGGGGAAAAAACAGCCGCAATGGAGATGGGAGTACATCGTCAGGGGTCAGGGACAAGATGAAAAGCAATGAACTTCCAGGGGAACACAATTAAGTGTGGAGTTAATTAGAGGGTCCTTCATTTCTCGTACTTTCAATCTCAGTAAAATGTATTACATAGCCAGGCAGACACCAACAGGAAGAGCTGCAAAACAAGTGAGGCATTTCTTTGAAGTTCTAATTCTACAACGAGCATGCTATTAGTACTAGTACCAGCTACTTTTGTCCTTTTAGTTTGGCTACATCTGTTTAAAACAGGAGGTTCAGCTAGACTGCAAGGTGTCCCTTTCTGATATTAATTTAATGAGAGTGAAGAACAATTTGCCCCATGTGGATAATGTTCAAAATCCTGAAGAATCTGGCCTTATATTACTTCTTTTACTGATGACTATGAAGCCAAAAGGACTTAATCTGAATGGCCTGTCCAGCACACATTCCTTGGAAGACTTCAACTGTGAAATATGGATGCTAATACCTACGGTACACACACAGAACTGCACGCGCAACGGCTGGTCCTCCTTTGTCCTCTGCACAACTCAAAGCTGAATGCAAGTCATCTCTTCATTGAAGTGGGTTATTGCCTAGTTAGTAGTTCTTTCATAAGGCAGAAGAGGTTTTAAGATTTGGACATTTCTTTGAACAAGTATTGCATGAAACGAAACTGACTGACAGGAGGGCACGACTTTCTGCGCTAGAACAGTTACAGTCACTGAGCTGCTTCAATTTTGTGATGTGGTGTGCAAAAGTTACAAATCAGCTTTCTATTATCAGACATACAGCTTATCTGCTAAGGATAATAAATTTGTATTGCAATCAATATTCAGATGTTGCATTGTATTATTATAACTGATTAAAGCTATTGGCCCCAATGTCTTACCTGTGATCAGTACTGTCATTTCCCTTTTGCGTTGTAACAGCCTAGAGTCCGGGCTTGCGAAGAGATCTTGGAAGAGACTCACATTCAAGAGAGGGTACTTCAGCTTTCAAGCGTTCCTTGCAGACCTGAGCACAGCTCAGGTTTTCCTATTGGCTTTTCTTGCATAGGGCCAAACCCCTTTCCGAAACACCTGAGTATCCTCCTATACTGCCCCGACCCACCTCTGAGGTAGGGCAGACCCTGCCTTTACCTACCCAAGCCTTGGGGACGATATACCAGGCACATGAAAATGTCGTGACTCTGAGCTCCCACAACCCTGGTAGATTCCTCCTTCTGTGAGAGCGACGACTTCTAGATCTAGACTTCTAGACTGAAGAACGCAATCAAAAAAATAATTAGGATTATCAGTCTAATTGCTGCATACATTTTCTATTGCTAATTGTTGTTTACTGTGGAATATTTAAATTTGTCAAGAGAAGTGGGAAAAAATATATGTTTTCTTCGACTTGGAATAGATGCCAGCTGGAGCCACATGCACATTGTAGCATTTTAATTTTTAAAATGAAAATTGGCATCCTATTAATACAAAGACAGAGAACTTCCATACATGAAAAACTGCAAAATATATGATCACGGTACCCTCAGACCACAGCATTCAAATACAGTTCAAAAACTCTCAAAACAGGCTTGAATAATATGAAATTTTATCAAATATATTCATTTCTTTTAATTTGTCTTTTCCTATTACTGCTTTTAGGGTTGGTATTTACAGGCTTCTTTCTGCCAACTAGAACTGTTCAAAAATTATCTCTTTCTGAAATGTAGAATGATATTCTCGTCAATTTAGAGAAATCCAGGAATAAGGACTTGAAAAATAACCACCTAAAATGTGACACTTTGCAGCATTGTAATCAAAAAAGCTTTTGAAGTTATTAACATGTGCATCCACATTTTTCCCTTTTCTAATGAGCACATGTGACAATACTGCTTCGTCAAGAAAAAGACTGAAGCAGGTTGCAAATATTAAACACAATTTGAACTGTAGCCACATGCATAGGTCTACTGAACCAAGTTTAGAAACAATATTGAGAAGCTAAACTTACTCCAGTATGTTAGGCTAAGTACATCAGTATATGCTGAAATCTGGACTACCAGCTATCACTGTGGAACACCGACTGCAGAAGTAACATTCAAAGCCTATTAACAGCACAGTATTAAACAGCAAATTAACTAGAGTAGTAGAAAATCAGAGAACAGAGGACTTGTGGGTCATCCGCTTCATCTCTTCATGTCATCTGCTATGCCACAGCTTATTACAAGAATGTAGAAATACAAGAATAGTAGATCAGTACTTTATACAATAAATAACCTTTCTACATAAATTATGAAAATACAGCTACAGTAAAATCAGTGCAAAAATGATCAAAATGTACCGATGGAACACTGAGCCCTGCCTGCCACAATGTGCATCACAAAACACCCATATTTCATCTACTGCATCATACGCTGCCAAGAAACAAAAAATGCACAATACACATTGCTAACTGCGCTATTCTAAAATTACAGCTATTTACTGTCGGACAAATGAGATATTAAAACAATGCAAGTGTTATTTAAACTGCATACTTCATTCCTTCTCATTATTTTTCTGAATTTTAAATAACTTCCTCTTCCCTAATTGATAGTTTGAATGGAAGTTGCCCTCATGCATCCATATTTGCGCGAGCAGCCTTTTTGGAATTAAGAAAGTTCTTTTTCTTTTTCCCTGGAGAATTACACAAAGAAAGTATTGGATCACTCAGCTCACGGAACAAAAACACCTTCTCCCCTGTGTCCAATAGCTCTATTGCTTCGGCATTTGCGGTGTTCAAAGGAACAGGCAGATCAGACTGTTCCATAGGAGGACGCGTAGGCAAACAACCAAGATGAATGAATGATGCTTTTTCCAGAAGGGCAAGTTTCTTCTTCTTTATGAAGCTACATCAATGAAAAAAAAATGAATTTAAAAATGAAAACTTCAGCAAAAAAGCATAGCTTCCTATATTGTATCTTGACATAGACGTGGTGACTTAGGAAGCTAAAGAAAACCGTATTTCAACAGACAGAAGTGTAACTTCCATTCCAATTCCCAGCAAGTTATGTACCATTTAATGAGATAGAAAATTGCATAAGAAAAGGTAACTTTATAATAAATAGCCATGGGGAAGGTGGGCAATGTATATGAAAAATGTGTGAATTTTATGGATATGTGCGGAAAAATCTTATTAGGCATTTACTATTACTGATTATTATGTATAAATATGTTGCAGGAAACGCAAGCACCAAACAGCAGAAGTGTTAGAGAATGCATATTTATGAACTTTTCCCTGATTTCTAATAGATACAAGAGGAACCTCTGGAGATTAAATGAATATATGAAAAAAAAATTCATATGTTTCTTCCTATTTTTTCTTTACCTGTCTTTTCTCTCGTTTAGAGAAGGGATCTTTTTCAAACTTCTGTTTATCAGATCTTGCCTTACTTTGTTCTCCAGTGCTTGCCACAACTCTTGGTTCCTCCTGAAGTAGCAGGAAAGAAAAAACTCCCATCAGCAAATCCCCATATACACACACTTTCATCCCCTTTCCAATTTTAACTATCAAAACTATGGCAGTAATACCCTGAATACAGTCAGTAAGAGCGTTCAAGGATTTCTGCTGCCCTGATTTAAATCAGGTAAGATCACACCTCTTCATGGTCCCAAGGGCCCTTATCTGTTCCTTGTCAACCCGTATCTGACAACTAGAGGGTCCAGTGCCACAACATCTGCTTCTCATCCCTTCCCATGTCATGGCAAGGAGTTGGGAAAGGGTGTCCAGGAGCACCTCATGGTGTCATCTGTACAGTTCGGCTGGTGTTAACTGGAGGGATGAGGGTTCTGGGAGACTACCTGTCTCTGTGAGTAAAGGGAAAAACAGTGGCCACTTGTGACTTTAGCAATGAGCCACAAAGGGACAGGCAGCTGCAAGGTTGAAACTTCCATTATTAGAAAAGACGACCTCCTTTATATCTTTAGAAGCTACAGACACCTGAATTCTGGTGTGCTATGAATATTTTAGATACAAAAAGCTAGAAGGAAAATATTTTAATAAACTCCCAATTAAAATGAACAGAAAGAAAATGATCAGAACAAGATTTATACATCTATACAATAACCGTTTAATTCATAAAGCTATAGAATATATTAACTCTCTATCAATAAATTTATTATAGGTAAAATATTTTACAAAATAAGGTAGCAGTTTCCAAGTATTTTTACCCCACAAAAATATTTCAAAAGGAAACTTATGCACCTGTGATTTTTTCTATTGCTCTCAATCTGCTTGTCCAGCAAATACATATACATGTAAAGCAATAATCTTTTGCAATGGTCTACCAAAAAACACCACACTTACCTTTTCTTACAGCTGCCAGACTCATCTGCATTACTGTCACTTTCAGCAATGCCATCGGAATATTTACTAATGGAATTGAGTACAGAAAGAATCTCACTTTGCGAGCTGGAGGGCAGCAACAAGTTCAGGATCCTGTGTAACGTCCCCATTGGTACCCTCATCAGTTTGGCTAAATAACCCACAAGTCGGAGCTCCTAGAGGATTAATGAGTAGAAGACAGATAAATTCAGCACTGAAAATAAATTTTTTAAAAAATCACAAATATCAATTACTATCATTAAAGAATTATTTATTATAGAATAATATAGGAATATTACTGAAAATCATGTTAGTGGTGACAGTTTTGGTGTCAAGTAGTCATAGCCCCATGCTTACTGTTTCTACCCACACTGGTCCATATATATTACAGCTGTGCATTTCATTCTGGATAGAAGAAATGTAAATGTTAAACAACCAGTTGATCTTCATGTATGTGCTTAGGGCACGTACTCCACGCCCTTCGGTCTGAAAAATCACAGTGCAACCATATTCTAGAATGTAAAGTTCAGTTAATTTATGGATTATACTATTATGAAGAAATTCTTTCAAGATAGCAATGAAGCGTTATGGCATTCTTCAGTCTGTAAAATTAGGGTGGAAAAAAGTAGCCTCTGAAACCTAATGACAATATTTACATGTTGCCATGGTTGAGCACTTCATCGTTCAGCCTCTCTTAACACCAGATTATGTGATGAACTCAGAGAACAGCTTGTAACATTCGTTAAGAGGTGAAGGAAATAAGGAAATATCTGTTTTTGTTTTGGAGGGTTTTTTTTTTTCCCAGATGTCCTCTCTTTTTTGGCCCAAAGGTCAGTGGTAAAGCATACTCACATAGTGTTCAAATAGACTAAATTCAAATTTAGTTATTCCCTGGACAATTAACCAGCCCCATTTCCTGCCCCCCTTCAAACACCAAAACCCCGTTGTTATTTTCTGCTCTCCTGTCAAAACTACCGTGTTCCCAGGGCTGTTTGTGTGGATTTCTCATGCGTATCAAATATGAGAAATCTACAATATATTGAGAACTACATGGAAAGAAAAGAGTAGAGCAAATTAAAGCAAGTTCAATGACTCAAAGAATGCCAGAAAAATGCTGTTCTAGTCTATCCAAACTGTACATGTATCTCAGGCAGCTGAAGTTAGGTAAAATATGCCAGACACTGGAGATGAATCATGACAGCTGAGTCTCCTCCGCTCTACAAGCATTGATAGGGGAGACGACTACAAAGCCCACGTCACATAAAAACCCTCAAGGTTCCACCATAAAGGAAGGCAACCAATTTCTTTGTCCACAAAGAAGCCCACAGTCTTTTGGATTCAAAATCTCACAGCAAATGTTTGAACTCTGCCTCTTTTTTGCATGATGAATCTTCAGAGAAGCGAATGCATCCAGGAGATCCCTGTATTAAGTGAACCTTCTTCTTCGAAAGAAGCCGTTTCATCAAAAGGATGTTCTGTAAAGGACAATCCTTTCTGCTAAATCTATGTAAAAACAAACAAAGCAATCACCCCCAAAGCAGCCCTAAGCTAAATTCAGGCAGCCACACAAAATAAAGAAATCAATCAACCTCCTTTTCCCATAACCACTCTCCAAGCAGAGAACTCCTCTCCAAAAGGCAGGAAAACTAGCCACTGCCCAAAGTTTCCTGGGATCTTCAGTGTTGTTGTAGGTTGTCCATGGAAACCACTGAGATACTAGAATGAACAAGACAAAACTCTAAGACTGATGAGGGATTAGTACATTGCTGGAGGTATTTAAAACATCCAACATTTTCACCCTAAACAGGCACCAACGTTAGGTAAAAGAGAAGTCTGTTCAGGCTACTTAGGGCAAGAAATGATTTGATTCCTGTCTGGAGAGGAATGTAAATAAGAACTTAATACAGACACCTAGGTTTAATTTCTATAGTTGTATACAGACTGTGTTGTCTTTAAAAACTGTTCTTTCAGAAACTTAAAAAAACCCAACATTAAGTGAGAACAAAAAATGACACATGTCTGTGACCTATTCTGCCCATTTTGTCTAAATGGTCTCAGGACCTTTAACTCAGTAATTTATACACAGATTATCAAAACATCATGACTTCAGTACTGCTTTCCTCTGTAATAGCTTCCTCTTTAAAATGTTCTTCTCTCAACTCTGACCCTTACCTTTCTGCATCAGGTATGATTTGGATGGAGAGGCAAACCGTGATGCTTTTCCAACAGAGCAGAATACACGATTAAGTAGTCCTGCAAGATGCCACAATGCTGCCAACACTAACAAAAGCTGCCAGGCACCCACCAGCCAGGGGCATCCAGCGTACGTGTGGCAAAGCGAGTGCTGAGGTGTGAACACGCACCAGCAGCGAGCGGCACTTTAGATGCCCACAGCTACCCAGGCCAACTTGCAGAGCAGGAAGGAGAGGTGAACGTGCATGCAAACACACGAATGGTCACACTAGTCAGACCAAAAGGCCTCCAGCCTGGGATGAGTTTGATTCTTCAGGTATATTGCACGGTAAGGTACCATAAAGATTAGAAATTCACTTTTTTTGTGAAACTTTTTTTCACTTTTTTATCTAATGGATACAAATGCTGCTTGCTCCACCAATAACCTCATTTGTATTCTCTGAACTTGGTCAAAATAAAAACAGGAATGAGTTGTAGTTCAGAAACTACAGCTGAATTACTTTTAAGCATTTGGACTGAGCAATGTGTATTTAAACAACTAATGCAAGAATCTTTGAACTCAATCCATGCTGTGTTTAAGGCTCACTGTGCTGTTTCCACATGACAGTCTGCCTGCATCAGCTGTTGTCTCTAAGATGCAACTAGTGCACCTAGGGCTATAGCCATGAGCTTATTTAAAAGTAACTTCTCAGCCAGAGTCTTATGATCCCGAACTCACTATCATTCAAGCAGATCTCTTACTGACTCCCATCTGCCTCCACAAGGATGTAAGCTGAAACACAAAATGTAGGAAAGTAAAACTTCTCTGGTGTTCCAGAGGGCTGCAGAAAGCTAGTCTAAAGGGGAAAATCCTCTTCACAGAAAATAACGTGTGTAAGATACAGAGCTACAATAGTACAACAATAATAATGCAACAAGTTTCCTACTACTTGCCAATATAATGGGTTCTATAAATTGTGAAAAAACAGACGGGGGGGAAAAAGATCCCAGGATAAGCACATCCAAAAGTAGGAACATGTTACACTGTGAGCCTTAATAAATTACTAAACTACTATTCTACTAAGCACATACTTCTTTACAGTTGAATTAAGAGTAGTCTGGTTTGGTATTATAGCTGGAGTTGTTATACTATTATACTTGCTGAGAACAGAAATTTTGTTTTGGATATCTGCACGGTAAATATGTACAGGTTTTATGGAATTTCAATAAAGTATGTCCCAGAATATCTCTGGGCTATACTTGATATGAATAAACATAAATACAAAAACCCCAATGGTATATCTAATGCACATTTACACAAATTAATTACTTCTTTAGGGAGTCTTATGAACAAAACATAAAGCACAGTCCCTCAAGTATACACTGAACAGTGTGTCTAGTTTCTCAAGTGCAGTAAGGTGACAGTGATGCTCCTAAACCTCTCTCTTCAAGATGTCAAAACCTGTAATTGTCAAGGGCCATCGTTCACCTGCTAGGGTGCTAAGAGGACTGGGTACTGTGAGAATTATGACATCTTCTGCTTGCATGCACCTGTAATCTGCAAAACAATGATTTTAACCTCTCAACTTGCAGAATGCATACCACGCTGTTCAGCCCCTCTTTCACAATGTATCTGTGCCAAAGAAACCTAACAACTATCACAGGAAGACAATTAAATTGTCAGCAACTTCAGCAACATTACTACTTATGCTGTAGAAAAGCAATATCCACCTTCCCTCCCAGTCAAGTGATACGATCTTTGGGAATGCAGGACAAGGAGCGTCAGTATTACTGAACTTTCTAAGACAGAAATGAGCTACAATAACATGCAAAATCAGCACATTCCTGGTTAGTCCTGTGCAGTATGACAATGAATACAAGTAACGCCTACAAATGAAAGTGAGCACTGTCTTTGAACTGAAATGCTAAGAGCCATAGTCTCTTGGGATAGAGCTCCCCTCAAAACCACTCACAGCCAGCAGCAGCAGCACTCAGCCACTGGGTTTGTCTCTCTTCCCTTCCAACAAGTCCTACACAGCTGCTTCAGCATTCTTCTTAGCATGCTACACATCTGGAATTCATGCCTTCACAAAAAAGGTAGATGCTGAGGCTCTATCAGAGGCAACCAAACTCAAGAGCAGCAGAAAGACAATTCACAAGATCTTTTGCAAGGTAAGAGCTCTTCTGCTAAGCAGCTGGCTTGCTACATGCATCTCCTTCCCACCCTTCTATGCCTAGGAGTATGGCAAGCTAAGAACCACAGTGTGAGATCAATGCCCTATGCACACTCTCTTTTTAACAGTTCACACTTACTGATGACTGTTTTTGCCAGCCCATGAAACTGCTAAATAAACAAAGCACAAGGTCCCAGCCATTCCTTCAATTTGTCCAAGATTGCAAGGCTATACCAGATTTAAAAGCACTGAAATTAAACTATGAAAATGATCGTGGTACTGCTAATCTGGAGGAGTTGGTCTGTGCTGCTTAAAGACTCTATACAGGCGGGCATTTCTGGATGGAGCATACTTTGCCAGATAAATATATAATGAACTGTGGGGGAAGAGTATAAAAAAAACTACTGTCTACCAAGACTAATGACTTAAACCGTGGTAGTACAGGGAAAGACCAGTAAAGCTCAAAGCACCTTTCAAAGCACTTTCAATTTTTCTGTCGCTTCTGGTATTTGTTTTCCACAGATGCTGAACAGAGTTTACTTCATCTAAGATTCATCTTGTATTTATCATATTCAAAAATGTATCTGAAGCACTGCACGATTCAGCAAAATATTCACACAAGCCTGTTAACTCCTTACCTGTACCACAAAAAGAAAAAAAGGAACACTGATCAGGGAAAAGATCATCTTCTGTCCCTAGAAAAGTGTTCCAAATTCTTGAATTATTAGACAAACTGCAACTACAAATGGGCAAATAAAACCTCAAATTTAATATTGCCTCTGAGAAGAGTTATAGCTGTCACTGCCCATGTCACTGTTCCATGACTGAATGAATAACTGAAAATAGTGACTGCCTCATCAGCGTTATACAAGTTATTTTAAAGGACCATAAATGAACACATATAAAATTTAAAGTTATAAAGAAATAATCAGATTAAAACTCATCATCACGACAATACTTATGTCATAAGCACCCTACAAAGGCCTGCAGCAGAAATCTTTAGCAGTGTCAGAAGGATGCTATTTCTGTGAATCACAGAATCATAGGGGTTGGAAGGGACCTCTGTGGATCACCAAGTCCAACCCTCCTGCCAAAGCAGGGTCACCTACAGCAGGCTGCACAGGACCTTGTCCAGGCAGGTTTTGAATATCTCCAGAGAAGGAGACTCCACAACCTCCCTGGGCAGCCTGTTC